>Ga0256832_1002115_pt1 | contig 13539 bp, 10 predicted proteins | sample 134614metaG_FD_190534 | JGI IMG/M metagenome (GOLD analysis project Ga0256832, IMG submission 190534) | Hydrothermal vent microbial communities from Lau Basin, Pacific Ocean - 134-614 | ecosystem: Environmental > Aquatic > Marine > Hydrothermal vents | place: Pacific Ocean: Lau Basin | collected... | reverse complement strand
GGGCTGCTTGCGCCGCCGCTTTATTGATGGCATATGCCCACCGCTCCGTCCCATAGTCGGCCTGCGAGATGGCCGTGGCATTGAACGTATTGGTCTCGATCAGGTCGGCTCCCGCCGCCAGATATTTCCGGTGGATTTCCTCAATGACGTCGGGCCGTGTCAGGCTCAGCAGGTCGTTATTGCCCTTCAACGGCAACGGATGGTCTCGAAACTGCGCCCCCCGAAAATCCGCCTCTTCCAGCCCATATTGCTGAATCATGGTGCCCATCGCACCATCCAGCACCAGAATGCGGGTCTTGAGTAATTGTCGGATATCAGCCCCCATGGCTTCGAAAGTTTGCGTGTGAATCCGCAAATGTAGGCTTTCAGCTTATAAGTGCGATGTTCTTTTTGGGCGTGCCCCTTCGGCGCCTTCATGGGCGCAGACACCGCTGCGCCCCTACACCCCCCGCCCTTCGGGCGCCTTCGGGTCGGGCCCCTGCGGGCTCGGCTGTCCGCCTCGGCCCGCCCGCCGCCTCATGGGCGCAGACATAGCTGCGCCCCTACACAATCCATCCCGCAGGCGGCGTCGGTCCGCCTCGCTGGCGCTCGGCGCCCTCCGGGTCCCTCACGCAACGCAGGGGCACGGCATGTCGTGCCCCTACCCGCGTGCCCCTACGAAAATCATGCTCCGGCATCGCCGCCGATGCCGTTGTTTTGCAATGGTCAATCATGGTCATGTCGAGCCGCTGGTTTCTCATCACAGCGCCCGCCCCGCCGGTGGCGGGGCGGGTGGTGCTGCCGTGGAGTAAGAGCGTGTGGATCCGGCGGTTGGCGATGGATTTTTTGCTGGGGCGGACGCCGGCGTTGCCGGGTGGGCCGCAGGCGGATGATGTGGTGGCGATGGCGCGGGTGGTGTCGGTGCTGCGACGGGGGCAGGGAGGCGATCTGGATGCGGGCGAGGCTGCTACGGTGGCGCGCTTTGCCATGGCGCTGGCGGCGGCTACACCCGGCCGGTGGCGGGTGACGGGGCGCGGGCGCCTTCCCAACCGCCCGATGAAACCGTTGGCTGATGCGCTGCGTCAGTGGGGGGCCGAGCTGGAATGGGAAGGCGAGGAAGGGCGCCTGCCCGTGCGCATCGTGGGCCGGGAAGTCCTCCATTTTGCGCCGGTGCGCATGCGGGCCGATGTGTCCAGTCAGTTTGTCTCGGCGCTGGCGTTGCCGGCTCTGAAGGCGGAAGATCGGCTGCACATCGCGCTGGAAGGCCGGCCGGTGTCGATGCCCTACTTGCGGATGACGCTGACCATGCTGGAACGGGCGGGCGTCCGGTCGCAATGGCGGGAGAATGTCCTGACGCTGTGGCGGGAAGAAGCGGCAGCAGTGCCTCAGTGGATGCCCGAGCGGGATTGGTCGGCGGCCCTCTTCTGGGTGATGATGGCCGTGACCGCCCCGGAGGCGCGCCTCACCTTCCCCGACCTGTCGCTGTCTTCATTGCAGGGGGATGCGCAGGCCGCGATAAAGCTGGCAGACCTCGGCTTGCTGCGGATGACCCAGGCGCCGGATGGCTTGTCTGTGGAGGGCGGGCCGCAGCAGGTGGAAAAGATTGATTGGGCCATGCAGGACATGCCCGATGCGGTGTTGCCGCTGGCAGCGGGGCTGGCGCTGCGCGGCGTGCCTTTTTCCTTTTCGGGCGTGGCCCATCTTCGCCATAAAGAAAGCGACCGCCTGGCGATGTTGGCAGCACTGCTGCGGGACTTGAACATGGCGGTGGAAGTGGGCCCCGATACCCTATCGGCCCGACCGCTTGGGCCGCCTCCTTCATCTTTGCGGTTGCAGACAGCCCATGACCATCGAATGGCCATGCTGGCGGGGCTGCTTACGCTGAAAATCCCCCAGGTGCACATCGACGACCTCGATTGCGTTCGGAAGTCGTTCCCGACCTTCTGGGCGCAGCTTCAGAAAATGGGCTGGACAATTTTGCACGCATGAACAATTCTTTCGGCCATCTTTTCCGCATCACCACCTTCGGCGAGTCGCACGGCCCGGGCATCGGCGTGGTCATCGACGGCTGCCCGCCCGGCATCGCATTCGACCTCGATTTTATCGAGGCGCAATTGCGCCGGCGTCGGCCGGGGGCTTCCTCCTATGTGACGCCCCGCCGGGAATCGGATCGGCTGGAAGTGTGGAGCGGCGTGCAGGAAGGCCGCACGCTGGGCACGCCCATCGCCCTGTGGATTGCCAATCAGAATGTGCGTTCCGAGGATTATGCGCCCTTGCGGGATGTGTATCGGCCATCGCATGCCGATTTTACTTACGAAGCTAAGTATGGTCGGCGGGACTGGCGCGGCGGCGGGCGGGCATCCGGCAGGGAGACGGCCGCCCGGGTGGCCGCAGGCGCGGTGGCGATGCTGTTGCTGCGTCAGCAGGCGGACATTTCTATTCAGGCCTATACCGCACAGGTCGGCCCCTATCGCCTGCCCGAGACACCGCTGACCTATGCGTCCGAGGCCATCGATGCATCGCCTTTACGTTGTCCCGACCCCGTGATGTCGGAAAAGATGGCTGAACTGGTGCAGCAGGTGCAGCAAGAAGGTGACAGCATCGGGGGGACGGTTCGGTGTGTGATCCGTGGGGTGCCCGCCGGCCTGGGCGAACCGGTGTTTGATAAGATGGAGGCCCTGTTGGCGCATGCGATGTTGAGTATTCCCGCAGCGAAAGGTTTTGAAATCGGCGGCGGCTTCTCACTGGCGGCCATGCGCGGGTCGGAGGCCAACGATGCATTTTATAGGGATGAAGCCACCGGAAACATCCGCACGCGCACCAATTGGTCGGGCGGCGTGCAGGGCGGCATCTCCAACGGGATGCCCGTCTATTTTCAGGTGGCGTTTAAGCCGCCTTCATCCATTCGGAAAAAACAGATGACGGTCAACAAAGCCGGAGAGCCCGTGGAAGTGAAAGTAAAAGGACGCCACGACCCCTGCATCGTGCCGCGGGCCGTGCCCGTGGTGGAGGCCATGGCCGCGCTGGTGACGGCGGACCTGTGGCTGCGCCGACAGGCTATTCGTCCAGTGCGCGGGTAAGGCGGCTCCGCTCACCCAGGATGTAAATCACCAGACCAATCAGGCCGGCGAGAAAAGCCCCCAGAAGGGTATCGTTCGTATAGCTGTTTTGGAGAATTTGGAAGCCCAGATAGAGGGCGGCAATGACCATAATGACGATGCCGATAATCATGCCCCATTGCGCTAAAAATGACTTCATGGTGTTTGAGGTTTCAGAATATGATTATATGCCGTATCGTTGACGAGTGTCTTTAATGCGGTCTGCACCACCGGATCGTGCAAATTTAATACTTCCCAGTATCCTTTCATTCCGTAGAGGTGACGGGCCATCACGGCTTTGATGCGCTCGGGCGCATATTGGAAGAACGCTTTTCGTTCGGCCGGCGAGGGTCGGGGCAGTTCTTCGGCCTGCGCTTTGCGTAAAAGGCTGTTCAGCAGTGAGGTGGGCGGCGAATAGTGCCGGGCGAAGTCGGTGGCCGTAGGATATTGTTGGAGCAGCTGCGGGCGTCGGGTTTCCAGATATTGCACGACGAAGGGCGTGAGCAAGCCGCGCCGAATGACGGCGTTCAGATATGTGGATACGTGGACGGTGTCGAGGGGGACGAAGATATCGGGCATGATGCCGCCGCCGCCATACACCACGCGGCCGCCGTGGGTGTGGTATTTGAGCGAGTCGGGAAACTGGATGCTGTCTTTGTTGAAATATTCCCCGCGTTCCCATCGGTGGACGATGTCCATTTCATAGTCCAACAGCCCCCTTTTTCCGGAATGATAGGGGCGCTGGATGACGCGCCCCGAGGGCGTGTGATAGCGGGCCACGGTGAGGCGGAGGATGGCCCCGTCGCGCAGCCGGAAGTTTTCCTGCACCAGCCCTTTACCGAACGATCGGCGCCCTACCACAATGCCCCGATCCCAGTCCTGAACGGCACCGGAGAGGATCTCGCTGGCAGAGGCCGATCCTTCGTTGATGAGGACGGCCAGCGGTCGTGTTTCAAAGTTGCCGTAGTCGGTGGCCACGTAATCCTGTCGGGGACGGGCCCGGCCTTCGGTGTAGGTGATGGTGCGGTCGGCTTTTATCAGCTCATCGGCAATCATCACCGACGCCTGTAAGTAGCCGCCGGGATTGTCACGCAGGTCCAGGATAAGCCGCTGCATCCCTGCCCTACGGAGCTTGACGAGCGCTTTGTAAAATTCATGGGGCGTGGGGCCGGCAAAGCGGGAGACTTTGATGTATCCGATGGTGTCGTTCAGCATGTAGGCGGCGTCCACGCTGGTGATCGGGATTTTGTCGCGGGTGATGGTAAATTCCAACGGCTCGGCAACGCCCGGACGGATGATGGTTACGGTTACCTTGGTGCCTCGGGGGCCGCGCAGGGTTTTCATCACGTCGTCGATGGTGAAGCCGACGGCGCTTTTGCCGTCGATCTTGATGATTTTGTCGCCGGCCTGAATGCCGAGTGCTTCCGAAGGGCCGCCTGCAATGGGCGCCACCACTAAAATGGTGTCGTGGATGATGTTAAACTCAATGCCGATCCCGTCAAATGAGCCCGTCAGCGGTTCTTCCGCTTTTTCCACCTCTTTTTTGGGAATATACTGAGAATGCGGGTCCAGCTCTTCCAGCATGCCGTAGATGGCGCTTTCCACCTCACGGGCTTCGTCCACCGAGTCCACGTAGTTAGTGGTGACAATGGAAAACACTTCTTTGAACTTGCTGATGGGCGTTATCACTTCGGGAAAGGCACCGCTCAGCAGGTGATAGCCGCCCACCAGCGACAGCAGCGACCAGAAAAAAACCCACAATGCGCGTTTCATGCAGCTGACTTATAAAGAAAAACGGGATGCTTTCTTTGCGGCGGTAAAAATACGCTGTTGATATTGGCTGCTCATCAATACGACATTAACGGTGCGGGCCGGCAAAATCTTGCGGCGGCGGTGGTCTATCTGGCCCGCACGGCCGGGGAATATATGCTGGAAGCCCGCCGGCGGCTTCGGCCCGAGGAAGTGCACGAGAAAGCGCGTAATCAGCTGGTGACGGCGGTGGACGTGGAAACGGAACGCTTTTTAAGTCATGGGCTGACATCCCTGCTGCCGGGAAGCACCGTGATGGGAGAAGAGCTGCATCCCGAGGCGGTCACCGAGGGGCTGATGTGGGTGGTGGATCCGATTGACGGCACCACCAACTACATTCACGGCGTGCCGTTTTATTGCATCAGCATTGCCTTGTTGGACGAAGGCCGGACGGTCCTCGGTGTGGTGTATGATCCGGTCCACGAGGAGGCTTTTTATGCGTCGGAAGGGCGGGATGGCGCCTTTGTAAATGAGGCGCCCATTCGGGTGTCGGCGACAAAGACACTGGAAGCGGCGCTCATTACCACAGGGTTTCCGTTTGCCGATTTTTCGCTGATTGACGTTTATACGGAGGTGCTCAAACATCTGATGCGCACTACGCAGGGGCTGCGCCGTCCGGGGAGTGCGGCGCTGGATCTGGTGCACACGGCGGCCGGACGGATGGACGGCTTTTACGAATATGGCTTAAGCCCGTGGGACGTAGCGGCGGGCGCTTATATCGTGCAGAAAGCAGGCGGTCGGGTGTCAGACTTCTCCGGCGGCGACAACTTCTTGTTTGGCAGAGAAATCGTGGCGGGCAACCCGGCCATTCATACGGCGTTGCTGGATGTGCTTCGCCGGTTTTTAGGTTGATGGGAAAATCGCATGGGCGGCACGGCATGCGGCGCCCTCTACATTCCCCGCCGGCTGAGCGGCATCGAAGCCACGCGGGGGATGATGTGAAATGATGTCGGATGCGATGCATTTTTTTAAGGGGGCGACGCACGCGTCGCCTCTACGAACGGCTGCCCCTTCGACTCCGCTCAGGGCGCGGAAGGGGGAAGGCGCAGGGAGCGGCCTTGTTCAGGGCTTGATGCAACAAAACATTGTAGGGGCGAAACATGTTTCGCCCCTACCAATAAAGGGCGTTGTCTCAATCGCGTGAGGGGCCCGGAGGGCGCCGAGCCGCAAGGCGAGGCGGACCACTGCCGCCTGCGGGTGGGGATTGTAGGGGCGCAGCAACGCTGCGCCCCTATTGAATATCGAACACTGATTTAAGGTTTCAGAGTTTATTGTAACATGTCTTTTTTGTTCTTCAGTCAGCGTTCGTTAATCGATGTTCTTAAATCAGGCAGAAGGGGGCACGCCCAAAAAATACAATGATTAATCGGCCTGGGTGGCGGCCCAGTCTTCTTTTCGGAGGGTATATTTTTCGATGGTCTGACCGGCCAGGTTGGGCCGGAAGTGGGGTGTGGTGCCTTCGTAGGTGAAGCCGATGCGGCGCAACAGTTGTGCCGAGGCCTGATTGGCCGGGTGGGTGCCGGCGTAGATGCGGGTCAGCCCGAGCATTTGAAATCCGTGCCGGATGATGAGGCGCACGGCTTCGGTGGTGTAGCCTTTTCGGCGGTGGAGGCGGCTGATCCAATAACCCAGCTCGGCGGTGCCTTGTGGTGGGTCGATGTCCATCAACGAACACATGCCGATGAACTCGTCGGTGGCGCGCAGGGCGATGCAGAGGGGCAGGGCGTTGGGTGGGGCGGATTGCTGGATGAAGTCTCGGGCGTGGGCAAGGGTGTAGGGATAGGGGACGGTGGTGAAGCGGGCGATGGTGGGGTCGTTGGCGTGGCGTTGCAGATCGGCTGTATCGGAAGGACGCAGCGGTCGCAGCCGGACGTATCGGCCTTCGAGGACGGGCCTCAGGCGGTGCGGCGGCATTTTCGGAACCAGCTTCGGAGTTTCATGGCGATCACGCCGAAGACGGCTTCGCGGACGATGCCGCCGCTCATCTTAGACTGGCCGTCGGTGCGGTCGTAGAAGATGATGGGCACCTCTTTGAGGCGGTAGCCGCAATGCCAGGCGCGGAACTTCATCTCGATCTGGAAAGCATAGCCTTTGAAGCGGATGGTGGACAGGTCGATGGTTTCGAGCACTTCCCGCCGATACATCACGAAGCCGGCGGTGGTGTCCATCACCGGCAAGCCCGTGACCTTGCGCACATACACCGATGCCATATACGAGAGCACCACGCGGGAAAAGGGCCAGTTGACCACATTCACGCCGCTGACGTAGCGGCTGCCGATGCTGACGTCGGCGCCACCCTCGACGATGGCTTTTTTTAGTTCGAGCAGCTTATGCGGCGGATGGGAAAAGTCGGCGTCCATCTCGCCGATGAGCGCGTAGCCCCGGCCCAGGCCCCACTGGAAGCCTTCCACGTAGGCGGTGCCCAGGCCCATTTTTCCGGGGCGTTCTTTCAAGAAAAGCCGCCCCTGGTGGCGACCCGCCATCAGGTCTTTGACGATTTGGGCGGTGCCGTCGGGTGAGTTGTCGTCCACCACCAGCACGTGAAAGGGTTCGGACAAGCCGAATATTTCATCGAGTATCCGCTCGATGTTTTCTTTTTCGTTGTAGGTGGGAATGACGACAAGTGGGGGGAGGGGCATCGGCTGTGTGGTTTGGGGAAAAAGATTTAGTGCTCGTCGGGAGGCAGCGGCGTTTCCGGAGGCTGCGGTTCCCACGGCAGCGATTGCAGCCACTGGTCGAGCTCTTCCAGAAAAGCCTGCACCACCGGCGGTGTATGTTGCAACATGTAATGATGCATTTTCCCTTTGAGGGTGATGCGCAGACCGGGGAAGTCCACCGCCACCGGCCCTTCTTCCAGTTGCGCCATCTGTTCGATGACTTCGGCGGACCGCTGCGACCATTCGGCGACGGCGTCGGGGGGCGCTTCGGTCATGTAGCGACCGGGGGGCATCCCCTCGAAACGGCGGACATCAAGCACTGCCCGGCCTGTTTTGTGAAAGGCGATTTTGTAGGTGGGACATTCGCCGTAGCACGGCGTTCGCTCGATGACCAGCACCGGAGGTTTTTCCGGCTGGTCACCGACCGGAGTCGCCGTCTGGTCGGCGGCCGGCGTGTTTTGCACCGGATGATGCTTGCGGTGGCACTGCCAGCCGGTGAGCAACAGCCCCACGGCCGTTACGAAGAAGATGCGGCGGATGATGCTTTTTTCCATAATGGTGTTTGTTCAATGAGCTGCGCAAGATAATGTCCTGTAATTGAATCGGGATGGGCCGCCACTTCGGCGGGCGTGCCGGCGGCCACCACCCGCCCGCCTTCGGGGCCGGTGCCCGGTCCGAGGTCGATCACGTAGTCGGCGGCGGCCACCAGTTCCATGTTGTGTTCGATGGCGATGACGGTGTTGCCGCGCCCCACCAGCATGCGGATGGCATCGAGCAGGCGGTCGATGTCATGAAAGTGCAGGCCGGTGGTGGGCTCGTCCAGAATAAAGAGGTTGCCTTGCAAGCGCCGGCGGGCCAGTGCCCGAACGATTTTCAGGCGCTGGCTTTCGCCGCCCGACAGCGTGGGGGAAGGCTGTCCCAGCTGAATGTAGCCCAGCCCGACCTCCTGCAACAGGGCAAGTTTTTGCGCAATCCGCGGCCGATCGGCAAATAGGGCGGCCGCTTCGTCCACGGTCATTTCCAGCACGTCGTGGATGCTTTGCCCTTTGTAGTGGACGTGTAATACGGCGGGTTGAAAACGGCGTCCCCGACAGTCGGGACACCGAACCCACGTCCCCGAAAGGTATTTCATCTCGACCCGCACCACGCCGGCGCCCTTACACGTTTCGCACCGCCCGCCTTTGACGTTGAAAGAGAAATGCGACGGCTCGAGACCGTGAAACCGGGCGGCGGGCAGGGAGGCAAACAGGTCCCGAATGTGGTTATAGACGCCGATGTAAGTGGCCGGAATCGAGCGGGCGGTCCGGCCAATGGGCTGTTGGTCCACGGCATAGACGCCTTCCACGGTTTCGTCGCCTTCGATGGTGGAAAACGGCAGCGGCGGCGGTGCGGCCATGCCGCGTTTGCGGGCCAGCGCCGGATAAAGGGTTTCCATCACCAGGCTGGACTTTCCCGAGCCCGACAGGCCCGTGATGCAGATAAAATGACCCAGCGGGAAGGATACGTCGATGTGTTGGAGGTTGTGGCCGCGGGCGCCGCGCAACACCAGCCGGGGGGTGTTTTCGTCGGGAAGGTGTGTCGAGGGCGAGCCCACCGTTCGCTGGCGGCGGAGATATTCGCCGGTGAGGGTGCTCGATTGCAGGATGGCTTCCGGCGGCCCTTCCGCCACCACGTAGCCGCCCGCCTTTCCTTGTCCGGGCCCCAGGTCGATGATGTGGTCGGCGGCCAGCATCGTATCTCGGTCGTGTTCGACCACGATCACCGAGTTGCCGAGGTCCCGCAGTTGTTGCAGCGAGGCGATCATTTTATGGTTGTCGGCGGGATGCAGGCCGATGCTGGGCTCGTCCAGAATGTAGATGATACGCGTCATCCGCTGGCCGATGTATTGGGCGAGGCGGACGCGCTGCAACTCGCCGCCCGAGAGCGTAAACAGCGGGCGGTGCAGGTGAAGGTAATCCAGACCGGTGTTCAGCAGGAATTCTACTTTCTGTTGGATTTCCGGCACCAGCTCGGCGGCCACCCGCCGCCCTTTTTCATCCAGATGACGGGGCAACTCATCCAGCCAGGCCTGCACGTCCCGAATGGGACGCAGGGCCAGGGCGCCCAGGTCGTGGGGGCCGATGCGAAACAGGCGTGCTTCGGGCCGAATGCGGGTCCCGCCGCATGACCGGCAGGTCTGCGCCCGCACCCATCCCTTTTCGGCCAGCGCAGCCCTGACGTCGTTGTCCCAGTGTTTGAGCAGGCCGTGCAGCCCCTCAAACGTGAGGGTGAAATAGCCGTGCGGGCGCCAGTAAAACTCGACGACCTCGCCGGTGCCTTCCCACACCGTTTTTTGTTCCTTGTCGGAAAGCGCCCCCAGCGGCTGATTGAGGCTGATGCCGTGGGGTTTCAGCGCCTTGCGGAAAAAGCTCAGGAAATAGCCCGGAGAGCCTACGATGTGGTCGATCTCGGTCAGGACGGCGTGTAACGAAAGGGCTTGCAGGGCCTCCTGCTGAAAGCGCTCTTCGGTGCCGATGCCCAGACATTGCGGACACCGTCCCCGCTCGAGGTTGAAGGAGAAAAAGTTCGGGTCGGGCAGCGAAAGGGAAAACCCCGTTTCGGGGTCGATCAGCTCGCGGGAAAAGTAATGGATTCGCCCCTCTCCGTCGGAGATATACACCTCGCCCTTGCCCATTTCGAGGGCGCGCTGGAGGGCGTTTTCCAGCCGGCGCGGCCGCCCGGCCCGAGGTGTGAGCACGTCCACCATCACCTCGATGTCGTGAATCTGATAGCGGCTTAACCGCAGGTCGTTCCATTCGTTGAGGTGGTAGATGTGTCCGTCGATGCGTACCGTCCGGTAGCCCAGCGCCCGCAGCCGCGTAAACAGATGGGCGTAGTGTCCCCGCCGCTGCTTGACCAACGGCGCCCACACCCCGATTTTTTGCCCCTTGAACCGCTCCTGAATCAGCGCCGTCAGCTCCGAAAAGGTAAACTGTTGCAACGGCCGCCCCTGCGGCGAATAGCCCCGCGCCGCCCGGGCATACAACACCCGCAGCAGGTCGTAAATCTCTGTGGTGGTCCCCAGCGTCGAACGCGGGTTGCTGCTCACCCCCTGTTGCGACAGCGCAATCACCGGCCCCAGATGCGCAATCTTATCCACCGGCGGCCGCGGCGGATTGGGCATGAAACGCCGAATATACGGGCTGAACGTCTCTAAAAAACGCCGCCGCCCTTCCCGGTACAGCGTGTCAAAAATCAGCGACGACTTCCCCCCACCGCTCACACCGGTGACCACCACAAACCGCTGACGCGGGATCTCCACCGAAACGCCTTTCAGGTTGTGGGTCCGGGCATTGATAATCTGAATGGGCGGTGCCGTCATCATCGCACGTAGAACCTGCAAAGTAACGCTAATTTCTCATAAAATCATGTGGGCGTGCCCCTCCGGCCCTGACGGGCCTTCGGGTTGGGCCCCTGCGGGCTCGGCGGTTCCTGAGTTTGTCGAAGGGCTGTTCGCCTCGGCCCGCCCACCATCCCATTCCACACCCTGCGCCACCCGCGTGGCTTCGACTACGCTCAGCCAGCGGGTAGATGTAGGGGCACGGCATGCCGTGTCCCTATAAACGGTCGCCCCTGCATCAAACATTCTCCCCTCCCCGCTTGGCTTCGCCTGTAATCAGCCGGCGGGGGTTGACAAACGTTATCAAATTTACCGTAAAATTAGGCACAATAAATATTAAAGTAATTGTAATATGGATACTGTTAGGTGGCTTGATTCTATTTTGAGTTGGTTGTTATTTCGTCATTTTTATATTTGCGGAGTGAACCATTAAAAATAGGTGTATGATGAAAGTTCAGAACTCACGATTCGGCGTATGGCCTTTGGTTGTTTGGGTCTTTGGGGCGGTGGTTGCCCCCTTGTATGCACAGGAAGTGGGTATCGGCACCATCACGCCGGCCGCCCGGTTGGATATTCAGGCGCCGGCGGCTTACACCGGTGACGTGTTCCGGGTCTTGCACGGCACCAATACCTATGTGGTCGTGAAGAACACCGGCAACGTCGGGATCGGGACCGCCGCGCCGGGAGAAAAACTGGATGTGGCCGGCCGGATATGGCAAACCAGCACGGGACAGTCTGTGTTCCTGGGGGAAGGGGCCGGCGCCAATGACGATTTAAGCAATAACCGGAATGTGATGGTCGGCTACCAGGCAGGCTACAACACCACCACCGGATTGTCCAACACGGCCGGTGGTTATCGCTCCCTTTATTTGAACACCACGGGCTCGGGCAACACCGCCGGCGGAGCTTATGCATTGTATTCCAACACGACGGGCGGATATAATACGGCCGGTGGTTATCGCTCCCTTTATTTGAACACGACGGGCGTGTCCAACACGGCCGGCGGAGCTTATGCGTTGAATTCCAACACAACGGGCGGATATAACACGGCCAGTGGTCGAAACGCGCTTTATTCGAACACGACGGGCGGGTTCAACACGGCCGGCGGAGCTTATGCGTTGAATTCAAACACGACGGGCGGGTTCAACACGGCCGGTGGTTATCGCTCCCTCTATTCGAACACGACCGGTTCTTATAACACCGCCGCTGGGGTGTATGCACTTTATTCAAACACGACCGGTGAGTCTAATACCGCTGGTGGTTATCAGGCGCTTTATTCGAACACAACGGGCTACTCCAACGTGGCAGTGGGTGTGCACGCCCTTCATTCCAACACTGACCGGTCTAATCTGGTGGCCGTGGGCGACTCGGCCTTGTATCACAACGGCACGGGAGCTGGTGTTTCGTGGCAGGCCCGATATAATACGGCGGTGGGGTCAAAAGCGTTGTACTCAAACACGACGGGTTCGTATAACACGGCCAGCGGTTATCGGGCGCTTTATTCGAATACGACCGGCGCGAGTAACACGGCTGGTGGTTATCAGGCGCTTTATTCGAATACGACGGGCGGGTCCAACACGGCCAGTGGCGTCAATGCACTTTATTCAAATACGACGGGTTCTTGGAACACGGCCAGCGGTTATGGGGCGCTTTTTTTGAATACGGGTTCGTCCAACACAGCCAGTGGTTCTTGGGCGCTTTATTCGAACACGACGGGCTACTCCAACGTGGCAGTGGGTGTGCACGCCCTTCATTCCAACACTGACCGGTCTAATCTGGTGGCCGTGGGCGACTCGGCCTTGTATCACAACGGCACGGGAGCTACTTTTTCGTGGCAGGCCCGAGATAATACGGCGGTGGGATCAAAGGCACTTTATTCGAACACGACGGGGAGGAATAACACGGCCAGTGGCGTCAATGCGCTTTATTCAAACACGACGGGCTCGTCCAACACGGCCAGTGGCCGGAATGCCCTTTATGGGAATACAATGGGGAATTACAATACGGCCAGTGGCGTCAATGCGCTTTATTCGAACACGACGGGGGATGACAACACGGCTAGTGGTGCTTATGCGCTTTCTTCGAACACGACGGGGTACTCCAACACGGCTAGTGGTTATCAGGCGCTTTCTTCGAACACGACGGGGGATGACAACACGGCTAGTGGTGCTTATGCGCTTTCTTCGAATACGACGGGTTTGTATAATACGGCCAGTGGTCGGAGCGCGCTATATTCGAACACGACGGGGGATTACAACACGGCTAGTGGTTATCGGGCGCTATATTATAACACGACGGGGTACTCCAACACGGCTAGTGGTTATAAGGCGCTATATTCGAACACGACGGGGGATTACAACACGGCTAGTGGTTATCAGGCGCTATATTCGAACACGACGGGTTCGAATAACACGGCGCTCGGATATTCCGCCCATTCCACCTGCGATACATGTAATAACGCCACCGGCGTGGGATACAACGCCGATCCGACGGCCTCCAATCGGGTGCACATCGGCAACAGTTCCGTCACCTGGATAGGCGGGCAGGTGACGTGGAGCACCTACTCCGACGGGCGGATGAAAAAACAGGTCATGGAAGATGTGGCGGGGCTGGACTT
>Ga0256832_1002114_pt1 | contig 13540 bp, 8 predicted proteins | sample 134614metaG_FD_190534 | JGI IMG/M metagenome (GOLD analysis project Ga0256832, IMG submission 190534) | Hydrothermal vent microbial communities from Lau Basin, Pacific Ocean - 134-614 | ecosystem: Environmental > Aquatic > Marine > Hydrothermal vents | place: Pacific Ocean: Lau Basin | collected... | reverse complement strand
TGATCTTCTCCAGCGTGTCCTTTTCGTACTGCATGTACTGCTTGCACACTTCCACCAGCTTGGGCAGCTCGTCGTGCCGCTGCTTGAGCAGCACATCGATGTTGGACCAGGCCTTGGACACACCGTGCTTGAGCGTGACCAGGTTGTTGTACAGAAACACGGCGTAGATGCCGACGACCAGGATCACGGCAAGCAGGATCAGGGCAGGCAGACTCATGGATACTCGGCTCCCAAAATGGATAAGGTATTGACAGACGGGGAAGATAGCACAGGAAGGCCATCGAATGGCGTGATGCCGATGGCAGGGTTTACACCACCAGATCGAGGGGATCGATACGCGATTCCCTTCCTCCCGCTGCCGTTTCAGCCCCGGCACGATAGGTCTCCTCGAGCCGCTGCCGAAGCTGGCGGGTACGCACATGCTCGTCGACGCTTGCCCGTTCCGATTCGTGGCGGGCATCGGTGACCCAGCGCCCACGCAGAGCCGATTGCAGGGTGACTTGGTCATCGGCTTCCGGACTCGGTAGCGATTCCCTTTCGGGCCGCGGTGTCTGCCACTGACCTTCGCGGGAATGCCGATCACCACCGGGACTCGCCGCCACGACCGGGCGCTTGTCCGCCATCGAAACCTGGGTGCGAATCTCCATAACCACAATTCTAGTCGAAAGTGGTCATATATTCACCAGCACTGTCAAAGGGCATTTTTAATTCACATTAAAAATAACTTGTAATTATTTGTTTTGTTTATGTATTTTGTTTTTTCTGCATCATGTCCCGGGTTGGGTATGCGCTTTGTCAGATTGTTTTCAGTGGTCGGTAATATCTTAATAGCGACTTGATTCCGAAGATTCTCCCATGTTCCGGCCATTCTCCCGTCTCAACCGCAGCCCCTTCGTCCCCCCTGCCGACGATGGCCACTTCCCGTTGCTCGAAAGACCCTGGGGCGCCCGTCTGCATCATCAGCCCGTCAATTCCGTTTTCCGGCACGGTTCATGAACTTCCGGGTTCTGTTCCTGTTGCTGGCCTGGTTCCTGCCAGCGCCATCGTCGGCCACGGTTCGACCATCAGTGGCGTTCTGGTATGCGCCGGATCCGCCACTGCATCTGTTGCGCCACTTCGATCGGCTGGTGGTGGAACCGGAAAACCTGCCCGCCGCGGCCATCGCGGAATTTCAACAGGATGGACGCGAACTCGTTGCCTACGTGAGTGTTGGCGAGGTGCATGCCGATCGGCCCTGGTTCGCGGAACTGGATCCGGACTGGTTGCTGGGTGACAACCCCGACTGGGGTGGCGCCATTGTCGATCTGGCCAATCCGGCATGGCGGCAGTGGCTGTTGCGGCATCGTTTCCGGCCGCTGTGGCAGGCCGGCTACCGGGGATTTTTCCTCGACACCCTGGACAGCTATCGCCTGGCCGTCACGGACAAGGCGGCGCAGGAACGGCAACGGGCCGGCCTGGTGGCGCTGATTGCGCAATTGCGCCAGGCGTTCCCCTCGGCTCTTCTTCTGGTCAACCGGGGATTCGAGGTACTCCCGCGCATCGCTTCCTTCATCGACGGCGTTGCGGCCGAATCCCTGTTCGCGGGCTGGGATGCCACGAGCGAGCGGTACGTGCCGATTGCCAGAGACGATCGCGAGTGGCTGCTGGCTCGACTGCGCGAGATCCGGGACGCCTATCCCGAACTGGCGGTCATGGTTCTGGACTACGTGGCGCCGGGCGAACGGGCGCGAGCCCGGGACGTGGCCCGGCGCATCCAGGCACTGGGGTTCGTTCCCTGGGTTTCCAGCATCGGCCAGGACATGGTCGGTATCGGCGCTGTGGAAGTCCTGCCGCGGGAAGTCCTCATGCTCTACGACAGCCGGCAGACACCACAAGGCGCGCTGGCCGATGCAAACATCCACCGCCTGGCCGCCATGCCGGTGGAATACCTGGGCTACGTCCCCGTCTACCACGACCTGGCCACGGGCCTGCCCAACGGCCCACTGAAGGGGCGATACGCAGCCGTCATCGCCTGGCTGGGCGGACGAGAGTCGACGCCCGGTTATGCGGCCTGGCTGCTCGCCCGCAAACGGGAAGGCGTACCTTTCCTGCTCCTGGGGGATCCCGGCTTCGAGCCGGAGACGGATTTCCTGGCCATGCTAGGACTCGAAGGCATCAACCCCGACAGTCCGGGGCCCTGGCAGCCCGGGAAACAGGCTGCGTGGTTCGGTCTGGAAGCGCCGATTACACCCCGCCTGCAACGGGTTTCGGGCGTCTTGCCACTGCCCGGCAGCGCCAACCGCGTCCACCTGCTGCTGCATGACGATCAGGGACACGAACTGGCCGGCGTGGTCACGGGGCCGTGGGGCGGCATGGCCTTCTCGCCATGGGTGGTCGAAACCACGCTCGACAACCGCAATCGCTGGCTGCTCGACCCGTTCGTGTTGATCGAAAAGGCCCTGCGTCTGCCCGACCTGCCCATGCCTGACGTGACCACCCTCAACGGCCGGCGACTGTGGATGAATCACATTGACGGCGACGCCTTCGTCAGCCGGGCCGAGTTCCGCGGCCGTCCCCTGGCTGCCGGGGCCATTCTGGAACGCATCCTCACCCGTTACCGGGTTCCTCACACGGTCTCGGTGGTGGAAGGCGAAATCGGTCCCGAGGGGCTCTATCCCGAGGAGTCCCGCGAGCTGGAATCCCTGGCCAGACGCATTTTCGCGCTGCCCCATGTGGAAGCGGCCAGCCACGGTTTCAGCCATCCGTTCGAATGGGGCCGTTTCCGCGAGGGCCAACCCGCCGGCGGCGATGTCACGCTGCCGATCCCCGGCTACCGGCTCAACCTGCAACGGGAACTGCTCGGTTCGCTGGCCTACGTGAACCGCCTGCTGCCAGGCGGCAAGCAGGCCCGGGTGTTCCTCTGGACCGGCGACTGCCTGCCACCGGAGCGGGCCGTGGCCCTTCTGGACGACGCCGGCTATCTGAACATGAACGGCGGCGATACCGTGATCCGCAAGGCCCTGCCACTGCTCGCCGCCGTCTCGCCCATGGCCCGTCCGCTGGGAAATCACCTGCAGGTCTATGCGCCGGTCTCCAACGACAACGTGTACACCAACCGGTGGCAAGGCCCTTTCTGGGGCTTCCGCCAGGTCATCGAGACCTTCGAAATGACCGATCGGCCACGGCGGCTGAAACCCATCGACATCTACTATCATTTCTATTCCGGCACCAAGATCGCATCGCTGCGCGCCCTGGAGCAGGTTTACACGTGGGTCGGAAAACAGGAAACCACGCCCGTCTTTGTCAGCGAATACATTCCGCTGGTAAAGGAATTCCGCGACATCAGCCTGGCGCGCCGGGCCGACGGGCGCCTGCAATATCGGGGAATCCGGACCTTGCGTTCCTTGCGACTGCGCAAGGGTGGCATCGACCGCGACCGTAGCCAGGGGCTGGCCGGCATGCGCCGCCTGCACGACGGCCTCTACCTGCATCTGTCCGGCCCCCGTCCCTTGCTGACGCCCGCAGCCACCGACCGCGGCGCGCACCCTTATCTGCTTCAGGCCAACGGCCATCTGCAACGCTGGGAACCGCTGAAAAACGGCCGCATCCGCGTGCAACTGACCGCCCATGTGCCCCTGCATTTCGAGATAGGCGGGGTTTCAGAGGGCTGTCGGCTCGTGGTGGGCACGCGGCGACTTGCTGCCGGCAACGCGCGGGACGGCCGGGTCTTCTTCCGACTCCGCAAGAGGCATTTCGATGGCGCCCTTGAATGCCGGTAAGGAAGAACGCCTGGTCAGCCCGGCTGGCCTGGTCCTGATGCTGGCGGCGGTGCTGGCCGCGCTGTGGTTCCTGTTGCCGGAGCAGGCGCGCTTCCAGACCCGGCAGGCAATGGAGAAACCGGATGCCCTGTCCATTGCCTATCTGCGCGCCGTGCTGCAGGGCGATCCACAGCGAGACGACCTGAGAATAAACCTGGTGCGCCAGTTGCTCACCCTCGGCGAACTGGATGAAGCCGAACGACTGCTGGCGCAACGGCAGCCCGACGACCCCGGGCTTGCCGCGCAGGCGCGTCTGCTGGGCATCGAGCTGCGTCTGCGCCGGGCCATCGAGCGGCCCGATGCCGATCGCGCCGGCCTGCGCGAAGCCATCCTGTCGGAACTCGTGGACCTGCCGGTCATCCCTGACACACAAGAGGATCTGGTCCGCCTGGCCGAACTGGCCCTGCAGGCGGGCGAACCCGCGCTGGCCGCGGACATCGCGCGCCGGCTCGCCCGCAGCGATGCGCGCACGGCATCCCGCTGGTGGCGGCGTGCCGGGCGCTGGGCCCTGGCCGCCGGCGAACCGCTGGCCGCCAGTGACGATTACGCCCGCGCCGCCACGACCGGCAATGATCCGCGACTGGCCGTTCGCGCCATCGACGCGGCGCTCGCCGCCGGCCGGCCCCGACGGGCAATGACACTCGCCCGCCGTTTCCTCGAACGCTGGCCGGATGCGCCTGACCTGCTGGCCCGCGGCGTGGACGTGGCCCTGCAGGTCAATCGACTCGAGACTGCCGAGATCTGGAACCGGCGCTATCTGGCCACAAATCCGGACGATCTCGCCGCCTTGCGGCGGCAACGGGACATCGAACTGGCGCTGGGCCGGCTCAAGCCCGCCGCAAGACTGGCGCGCCGGATTGCCAAGCGCACCGATGCCAACCGTGACGATTGGTTGCAACTGGCGCGCATTCTCGAATGGAGCGGCGATCCCGATGCCGCGCTGGATGCCTGGCAGCGACTGGCCGATGGTGAACCCTCAACCGAACGGGAAGTCCGCCGCCTGGCGCGAATGCTGCTCGACCTCGACGCCGAGATCGACAGCCTGCAGCGCCAGCAACGACGGATGGGCCGGCTTGCGCAAGAGGAATTGCGCCGTCTCGCCCGGTTACTGGAACGCCGTGGCGAGCCGGAACGAGCCCTGGCGATACTGGCGGAGTTGCTCGACCGCTATCCCGGCGATGCCGAGTCCCGGCGTCTGCGACTGACGCTCCTGGTCCAGATCGGCCAGGCCGACCGGGCCCTGGCCCTGCTGGACGAACAGGCTCGCCGGCAGGGCGAGGACGATGCCTTGCGCCGGCAACGTATGACCATTCTCTGGCAGTCCCTGCGCGAGCAGGAAGCCTGGGCGGAATCCCGGCGGCTGCAGCATCCGCTGGCGTTTCGCGACCCGGCCGACGGAACCCTGCAGGCGGAACTAGCCTGGCGCCACGGCGACTACGCCCTTGCCGAGCGGCTCTACACCCGTCTGTACGCCATGTACGCCGGGCAAACCCTCTCGGCCGAAGCCGACGAAATCACTCGGCAACGGGTGTGGCAGATCCATGAACGGCTGATTCGCCTGGCCGACGAACGGGGCGATGTACAGCGCGCCAGCGAGGTGGGCCTGCATGGCTGGCGCCAGCTCGGCGATCCGGATCTGCTGTGGCTCAGCCTGCAGGTGGCGATCCATCACCATGACCACGCCGCCATGGAACGGCTCCTGAAACTGGCCCTCGCCCAGCCCGACCGCCACGGGCGCCTCGGAACCGCCATGCTGGAGATGGCCACCTGGAAACATCGTCATGGCCATGTGCGGGAAGCCGAAGCCTTCTACCGGGAGCTACTGGCGAGTAACCCGCGGGCCCGGGAAGCCCGCGTGGGCCTGCTGTGGCTGTACGTGGACACGCAACAACGCGCGCCGCTGCGACGGCATCTGCTCGCCTGGCAACGGGAGGCCCTGAATGACAGCCGCTACTGGCCCGTGTACGCCGCCGGCTGGACGCTGCTCGACGAACCGGCCCGCGCCCTGCCCTGGATCGAGCGCCGGGTCCGACTCACGCCAGCCGATCCCCTCTGGCTGCTTACCTGGGCCGATGCCCTGGAAGCCCTGGATCGCCGGGATTCGGCCTGGCGCGTCCGCCGCCATGCCCTGGGACTCGGCACGGGCGAGCTGCGCCAGCATCTGATCTCGCGCCGGAAACTGGACGAAACCGATCAGGCGCTCCTGCGCGCCCTGCGACGGGAATACGGTCTGGCCCGCATCGATGCGGTGGTGGCATCGCTGGCGCCGGAACAGCTCGACGCCGTATTCCTGACAAGCTGGTACCTCAGCGACGAGCGTGACGATCGGGCCCGGCTCTGGCTGCTTCGGCAGCAGCAGTCGCGCCTTGCGCAACCGGCCTGGCAGCAAATCAGCCTGGCCCTGCTCGACAACGACGCGGCGCGCATCGCCGAACTGCTGGAAGGCCCGGGCCTGTCCGGCCTCGATCGAGTCAGGGGGCTGGCCCGCCTTGGCCGGCGAGACGAAGCGCTGGCCCTGGCCCTGGATCGGATCCGTCCGGAAGCCGGGATTGCCACTCGCCAGGCCGCCACCGTCTGGGCGGCCAAACTCTACCGTGATCTGCCCACCAGCCTGATGGCCGCTCTTCTCGGCCGGCAAATTGGTCAACTGGGCATTGCAGGCGGGGAACTGGCATTGCGCTTCAGTCGCCGCAACCTCTCGCTGCATGGCCGGTTCGAGCGCGGGCGTCTGGATATCGATCCGGCCCGATATGATCTCGCCGGCCGCGACACGGAACGGATCCTCGCCGCTGGTCTCGAATGGCTTGGCCAGCGCCAGCGACTGTGGTTCGAATTCGGCCGCAACCAGCGCGCCGATCGCACCACGCCCCTGGCGCGGCTCGGCTGGCGCACACGGCTCGCGCGCCAGGGCGAACTGCGCATCGAGGGGGGGCGTGGCCTGCGCAGCGAAGCCAGTGAAACCATTCGCGCCGACGGCCTCAAGGATGAACTGCTGTTGGCCTGGTATCAGCCCCTGACCGGCCGCACGGCTGTCCGGATCGGACTTGGCCGGCGCGATTTCCGCAGCCGCAGCGACCACATGCTCGCCCGGGGCCGGTTCGTCGAGGCAAGTCTCGGCGAACAACTCGCCATGGGCACCAACACCCTCGGTATCCGCCTGCAGGGCACCTGGCTGGACAACGATCTGGCCGCCCGCCTGCCGCCGGACATGGCCGCCCGCCTGCCGCCCGGCGCGGTGGTGGCAGACGTGATTCCCGCCGAATACGCGGCGCTTGGCATCGGCGCTTCGCTCGCCCGTGGCACGCCCATGGACCGCGCCCCCCGGGTCGGCGGACTGCGCTACACGCTCGATGGCTGGTTCGGACCGGTGTGGCCCGAACGTCGTCTGGGTTATGCCTTCCAGGCCGCCATCGGCAGCCGCCTGTTCGGCTCCGACGAGCTGGCGCTGTCACTGACCTACAGCGACGTGCTCAACGTGGTCGCCGGCCAGACCAACACCAGTCTGCGGTTGCAATACCGCTACTTTTTCGGCCGTTGAAAAAAGCATCCCGACTTCCGTGATAACCCAGTAGAATTGCCGCCAACCAAAGGACGAGAACCATGATGAAAAGGCTGCTCCCGATCCTCCTGCTCCTGACCGCCTGTTCCAGTCAGCAGGTCCAGCAGGGGGTCACCCTCCCCCGCGATGCCCGCTGGGCGCTGTTGCCGCTAGTCAACCTCTCCGAGGCGCCCCGCGCCGGGGAACGGGCCCGGCGACTGGTGGAAGCCGCCTTGCGCGCCCGTGGCGTGGAACCGGTGCTCGCACCCACGCCGCGCGCGCCGGAGGCACTGCCCCTGCTCGACGACCGGGTCCGGCTCGACAAGGCTCTGGCCTGGGCCCGCCGGGAACGCATCCGCTATGCCGTGACCGGCTCGGTGGAAGAATGGCGCTACAAGAGCGGCCTCGACGGCGAACCGGCGGTAGGCCTGAGCCTGCGCATCGTCGAGATTCCGGAGGGTCGCGTGGTATGGGTGGGATCCGGCGCCCGCACGGGCTGGGGCTACGCCAACCTCAGCGGCACCGCGACGCGGGTCATCGACGATCTGCTCGACACCCTGCAACTGGCATCCGACACCCCGGCACACTGAGCCGGTCCGCCCGTGTCGTTTCTCTTTTCCGAGCCCCGGGAACCCCAAAGCCTCCGGCGACGTGTCGGTGCCTGGCTGGAGACCCTGCTCATCCTGCTGGTCTTTCTGCTGGCCGGCTTCTGGATCAATCAGGACGATCCGTTCTTCCTGCGCGCCGAATTTCCCTGGCTCATTCTGGCTCCCCTGCTGCCGGCCCTGCGCTACGGTTTTCATCACGGTTTCCTGGCCGCCCTGGTGCTGGTGGCGTTGCTGGCGCTGGCCTGGCAGGCAGATCTGTTCACGGGCCCCCGGTTTCCGGCCGAGCTGGCGGTGGGCATGCTGATCGTCGGCATGCTCAGCGGCGAATTCGCCGACAGCTATACGCGCCGGCTCAACCAGCAGCGGGTCATCAACGACTATCAGCGGTTGCGCCTGGACGAATTCACCCGCAACTATCATTTGCTCAAGGTCTCACACGACCGTCTGGAGCACCGCCTGGCCGCCTCCGGCCACTCCCTGCGCGGGGCACTGCTCGAATTGCGCAAGCACCTGTCGCCGGGCAGCGGCGACGATCTGTCCTCCCAGGCACAGCGCATCATGGCGCTCTTCACAGCCTATGGGTGGGTCCAGGTCGCCGCGCTGTATGCCGTGCGCAACCGGCGCATGGTGATCCGTCCACTGGCCATGACCGGCCAAATCGGCGCCGTGGACCCATTCGATCCCATGGTCCGCCGCGCGCTCGTCGAGGGTCGCATGGCCACTCTCACCCAGGAACGGCTGAGCGACGAGGAGGCCGCCGAGCGGGATCTGCTGGCCGTGGTGCCGCTGGTGGATGTGTCCGGCCATGTCTGGGCCATCGTCTGTATCCGTGAAATGCCGTTCATCGCCCTGCAGGAAGAAAACCTGCGCCTGTTCGCGGTGCTCGGTGGGCACATTGGCGACATCCTCTCTGCCGCGCAACGGCAGCGCGGCCCGGAATCGGATCCCGAACTGTCCGCCTTCATGACCGACCTGCGCCGGGCGCTGGCGGATCACCGTCTGTATGACTTGCCGGCCCTGGTCGTGGTCATCACCTTGCCGGCGGATCATCCGGAAGCGGAAGAAATGGCCCGCCTGTTCGTCAGCCAGTCCCGCGGGCTGGACCGCATCTGGCAACCGGACGACGATCCACATCGACTGTTTCTGCTGATGCCCCTGACCCATCCGGAAGAACTCGACCCTTATCGCAATCGCATGGATCGGGCGCTGGCCGAACGCTTCGGACATGGAATGGATGAACTGGGCATCCACATCCGTTCCCATGTCCTGCAGCGCCGGGACGATCCTGAGACACTCCTGGAGACCTTGCGTGAAACCGTGGCCGTCGCTGGGCATACCGACCCTGATCTTCGCCGCCCTGGCGCTTGAGCTGGCCGGCGCGCTGAGTCTGCTGCCGGGGGTGCCGACGGCCTTCGGCGGCTGGCCGGTCTTTCTCGTGCTGCACCTGGCCGCCGCCCTGAGCCTGGCGCTGGTGCTGTTCCGGCTGTTTCCCCGTCCCTACCGCCGGCCACGCCGGCACAGCGCGGTGACCCTGTTCGTGCTGGCCGCCAGCATTCCGGTCTTCGGCATTCCCGGCCTGCTGTTCGGCATTCTGGCCGCGCTCTACCTGCCACGTCGCGAACCGCCCTCCCCCTTCCAGACCGTCGCCATTCCCGAACTGCCCTTCCGGCCGCTGGCGGTGAGCGAACAGCCTCTCTTCGGCAGCGGCGGCCTGATCGGCATCCTGCGCAACGCGCCGGATCCCGAAAAGCGCATCCAGGCGGTAATGGCCACGCGCCAGCTCCGCGATCAGGACGCCGTACCCATCCTGCGCCAGGCCTTGCGGGATCCGGAAGACGACGTGCGCCTGTTGGCCTACTCGCTGCTCGACGGCAAGGAACAGCGTATCAACGAAGCGATCCGTCGCCTGCTGGAAGAACTGGAAACCGCCACCGGGCAGCGTGCCGGTCTGCTGCATCGGCACGTAGCCAGCCAGTACTGGGAACTGGCCTATCTGGGCTTGGCCTCCGGGGACGTGTACGACCATGTCCTCCAGCAGGTGCTCTTCCATTGCGACGCTGCCCTGGCCGAACTCGGCCGCCTGCATGGCCTGCTCTACCAGCGGGGACGGGTGTTGCTCCGGCTGGGCCGGTGGGAAGAAGCCGAAGCCGCCTTTCACGAAGCGCTGGAGCGCGGCATGGGCGAGGCCGACATCCTGCCCTATCTGGCCGAAATCGCCTATCTCCGCCGCCACTGGGTCGGCGTGATCGACTGCCTGCGGCGACTCGATCCGCAAGTGCTGGCCGAGCCACCGCTATCGCTGGTAGGCCGCTTCTGGGGCGTCACCACATGAGATCCTGGCATGATGTCATCGACCGCCGGGAACCGGCCGATGTGGCCTTCCTGCTGGAGGGCACCTACCCCTACGTCAGCGGCGGGGTATCGAGCTGGGTGCATCAAATCATCAACGGTTTTCCCGAATTGCGCTTTTCCCTGATCTTTCTCGGTGGCAGGCGCGATCTCTACGATGGAATCAAGTATCCCCTGCCGGACAACGTCTGCCATCTCGAATGCCACTATCTCACCGATTCCTGGCGCCATACCACGGCCCGCCCCCGACCGGGCAACACGCAGGCCTTCGCCCGCAGCGCCGAACTGCACGCGGCTTTGCGTCAACGCCAACAGCCGCTGCCCGAAACCTTGCTGGACCCTGTCCTGAAGTCGCTCGGTCGGCCTGGCGCTCTCACCCGTGAAGACTTCCTGTTCAGCGAAGCCGCCTGGAACCAGGTCACCGACCACTATGAACGATTCTGTACCGATCCGTCCTTCGTGGATTACTTCTGGACCGTGCGCACCATCCACGGTCCCCTGTTCCTGCTGGCGGAAATCGCCGACCGGCTGCCGCCGGCGCGCATGCTGCATACCGTGTCCACCGGCTATGCCGGCATGCTCGGCGTGCTGGCGCACCGCCGCCAGGGCCTGCCCCTGCTGCTCTCCGAACACGGCATCTATACCAAGGAACGCAAGATCGATCTTGCCCAGGCCGACTGGATCACAGACGCACGCGAGGCGTTCGGCGGCACTCTGGACGAGGACGTCAGTTACATCCGCCATCTGTGGATCCGCTTTTTCGAGGGCCTCGGACGCATGGCCTACGACTCGGCCGAGACCATCGTGGCGCTCTATGAAGGCAACCGCCAGCGACAGATTGCCGACGGCGCCGATCCGGCCCGCTGCCGCATCATTCCCAACGGCATCGACGTACAGCGTTTTCTGCCGGTACGCGAAGCGCGACCAGCGACCCCGCCGCCTGTGCTGGGCCTGATCGGCCGGGTGGTGCCGATCAAGGACATCAAGACCTTCATCCGCGCCCTGCGCGGCATCTGCAACGCCATTCCCGATGCCGAAGGCTGGATCATTGGACCCGAGGACGAAGATCCGGAATACGCCCAGGAATGTCGCAACCTGGTAGCCAGTCTCGGCCTCACCGATCAGGTGAAGTTTCTCGGCTTCCAGAAGGTGGACGAGGTGCTCAAGGAGATTGGCCTGTTGGTGCTGACCTCCATCTCCGAGGCCCTGCCTCTGGTCATTCTGGAAGGTTTTGCCGCCGGCGTGCCAGCACTGGCCACCGAGGTGGGCGCCTGTGCCGAACTCATCGAGGGTAGTTCGCCGGAAGATCGCGCTCTGGGGCAGGCCGGCGCGGTTGTGCCCATCGCCAATCCGGACGAAACGGCGGCCGCCGCCATCGCCTTGCTCAGCGATCCGCAACGCTGGCAGGCGGCCAGTCGGGCCGCCATCGCCCGGGTGGAACGCTACTACGATCAAAAACGCATGTTCGACGAATACCACCAGCTCTATCACCAGTGCCTGGAGACCCCGATGGCGGCCGAAAACGGGGCGCACGACTGATGGCCGGCATCGGTTTCGAACTGCGCCGCCTGCTGCGCCGCGATTCCTATCTCGGCCTGTTGGAGGCCTACGGCTACGCCGGCCTGATCAGCTCCGGCCCCTGGGTGCTGTCCATCATCGGCGTGCTGCTCATCGGCCTGATGAGCCTGGGCACGACCGGCGATCGGGGCGAAGTGGTCCAGTTCTTGGTCTCGGTCACCTGGCTGATGGCCGGTTCCCTGATCCTCACCGGCATCCTGCAACTCCTGTTCACCCGTTTCATCGCCGACCGCCTCTTCGAGAAGAAAAGCGACGTCGTGGTTCCCAATCTGATGGGGGCGCTCACCCTCACCAGCCTGGCGGCCATGCTCATCGGCGTGCCGGTGATCCTGTTCGGCTTCCAGGCAACCCCCATCTACGAGCTGAGTCTGCTCACCACCTTCGTGGTGCTCTGCGACATCTGGATCGTGGTGGTCTTTCTCACCGGCATGAAGGCCTATCGGGTCATCCTGCTGGTGTTCGTCGTCGGCTACGCCACCTCGGTGCTGGCGGCGCTGTTCCTGGCCGGCCAGGGCGCCGGCCTCGCCGGCCTGATGTTCGGCTTCCTCAGCGGACAGGCGCTGTTGTTGTTCCTGATCCTGTGGCTGGTGATTCGCCAATATCCCGGTGAGCGTTTCGTCGAATACCGTTTCCTGCGCCGGGGCCAGGTTTACTGGAGTCTGGCCGGCACGGGATTCTTCTACAACCTCGCCATCTGGGCCGACAAGTTCATGTTCTGGTTCAATCCCGCCACTTCCGAACCGGTCATCGGCCCGTTTCGGGCTTCCGTCATCTACGACATCCCCATCTTTCTCGCCTACCTGTCCATCATTCCGGGCATGGCCGTGTTCCTGGTGCGTATCGAAACCGATTTTGCCGAAATCTACGATCGCTTCTACGACTCGGTGCGCGAGGGCGACACACTGCAACACATTCGTCTCTACAAACAGCGCATGGTGCAGATCGTGCGCCAGGGCATATACGAGATCTTCAAGATTCAGGGCATGACCGTGGTCATCCTGTTCCTGCTCGGTCCGCACATCCTCGATGCGCTGGGCATTTCCCGCCTGTATCTGACCCTGTTCAGCATCGATCTGGTCGCCGTGGGGGTTCAGGTTCTGCTGCTGGCCATCCTCAACGTCCTGTTCTATCTCGACCGGCTCTGGACGGCCTTTGCCGTCTGCCTGCTGTTTCTGGCCAGCAATGTGTTTTTCACCTGGCTGACCCTGCTGGCCGGCCCCGAATTCTACGGACTGGGATTTGCCGCCGCGGTCATCCTTGCCAGCCTGGTCGGCCTGACACTGCTCTCACGGCAACTGGCGCGGCTGGAATACGAAACCTTCATGCTGCAATGACGGCGGCCCCGTTTGCATCGCCGCCGGATCTGGGCTAAACACAGGACATGCCGGCTTTCCCCGCTTCCCTTACCGCGCTTGTGTTCGCCGTCGCCCTGTTGGGCGGTTGCAGCGGTGCGCCCGTGCGCCAACATGGAAATGACGAAGCCATGCGGGAACGTCTTCTCGCCATCGCCATGGAAATGCTTGGCACCCCTTACCGCTATGGTGGCCGCTCGCCGCGGGAAGGTTTCGACTGCAGCGGCCTGGTGCAGTACACCCATCGTCAGGCCGGCATCGACGTCCCGCGCACCGCCCGGGCCCAGTACAACGCTTCGAAACCGGTCTCCCGCCGGC
>Ga0256832_1002113_pt1 | contig 13545 bp, 8 predicted proteins | sample 134614metaG_FD_190534 | JGI IMG/M metagenome (GOLD analysis project Ga0256832, IMG submission 190534) | Hydrothermal vent microbial communities from Lau Basin, Pacific Ocean - 134-614 | ecosystem: Environmental > Aquatic > Marine > Hydrothermal vents | place: Pacific Ocean: Lau Basin | collected... | reverse complement strand
CGAAGCGGAAGATTTTATCAACATCTTTGTCAAGGTGGTCCGTAAAGTGTATATCCCCAACGTAATCATGCCGAAGGGCGAAAATGCCTTGGAGGACAATAAGAAATTATATGTCTTCGGTCGTCCCGGATTGATAGACAAGGTGACCACCTTCCGCTTGTATGACAGATGGGGAGAGAAGATATGGGAGAGTAAGGAAGATATCTACTTCAATGACCAAGGCCGGTCGTTGGACGGTTGGGATGGCACCTTTAAATCCCGGGATGTCAAGCCCGGAGTATATGTCTATTATGTAGAGGTGGCATTCAAAGACCTCGGAGATGGGGTGGTAACCAAAAAGCTATCCGGTGACGTGACCGTGGTAAGATAACCCAACAGTACGAAACTCGCAAAGATTATTCGTAAAGTTGGCATTTAGGAGCTGTAATACAGATTGCAGCTCCTTTTTTGTGAAGAGCATACTGGCTTTTTGTAGGCTTTCAGTAGAGAGTGGTCGGGCTGGTCAGGAGGAATGATGCTACATTGCTTGCGGGGGAAGGCGAGGTCAATGGAAGGAACGTCATTGGGTAGAATCTTCTTCCAATAACTCATTTACATCTGTTTCTATTTTTCGGAGATATTCCCGGCACTCTTTAATGAGGCTTTGTGCTGTTTCAACTTCTTTGTGCAGTTTTTCTATAGGGATTTTACCCTCTTCGAGAGAGGCAATAATGCCGTTGAGTTGCTCTAACGCTTTAGTGTAATTGAATTTCTTTTTAGCCATTATTCTTCGTGATTTTACTGGTGATAATGCCATCTTTGAGGACCGTTTGCATGGCGGATCCGGCTCTGGCATACTTAATGGATGTGAGCTTTTTGCCATCTATGTAGGAAAGAGTGTAGCCTCGCTCCAGCACTTGCCTGGGGTCCAAAGCGGTTAGTTTGTTTTCTATCTGAACTATAGCCGTATGGGCTTCATTGAGGTATTGCTTTGTAGTATGTGAGATTTTATGCCGTAGAATATCGAGTGCGGATAATTGACCAAGGATGGTTTGTTGTAGGCTATATTTTAGTTGATAAGTGACTTGCGCCAAGTGTGCATGTTCACGTTGAATAGTCATCGTCGCAAACCGGGAAATGGCATTTGCTAATTCTATAATTTTAGATTCAAATTCTGCATTGTGATCAATAATAAAATTTGCCAGAGCTGTAGGTGTCTTTAGGTTGGTGTTGGCCACCAAGTCTGTTACGGAGATATCTTTTTCATGCCCTATACCTGTGAGCACCGGGAGAGAAGAGTAGGCTATTTTGACAGCGATATCATAACTGTCAAATGCGCTTAGGTCCATTCTGGAGCCTCCTCCTCGAAGGATAACTATGACATCAAATCGGTCAGCGGGTATCGCTTCCAACTGTGCACAGACCTCCGCTTCGGTATTTTGTCCTTGCATACTCGCCTCAAATAATTGAGTATGGAAGGTATAGCCGTAAGGGTTATCTCTTAAGTGAATTTTAAAGTCCTCATATCCTGCAGCAGTAGGAGAGGATATAATCGCGATTCGCTTGATTATTTCAGGGATGAAAAGTTCTCTATTGAAGTCAAAGAGGCCTTCATCCATGAGCTGTTGAATAATCGCTTGGCGCTGCAATTCAATCTCCCCAATGGTGTAGCTTGGGTCAATGTCTATGAGTTTGAGTTGTAGGCCGTATCGCGTATGAAAATTGACATGGGCAAGTGCACTAATTTTGACGCCATCCTTAAGCAAATCCCGGAGGATGGGGCCATGTTTCTCAAAGATCCGCAGATAATCGGATTGCCAAATAACTGCTCGCATTTGAGCGATGACCTGATTGTCCGTAACCCCCGTTTCGACACAATCCAGGTACCAATGTCCTCTGGAAGAACTAACTTGTGATAATTCAAAATGCACCCAAATGGGCTCAGTAAAATTAAGGGCAACTACACGCTGGATGTATTCGGTGAGTTCATATAGAGAGATGCTTTCCAAAAGATGATGCTATTTTATAAAGCCGGGTGATGAGTCGTGTGCCATAATGCATCTATAGCAAATGGAGAATACGACCAACTCCCAGACCAAAAAACAAATTCTTTGCAAATATAAGGGAATAATATATTTTCACGACGAGATATTTGTAAGGGGGAGATGACAATTTGCATATTTCTGATTTGAGAAACTGTAATAAGCCCATAGGGATGCTCTCTTTGTAGGCATGTCGGGCGACAGCGAAGTACAGAACTCGTAATAACACCTAAAGCCATTTTGGCGATACTTTGTCTGGACCAATAGGTAGGTTAAGTATTTGAGAAGTGCTGCATGCAAAAATAGTGACAAAACAATGTGTTTGTCCACTTATGTGCACTTTGCACTGTACCCATGTATCGCTACAGTATGGGTGGAGCGTCAAATTGATGGAGCAGGAGTGATTAACTCTATTTTTTGAGTACTTTGGCTACAAGCTCCGCTGCCTCTTTGAGTTCTATGGCGAATAGTACATCCAGTCCACTTTTTTCTATCAGCACCTTTGCTTCTTTGGCGTTGGTGCCCTGAAGACGGACGACTAAAGGAACAGGAATCTTCCCCATGTTTTTGTAGGCGTCTATAATCCCTTGTGCCACCCGGTCACACCGGACAATGCCTCCAAAGATATTGACCAAGATGAGCTTTACATCCGGATCCCGAAGGATGATTTCGAAGGCCTTTTGTACGCGCTCAGCGTCGGCTGTTCCTCCTACGTCAAGAAAATTTGCTGGAGAACCACCGTAAAGTTTGATCAAGTCCATAGTAGCCATGGCAAGTCCCGCACCATTGACCATACATCCTACGTTGCCTTCGAGTTTGACATAATTCAAACCATGTTTGCGCGCTTCCACTTCGGTGGGATCCTCCTCCATTTCATCCCGCTGGGCTGCTAAATCCGGATGACGGTATAATGCATTGTCGTCGATACGCATCTTACAATCGACAGCGATCACCCGGTCATTGCCATTGACCAAAGTGGGGTTGATCTCGATGAGAGACGCATCCGACTTGACATATGCAGTGTAAAGTCGTGATATGAACCGAACCATTTCCTTGTATGCGGCACCAGACAATCCAAGATTAAACGCTATTTGACGAGCTTGATAGGGTTGAAGTCCAAGGGTAGGGTGAATGTGTTCTTTGAAAACCTTTTCAGGCGTCTTTTCTGCTACTTCTTCGATATCCATACCCCCCTCTGTGGAATAGATGATGACATTTTGTTGTCTATCTCTATCCATTAGGATAGAGACATAAAACTCCTTGCAGTCTTCAAAATTGGGGACATAGGCATCTTCTGCGATTAAAACTTTGCTGACGAGCTTTCCCTTTCCTGAGAGGCCCCCCGGAGTTTGTGGCGTCTTTAGCCACATGCCTAAAATCTCATCTGCAGTGGACTTCAACTCCTCCTTATTCTTTACGAGCTTAATCCCACCACCTTTTCCTCTGCCACCGGCATGAATTTGAGCTTTGACCAAGGCAAAAGAAGCGCCCGTCTTGCTCGTGATTTCGTCGTATGCCTTTTCGGCTTCTGTAAGGTTAGTCGCCAAGATGCCTTCTTGTACGGCTACACCAAAAGATTTTAGTACTTCCTTGGCTTGATATTCGTGTAAATTCATGATGGTTAGTTTGTTGTGGGTTTTATGAAATGTCTGCAAAGTAAGCAATCCCCGAGTCTAAGACGGCTTAATCAATGCTCTTTTGCAGAACTGCTTCAAATCGAGCCCAAATGTACGCCAAATTCACATAATCAAGTTTGCTTTTGAATAATAATTGTTTGTAATTTGATGGATACCTGTGTTCAGATATATCACCTGTTTTGTAATCTTGATTCCGCTTCTTTTGTGTAAAGGAGTTTTACATTGTCGCTTGTAGATGAATGCCTTATTTTTTCTCTTAGGTTTGTCTATATTTGCAATGCAGAGAAGGGTTTTTTTATTTACATTTGTGATTTAGATTTTTATAGCCAACTTGAAGCAATGACACAGACAAAACGAACCTGTCCCATTTCATTAATAGACCATAGCATAAGATTGATGACTGTTGTATGGAGTGTATTCTTTCTGTTCTCATGTTCCTCTAATGAAGGTAGTAAATCTGCCCCGGAGTTGGGAGATACGAAAACCATGGAGAAAATGCCACATTCTTTGACCGGAATTGATTTTCGAAATGATATCCAAGAAACTTGGGAGCTCAATGATCTGGCCTTTAATTATATGTACAATGGTGCCGGAACAGCTATCGGGGACATTGATCATGATGGATGGTCTGATGTGTATTTCGTAGGCAATATGAAACCCAATAAGTTGTATAAAAACAAGGGGGGATTTGTCTTTGAGGACGTCACGCAAAAAGCAGGTGTCGCCGGCGACAATGAGTGGAGTACCGGATGTGTGATGGCAGACATCAACGGGGATGGGTGGTTGGATATTTATGTTACGAGAGGAGGTTGGGGACAACCCGAATCCGCTCGTCGAAACCTCCTTTACATCAATCAAAAGAATGGAACATTCAAGGAAGCCGGCGCTAAATGGGGAATCGATGATCCCGGATTTTCCATTGCTTCTGTATTTTTTGATATGGACAATGATGGTGACCTGGATCTGTATATCACCAATCGTCCCAAGGAGTTTCATCATTCCGTGGCGGAAGATTTGGAAGGCCGGAAGAAGGCCTCTGTTTTTGAACGCGATCATTTATACCGAAATGAAGGAGACGGTCATTTTGCCGATATATCGGAAGCCGCAGGGATTTCTAAGAACAATTACGGGTATGGATTGGGAGTCGTATCTATGGATATGAATAATGATGGTTTTGTCGATATTTATGTGTCCAACGATTTCATAGAAAATGACTATTGCTATTTGAATAACGGGGATGGGACTTTTCGGCAAGCTATACGGGAAGTGACGAGCCATGTGAGTTTTTATTCTATGGGGGTGGACGCCTCGGATTTGAACAATGATAAGTACGAAGAGATTATCGCCACAGAAATGCTTCCGGAAGACTATTGGAGGGCCAAGGTGACGATGGCTCCGATGATGTCCCCTAAGGAGCACAATTTTCTTTTTGAAGACGGTCATTTTCATTATCAGTATATGCACAATTCGGTTCAGTTGAATAGGGGGAATGGCACTTTTAGCGAGATCGCCAATTACTGTGGCCTTAAGCATACGGATTGGAGCTGGGCAGTACTCGGAGTGGATTTCGACAACGACGGGTGGAGAGATGTTTTCGTGGCCAACGGTTATCTACGGGATATTTTCGACAATGATGCAAAGCATTTGGTGGCTACCAAATTTGATTCCCTCCAAAAGCTAAGGGCGGCAGGAAAGCCTATTCCCGATGTGCACGAAGTGCTCAAGCTATATCCTTCCAATCCTATTCATAATTATATCTTTAGAAATAATGGTAACCTTAAGTTTACAGACCAATCCTTACAATGGGGCTTAGAGGAAAAGACCTTTTCCAATGGTGCTGCAGTAGGCGATTTGGATAATGACGGGGACCTTGATTTAGTGATTAATAACCTCAACGGCTTTGCCTCTGTATATCGAAATAATGTCGCTCAGGGGCATCACCTACGAATAAAATTGGATGGTTCCTCTCAGAATAAATTTGGACTTGGGGCCAAGGTGTTTGTGTATTCCCAAGGACTTCAACTGTTTGAAGAGTTCAAAACAGTGAGAGGGTATGTCTCCTCTGTAGAACCCATATTGCATTTTGGATTGGGTGAAACGAGTTCAGTGGATAGTGTTGTCGTGCATTGGCCGGATGGTCGGGAGACAACCGTCTTGAATCCACCTGTGGACAAAGTGTCCACCATTTCATACCAAAACGCAAAAAAGAATAATAATCTCAAGCGAAGAGGGGGTGAAGTCAATAGATTTGAAAATATATCGGACAATAGATTTATGCCGCCCTATCTCCATAAAGAGAATAGGTTTGACGATTTCAAGGCGCAAGTGCTGCTTCCTCACCGCCACTCGGAGCAAAGTCCGGTTTTGGCGGTGGGAGACGTTAACGGAGATCACTTAGAGGATGTCTATGTGGGAGGCTCTCTTCTTCAGGCAGGGGGGCTTTACCTGCAGGACAAAACCGGCCATTTCATTCAGAAAAAGGAACCTCTTTTTGAGCGGGATAAGGATTATGAAGATGGAGGGGCGGACTTTTTGGATGTCGATGGTGATGGGGACTTGGATCTTTATGTGAGCTCGGGGGGGATAGAGCATCAGGCGAATAATCCGATGTACCAAGACCGATTGTATCTCAATGATGGGAAGGGTGTTTTTTACAAGAAAGGGGCCTTGCCGGAGGTGCGTATCTCTGGAAGTTGTGTTAAGGTGGCAGATTATGACAAGGATGGAGATCCGGATGTGTTTGTAGGGGGGCGTATTGTGCCGGAGTTTTATCCCTATGCCCCCAATAGCTTTGTGCTGACCAATGAAAAGGGAAAGCTTGTGCCTCTAAAACTTAATACCGCATTTGATAAGGTCGGTATGGTGACCGATGCCCAATGGGCAGACCTTAATGCTGACAATAAATTGGACTTGGTACTCGTGGGGGAGTGGATGCCGATTACGGTTTTTCTTCAGGTAGATACCGGATTTGTACGTGCAAATGATGCGTTTGGTACCGCGGAGACAGAGGGTTGGTGGAATAGGATAGCGAAAGGGGATTTGGATGGTGATGGAGACGTGGATTTTGTCGTGGGCAATATCGGAGAGAATTATAAGTTTAAAGCCTCCAGAGAAAAACCATTTCATATTTACGCCGCTGATTTTGACAAAGATGGCACCTATGATCCGTATTTGGTCAAGAATTATCACGGTAAAATGGTGCCTGTCCGTGGGCGTCAATGTTCGTCGCAGGAGTTAAATTTTATTAAAGATAAGTTTCCCTCTTACCGGGCCTTTGCCAAGGCAGATGTCAAGGATATCCTCGGAGATGAGATGAAGAACTCACTGCATCTGATGGCGCGAAAATTTTCATCAGTAGCCCTTATTAATGAAGGAGGGCATTTTAGAATAGTGGATTTGCCACTGGAGGCTCAGCTCTCCTGGGTTACGGGCATCGTGCTGGATGACTACAATCACGATGGAAAGACGGATGTCCTTTTGGCCGGCAATATGTATGAACCGGAGCCGGAGACGACTCGTGCGGACGCCTTCGTCGGCTGTTTGCTTCTCAATAAAGGAGATGGAGTGCATTATGATGCTATATCCGGACCAAAATGCGGTTTTTTCGTCCGGGATAATGTTCGTGATATGAAATCGTTGACATTGGGGGCAAAGGAAAAAAGCGTTCTTATCGGTATTAATGAAGGGCCATTAAAGGTGTTTAAATACGTGGAATGACCATTTTGTTGGGGTGTGAATAGTTTTTAAGAAAAAGAGGCTTTTACAGGTAGTAAAAGCCTCTTTTTTGTGTTGGAGTGTTAAGGCATTATTGACTTAGCACTATACATCCAATCCTTTTAACATCTTATTCCAATATAGATAGGGAAGAATGTACTTCTTTAATATCCACAATCTCCAATGCTCTTTGGAGGAGTCAAAGATGAGCATCTTCTTGAGCTCCGGATCCGGAGTGAAGTTATTGTCATAATCAAATTCGGCCAGGACCATTTTTCCATAACCGGTTACCAGTGGGCAGGAAGAGTAGCCATTGTACTTCTTTCCACTTGCAGCTCCACTGCTGAGTTTTGCTTTGATTTGGTCCATAACAACAGGGACTTGCTTCCTAATTGCCGCTCCGGTCTTGGCTGTCGGGAGGGCAGCAACATCTCCTATTCCCCAGATGTTGTCATATTTATTATGCAACAATGTGTAATGGTCTACATCGAGCCATCCATCTGCATTGGCAAGCGGAGAGGACGCTACAAATTTCGGAGAAGCTTGTGGGGGGGCGAGATGCAACATGTCAAAGTGAATGCCATATCGATCACCATCAATGGTCACTTTTGCATCTTTGTAATTATATTGAATGTCCTTATCCAAGTCATTTATCGTGACCCCTTCCCCGGTAATTACAGCACCTTCAGGTGCTTTTGCCAACTTGTACCACGCAATTTGTTCTTTTCCGTCGACTCCGACCAATTGGTGATAAAAGCGAACATTGATGTCCTTGCGGTCGATTACCTGCATAAGGGTCTTGGCAATGGGCTTAACCCCAAAAATGACGGTACCTCCTGTAGCAAACAAGACCTTGGTTTTATCTCTTACTCCTGCCCTTTTGAAATGGTCCTCTGCGAGATACATGATCTTTTGAGGAGCCCCTCCACATTTGATAGGGGTAGTGGGTTGGGTGAATAATGCAGTACCCCCTTTGAAATTCTTGAGGACATCCCAAGTATGTAGAGCATTAGTATAATTACTACATACTACCCCTTTGTCCATCGCTTCGGTAAGTCCCTCTACCAATTCAGGTGCCATTCTAAGCCCGGGAGAGACCACCAAATAGTCATACGCAATCTTGTCTCCATTCTTAAGCGTTATGCTGTTTTCATCCGGTTGGAAAGAAGTGACAAATTCTTTGTACCATTTGGCTTTGGGCGGGATTACAGACGACATGGGTCGCGCTGTTTTGTCAAAGTCGTACGTGTTGGCACCTACCAGTGTCCAAGCCGGTTGGTAATAATGCGTGTCTGCGGGTTCGATGATGGCAAGATCCAAGTTTTTAATTTCACGAAGAAGCCTTGCAGCTGTCATAATTCCACCGGTTCCTCCACCGATTACCACTACTGTATGTTTTTGTGACATAGCATATGTTTTAGGTTACTGAATTTTAATGAAACGCTAATGTATGAAAAAATATTAAACTATTTTACGCTTTTGGATTGCGAAGTTGTAATTAGGGATTTCAGAGGGGGCAATGTTCCTCCAGAGAGGATTCTATAGATGAGCATCGATTGGAGTTTGATATCGTACAAATATCTTTGATTATCCTAAACGTGTTACCGGTTCATTCCTTCGTATAGCACCAGCGATTACGGCGTGTATTCATTCTTATTAGATGCCCCTCCTTTCTATCTTCTTTTGTGTCCAATTCATACATGCTTCTTTAATATTGGAAGTAAATACATCCACTTTGAATTTTTCTATAGGCTAATCTACATTTATAATTATCTTTATGGCTTTGGATGGATGGAGAGCGTATAAGTTGCGATAAAACAAAACAAATCAATATGCGAATACTATTAATTGGATTACTTTGTGTACAGTCTCTGTTGTTGATGGGGCAGGGCCGGTGGGTCAAAGGAAAGGTGATGGATAGTCAGACCAAGGAGGCTTTATCTTATGTCAACATTTCATACTGTGATAAAGTGAGCGTCACTGATTTGGATGGTGGATTTGCCATTCTCTTACCTCCGGATTCAAACTGTGCGGTACGTTTTGAATTTGTCGGATATGAATCCGTGCTTTTCAGAGACTTTCACCCTGTAGATGGATGGATGGATATTGAGATGACGCCTTCCGATGTTTTGTTAAAAACGGCGGTCGTCACCGGGAGCAAATACGAGGTGCCGTTAGAGAAGTCTACGGTGTCCTTAGATGTCGTTTCCCCGGCGTTTATCACGAGCCAAAGTGTTACCTCGTTGGATGATGTATTGGATAAGATGCCGAGTGTGCAAATCGTGGATGGCCAGGCCAATATCCGTGGTGGCTCGGGTTGGGCTTATGGCGCAGGGAGTCGGGTTTTGCTGCTATTGGATGACCTGCCGATTATGCAACCCGATGCAGGCTTTCCGCATTGGAATGATCTGCCGATAGAGAACATCGGTCAGGTGGAGATTCTCAAAGGGGCAGCATCTGCTTTGTATGGCTCAGCCGCCATGAATGGTATTATCAATGTCCGGACTCAATACGCCAAATCCGCCCCTGAATTGGAGGCCGGAGGGTTGTTTCGTGCCTATCTCTCCCCTCCGGATACCATCAATAAATGGTGGGGAGATACATTGGTCAATGAGCACTCCGCCTATATGTCATATAGGCGGAAGATTGGTAAGCTCGACTTGGTCTTGGGGGGGTATTACCGATCCAATGACAGCTATTTGCAAAAGACTTATAGCAAGTACGGGCGGGCCAATATACGCTTGAGATACCGGCCATCAGATCGACTCAATTATGGTTTGTATATCAATGCCAATTCGACCGACGGGCAGAGTTATTTCTATTGGGACAAGGCCTACTCTTATGCGCCGAGTACATTGATAGGGCTGGCTTCCAATAAAAGTATCCGTGCCAATATTGACCCCTTCATTAATTATTACGACCACTATGGCAACAAACATAGGTTGATGGGGCGATACCTTTCGATCTCTAATGCTTCTTCAGACAATCGATCTACATTGAGTAATCTCAGTTATCTCGAGTACCAGTGGCATCGAGGGTGGAAGGATCTGGGGCTGCACATGACAGCAGGCATAGTGGCCAATCAAAATGACGTTAAAGCAGAATTGTACAACGATACCACTTATGTGTCGCACAATGCAGCCGCATATCTTCAGACCGATAAAAGTTTTGGAAAGCGATGGACGGTGAGTGCAGGGCTGCGCTACGAATACAATGACGTGATATATCCCGCGGCCCTCGTACAAGACACCCTACATGATGGCATTATTGCAGAACGACGTCCTGTTTGGCGCTTTGGGTCCAACTATAAGTTGGCTCGTGCGACCCATTTGAGAGCTTCCTGGGGGCAGGGCTACCGGTTTCCCACCATTGCTGAGCAATTTATCAAGACGGAAGCCGGAATATTCCGGATTATCCCAAACCCATATCTTACCAGCGAAACAGGATGGACGGCGGAGCTCGGGTTAAAGCAAGGTTATCGCGTAGGGGGTATCGAAGGATTTGCCGATGTGAGCCTCTTTTGGTCCGAATACCAGGATATGATGGAGTTCTCGGCTCTGGTTCAAGACTTCCAGCTCTATTTTCAATCCCAGAATGTCGGAAATACTGTCATCCGTGGGGTTGACGCCAATGTCATGGGGCGATGGAATTCAGGTGCTTACCAACTCAATTATTTGGCAGGGTACACTTATGTGGATCCGCGTTTTCAGGAGTATGATTCGACGGGGTTTGGCAAGCCGATTGTCGACCCCGGCCTCACTCAAGGCCAACGCAATGCTGCCAATTCTTCTTACAAGGGAAATGTTCTCAAATATCGAAACAAACACAGCTTCAAGACCGATGTTGAGTTGCAATGGAGAGGATTATTCATTGGAGTAAATGTCAGTGCGCTTTCAGAAGTTCTGGCGATCGACCGGGTTTTTGAACTGATTATTCCCGGCATGGAGGACTTTAGAAAAGAGCACAAAGGATACACCCTTACCAACGTGCGTTTAGGCGGACATTACAAGCAGTTCCGCTTGACTTGTTCGCTGGATAATGCCTTTAATACCATCTATGTTCAGCGTCCGGGTATCCTCAAGGCTCCGCGAAGTTTTGTGGTTAAATTGGATATGAAATGGTAGAAATGGAGGTGTCAAAATACTCCTATTTGATCTTTTGGGAGTTCAGCCATTGACGGTAGATTCGAGCATTATGGCTATGCCCTCTCAAATTGGTAGCAAAATTATGTGCACCAGTATATCCCGGCTTTGCACAGAAAAAGAGGTAGTTGTGCTCTTCAGGGTAAAGGACTGCTTCAATCGATTTTAACGAAGGCATACATATTGGACCCGGAGGTAAGCCTTCGTGCAAGTAGGTGTTGTAGGGAGATTCGATTTTGAGGTGTTTATTGAGCACGCGTCGCAGTTCGAAATTTCCGGAGGCAAAAACCACTGTGGGGTCTGCTTGCAGTTTGATGCCTCTGCGTAGTCGATTGAGGTAAACTCCGGCGATAACCGGACGCTCCGAAGCGAGATTGGACTCTTTTTCGACGATAGAGGCCAAGGTGTACACCTCCGCCGGAGTCATTTTGAGTTTGGCCAATGCTGCTTTTCTTTTGGCATCAGACCAATATTTTCGATGCTCTTTCAGCAATCGTTGCAGGAGTTTGTCCGCCGGGATGTCCCAATACATCAGATAGGTATTGGGTATGAAATAGCTGAGTATATTCTCCTTAGTAATCTCATCGGTAGAATCCGTAGCAAAGCGATGGAGCTCGGATAATATCTCAATAGAATCCAATGCCAGTGGTTTTGCCAATTGCCCACTCAACTCTTGCAGGGTTCTTGCCGAACGAAAGGTCAGGCGGATGGGATCCTGGTTGGCAATACGCAGTTTGCTTACGATTTCATAATTAGAAAGGCCCGCCTTTAAGAGGTATCTCCCGGAAGGTACTTGTGGGCGCTCGTAATGCATCCACTTGGCGATGAAGCGGAAAGAAGTGTTGTTTCGCAAGACAGAATCCCGTTGGAGTGTGGCGAAGACCTCCTCAAACGAACTTCCGGGATGGATATAAAGTGTATAGGGCGCCTTCTCTGAGTTGATGTTGGGGCCGAAAATCTGACGATAAAACACATACCCTCCGGCAAGAGCAATTACGGAAATTACGGCAGCGGCAATGAATAGCTTCTTAATCATGCTCTACGATGAAGTAATCGGTTAATACTGTTCGGATTCGTTGGGGAAGTCCCCGTTTTTTACATCTTCAATATAACGCCAGACAGCTTGCTCCACCAAATCGTGCAGGTCGAGATAGCGACGCAAAAAACGCGGATGAAAATCCTTGGTAATGCCCAACATGTCATGCGTGACCAAGACCTGTCCATCCACGTGAGGCCCGGCGCCGATGCCTATAGTAGGTATAGCGATGGACTCGGTGACTTTTTTGGCCAGGGCCGAGGGAATTTTCTCAAGGACGAGGGCAAAACACCCGAGTTCTTCCAGCACTTTGGCATCTTCAAGCAACTTATTGGCTTCTTCTTCTTCCCGTGCACGGACTTGATAGGTTCCAAACTTATAAATCGATTGCGGGGTCAACCCCAAGTGGCCCATCACCGGGATTCCCGCAGATAATATGCGCTCGACCGACTCGGCGATCTCGCTTCCCCCTTCCATTTTGACAGCATGCGCTTCGGACTCCTTCATGATTTTAATCGCAGAATGCAGGGCGTGGTGGCTGTCGCCTTGGTACGTCCCAAACGGTAAATCCACCACTACCAAACAGCGGTTAATCCCCCGAATCACAGACTGTGCGTGGTAGATCATCTGTTCCAGGGTAATCGGCAATGTGGTCTCATGCCCTGCCATGACGTTGGACGCAGAGTCGCCGACGAGCAAGACTTCGATGCCGGAGGCATCGAGCATCTTGGCCATGGAGTAATCATATGCGGTAAGCATCGCGATCTTGTCTCCTGCCTCTTTCATCGAACGCAATGTCCGCGTAGTAATCCTTTTGGGTTTTGTTTGCATGTTTTCTCTATTTCAGATAGTATAAAGCACGGCAAAAATAGAATAATCCCAATGGTCATTCGTGTATTGGTGCTATTTTTCGTTGGTAATAACAGGCGTAGGAGCAAAATAGTTTGATATTATGTCCTTTTGCTTGCATTAAATTTATATTTCATTGCCATTAG
>Ga0256832_1002112_pt1 | contig 13546 bp, 10 predicted proteins | sample 134614metaG_FD_190534 | JGI IMG/M metagenome (GOLD analysis project Ga0256832, IMG submission 190534) | Hydrothermal vent microbial communities from Lau Basin, Pacific Ocean - 134-614 | ecosystem: Environmental > Aquatic > Marine > Hydrothermal vents | place: Pacific Ocean: Lau Basin | collected... | reverse complement strand
CGCAAATAAGGGTCGATTTTCTGTGCCAGGTCGCCAGGCAGAAAACCCAGTCTCTCCCCCGCTTCAACCGCAGGGCGAACCAGTATCAGGCGACGCACATCATCACGTTCCAGTGCTTCCACGGCACAGGCAACGGCAAGATAGGTCTTTCCGGTTCCAGCAGGGCCAATACCAAAGGCAAGATCATGTGTCTGGATACTGCGGATATAGGCATTTTGATTTGCTCCACGACCACGAATAACCTTGCGACGGGTGCGAATGCGTGTCTCCGGGAAGCTGACTGTATTATCCTGATTACCCGTTGCACCAGATTGCTGAATGTGCAAGTGTATGCTTTCCGGCGTTAATAGCTCGGAAGAGGTGCTGCGATAGAGCTCTTGCAGCAGGTTAATGGCGGTCTGTGCATCACCAGCTTTTCCTGTAATATTAAATTGATAGCCACGATTCTTAATATCAACATTAAGTTTTTCTTCAATTTGTTGCAGGTGTTTGTCAAACTGGCCGCAAAGATTGATAAGTCGCTCATTATCGGCAGGGTGAAGTTCCAGATTCAGCGTATGCTGGTTTTTTTTATGATGCTCGCCAGATACGGCGGCAGGGGCAGACCTTGTCACAGGTTGTGGGGCAGAAGATGCAGAGGACGATTTTATAGCCAAGGAAAAAATTTACTCCAAATTATCTTGTAAAACCCGACTATAGCATATTCGCGCGCATGATCTTTAAGAAAAAAATAATCACCCCGGATAAGATTGACTGGTATCAAGAGCCGCAACAACTGGTATTACAGGATGCCCGACAATTACCACTGGACAACAATTATCAGCCTCGGCATACGCTGGTTGTTTTTATTGGCGGGGCGATGGATGATGTCTATGGTCCCGTGCTACAGGGTGTGTTTATCCCCTATCGGCTGCGCAATGCACAACAGCAGGATATTGCCTATGCCACACATGGTTCTGTACGCGCTATTGTGGAGCTGGTAGGGCGATGGCATAAGGCAGGGAAAAAGATTGTTTTGGTCGGGCATAGCTGGGGAGCAAACTCTGCAATGCGAGTTGCCCGTAATCTTGAGACAACTTGCCAGATTGAACTGCTGGTTACGCTGGATGCAGTTTCCAGACGACTCCCTGGTAAACAGATACACAAACCCGGCACGGTCAAACAATGGTTAAACATATACATTGATTATCGTAAAGCCAGTATGGAATATTCCAATACTGTGGCACGACTCGGGGGATATTGGGGATATTGTCGTCATGCGGATGAGAATATTCGCCTAAGCCGTGATGGGGCAGAAGAGGTTACGCATGCGCAGGCGGCTCGTATGTTTCGGGAAGTGGCTGACAGGGTGCAGGTCGTGTGAATAGTGCAGGTGCGACTTAAAATCCAATATCATGACTTAAGCAGTACCTGCATGAATTAACAGGTGTAATACCTGTAACTTTCAAAAGGAACCTAAAATGGAAACCAACCTCATTTAATAATACCTATGCACATATAAATAAAACTATTAGACCGGCAGGTTTCATTGCCAGGCACCGCACAAAAGATACAGCATTTACTCGCAAGCGAAGCCTAACCTTTCCCACACTAATCTGTTATTTTCTCAACATGACAAAAAGTGCAATGCAAGCTGAGCTTAACCACTTTTATGACTATATCCCTCATTAGATTACATTACACATTTTTAATGTCTAGCCTCTGTAGCCGTAAAGTGACGCTTCAACACCTCAGTTAAAGAGTAAAACCCAGAGGTTATTTAACTTTTCAGCTTTCAATCGTATTTATTGCCTTTTGTCACTAGATAACCAATCAAACTGTAATAAAGGTTTTAGTTTGACTCTATTTGTTGTAAATTCGCGTGCAAATTTTACTGGCGTAATTTCATGTGAGTCTATAATGAATCTTCTGTCTTTTTTCCCCTTCCTGAAATGGTTTAAACTCATCACTAAAGACACCCTGAAAGCTGACCTGATGGCTGGTTTAACAGGGGCTGTTATTGTACTGCCACAAGGGGTTGCGTTTGCCACGATTGCTGGTTTACCACCTGAGTATGGTTTGTATACAGCTATGGTTACGCCAATTATTGCTGCTCTGTTTGGTTCTTCCTATCATCTGGTTTCGGGGCCGACAACGGCTATTTCAATCGTCGTTTTTTCGACTATCAGCCATCATGCAGAACCAGGGAGTCCCGAGTTTATTCAGACGGCATTGACGCTTACTTTTCTGGCGGGTGTTTATCAATTGTCATTTGGTCTGGCAAGGCTGGGGACGCTGGTTAATTTTGTATCTCATACAGTTGTCATTGGCTTTACAGCGGGTGCCGCTATTCTTATTGCCAGTAGCCAGATGAAGCATATCACTGGTATTCAAATCCCAAAGGGGGAGAGTTTCCTGAATACCTGGATTGAACTTTTCCAGGGTGCAGGACATATTAACTGGTATCTCATGTTGATTGCCATGGTGACCCTGTTTGTTGCGTTGTTCTTTAAAAAGACTATGCCCAAAATGCCAGGTCTGCTGTTTGGTATGGTGGCAGGAAGTGTGCTTGCCTATTTCCTGAAAGGGTTTACTGATGACATTAAACTGGTCGGTGCGATTCCTGCACATTTACCTCCCCTGTCTAGTCCTGAGTTTTCCTTTCACACTATAAAAGCTCTGGCACCTGAAGCTTTTGCTGTTGCCTTACTAGGTTTGATTGAGGCAGTTTCCATAAGTCGAGCAGTAGCAACCAAGTCAAACCAGCGTATTGACTCGAATCAGGAATTTATCGGACAGGGTTTGTCGAACATGTTTGGAAGCTTTTTTTCTAGCTATGCTGGTTCAGGTTCCTTTACACGCTCTGGGATCAACTATGAAGCAGGTGCCAGAACCCCCTTGTCAGCCATCTTTGCAGCTTTGTTCCTGATGGTCATTGTGCTATTAATCGCACCATTAACCGCTTATTTGCCGATTGCTGCCATGGGTGGGATTATTCTCCTGGTGGCTTATAACCTGATTGATTTCCACCATATTAAAAAGACCTTAACCTTTAGCAAATCCGAATCAGCGATTCTGCTAACTACGTTCTTTGCAACCCTGTTCCTGGAACTTGAATTTGCTATTTATCTGGGTGTTATTCTGTCTTTGGTAATGTTTCTGGCAAAGACCTCTACACCTGAAATTCCCACCTTGTCAGTGGATAGCTCAGAAACACTGGCTCATCGCAAGTTGGTTGATATTAGCGAAAAACCCTTAAAGCAATGTCCGCAACTAAAAATCATCCGTATTGATATGTCGATCTACTTCGGTTCGATTAACCATATTCAACAACGTATTGCGAAAATTGTCGAAAATGAGCGGATTCATCATATTTTGATTGAAGCTAGTGGCATTAACTTTATCGACCTGGCGGGTTCTGAAGCACTGGAAATCGAAAATGAAAGGTTGAGAAAGTTGGGTGGCGGTTTGTATTTTGTAGGTTTGAAGCCTTCCGTATATGAGTTTGCTGCTGAATCACACTTTATAGAGCACATTGGTAATGATCATGTGTTTGATACTAAAACTGAGGCTATTAAGACTATCTACAAGCACCTGGACAGGTCTGTTTGTGAAGAATGTGCATCACGTATTTTCCGTGAGTGTGAATGATGGGCTGGGGTGACTGAAATAAACTCCGTCGGCGCGACTAAAGTCGCGCGTCCTTTTTGTATCCTTTTTTATATTTTGTCATTTAAGCTGTGAAACATCCCGTACTGCACCACGCGAAGCGGATGTGGTCATAGCTGCATACGCTTTCAGGGCTGGCGTAACACGACGCTGGCGTTGTTCTGCAGGTTGCCAGGCTTGTTCTCCTTTGGTATTCATTGCTTGTCTTCTGCTGTCTAGTTCTGCATCGCTAAGGCGTACTTGAATACTGCGTTTTGGGATGTCGATGTCTATAGTGTCACCTTCTTCGATCAGGGCAATATCACCACCCTCGGCGGCTTCGGGTGAGGCGTGTCCAATGGAGAGCCCTGAGGTGCCACCGGAGAATCTGCCGTCGGTGACCAGGGCACAAGCTTTGCCAAGCCCCTTGGATTTAAGGTAGCTGGTGGGGTAGAGCATTTCCTGCATGCCGGGGCCGCCACGCGGACCTTCATAGCGAATAATAACCACATCACCAGGCTTTATTTCATCACCTAGAATGGCGGCTACGGCACTGTCCTGTGATTCAAATATACGTGCCGGACCACTGAAAGTAAGAATGCTTTCATCAACCCCTGCCGTTTTTACAATACAACCATCTTTGGCAATATTGCCATACAGTACAGCTAGACCGCCGTCTTTGGAGTAGGCATGTTCGAGGTCACGGATACAGCCATTGACACGATCCAGATCCAGCGAAGCCCAGCGTTTGTTTTGGCTAAAGGCGTGTGTGGTACGTACATTGCCAGGACCTGCCAGATAGAATGTTTTTACCTCATCAGACGGGTTACGGTTGATATCCCATTGTTCCAGTGCTTCACCCATGGTTGGCGCGTGTACGGTATGACAGTTACGATGGATCAGCCCTGCCTTGTCGAGCTCGCCTAACAATGCCATAACTCCGCCTGCCCGATGCACATCTTCCATATGAAACTGCTGGGTTGCAGGGGCTACCTTGCTTAAATTGGGAGTGATGCGTGATAGTGCATTAATATCATCCATGGTGAAATCAACCTCACCTTCCTGCGCAGCTGCCAGTAGGTGTAAAACGGTATTGGTAGAACCGCCCATGCAAATATCCAGCGACATGGCGTTCTGGAAAGCCTCAGGTGTGGCAATAGAGCGGGGCAAGACAGATGCGTCATCTTCTTCATAATAGCGTTTGGTGAGTGCTACAATCTGCCGGGCTGCTTGCAGAAACAGTTCTTTGCGATCAGCATGTGTGGCAAGCAGTGAGCCATTTCCAGGTAGTGCCAGTCCCAGTGCTTCGGTGAGGCAGTTCATGGAATTAGCTGTAAACATGCCGGAACAGGAACCACAGGTGGGGCAGGCAGAGCGTTCTATTTCCATTACATCAGCATCGCTTTCATCAGGGTTGGCAGCGGATACCATGGCATCGACCAGATCCAGCTTGACTTCATGTCCCTGAATAACGCTTTTGCCGGATTCCATTGGGCCACCCGAGATAAAGATGGTGGGGATGTTCAGGCGCAAGGCTGCATTTAGCATGCCGGGGGTGATTTTGTCACAATTGGAAATACAGATCAGGGCATCTGCGCAGTGTGCATTGACCATGTACTCAACCGAGTCTGAAATAATTTCGCGTGATGGCAGGCTGTAGAGCATGCCGTCATGTCCCATGGCTATGCCGTCATCCACCGCGATGGTGTTGAACTCCTTGGCTATTGCTCCCGCTTTTTCGATCTCTCTGGCAACCATTTGTCCGAGGTCTTTGAGGTGAACATGTCCCGGTACAAACTGGGTGAATGAGTTGGCAATGGCGATGATGGGCTTGTCAAAATCGCCATCTTGCATACCAGTGGCGCGCCAGAGTGCGCGTGCACCGGCCATATTGCGTCCATGTGTTGTGGTTCGTGAGCGGTATTCGGGCATAGTGAGGTTCTCTTTTTTGTTAATTGGTTTCCTGGGAGGATTGTAGCGCGCTTGGGCTTTTGTGGAAATAATCAGGTGTCAGGTTTTAGGCAGGCGAATATAACAGTACTTCCAGGCAAACCCGCTGAGCTGTTGCAGGGCTAGCAGAAAATGTTGCTCAGGAACTGCTTCTGACTCATAGATATTATTCACGATGATCTGGTTGCGAGTTAGACAGGCTGTTTTTCTCCACGACAGTTGCTGAGGGTTGAGTTTGTTTTGGCAGTGTGGGCAGTGGTAACTGTGCAGCATATTGTTGTTTTGCGCCAGCACACCGGGGAGTTTGTTGAGTTCATTTTTGCAATGTTTACAGCGTGGAAATTTAATATTCAGCCCAGAGACAAACTGTGGCATATCGCTGTCGGGTGGAACTTCGATATAGCAATAAGGCTGGTTGTTATTCTGGGGATATAGCTCGATATTGGGTGAGCAGCCAAGAAAGCAGGTCTGCGATAAAAACTTTTCTCCTACCTGAAAACGGTGGTTCTTTTCAGTTTCTCCAATATAGCCAGAGTGCTTAAGAAACTTTAATAGTTGCTGGTGTTCAATGCTGTCATTGGCATTGCCAGGGTGCAGGATGAGCTGGTTAGTGGAGGTAAACATGCTTGTCAGATTAGCAGATTATTGCACTATTTTGCATGTCGACAGTGTTTTTTAATAAATTCGCCGAGTAGTCGAAACTCCTCAGCTTGCGAACTGTTTTTGCGCCACACCAGTCCGATTTCACGATAGCTGTTTTCTTCCAGTGGCCAGGTTTTGATATTGGTGTGTTTGAGCATGGTGGAGTCTTTGGTCATTTCAGTCAGGTAGGTGATGCCAAGGTCTGAATCTACCATCTCTATGAGTGTCAACAGGCTACTGGCTGCAAAGCGGTTGACAGTATCCTGATTGCGTATATGGCAGGCAGACAGTGCGTGATCACGCAGGCAGTGTCCGTCTTCCAGCAAGATAATACTTTCTGTGGGCAGGTCTGTGTGGTTGTATTTTTCCGGGTCAATCAATTCAGTATTTTTCCGGCAAGCTAAGACAAACTCGTCTTTGAATAGCGACATGACTTCAACACCTGCCAGCTTGTAGGGCAGTGCGATGAGCAATAAATCCAGATCTCCGTCCATGAGCTGAGTATACAGATTTAGCGTGGTGTCTTCGGTTAGATATAGCTGTAGGTCAGGGTGGGCATCACGTAACTGTGGAACCAGTTCAGGCAGAATAAAAGGCGCAATAGTGGGGATGGCTCCCAGTGTTAATCGACTGGATAGAGGTTCGTCGTTGCTTTTGGCGATGGATGTCAGGTACTCGAGATCCCGTAGACAGCGGTTGGCATGTGAGGCAATTTCTTTTCCGACACGGGTGATTGTTACGGTTTTGTTGGTGCGGTCAACCAGTTGTGTGCCTAGCAGGCTTTCCAGCTCACGAATGGCTACGCTAAATGCTGACTGGGATACAAAGCAGGATTCAGCGGCTTTGCCAAAATGTTGCTTTTTCTCCAGCGCGACAAAATAACGCAGTTGCTTGATGGTAGGCAGGTTCATGGTGGTTGAACACTCACGGGTATTAATTATTCAGGTAACTCAACTTTCTCACAGTACACGAATTGTTGTGTTTTTGTATCGAAAATAGACAATGTCTTGATGGCTTCATCTCCAAAATCTGCCAGATTACTATTTAAGGATAGTAGGTAGCGGTCTTCATAGGTATGAAAATTCATTACAAACTGAGTATAGGCAGGCTCAGGGAAAAAGAATTTTTTGCCATTCATCATTTCGATGTAATTGGGTCGGGCACTAAAGTCGGTGCCGAAATAAAAGTCACCGCCGATATTTGAGATGGCTGTATAACCGGCAAGAAAGCGTTTTAATCTTTTTTTGAAAGCAATTTGAACACCAGATGATGTAGTTTTGTAGCTCCATAAATCCAGCACTTTAAGGCGGTCACCAGTGGCGACCAGAATGCTGTTATCGCTATAAATGTGTATTGCGTGGATATGCCGAATACCTGATTTATCCTCATAGTAGTCATTGATCTGGCAATCATTTTTGCTCAGGATGGCAATTTTCGAGCATTTGGGTGTCATGTCGTATTCGCCCATGACCAGGCAATTACCCACTTCTATAATGCTTTCGGCACGGGTACCCCCGAAGTTGGTTGGTAATTTGTCAATAGCATAACGGTCGCCATAAATTTCCTGGAGTTGCGCCTTACTAAGAAACTCACGCTTATAGAACAAAATGTTGTCATGGAAGTCATCAAGTATGGACTTGATGGATTTATTTTGTTGCGTGTTGCTGTGATCAGCTACAACTATTGAAGGTCTATGTATCCATTTGCAGTAGATGCCATAGAGTAATTCATGGGTTCTACCTCTTCTTAAAATCAAGTATATGGCTTTAAGTAAATACAGAGGGTTCTTTGTTTCTTTAAACTTTACGACGTGCTCAGAGATACTGGGCATCGGGGTCATTGTAGAAACAGAATTGTGCATGGTCGCGTCCTGATAGAAGTTCCGCTGATTGTAGCAAATTATTATCTGGGTCTATATTGTTGGCTGATTAGTAGAGTGTCTTCCGAGATAACTGTAGTTGTTAAGTCCTGACCTGGAATTTAGTAGTTGTGATGAACTGAATGTAAGTCAGGTGTTACCTTAATAGAGCTTGAGCATCTATTAGTAAAAATAATGCCAATAACTTCCTGTGGATAACTTTGTGAATAACTGTTGTTATTCTAGTAGCAACAGGGGGTTGCAATATTTTGATGTTTTTTGTTCGATTCTTTGTGTATCAATATAATATTATATAGAACAACAATCTATACAATAAATGTAGAAATACTAACCTATGATCAGAAATATTTATCAGTCAATCAGATGGCTATTGGAAACTGTGAGTAACTCGTGGTAGCAGTGTTTATTTCTTATCTACTGTATGTTGTAGTTTTGTGCTTGCTGAACTTTATATGAATATAAAATGAACAAAAAGATGTTAATTGTCTCAGGTTATATAGATTCCAGATGTATGTTCCTTTAGCACGAAAAAGGAATATGAAAGTGGAAGGTATGAGTTAATCGAATTATTTCCTGGAAAACAAGACCTGGCTGACATATTGCCTGGCACATAGGCAGAAGATCAAAAAATAAACATATATGTGTAATTAATAACCTTCACCCTGAATGCAACTTTAATATTAATTTTCAGTACATTACACTGTGGATAACTTTGTGAATAACTTTTGTACACTTCCTGTCGGTAATTTTGTAGCGCTGATCCTATTTTTCTAGATCAATATTAATAAACAAAAACATATTCGAAAAAACAGTTATTTACCAAGGTGCTTATTAATAACTCAAGTTTATTAGTTGTATTTATTATCAGCTTGTGATCTGCTTAATAATTGTTGATAACTGTTGGTAGCAGTGTTTATTTGTTGACTACACTATGTAGTAATTCACCGAATAATTAATGGAATATGAACAATAACTGAACAATATGTGGTTGTGTATTAAACACATTATTATTCTTTATGAGTCGTGGTTGTGTAGTAGTTGCCAACGACAGTTTTGACCTGCACGAAAGGGGACGATCATATTAGACCCATAGGGTAAGTATTCGGGTACAGTCCATGTCTGCTTGCTTAATCTTATTTGTTGCTGATTTTTTGGCAGACCATAAAACGTTGCCCCAAATGTACTGGCAAAATCTTCTAGCTTGTCTAAAGCGCCTGCATTATCAAATACTTCGCTATACAGCTCCATGGCATTAAATGCGGTATACATGCCTGCACACCCGCAGGCTGATTCTTTGGCGTGTTGGGCATGAGGAGCGCTGTCAGTACCGAGGAAGAATTTCGGGTTGCCGCTGGTGGCTGCTTTGACGAGTGCCTTGCGATGTGATTCACGTTTTAATACAGGTAGGCAGTAATGGTGGGGGTGAATGCCTCCCCTGAATATTGCATTTCGATTAATGAGTAGATGGTGTGCCGTGATGGTGGCGACAATGTGTGCTGGGGACTCCTGAATAAAACTTACTGCATCTCGGGTTGTGATATGTTCCAGTACAATTTTTAGTTCAGGAAAATCTTTAATAAGTGGCTCTAATACTCTATCAATAAAAATTTTTTCACGATCAAATATATCTATATCAGGGTCAGTAACTTCCCCATGAATCAGCAAAGGTATGCCAGTTTCTTGCATACTTTCGAGTGTGGCATAGATGTTTTTGATGTTGCTTACACCGGCATCTGAATTGGTGGTGGCTCCAGCAGGGTATAGTTTTAGTGCATGGATAGTACCGGATTCTTTTGCTTGTTGAATTGTTCTGGGGCTGGTGTTGTCGGTGAGATAGAGCGTCATTAAGGCTGTAAATCCTTTATCGTCATCTAGCGCATCCAGTATCTCTTGCTGGTAGGCCTGAGCCTGTTGTACCTGTGTTATTGGGGGAGCCAAGTTTGGCATAATAATAGCGCGTGCAAATTGTCTTGCAGTATGGTTAATAACACTTTTTAGTGCCTCTCCGTTTCGCACATGCAAATGCATGTCATCTGGTTTGGTCAGGGTAATCTGGTTTGGGGTATGTGTTGACATAATGATCTTTATTTGAAGAGGGAAGGTAGCTCAAGAAACAGATCCAGCAAGTCTCCACCGGTTATTTCGACTCGGTTGTCTTTGAGTGGTTTAGAAGCCGGTTTTGTATGTGTGGTTTTGGGTGGTTTGTAATTTACACCAAATTTAATATCATCATACTTGATAACTTCCGGTGAGGAACGGATAAACTGGATGGCGGCTGCCAGCTCCTGCTTATCAAACCAGATGCCGTGAGCAGTACATTCATCAATAATAATCCCAGATCGTTTGGCAAAATTTCTGCGGTGCATCATTTCGCTGCATTCCGGGCAGGCAAGGTAGGCGACTTTGTGACGTGGCAAATCACTCACTTTAACCGGGCTTTTCCCCAAAACAGCCTGAGATGATTTTTGCTGGTTGCTTTGTGCCAATATTTTATCCAGAGCAGTATGATCCAGCCATACGCCGCTGCACTGGGTACAGCTATCTACGATATATTCACCTACTTTTTTTGTTTCCAGATAAATTTTGCTACGAGCCCCGGCTTTGCCAGCATTGCAGCGAGGACAGGCAAATTTATGCGCGGATTCCTGTACTGCTTTGGCAGGTTGAGTCAGTGAATTCCCACATTCGGCACAAAATTTCGCACCTCGATAAGGGGCAATGCTAAAGCAGGAGGGGCAGCGTGCAAATGCCAGGTAAACACCGCAATAGTCGCATTTATTTTGATCAGGGCTGGCGCTACCACCGCAGTTAGGGCAATTGACTGCTTTGGCGAGGCTGGGTAGTTTTGGGGTATAAAATGTTTGTCCACAACGACAGGATATGGGTGCGCCTGGTTTTTTTAGCGTGGAGTCATAGCGAGACCTGCAGCGAGGGCACTCTATAATCATGCCTGATCCAGTTTTTGCCCCAGTTCCCTGAGTACACGAAACCCCAGATTGGTATCCATTTCATCGAAATGTCTACGCATTCTTGCAGCACTACGTGCCTTGTTAGCACCATCAAACCAGGAGCCGCCTTTGGTGGTAATCCAGGGTGTATGGTAGTGCTTGTCTGAAGTTCCATCTCTGTTGGCATTAATGTGGGAGTTTGTCCACGGGCTATCGGTGAACTCCCAGATATTACCGTGAACTTCATGTAGCCCCCACAGATTGGCGGGTTTGCTGCCAACTTCGATACTCGTTGGCATGGGTAGGCAACGGGGAAGAAACCATTTCTTTTTGTTGATATCCCGGTAGGGTGATAAGGAGTCAAAGTGTACTTCCCTACAACTGACATCCTCGCCGAAACAGAAGGGAGTAGTGCTGCCGGCACGAGCGGCATATTCCCATTCTGCTTCTGTGGGCAGACGATAGGTTTTGCCCGTCTCATCGCTGAGCCAGTCAAGATACAGTTTTGCATCTGATACACGGATATTGATCACGGGTTTTTTACCTTTTGACCAGATCAGTTCCGGGCGTAAATGCCAGTGTGTCGCTGCTCGGAAGCGCTCAAATTCATCAGCAGTTACGGTGTAACGCCCAATGGCAAAAGGTTGACTGATATTTACATAATGCTGAGGTGTTTCTTCAGGCTGCCTGCCATGTTCACGTGGTGCTGCTCCCATCTCGAAGTGACCTGCAGGAATAATCGCCAGTTCTGGTCCGCGCCCCCCTGAATTTAGAGAGTCCGAAAAATAGATGTGTTTACCCAGCTGATCAGCAGCTTCCTGTTGTGCGCTGATGATCAATTGTGTTTCTCTTTGTGGCATATAGTGAGGATTATTAGCTGTCATTATTGTTTGCACGGTCTTCATATTATGATAACGCCCATCGTATTCTGCGATGCATTATAGCTGAAATAGATAAAGATGAATAAATTAGGAATAGATTTAGGTGGTACAAAAATAGAAATTATTGCTCTGTCGGATCAGGGTGAAACCTTGTATCGTCAGCGTGTAGCAACGCCACAGGGTAATTATTTGGGTATTATCAAGGCTATAGAGTTACTTGTTCAGCAAGCTGAAAAGATGGCAGGGGGATGTGATGTGGTGGGAATGGGTACACCAGGCGCTATTTCACCTGCTACTGGACTCATGAAAAACTCCAACTCGACCTGTTTGAATAACATGCCTTTTGTACAGGATTTGCAAAAGCATCTGGGCAAAAAGGTGTATATCGAAAATGATGCAAACTGTTTTGCCCTGTCCGAAGCTGTAGATGGTGCAGCAGCCGGTGAACAGAGTGTCTTTGGCGTAATTGTGGGTACTGGTGTTGGTGCGGGTGTTGTGATTAATGAGCAAATAATCATAGGAGCCAATGCGATTGCGGGTGAGTGGGGACATAACCCGCTACCGTGGCCATTGCCAAATGAGTTGCCTGGTCTGAACTGCTATTGTGGAAAAAATGGCTGTATCGAAACATGGCTATCGGGGACAGGTCTTGCTGCTTTGTTCTATCAAGAAAACGGGCGCAGGCTGACAGCAGAGGAAATAGTCGCTGCTGCAGGATCTGGTGATCAGCAATGCGAGCAGGCGCTGGCTGATTATGAAAATCGTATGGCGCGCAGCCTGGCGCATGTTATCAATGTGCTTGATCCTCATGTCATTGTACTGGGCGGTGGTATGTCCAATATTGACCGACTGTATCGCAATGTGCCCGCGTTATGGGGTCAATATGTATTTTCTGATGAAGTCTCCACACGTTTGTGTAAACCCGTACATGGTGACTCCAGTGGCGTCAGGGGGGCGGCCTGGCTATGTGATAGAAGTAATATCCGACAATAAGTTCAGGCTATATGCATCCAATGTTTGCTCTAGCCGTAACTATAGGTAGTGATCTTCCGAAGAGGGTTCTAATAGCAGTTATAAAATTGAACGCAGCTAACTGATTAGTCAGCCTGTGATAGTTATTTATGGCTTTTGTAACTTCTATAACACTCTAAGAAGAATACATTAAATTCAGGTTTATGAGGTACTGTAGTTATTTGCTAATTAACTTACTCTCATGCAGGTGTTTAGTCCTCCCTTGGGGCAGTATTTCCAAACAGCTGTAGATTAAGGTTAAAATAACTAATATTTCTATTTCAGAGTTTGGTAGACTCGGTTCAACTGGATTTTTTAAGAATAATCGTATGGAAGATAACTATAACGAGTTGCTGATGCGGTGTGCGAGTCCGCACAGGGACAGAGAAGCATTTAAGCAGCTCTATGAGCTAACCTCACCCAGACTGTTTAGTCTGGTGCTTGGTTTGCTGAAGCAACGAAGTTTGGCTGAAGAAACCCTCCAGGAGGCGTATCTGAAAATATGGAATAGTGCGAATACTTATCATCAGGGAAAAGGCAAAGCCATTACCTGGATGGCAACAGTGACCCGTAACAAGGCACTGGATAAATTACGTTCTTTAAAGGCA
>Ga0256832_1002111_pt1 | contig 13547 bp, 12 predicted proteins | sample 134614metaG_FD_190534 | JGI IMG/M metagenome (GOLD analysis project Ga0256832, IMG submission 190534) | Hydrothermal vent microbial communities from Lau Basin, Pacific Ocean - 134-614 | ecosystem: Environmental > Aquatic > Marine > Hydrothermal vents | place: Pacific Ocean: Lau Basin | collected... | reverse complement strand
AAAGCTGAATGACGCTGACGTTTTCCTAGACTTTCTCCCCAAAGTTGAACATACCATTCACAAAAGTACTTCAAGGATTCAGAGTATGCGAATATACAATTGATATTATACTTTACATGATTCTTAGCATAAAATACCGCTTTATTTAACAAAGCTTTTTTCATATATCCATCATTGAAAAAACTATTTTTAATGCTTTTTGCTCCTTCCAATATTTCTTGTATATTAATGCCGGACAACGCAAGAGGAAGTAGCCCTACAACAGAAAGAACTGAAAACCTTCCTCCAACATTAGGTAATGAATGAAAAACTTTTATATTCATTCTTTCCGCATCACTTTCGAGAGGAGATCCAGGGTCGGTTATAATTGTATAGGATTGTGGGTCACTGATCTGTGAATACAAGTATTTAAAAATTGAAAGCGTTTCAATAGTAGTCCCTGATTTTGATATAACCAGAAAATGTGTTGTTTTATAATTTATTTTGTCGCATAAATTAATGATATTAGTTGGATCTGTACTTTCAAAAAAATAAAGCTTCCTACGGAACTTTTCTACAGGTTTTAGAAACTCATAAATAGCCTTAGTACCTAATGAGCTTCCCCCAATACCAATGACAGCAATTGTATCAATGTTATTTGATATTTCCTTACAATATTCACTAATAAATAAGGTATCTTGATCTGGTAAATCATAATATCCCACATTCTCTCTCTCTTTTACAATTGCTTCAAAAACCCTTTCACTGATTTGAGATTCATTTGAATAAAAATAATGCTTATTTATCATATTGACTTCTCTGCCAAAAATATAAGTTGATAAAGCTGCTTCTCATAATATTTAAGTAAATCAGCATCATATGCTTCACACCTTGTAGTTATCATTGGAGTTGTATTGGATGCTCTAACCAATACCCATCCATACTCAAAATGAATTCTTACACCATCAATATCTATAATTTTTTTAATTAGTGGAAACTCATGAGAGGGAGTCTTCAAAATTTCTTTTATTTTTTCAATAAGAAGAAACTTCTTTTCATCAGAAACTGCTATCTTAGACTCTTCTGTAACATATGTTTTAGGAAGTTTTTTTATCTCTTCATTGATATCCATACCTCTATGTATTAACTCAAGTACACGTAAAGTTGCGTAAATAGCATCATCATAACCAAAGTAGCGGTCATTGAAAAAAATATGTCCACTGACTTCACATGCAAAATATGCTGATTCTTCTTTAAGTTTCTTTTTCAAATTAGAATGTCCAGTTCGATACATAATTGTTTTAAATCCTCTACGCTCCAGTTCATCATACATAACTTGCGAACACTTCACTTCTCCAATAATAGTCGATTTCTCCATAAACTTTGTAAATAAAAGAGCAAGTTGATCCCCTTTAATGTTATATGTCTTCGTAAGCACTGCTATTCTGTCCGCATCTCCATCATAGGCAAATGCAATGTCACCTTTTGTACGTAAAACACTTTTAATATCTTCTAAATTTTTTTCTTCAGATGGGTCAGGGTGATGATTGGGAAATTGTCCATCTGGCTCAAGATAGAGTCCTTCATACCTTAAACTTAATTTATCAAATATTTCTGTCAGTACAGTATCTGCAACACCATTGCCTGCATCAAGAATTGTTAGGATATTTGTCCCGGTAAGAAAAGAAAATTCTTTAGTCATATAGTTAATATAGTGGCTCCGTACATCTATCTCAATTGATTTTGCATTATCCGGGAAAGACATATCATTAAGTGCTATCACCTCATCACATAGTGCCTGAATTTCATTCCCAAAAAATGGTAACCTGTTTAATGTAATTTTAAAACCATTATATTGCTTCGGATTATGGGATCCAGTTATCATTATGGATCCATCAAGAAAATCCCCTTGTCTAAAATCATTATGCAATGTTTTTAATGGTACATAATTAGCAAAATAATTTACAGGTGTAGCAACCATCCCCATATCCAAAACTGTACAACCTGCTGCATTGAGACCTGAAGTCAAATAATCTTTTAAAGTTGTTGAATGGCTACGTGCATCATAACCAATAGCCACAACTTTATTTCCAGAAATTTTTCTGCCTATGGCATACCCAATTAGCTTTACACTTTTCCTATTGAGTTCTTTCTCAAAAAGCCCCCGTATGTCATATTCTCTGAAAATAGATTTACTAATGGACATTCTATTTTGTTTCTCGTAATTGTAAACTTTTCAAAAATTCCAACAAAAACACAGCCATACTTGCAATAACCAACGCCGAAAGAAACCCTGCCAATATAATTAATGTTTTTGATCTACCGCTTTGATCACTAATTTCTATACCATTTATCAAATAACTCATCTTTGTGTTAGTGCTGTTACCCGAATAGAGTATCATATTTTTTTTATGCCGTTGCAAAGTGTACTCAATGGCTTCTTTTAGTTTTTTTTCTACCTTTTCTTTATCATATCCCTGTATAGTATAAATTACAATATGCGTTTTGGGGATCACTGAAGCATTAATGCTAAATTTTTTTTTGATCACTTCTGCCAAGGTATATGGTTCGTCCAGGTAACGTTCTATATTAGGTACTTTTTTATTGCCCATTATGTATACTTTTCCAATTTCCATTGCTACTTTTCCTTGATATACAGGTTTCATTGTTAATACATATATCACAGCAAGTGTAGTCAACACCAGAGTAATCAATACAATGAGTTGTTTTCTTTTCTTTAATATGTCGATTAGATCAAATATATCTACCACATTCTCTTCCCGTATATCGCTGTTCATACCAATGTACCTCTTTTTATGATGAAAATATTATATCGTTTTTCGCTTACTTATTCTTCATATGATTAAATTCCGGAACGATCTCTTTAAGTTTATTTATTTTATCAGCCGTACCCAATAGGTCTTCAATATCTTTTACCAATTGATCAATAGGATAATAGGTTGGTGCTGCAACCGTAATCGAATCATATTCAGTATGTTTATCACTTTCATCAATCAAAAGCTCTTCATATAATTTTTCACCTGGTCTCAAGCCTGTAAATTCTATATTTATATCTTCTTTTCCACTAAGCTCAATCATTTTTTTTGCTAAATCAACTATCTTAATAGGTTTACCCATATCTAAGATGAATATCTCCCCTCCTTTACCAATGGCACCTGCCTGAAGTACAAGCTCGCAAGCTTCTGGAATCAACATAAAATATCTCGTGATATCAGGATGCGTTACAGTAACAGGTCCACCTTCTTCAATTTGTTTTTTAAATTTAGGTATTACAGAACCGCTACTGCCCAATACGTTCCCAAAACGAACAGCAACAATCTCTGTACCTTGTGCATCGACATTTTGTGCGTACAGTTCACAAATGCGTTTAGTTGTCCCCATTACATTGGTAGGGCGTACTGCCTTATCTGTACTAATAAGTATAAATTTTTCTACATCATATGCTATCGCAAGATCAATACAGTTTTTGGTACCAACGACATTGTTTAATATCGTTTCTTCTACATTCTCTTCTACTAATGGAACATGTTTGTATGCAGCTGCATGAATGACAATGTCAGGCATATATTCTTTAAAAGTCTTTTCCAACTGTTTCTTGTTGACTACAGACTGCATCACACAGACAATATTGGCTTTTTCTGCCACCTCCTGTTCTATTTGATACAAGTTATACTCACTATGATCAAGCAAAATTAATTGCTTTGCTTGAAAATGAATACATTGCCGCACTATTTCACTCCCAATACTCCCACCGGCTCCAGTGATCAAGACCGTTTTGTTCGCAATAAACGAAGATATTTTACCCTTGTCTAAGTCCTTTGGATGCCTTGCAAGGAGATCAGTTACTTCGATATCTTTTAATTGTGTGCTAAATGGCTTATCTGTCAATATGTTATTCAAGGGAGGCAGAATTCTAATTTCATGAAAATAATCATGGAGCCGTGAATATATCTCTTTAATACGGGAAGGATCTGCTGAAGGCATTGCAATAACTAACAAATCGAGTTTTTCATTTACTTTATTCTTCAAATCTTCTTTTGATATAATTCGAATTGCATCAATACTTCTTCTGTGCAATATCTTATCATCATCAACAAAATATTTCACTCTATAGGGACTATCACGAAATTCTTCTTCCAGTTTAAGCCCTGCTCTTCCTGCACCATAAATTACAACATTTTTTGTTTTTTCAACTGTACTTTTATTTATTAAATTATAATAGCTGTACATCAAAAAATTCATGCCAAACAAATAAACAAAAAGCTCACTTATCAAAAAATGAACCTCTACTCTTCCATAAAAAATGGGCATATATATAATAAATGCTATCATATACACCATACTTTTGATGAGAAAAGTTTTAGGTGTTGCTTTACTCCAGGATAAGGAATAGTCTTTAAAAATTAATGTAGATGCCAATAGTCTTATTATAATAACAACTCCTACTATATCCCACTGAATATCTTTGTGAAAGACCCAAAATGTCCATCCAAAAGTAATTAGTGACAATACAATAATCACAAGATAGTTCAGGAGGCGCTTATCGATGTTTAGCATTTATAGATTTTCCTTTATAGTTTGACATATATGTTTCACATCACTCTTTTCCATTATCGTACTGCTAGCTACACACAAGCCTTTTGCAAAAAGCTGTTCGCTTGTTCCGTTCGTGATAGCTTTGGCATCTTTAAAAAGCGGCTGCATATGCATCGGTTTCCAAAGCGGTCGTGACTCGACATTGATCTCCTCCAATGCTTCAACAATGCGCATATAATCACTCTTTTGAAAAGTCAGTGCCGTCAGCCAGCGATTTCCACGACTATTGGGAAGCTCCGGCATAAAGTCAATTTCATCGATATCTTCCAGACATTCTCTGTACCACTCAAAGATCTGCCGCTTCTTGGCAACACGTTCCTCAATAACCTCCATCTGCGCCACCCCAATCGCAGCAAGCACATTACTCATGCGATAGTTATACCCATATTCGGTATGTTCATAATGCAAAAATGGCTCTTTTGCCTGTGTGGCATAGAAAAGTGCTTTGTCTCTCCACTCTTGGTTTGGGGTCACAAGCATACCGCCACCGGAAGTGGTCAGAATCTTGTTGCCGTTAAAAGAGTAGATGCCAAAGTCGCCAAAGGTACCGGTATGTTTTCCGTTAAAAGTCGCTCCCAAGGACTCTGCGGCATCCTCTATGAGATAGATACCATGTGCTTTGCATATTTTGGCTATCTCTTCTATATCTGCGTTCATGCCATACAAGTGTGTCACGATGAGTGCCTTGGGCTTGTTGTCGCAACTTTCCAGATACTCTTTGAGAAGTTTGGGAGAGAGATTCCATGATGCATCATCACTATCTACAAAAACGGGATTGGCTCCCTGGTACAAAATGGCATTGACCGAACCTATAAACGTAAAAGTCGAAGCAAGCACATCATCCCCTTGCCCAATACCAAGCACTCTCAAGGCAAGATGCAATGCAGCCGTCCCAGATGAAACAGCAAGCGCATTGGAAGTACCAGTATAGGATTTGATACTCTCCTCAAACTTATTGACATACTCGCCAAGCGGAGCAATATAGTTACTTTCAAATACTTTTTCAATGTATTTTAGTTCATTACCACTCATATGCGGAGCACTCAAAAAAATTCTTTTATGCATCTATCTTCCTTACAATTTTGGCAGGTACGCCAAATGCAATTACATTATCCGGTATATCAGAAAGTACCAAACTATGTGCACCAATTATAGCATTTTGACCGATGGTAACACCAGGCATAACTGTTGAATGGCTTCCAACCTTACAGTTTTGCTTTAACGTCACCTTTCCTTTTCTATCGTCTATGGTAGAGATTGAATAAATAGAACAATGAGAGCCTATCTGTACTTTATCTTCAATTTCTACACCAAATTTTGCATTGATATAGCTAAACGCGCCAATATCTGTTTTATACCCCAGTTTAAGTCCATCTTTATTTTGTACAATCCAGTGATAAATGGTAGGTTTTCCATCTATAATTTCAGGATGTTTCCAATTATCAAATCTATCACTACTCATTGCTGCTTCCTTTAAATTTTTCCATCGTAGCACTGGTACTGGAGTTTATACCGCTCCTCTTTAAGACTTTTAAAAACGTCATCCAGAGTATCTTCATATCCAGCAAAAACGACTGATGCTCCACATACCAGACATCATACTCGAACTTCTGCTCCCAGCTGATAGCATTGCGCCCGTTGACCTGTGCCCAGCCTGTAATGCCCGGTTTGACATCGTGGCGCTTCTTCTGCCGTTCGTTGTAAAGCGGCAGGTATTCAATAAGCAACGGACGAGGACCGACGAAGCTCATATCTCCTTTGAGTACATTAAAAAGCTGTGGCAGTTCATCAAGGCTCGTACTGCGTATGAACTTACCGATGCCCACAAGGCGTTGTTCATCGGGAAGCAGGTTGCCATCCTCATCCTTTTCATCGGTCATTGTACGAAATTTGTAAATTTCAAATATCTCTCCATGCAGTCCGGGTCTTTTTTGCCTAAAAAGTATGGGCCTGCCCATTCTCCACCAAATCAGTAACGAAACTATTAAGTAAATCGGAGAAAAAAGGGTGATCAGTAAAAGTGCCAATGTTTTGTCAAAAATATTTTTAGCCATTTACAACCTCTTTAATCACATCAATGTACTTATCTGCCAGTTTTTCTCTGTCAAAATTATCTTTTACATATTTGAATCCATTCTCTCCCAACATTTTAAGTTCATCGTTACTCATTTTTTGGAAAGACAAAATTACTTCTTCAAATGCTTCTATATTTTCCGGCTCACTATAGAGACCGCAATTTGCTTTCTCAATTAATGCTCTCGTGATCCCGTCGATGGTTACAAGCACAGGCTTTTTGCAACTCATATAATCAAATACTTTATTTGGATATACTGTTTTGAACGTATCTGTTTTTTTCAAAATAGCCATACCTACATCTATAGCTTCAATATAATCAGCAACTTCCATTTTGGGAATAGAATCAATAAATTGTAGATTTTGCAGAGCATACTCTTCAGCCTTTTGCTTCAATGCTTCTTTTTGCATACCATCACCTATCAACACAAAATGAATATCATTATGCATTTGCAAATTTTTCGCAGCTTCTATTACTTGCATTAGATCATTTGCTACACCATGTGCTCCAAAGTAGGCATAAACTCTTTTATTTTCCCATCCGTATCTCTTTCGTATAGATGCTGCTTTGGTGGAGCTATCCATAAGGTTGAAGTCGGCACCATTCGTAATGATTTCAATTTTTCCAATAAATTCTGGAAACCTCCGCTCAATATTCTCTTTAAACGCCGGTGTAAGCACTATGATCTTTCGACTGTATTTATATAAACGGTATTCCAGCCAATACAGTATATTAAGAAGTATACGATTTGTAAGTACACCCGTTGCCACTGCTGATTCCGGCCAGAGATCTCTTACCTCTAATATAAAAGGAACACCTTTGACCTTTGACAACATAATAGCAGATATACCTACAAATATAGAGGGAGAAGTAATAATAATCACATCTGGCTTTTCCAGAGTTAAAGACTTTGCAAATGATGAGAATGTGTAAGAGAGATATCCGATGACCCTACCCAGAAAGTTAGTATTGTATCCTGAGTATGTCCATGTTCGAAAAAGTGTAACATTCTCATCAATATTTTCTTTATTAGACCAGGTTTTCGGCAGTATCTGTTTACCCGTTGCATAATGAATATTTCCTGCAAGAACATTGATCCTTATTTGCTCTTTTTTTGAAAAATAACTGGTCAGTTCATTCCATCGTGAACCACCCGGATCATTTTTCCCTAGAAAATATTGGTGAAAAAGTATGAGCTTCATTCTCTATATCCTTCCGAATTTATTTCTTCTTGTCGTAATCAGGGAAATAACTCCATACCATACTTCTATTGACATCCACGGAAAAGAAATTTGTATTTGTATAAATGCTTTTTTTACAGTAATCCATGACACCATAGGGTAGCATACTGGATTGTCTTAAAGATTTCATGTAAGTTTCATACATGGAACGAAAATCTCTATATCTATTTGGGGAAGTCTTTGAAAGATAGTATATTGCATTGTTATGTAAAACAGGATTAAAAACACATTGCTTATCAATAAAAGAAAATATATAATGATATGAAAATGGTGGAGCTATTGTCAGAGCTTTACCATATGCAATTTTTGCACGATAGTCTAAGTAGTCTACTAATGCATGCTGTGGATCACGGAGAATATGTGCAAGTGTTGTATTGTCTACACTGCCGCCCATATAAATCTGGTATTGCATTTTGGAAAAATGAAATCTGTGAGAAGCAAGATTCAAAAGTAATATGGTTAAGACTATACTGGTGATCACCACATGTAAAACAAATCCTTTGATTTTACTTTGAAGTAAACTATATATGAAGATTGAAAGTGCAAAGCCAATCAATAGACTGAATGAGTAATCATAGTAGTTTTTATAGGACAATATATAGCCAGATATAAGTTGGGTATTTCCAATGAATACAAAAGATAAAAAAAGAAGTACTTGTATTTGCAATAATCTTTTCTGCAGTAAAGTATGCTCTTTACGATAAACCATATATTGTCCAATGATGAAGAGGAAACTGAATAGAGCATCCAATGGCATAAAAAATGATCGGGTACGCACATAATAGTCATTTAACTGTTCAATATGGCTGCCTTTAATAAACAGGTAATCCATCATCAACATACCCAATCCCAATATGATGAACGCAATTACACTGGCATAGATAATATTTTTCCATGTATATTCTTTATAAATATAGCGCAGCACAAGATAAATACTAAGGAAATACTCATAGGGAACTGCAACATAGAAGTAGAGAAATAACAGGGGGAGGAATAAAAATATCATTTTAGAAGTTTTCAGAAAAAAATGTAGTGCAGCCAAGACGATAACATAGGATAATTCTGGATTTGGAGTACGCAAAACAGATGCATAATTTTCATGTCCAAACATCAAAAAATGTACATCCCTGATAGGATATGCAGTACTCAATAGTGGATTGGCATAGTTGAATAGTACCGAAGCAAACAATGTCACTACCGCCAAAACAAAAGCATACCCTTTTGGAACCTTGCCATATATAAATATTTTGTACAAAAAAAATACCATCAGAGGAATAAGTATGAGGTCAAAGAGAAGATTCTGGACACTTCCTGAAAGCCCCAAATATTGAAATAACAAGGTCAGAGCTGCTCCCAACGTATAGCCCGGTGACTTTAATGAGCCTATGGCACCTTGATATGTCAAGTAGGTCTCTTCATCCCATGCATTGACATAAGTGAAAAAGTCCATATTAAGCCAGGTATAAATAAGAGGAATGATATAGGTAAAAAGGATTGCTACTGAAAGAACTATATAAATGTTTTCTATAAAAACCATAGATTTTTTATCACTCAAAAAAATCTCCCAACTTCTTTGCAATATATTGAATATCACCTGAATCCATACCATAGTATAAAGGCAATCTCAGCAAACGTTCACTATCTTTGGTAGTAAACTTGTCAACGCCATTGAATCTCCCGAATTTCATCCCAGCAGTAGCAGTATGTAGTGGGACATAATGAAAAACAGCATTGATACTATGTTCTATAAGGTACTCTATCAGTTTAGTTCTTGTATAAAGATCTTCAACTTTTATATAAAACATATGCGCATTGTGTTCACAATTTTCTGGGATAATCGGAAGTTCGATATAGCCTTCTTTTTCTAAAGGGTTCAACTGTTCATAATAGATCAACCAACTTTTAAGTCTATCATCATTTATCTCATCTGCTTTTTCCAATTGTCCCCATAAATATGCTGCGCTGATATCATTCATGAGATAACTGCTACCTATGTCTACCCATGAGTACTTGTCTACCATACCTCTGAAAAACTGATTTCTGTTCGTTCCTTTTTCCCGTATGACTTCTGCACGGTCAATGAACTGTTCATCATTAATAATCAAAAGTCCGCCTTCGCCGGCACTGGTGTAGTTTTTTGTTTCGTGGAAACTGAAAGTACCTATATGCCCAATGGTTCCAAGTGCTTTACCTTTATAGGTACTCATCATCCCCTGTGCGGCATCTTCTACTACAAACAGGTTATACCTATTGGATAGATCCATAATAGTATCCATTTCACACGATACTCCTGCATAATGCACTAGAACTATTGCTTTTGTTTTATCAGTAATAGCTTGTTCTATTTTTGTCTCGTCTATATTCATCGTATCTGGATGAATATCTACAAAGACTATCTTTGCACCTCTAAGCACAAAAGCATTTGCTGTAGATACAAAAGTATAACTTGGCATAATCACTTCGTCTCCAGGTTGAATATCAATAAGCATAGCTGCCATTTCAAGTGCATGAGTGCATGAAGTAGTCAAAAGCGCTTTTTTGCATCCAAGGTTCTCTTCAAACCATGTATGGCATTTTTGCGTAAATTGCCCATCACCTGATATTTTATCACTGTTGATTGCTTGTGTTATATATTGCTTTTCATTCCCTGTCAATGGTGGTTTGTTGAATGAGATCATTGTCTACTCTTCTCTATCAAAATGTCTTTAAAACCTTTACAGATGAACCATGTGTTTTGTAAGTTTTTTTGATTGTACATTAACAAGTCCATATTCCCAAACTGATATATCATCTTTCCTGATTCCCTCAAAATTGCGTCAGCTGCTGCGGTATCCCATTCCATAGTAGGAGCAAGACGGGGATAGATATCAGCACTACCTTCTGCTACCATGACCAGCTTTAGAGAACTACCTTTTGAAAGCTGTTCTATATGTTTAGTGCTTTTTGCCACATCATCAATAAAGGCTTGCGTCTCTTTAGAAAGGTGAGACTTGGATGCAACTATCCTTAGTGATTGTTCAGGTGCTGTGTTAGTTTTCAATGGCAATCGTTGTCCATTCTTGAATGCACCTTCGCCCTGTTTCGCATAGTACATCTCCTCAAGTGCCGGGGCATAGACCACACCGAGTACTGGGGTGTTCTTGTGAATAAGTGCGATATTTACGGTAAATTCGCCATTTTTCTTGATGAACTCTTTTGTGCCATCAATAGGGTCTATGCACCAGTAGTATTCCCATCTTTTCCGCTTCTCATATGGTATCTCCTTATTCTCTTCAGAGAGCAGAGGGATGCGGGGAAAGCGTGTTTCAAGCATTGAGCAGATAATATGGTTTGAGAGGGTATCCGCTTCGGTTAAAGGGGATGTATCATCCTTGTACTCAATATGAAACTCTTTTTCATAGATTTTCATGATCGCATCACCGGCTTTCTTTGCAATAGCAGTGATCTCTTCAATACGAATAGTCTCAAGCATGCAGATAGCCCCTTTCTTTCAGATATCGGAGGATATGTTCAACCGCTTTATCAATAGATATTTTATCATTTTTTATATGTATTTCCGGTGTATTTGGCACTTCATAAGGGGAGTCAATGCCAGTGAAGTTTTGTATCTCTCCTTCTCTGGCCTTCTTGTAAAGTCCTTTGGGATCTCTTTGTTCACATATTTCAAGGGGTGTATCAATGAAAACTTCAATAAATTCTCTTTCTTCAACCAACTGCCGTACCGTATCACGATCTTTTTGGAAAGGAGATATGAAAGCGGTAATTACAATGAGCCCCGCATCCACAAAAAGTTTGGAAACCTCTCCGATACGCCGTATATTCTCGATACGGTCTTCATCTGAGAATGTTAAACCTCTGTTGAGCCCTATACGGATGTTATCGCCGTCAAGTAGGTAGGTATGTCTGTTTTGGACAATGAGTGCAGCTTCCACAGCATTGGCGATGGTCGACTTTCCCGAACCACTGAGCCCAGTGAACCAGAGAATACAAGGGTTTTGCTGTTTTATCTCTGCACGCTCAGCTTTAGAGACATGGTGATCATGCCAGACGATGTTCTTATTTAACATAATGCTTCTTTACATATTTCACAATTTGTTGTGCTGCTTCATCAGCACTCATGGACTCTGTGTCGATTACAATCTCCGCACACCGTGGCTCTTCATAGATATCGTTGATACCAGAGAAGTTTTGAAGTTCTCCCCGAAGAGCCTTCTCGTAGACACCTTTGTAGTCGCGTTGTTTACAGGTAGCGATATCTGCTTTTACATAGACGACAATGTTATTTTTGACCATTTTCCTAATGGCTTTGCGTGACTCACGGTAGGGGGAGACAAACGAGGCAACAGTGGAGATGGAGTTATTCTGAAGAGTTTTGATAAGGTGGGCAATACGAAGCATATGACGGTTTCGATCTTCTCGGCTATAGCCAATATTGGGTACAAGCTCCCGGATATCTTTGGAGTCTATCCGCTCGATTGGAATATGCATCTTTTCAAGATCTTCATAGACCTTGTCTGCAATGGTACTTTTTCCTGAAAGCGGCAGACCAGTGAACCAAAGATTGAAAGGCTCGATCCTCTTTTTCCCCCAATGGATCTTTTGCCATATTTTTTCATGTCCCCAGTAGAGGGCTACTTTCAGTACAGTTTCAATAAGCCCCGCAGCAATGGCGAGATCAAGTCTCTCGAAAAAGACATAGACAATGGCAATCGTCGTTGTAGTCGCTACAATCCTCCAACTGATGCCTTTTATGATGGAGCGTTTGTTGGTCTCTCTGTACATTAGACTTTCTTACACTCCCACTCAGGAAAATTGTCTCTGATGTACTGATTGAGTGCACGTTCAGCATCAGTGTATTTGCGAGTCATCAGTTTTTTTATGTCCTCTTCACGTCGGCTCACACCTATGATCATGCCTGCACCTACAGTGTTGTTGGTAATGCGGTCGATAATAATAAAGGAGCCTGTCAGGCGGTTATCTTTGTAAGGATCAGCTGCAATAGGTTGAGTAAGAACCATTTTGCATGAAGCGATATCGTTCAGCGCCAGTTTATGAGCACTTTGTCTTTCATAGGTATTAACATCAACTTTGTAGTTGATATGTTCGAAATTACCGCTTACAACGGTAGTCGCACGTTTGATATCGTAAACTGTTCCGGGCTCCATTGGTGTTTCATCCATCCAGACAAGCATTACTTTGAGGGAGTTGGAGACACGGGGGAGGGCTTTGGTGTGAACGATCATGTCGCCCCTGGAGATATCAACTTCCTCTTCTGTCGTGAGAGTAACGGACATAGGTGCACAAGCCTCCTCTGTGGTAACTTCTCTGTTTTTCTCCGTGATATCACTAGCATTGATGATGCTTTTAACTCTTGTAGTTTTGCCCGAAGGAAGTACCGTAATCTCGTCACCGACTTTGATAGAACCTGCTGCAATAGTACCGCAGAAACCTCTGAAGTCGAGGTTGGGTCTGTTAACGTACTGGACGGGGAAACGCAGTGAATGTTGAATGTTGGATGTTGAATGATGAATATCAATTGTGTCAAGAAGTTCCAACAAAGGTTTCCCCTCATACCATGGTGTTTTCTTACTCTTCTCCACAACGTTATCACCATTAAGGGCACTGAGCGGAATATA
>Ga0256832_1002110_pt1 | contig 13547 bp, 14 predicted proteins | sample 134614metaG_FD_190534 | JGI IMG/M metagenome (GOLD analysis project Ga0256832, IMG submission 190534) | Hydrothermal vent microbial communities from Lau Basin, Pacific Ocean - 134-614 | ecosystem: Environmental > Aquatic > Marine > Hydrothermal vents | place: Pacific Ocean: Lau Basin | collected... | reverse complement strand
CTTCCGCCGTTTTTAAATCTTCGACCTTATTTGTTAGTGATTTATTTGGCCCTGTAAACAAGCGTTTAACAGTACGCACCCCATAGGTTGCACTGATCATGACTCCAAAAGAAAGGAAAATCACCGCCCAACGCCATACTTCAAAACTACCAATCATCACATACAATTCTGCAATAAATCCTGCCGTCCCCGGTAGCCCTGTCCCTGCAATAAAGGCAATCACAATAAAAAAAGCAAAACGTGGCGTGACTTTTAATAGTGAACCATAATCATTAATATTCTTTGTCCCCGTGCGCTCATATAACAAGGCAATCAGCATAAATAACAACGCCGCCACCAAGCCATGTGCAAACATTTGATACACCGCTCCCGTCATAGCGGTGACATTTAAGCTTGAAATACCCAGCAATACCACTCCCATATGCCCAACTGAAGAATAAGCAATCATTTTTTTCATATCCGACTGTCGCCATGCCAGCAATGCACCATAAATAATCGCAATTAAACCCAATACCATTAACGGAGTCTGGAAGATAAGCGCCGCTTTAGGCAAAATAGCAAGCGAAAGAATTAAACCGTAAGCCCCCATTTTAAGCAAAATACCCGACAGTAAAATACTCACAGGCCCTGGTGCTTCAACATGAGCTAAAGGCAACCAACCATGCAAAGGAAAAATAGGAATTTTGACTCCAAACCCCAATAGCAAACCTAAGAAAATCCATACTTGTTTTTCTGCACTAAGTTGTGTCGCCCCTACCGTTATATCAGTAAAGGAAAAGGAATGAGCGGGCGTTGCATCAAATAAAAGCAAAAGACTCAATAACATAAACACCGAGCCACCCATGGTATATAAGAAAAAATTTAGCGATGCCGTTTGACGACCCTTCCCTCCCCAACGATCAATCAAGAAAAACAACGGTATTAAAGTCGCCTCCCAAAAAATATAAAACAGCCCCCAATCACGCGCCATAAACACGCCTAACACCGCAGCCTCTAACACCAGCATCAGCAAATAATAACCTTTAGCATGATTTTTAATCGAGGTAGAAGCAAGTATCGCAACCCAAACCAATAAGGCATTCAACAACACCATTGGATAAGAAAAACCATCTACCCCCAAGGAAAAAGAAGTCCCCAAACGAGAATGCCATTTATACTCAAAACTCAACCACAAACCATCAGCATTTGGAATCACATCCCCCCATACAATCAAGTAGAGAGTAAACAATAAAGTAGCGGTAGAATAGAAAATAGCAGTTTGACGAATCACTGCTGGTTTACTACTAGAAAGAAACCCTATGATCAAAGCACCGATAAGCGGCAGTAGTAATAAAACGATCAGACTATGTAACTGCATGTAACAACCCAAATATAATTTAGGCGACACAAGGTACTCTTAAACAGAAAGATTCTCAATTGTTTATAAGCATTTTCTTATGCTCTGTGTGTTTTTTAGCTATTTAACGGATGTAATTTAAACTAATTGAAGCTCTACTTTCTATCTCTAAAATAAATGACAAAAAATACCATCTTCTACAGATGTTCAGATATTAAATTTCCCTAGGGATTCAAGCCTAGACTTAGGCAAATAATTGAACTATTTAACTGAGAATAAATGATAAATCATCCAAAGTAATGTGATTTTATGGCGTTTATTTTAGAGATGGGAAGCAGAGTTTCAATCAAGTTAAAATGTTTTATAATGGAGTGCTATGAAAAATAAAAAATCGTCTTAATCTGGTGGGAGAAAAAAAGCCTTGCCGATATGTCTCGCAATGAGTGGGAGAGTCTATGTGATCATTGCGGGAAATGTTGTTTAATTAAGCTTGAAGATGAGGAGGATGGACAGGTTTATTATACTGAGTATCCAAGATAGGCAAGGTTTGTCTGATTGGCATCATCTTATTAGTGGTGATCAAATTGATGTGAGTCGCGGTATAGAACGCTATCATTGTGTGATAAAAGGTCTCAATAATAAACGTCGTCCCGCAAAAGAAGCGCAGTTGCTCTACGTGGAATTTGAAGAGAGTCGTCAAAAACGTGAAGAAGAGCAAGCAATGCATAAAATGCAAATGCCAATATTGTTCGACCTGATAGAAAACCGAATAAAAAACAACGACGACGGATTATTCAATTTAAGGGACATTAGGAAAAGATAAATCTTTCACTCCTTTTTATTTATTTTTCCACGGGGTCGAAAAATATTGGCTTGCTCTGCATCGTATAAATAGGATGTTTCAAAGGCTTGAGGATTTAATACCTCTCCAACAAGAATCAATGCAGTTCGTGTGATTTTTTTTTCACGGACTTGTTTGGTAATGGTTTCTAGTGTTCCTTCGACTTTTATTTGATCTTCCCAGCCTGTTTTATAGCACACGGCAACGGGGCAGTTTTTGCCATAATAAGGGATAAGTTCTTCCACAATTTTGTGAATGCGACTAATGCCTAAATGAATGGCTAAAGTGGCTTTATGTTGTGCTAATGAGGTTAAATCCTCGCCTTTTGGCATTGAGGTTTTGCCTGCATAACGGGTATAAATTACCGTTTGAGAAAGATTAGGCAGGGTCAGTTCACGTTTTAACCAAGCAGCGGAGGCACTGGTGGCGGTGACTCCGGGAATGACTTCATAATCAATCGCTAATTGATCCAAACGGCGCATTTGTTCACCTATAGCGCCATAAATAGAGGGATCGCCCGAATGTATCCGTGCCACATCCTTGCCTTCTTTATTCGCCTGTTGCATCACTGCAATAATTTGCTCAAGGTGCAAAGGAGCAGAGTCAATAATAAGAGCATCACTACGTGCTTCGGCTAAAATAGCTTTAGGGACTAAAGAACCTGCATATAATATAACTGGACATTGACGAATGAGACGCTGGGCTTTGACGGTAATTAATTCAGGGTCACCGGGACCTGCACCAATAAAATAGACGCTCATAGTGTTTTACCATAGCCTCTGGGTGTGTAAACCCATTGCCCCTGTGTCGTTTGTATACGTTGTGTTTCACAATTTCCTACTATCACTAGTGTCAACATATCAACCTGTTTAATATCTAGTTCTTCTAAAGTGGTATGGATAATCGTTTCATTTTTTCGGCTTAAATTTTTACCAATCATCACAGGAGTTTCTTTGGGACGATAATTTAATAAAATCTGCTGTGCTGTTTCTAATTGCCATTGTCGTTTGCGTGAGACAGGATTGTAAAAAGCAATTACAAAATCTCCTTTTCCTGCATTATGCAGACGTTTTTCTATTACCTCCCACGGGGTGAGTAAATCAGATAAGGAAATAGTACAAAAATCATGCGCGATAGGAGCGCCCACGCGGGAAGCAAGGGTTTGAATTGCTGAAATACCTGCAATCACTTCAATATGAATGCTTTTCCATTGTGGATGATTAGCCTGTTCTTGAGGATGATCTAATAACTCAAAAACCAAGCTTGCCATTGCATAGATTCCAATATCACCACTCGATAGCAAAGCCGTTGTTTTGCCTTCTGAGGCAAGGTTCAATGCTAGACGTGCTCGTTCAACTTCTTGACCTAATGGCAACTGATAGCATTGTTTTTTGTCTATTAGATCACCGAGTAAATCTAGATAAAGCCCATAGGCAACTAAATATTGAGATTCTTGCAAGGCTTTTTTTGCAATAGGGGGCAGATAATCAATATCACCAGGGCCCGTGCTAAGTAAGTAGAGAGTTGTCACGCATCGATTCCATTAATAAAATAAGCTGAGCAAGGTAGCTTATTGCAATAAAGGAAACAAGTGATGCTTTTTTTATAATATTGATAGAAAAAAAGAGCGTACTGTGTTTTGCTCCTGCAATAATTTTATAAATGATAGAACAGGGTTTTAAATAAGAAATAATGTCAATAGAAAGCAAAGAAGAGACACAAAGCGATATGATCGCTGCCGTTGATTTAGGTTCTAATAGTTTCCACATGATTGTTGCACGTATGGATGGTCAAGGTGGTTTTGCAATATTGGATAAAATCAAAGAAATGGTGCGCTTGCGTGGCGGGTTGGATAAAAAAGGGCATTTAAGCGAGGAAAAACAGCGTCAAGCATTGGCTTGTTTGCATCGTTTTGGTGAGCGTATTAAACATTTTTCTGCTGAAAATGTGCGTATTGCTGGCACAAATACGTTGCGAAGCTTGAAGGATTCTGAGCATTTTATTGCACAGGCTAATGAAGCCTTGGGGCATGAAATTTCTATTATTTCTGGGCATGAAGAGGCACGTATTGTCTATCTTGGTGTGTCGCATACTTTATCGAATGATAATGGTAAGCAGTTGGTGATTGATATTGGTGGCGGGAGTACGGAGTTTATTATTGGCAAAGCCTTTGAGCCTATCAAGCTTGTGAGTTTAAATTTTGGTTCGGTCAGTGCGACGCAACGTTTTTTTGCTGATAATAAACTCAATAAAGAGAATTGGGAAAAGGCAAATATGGCATTAGGCTTGGAAATAATACCGATTCAAAAAGCTTTTCGTCGTGGTAATTGGAAGCGCGCTATTGGTTCGTCTGGGACGATCAAGGCAACCCGTAAAATTATTCAAGAATTACAGTTGCAAAAATTTGGATTGTCACTTTCCGCCTTATATCATATTCGTGATCGCATGATTGCTTCAAAGCGGATTGAAAATATTGATTTGCCGGGATTAGTCCCTGAACGTGCGCCTGTTTATGCAGGTGGCTTGGCGGTATTAATTGCCGTCTTTGAAGGATTGTCGCTTGAATCAATGACGGTCTCAGACGGTGCGCTACGTGAGGGTTTACTCTATGATTTAATAGGAAGAATCCAGCATGAAGATGTGCGCAGTCGTGCAGTGGATGCACTCCAACAACGCTTTAATATTGATATTGAGCAAGCCGATAGGGTGAGACAAACGGCCTTACATTTTTTCAAACAAGTACGTCATCAGTGGGAGCTACCAAAAAATTCAAAAAAATTATTGGGCTGGGCAGCTGATTTGCATGAAATAGGTATGTCGATTACGCACAACAAATACCATCTTCATGGTGCTTATATTTTAGATTATGTGGATATGGCAGGTTTTTCACGTAAGGAACAACATTGGCTATCGGTAATGGTGGAGACGCATCGTCGTAAGCTAAATTATGGTGTTTTTGATGGTCTGCCTGATGCGGAAAAACGGATTGTAAAACGTCTTAGTATTTTATTGCGTATTGCTGTTTTATTGCACCGTTTGCGCCTTGATCAAGCGGTCTTGCCAAGTGCATCTGCAACATTTACTAGCTTAACATTATGTTGTAATAAAACCTTATTAGAACAAAGAAATCTATTGCTTGCTGATTTGCAACGTGAACAAAAATGGCTTGAAAAGGTGCAGATTGCACTAAATTATTAATTTATCGAATGCCCTTCGCCGATTGTGATTTGTAGGATGGATAGGCAATAGCGTATCCACTAAAATCAAGTTGTTGCGGTGGGTGTGTTACCCTCTCCACCCTTGTATATTTAGCTCTAGGAAGTTTTAAGATTAATTCTCTTACTCCACTTATCATATTCTCCTAGAATTTTCCAATCCCTCCACGTTAGGCTATAGACTACCCATATAATAAGCATAAACCCACTTTTTTATAAATCATAAAAATAATTATAAAATGAAAAAATTAATCAAAACACCGCTGATACCCCTGTCTATCAGTATAATTTTTCTCCTGACGGGCGTTAACGCTCATGCAGATGTTTATTCCTATCTAAGTGTGGATGGTTCGGCGATATTAACGGATCAACGCATTAGCAAAAAAGGCTATAAGCTTATTAAGGTTTATAAAGTGAAAAAAAAATATAAACCAGCTGTTACTAAACTTAGCTTTTTTAAAAAAAAACAGGGTAAAAAATCAGTAATAAGCAAAGGTAATGGAATAGTGCATAGCTGTTCTAATCAACAACATTTATCCTCTAAGGCACGTGCTTATCAGCGTACTATACAGGTCTACGCTAGACTTTACGGCGTTGAAGAAGAGCTGATCCATGCCATTGTAAGACAAGAGTCCTGCTTTAATGAAAACGCACATTCTCCTGTAGGTGCAGTAGGATTAATGCAACTGATGCCAGCTACGGCTCGTTTGATGAAAATCAGCAATCCTTGGAATCCTGAACAAAATATTCAGGGAGGGGTTAAATATATTGCTAAAATGTTACGTTTGTTTAAAGGAAATAAACGCTTTGCTGTTGCCGCTTATAATGCAGGACCTGGCAAAGTTAAAAAATATAAAGGTATCCCGCCTTATCGTGAAACAAAAAATTATGTCAAAAAAGTAATGGCTGAATATTATCGTTTGAAAAAAACAGGGTTGCCTAAAACACGTTATGCTTTAACAAGGTTGGCATTTGAGAAAACGTATATTGGTAAGTATTAAGGAAGCTCCAAAGTCCTTCTACAGAGAAAAAAATTTAACGATATGTTTTTATTGTTAATTTTAAGCTAACTATTGCGCTTTTTATTGTATTATATAGTATTTTTCTATTTGCCTATAAATAAAATAATTAGCGATGCTACTTCTTGTTTTGCTATGGTTATGTAAGTTGGGTTATGAAGTCTCAACCAAAAAATGATGATTTTTTTACAAAATAATTTAAAAATTGAGAGTGACAATATTGGCGCTGTTTTAAAATCATCTTGCATCAGTTAGTGATAGGGCCTGTTGAGGCATGAAAATTTAATAAGTTTGGTCGATTATTGAATGCTCATTCTTCAAATTTACACATAGATAAAAAAGGAAGCATTTCAGCATGAAAAAACATGATTTATTAACGGTAACTATTGCATCAATATTTTCTGCATCATTGGTAAGCCCCGTTATGGCGGAGCCATCTCTTTTTGATTACAAGGAAGCAACTTCCTCTTATGAGGATGCTTATGTTGCGGGTAGTTTCAATGTTGGCAGTGGGAATCAAGATCAATCTAATTACAATTTGGATCTTTCTTTAGATTATGAAAAAGTTTTCAGCTCACCTGATCGTAATACTAAATTTGGTTTTGTCGGTTCAGGTTCTCGTTCTCGTGGTCCAAATGAGGCTGATGAGACAAAATCTACCTTTCAATTACTCGGTTCAGCAACGGTTGATAATTATTTCCAACCGGGCAGTAAAGGTGCATTTTGGTATGGCAAAGGTGAGTTTGGGGCTAGAAAAGATCAAGATAAGGCATTTACCAAAGCGACAGTTGGTTTAGGTTATGGACGTGTTGTTAATGTAACACCGATGGCTCGTGCCATCCGTGTTGTTCAAGCATTGCGTAGCAAAGGAACATTACAATCAGACCTTGATAATAGTGTTTATCAAGAAATAGCAGAAATTATTGCCAAAGAAGGTCAGTATCGCAGTCGATATGGTCTTCGAGATTATTATCAATATTGGATTGGCGATATAGAAAAAGCATTGAATACCTCTCTAGGCGCACCTGGGGTTATAAGGTCATACGATGTTTTGACTAAGGAACGTATTTCTACACGCAAACATGGTTGGTTGGTGCGTGCGGGCGTGGGAGCAGTATTAAGTGACTATGATGGTGAAACAGGCAAGCCAGCGGTTGAAGTGGGTGCGGAATATCATCTTCCTTTAAATAATCAAACGCAATTTTCTAATGAGGCTATTTTTACTACAACATTAAAAGATAATAGCAAAAGTTATATTTTTAATAATGAGTTGTCACTTACACATGAGTTAACGGATGTGATTGATTGGGAAAACAAATGGTTATTAAGCTATAATAAGTTGGATAAATCAGATGATGTCACCTCAAACACATTGACTTCATCATTTAATTACGCACTAACGAATCAGTTAGATTTCAATATCACAGCTAAATTAGCTAAAACAACAACTCAAGACAATATCGATAAGCGCTTAACAATGGGGGTTAAATATCGCCTTAAATAAATTTCGGTAAGTTATTGACTCTTACATAAGCACAAGCAATCTAGTTTGTGTTTTTTAGTGCATTGATGATGTCACAAGCTCTTGATCCCACAACCGTTTGAATAATACCCACTTAACCTAAGAGTAAGTGGGTATTTTTTTAAAGATATAATTTAAGGAGCGCTCATTATGAGTCTGCCTATTATAAAATCACCTCAATTTACCCCTGACGAATTTTCTAAGCGAAGAGATCAATTATTAACGATGATTGGTGAGAATGCGATTGCCATTGTTCCTTCTGCCTTACTTAAAATTCGTAATCGTGATGCCGAGTTTCCTTTTCGTCAAGAAAGTGATTTTTTGTATTTAACTAATTTTAATGAGCCTGATGCGGTTGCGGTGTTTATTCCTGAGCGTAAAGAGGGTGAGTATATTCTTTTTTGTCGTGAAAAAGACCCTAAGACAGAGCGTTGGACAGGACGCATGGCAGGCTTAGAAGGCGCAGTAGAGATATACGGTGCTGATGATGCTTTCCCGATTGAGGACATTGACGATATTGTGCCGGGGTTAATGGAAAATAGAACTTCCGTTCATTACAGTATGGGGGTTGATGCGACATTTGATCAGCAAGTTATGTCTTGGATGAGTGGTTTACGCAGTAAGATTCGTAGTGGTATTAGAGCGCCACATGAATTTATTTCATTGGATCTTATTTTGCATGATATGCGCTTGTATAAATCAAAAGCAGAGCATCGCTTTATGCGTTATGCCGCAAAGACAGCAGTAAGAGCACATCAACGTGCAATGAAATTCTGTCAAGCAGGGATTTATGAGTATCAACTTGAGGCAGAAATTCTGCATGAATTTCGTGGTATGGGGATGGAACCTGCTTATAGCAGTATTGTTGGTGGCGGAGAAAATGGCTGTATTTTACATTATATTGAAAATAATGCGGTGCTACAGGATGGTGATCTAGTCTTGATTGATGCAGGAGCAGAGTATCAGGGCTATGCGAGTGATATCACGCGTACTTTTCCAGTTAATGGAAAATTTACTGAGCCACAGCGTCAATTATATCAAATTGTATTAAATGCTCAAAAAGCGGCTATTGAGCAGGCAATACCGGGAAACACTTGGAATCAACCCCATGAAGCAGCAGTGAGAGTCATTGTTGCAGGTCTACTGGAGATAGGGATTTTAAGCGGTGATCTTGAGACTATTCTAGAGCAGGAGAAAAAGAAAGAAATTGAAAAGATTGAGGAGCATAAAATAAAAAGTAGGCGAGCAAGACATAATGACGAACAATTCAAAGAAGAAGATACAGGGGACAAAGAAAAAGAATTAAGTTACAAACAATTTTTTATGCATAAAACAGGTCATTGGCTAGGGCTTGATGTACATGATGTAGGCGATTATAAGGTAGATGATCAATGGCGTTTACTAGAGGCAGGTATGGTTTTGACGGTAGAACCGGGGCTTTATATTTCACCTGATGAAAAGGTAGATAGAAAATGGTGGAATATTGGTATACGGATAGAGGACGATGTTTTAATTATCGCCGATGGTAATGAGGTATTGACTCAAGATTTAATTAAAGAAGTGGATGAGATTGAACAGTTTATGGCGTAATAACTAATCATATCCTATATATAAATTTTATTATGCAACCAAATTATCTTTCCTTTCGTAGATAGTTCGGTGAGTTAAGATTATTGGGTAATATTATCCGTTATTTAATGATCCATTTTTAAATGAGTACTTAATTATCAAAGGAAATTCTTCTATGAAATCAGCAAAAAAATTATCCAATATGGCGCTTGTATCAGCGGCAGCAGCTTTATTAGTAGCAGGTTGTAGTTCAACTGGTGGAAGTAGTGGGGTAAAATCTTCCGTGAAAGCGCAAAAAGCGAGTATGGCAAAAGTTCAATGTTCAGGTATTAATTCTTGCAAAGGCAAATCTTCTTGCCAGACTGCGGACAGTGCTTGTAAGGGTATGAATAGCTGTAAAGGTAAAGGCTGGATTCCTGAAAGTAAGGCAGATTGTATGTCTAAAGGTGGCAAGGTCGGAAAAACTATTAAAATGTAGTCGTTCGTTTTTTTGGTAATTTTCAAAATTAATTTTGGTAGATTTAACTCCGTTAATTTTCTGTTGACGGGGTTCTGAATTATTTCTAAGATTTTAAAAAAGTAAATTCTTTATATTCTTTTATAATAAAACAAAAATAAACTATGAAATTACCTCCTCTTGGTTTTGGCTTGGGACTCAGAAAAGAGCATTACCAAGCAATATTAGATACTTCGCCTGCGGTTGATTGGTTTGAAGTATTATCTGAAAATTATCTTGTTCCCGGCGGTAAGCCCCTTTATTTTTTAGATGCTATTAATGAGCGTTACCCCATGGTAATGCACGGTGTGTCGTTATCGATTGGCAATAGTGATCCTTTAAATTTTGATTATTTAAAACAACTTAAAGCCTTATCAAAGCGAATTAATGCATATTGGATTTCTGATCATCTTTGCTGGTCTGGCTTAGATAGGGTCAATACACATGATTTATTGCCTTTGCCTTATACCGATGAAGCAGTGATGCATGTTGCAACACGCATTAAACAAGTGCAGGAGTTTTTAGAACGCCGTCTTTTGATTGAAAATGTTTCTAGTTATGTCTCTTATACTCAATCCACCATGACGGAATGGGAGTTTTTAAGCGCAGTTGCAGAAGAAGCGGATTGTTTATTATTACTGGATATTAATAATATTTACGTTAGCTCGGTTAATCATGAATTTGATCCTTTAGAATATTTAAACGCTGTACCAAAAGAGCGAGTACAACAGCATCATTTGGCAGGGCATAGTGATTATGGTGATTATATTATTGATACCCATGATCATGATATTGTTGATTCCGTTTGGAGTTTATATGCCGAATCGGTAAAGCATTTTGGAGCCGTTTCAGCAATGATTGAACGTGATGATAATATTCCTGACTTAGCTATTTTAATGCAGGAATATGAACAGATGAAGCAAGTTTCAGCAGATGCATTAGCTGATGCTTCCGTGGTTAATGCAGTTAATACTAAGGGAGCTGAAAATGTCTGAGCTACTGAATTTACAGCGTAGTATGATGCAATGGTTGCTGACTGAAAAGGGTGATATAGAGACGAAAATAGTTGGAACAAAGAAAGTGAGTTCAAAAATACGGTTAGCGATCTACGCCAATGCCTATCGCTACCGCTTGATTGATGCGTTGTCTGATAACTATCCTTCTGTACATACCTTATTGGGCGATGAAGGTTTTTATAATGACGGAATAAAATATATCGCGGCTTATCCATCAGATCATTTCTCCATTCGTTATTTTGGCAGTCGATTAGAAACATTTCTCAGTGAACATCATCAAGAAACTAAGGTGTTAGCAGAAATGGCACGTTTTGAATGGGCATTGCGTAATAGCTTTGATGCGGCGGATGAGATTCCCTTAGAATTAAAGGTATTGCAAGAAGTTAAGCCTGAAGCATGGGCTGAATTAGGTTTTATTCTGCATCCATCGGTAGCACGTTTAGATTTAGAATGGAATGTCCCCCAATTATGGGCGGCAATTGAAAATGAAACAGGACAAATACCGTTTGAACAGGCTGAGTATCCAATTCCGTGGTTGGTTTGGCGTAAAGAACTTAAAACCTATTACCGTTCGTTAGAGGTAGATGAAGCATGGGCTTTAGATGCCGTCATGAAAGGGCATCATTTTTCTGAAATTTGTACGGGTGTCTGCGAATGGGTTGATGAAGCTTATGCCCCCGGACGAGTTGCAGGGTTTATTTCACAATGGTTAGAAGATGATTTAATAGTGGAATTAGTTGTCTAAAGAGACTGTGCTAGTTTTACGAAAATGATTGAACACTATCAATAAACCAATGAAAAACGCGCTCGCAATACCATAAAGATGTGCATCGGTTGAGACAGGTACACCAATTAAATCAGCATTAATCTGTCCGCTATGATACAGATGATCCCAAATAATTTTAGTGGGAATAACAATAAGAATAGAAAACCCTGTTAGATAGTCCTTATCAATAAGGGAGTAGATAGCACCAATAATAAATAGGCCATAAAGCGCACCTGATAAGCCTGCATACCAGTAAAGCTCAGGGTTTAAAAAATAAAGACCAAAACCTACTCCGCTAATTAATAGTATTAAAGATACCCAAAGTTGCACTGCATTCATTGATTCTTTAAACAGTAAAACAAAGACCCAAAAACCTGCCAAATTAAGGGCTAAATGATAATAATTACTATGTATTAGATTGCCTGTCCAAATCCTCCAAAGTTCTCCTTGTTGTATGTTTTCACGTAAAAATAATAAATCATTTTGTATAAACTGCATCAATATCAATGCAATAGTAATGAATAAACTGCTAAGAATAAATTTTGAAGGCATTATGGATAGTTAGTTAAAATTTGTTAATAGAGAGGCTTATACTTTTCGCTTTAAGTTTGAGTATGACAAACTTAATACATTATTTATTATTGTCTTGATTTTTTAAGGCAATTATAAACGTGACTTGAAACAAATACTTGAAAATAAAGGTACTAATTATGATGAATTATTCTAAAATAAAAACAAAGTCATTAACACATGAATTAGCTCAGCAAGGTTTTACCTTGCTAGAAGTGATGGTAGTGGTGGTGATTATTGCAGTGATGGCAGCAGTGGTTGCTCCTGGGGTTTTAGATAAACTATCGGATGCAAAAATAGAACGTGTTAAGGCTGATGTTAAAAGCCTAGAAAGCACTTTGGCTTTATATAAACTTGATAATTTTCAATATCCTAGTACAGATCAAGGTTTGGAGGCATTGGTTTCTAAGCCCAGTGGTGATCCTGAGCCAAAGGGCTGGAAGCCTTATTTAAAGAAAATGCCAATGGATCCTTGGAAAAATCCTTATAAATACCTAAATCCTGGTTCCCATGGTGAAATTGATATTTATTCTTGGGGGCCAGATGGTCGTCAAAGTGATGATGATATAGGTAATTGGAGTTTAGATAACTAGACACCATTAAAACGACTATCCCACTTTTAAGTTGATAGTGGAATTAGCACTCAGGAGTTTGTCTAAAAAAATGAAGATCAAATCAAAACAATTAGGCTTTACTCTGCTTGAAATAATGATTGTCGTTGTTATTGTGGGGCTACTCGCCTCTGTTGTAGCCCCCATGATTTCAAGAAGTACTGATGATTTACTTAAAGAGCAGGCTGATCGTTTTATTGCTTTAGTAAAATTAGCACAAGATGAGTCTATTTTGCAGTCGCGTCAGCTTGGTTTAAAAATGGATGCGGAGGGTTATTCTTTTTTGCAACAGCAAGAGGATAGTGAAGACTGGATCTTTTTTTCCGAAGGTCCTTTTCGGAAGCGAAAATTATCATCAGGTACTAAAACAGCATTGTATTTAGATGGCATTGATGTGTCATTAGCAAAAAATAATGATGATCTTGTTTTTGAAGAAGATGAAAAAAAGAAGCTGAAACCTCAGGTTTTTATCCTTTCTAGTGGCGAAATGACTCCCTTTGAATATGAGCTATCTTTTGCTACGGGCAGTGGTATTAAAATCGTGTTTGATGCTATAGGGAATACAAAGAAAACACAATTTAAAAAA
>Ga0256832_1002109_pt1 | contig 13547 bp, 12 predicted proteins | sample 134614metaG_FD_190534 | JGI IMG/M metagenome (GOLD analysis project Ga0256832, IMG submission 190534) | Hydrothermal vent microbial communities from Lau Basin, Pacific Ocean - 134-614 | ecosystem: Environmental > Aquatic > Marine > Hydrothermal vents | place: Pacific Ocean: Lau Basin | collected... | reverse complement strand
GTCAGCGGGTTGGTGCAAAGCCGCTGGATGAATTTCAGCAGGTCAGGCATCTGCGCCCGATGTTGTCACTTGCGAATGCCTTTAGTGAAGCGGAAGTTGAGGCATTTGAAAAACGCCTGCTGGAGCGTCTGGAGAATGATCAGCAGAGCCTTGAATTTGTGGCTGAACCGAAACTGGATGGACTCGCAGTCAGTTTGCTTTATAAAAATGGAATCCTGATTCAGGGGGCGACTCGTGGCGACGGTGAAACTGGGGAAAATATAACCGAAAACGTGCGCACCATTAATTCAGTTCCCCTAAGATTAATGGGTAAAAATATTCCGGCACTTCTTGAGGTAAGGGGTGAGGTTTATATGCCTAAATCCTCTTTTGAGGCACTTAATAAAAAGGCACGAGAAGCGGGTGAGAAAACCTTTGCCAATCCGCGTAATGCGGCAGCAGGGAGTCTGCGCCAACTGGATTCACGGGTTACGGCTTCGCGCAATCTGGCGATGTATTGTTACGCGACCGGATTGCTTGAGGGAGCAGAGCTTGCAGCAACGCACAGTGAGGCAATGCAGCAGCTAAGAGACTGGGGTTTAAGCGTTTGCCCCGATATTGAAGTGGTGCAGGGCGCGCAGGGGTGTATTCAGTATTATAAAAAGATACAGCAAAAACGTCATGAGCTTGCCTATGAGATAGATGGCGTCGTGTACAAGGTAAACTCGCTGGAATTACAGAAACAGCTCGGCTTTGTCAGTCGTGCGCCAAGATGGGCAATCGCGCACAAATTTCCGGCTCAGGAAGAAATGACGCGCTTAAAAGAGGTTGAATTTCAGGTCGGCAGAACCGGAGCATTAACCCCCGTGGCAAGACTTGAGCCGGTATTTGTTGGCGGAGTTACCGTCACCAACGCAACGCTGCATAATATGGATGAAATCAGGCGCAAGGATATACGCATTGGTGATACGGTAATCGTTCGCAGGGCAGGGGATGTGATTCCTGAGGTTGTGCGCATGGTTCCTGAAAAGCGCCCCGCCGATGCTGTTGTCATTGTAATGCCTGAAAACTGCCCTGTGTGTGGTTCTATGGTTGAACAGCTCGAAGGTGAAGCAGTCGCACGTTGTACGGGTGGTCTGTTCTGCGCGGCGCAGCAGAAGCAGTCAATCAAACATTTTGCATCGCGCAAGGCAATGGATATAGATGGTCTGGGCGATAAACTTGTCGAACAGCTTTTTGACAAAAAACTGATAGCGCATGTCAGCGATTTGTATCAACTCACACTTGAGCAACTTGAAAACCTGGAGCGCATGGGAGAAAAGTCGGCAAAAAATTTGCTTGAAGCACTGCAAGCCAGCAAAACCCCACCTCTTTCCCGTTTTATCTACGCTCTGGGGATTCGGGAAGTCGGCGAAGCGACGGCAAAATCACTGGCACAGCATTTTGGCTCGCTGGAAGCTCTTGCAAAAGCTAACGAAGAGGAATTGCAGGAAGTTGATGATGTCGGTCCTGTTGTTGCCCGGCATATCGTGAACTTTTTTAGTGAAGCTCATAACACCAAAATCATTGAGGCATTACTGAAAGCCGGTATAAAACCACAGGCACCTGAAAAAATAAAAAATGACCTGCCTTTAAAAGGCAATACCTATGTCCTTACAGGCAGTTTGCAAAAACTAAAACGCAACGAAGCTAAAGCACGGCTTGAAGCACTGGGTGCAAAAGTGAGTGGCAGCGTGTCCAAAAAGACAACAGCCGTGTTTGCTGGCGAAAAGGCAGGTTCCAAACTGACAAAAGCAGAAAAGCTTGGTGTACCAGTTTACAACGAAGAGGAATTGCTGAGGCTATTAAATACGCGAATATAAGGATCTGTAATCATGCCCCTTTTTATAGCTATCCATGCCTTCATCTAAGCAAATAAATGCTCAAGTTGCTCCATGGGAAGCTTCTCGGCTTTAGTTTTGATTTCCTGATCCAAACGCAAATCAAGTCTTGATATTGTCATAGCGATACCTTTGCTTGCACGAATTGTACGGGTAGTTTCTGTTTTTATTCTAACACCTTTGAGCAATTTGTTAGGCTTTTATAATATCTGGTGAGTTCAAGTTCTTATCGCTAAAAAATAAGTTGATTATATTGAAGCAACATATAATGCGCTGGTTTTTTTTGTTTTTTATTGCCATCACCACTGATTAGCATCAAGAAATTCTCACCGTTGACTTTAACAGGTGTCATTCCTTCAACATTTTTTAGTTCTACAATAGCGGGTAGCATCGCTCTGCGAGGTTTACTTGTTGATTGACCATCCCAAAACCAAAGGCTTGAATGGCTCTCATGATTTGCCTTAATGGGCTGGCTGGAAATGAGGTAACCCTTTAAATAGGGATCATAGGTAATTGCCAAAATTCCAGCACCACCAAGGTCTAATAAATCTGATGTTTTAGATACTTTAATTGCTGCATTACTACTGGAAAATATCTCACGTGGATTTTCAATTGTCATGATGATGGCTTTACCATCAGAAAGGGGCTGACTAAAGGCAAGCAGAAGATGCTGCTCCCTTGCATCAAAGGTTAAACCTTCAATCGCTATATTTTTGCCGGATTTGTTTAATCCACTAGCTGCAATAAAATCACCAAGACCGTGGTAAACTTTTGGTTCTACAATCCGGTTTTTATCCACTTTAAACTGAATCAGGCGCTCTCTTGCCTGTATACGTCGCCCCCGTTTAGTCCGTCTAAAAGAGGTTATTGCATAAACTGTTCCCTGTTTGTCAATGGTAAGTGCTTCAAGATCTTCCAGACGAACATTGAAAGCACCTAGCAAAACGGTATCCAATATTTCATCCTCTACCACTGAACCATCTGACTGTACTTCTATGATACTCAAGGCACGTTTATCTTCTCCTCGAATAACAAGCACTCGCCCGTCGGGTAATGTTCCTATCCCGGAAGTTTGATAAATTTCATTAAATTTTTCTCGCTGATTACTGATAATAGGTGCATGTATTGTATCTGGTATGTCTATCAGGGGCATAATATGAGTAATGAGCTGAACAGCTATTAGCATGATAATGCCAAAAACAATACCTGTGCGAAAAACAAAGTATGATAATTTTAATTGCTTGAAATTCCAGTTTGCTATCAAACCAAGGTGATGCAGATACTCAATCATACCAACATACACTTTTTCCGGGTCTTGCAAGGTGTGACGCATACCCTCAACATAATCTTCTTTGGATAAGTCAGCATATTGCTCTGAATTTAAAAAGCTGATATTACCCTTGCGGAAATCATCAACAGTAGGGTTAGTAATCCGGTCTTTGTCCTTTCCAAAATACCTTGGTGATGCTGCTTGAATAGAGAAAAAAATCGAGACTGTGGCGGTTATTAAAAACACAAAGGCAGGGATTAGATAAACCGGGTCTTTGGCATAAATAAAAGCGCCTGAAATCATTAGTACCGTTGCTAAAGTACCATTAATAGTTATCATAATATTTGCTTTCATCGCGCCAATAGAAATTAAATCCAGCTGGGCGCGATAAGCAGACCTAAACATGGTCTCAATACCTTTGACTGAACCAAATGAGGGTTTATTTTTCCCTTTTTTCTTTTGGGATGTATTTTCACTTTTTTTAGATTTTTCGTTTAGTTCTTTATTTTTAATTTGAAAAAATAGACTGTTATTATCGCTATTCATCTTATTCCTGGGAGTCAGTTTTTTCTCACTGTAGTTAGATTTCACTTTCTCTCTCCATAACTACTCAATGATAAGATCACTATATTTGATAATGGCAAAATGAGACCCCTTTAATGATCTTTTTTGTCCATCATCGGCTACAATTAAAATACGATCCTTGTCTTTGAGTTTAATTGAAGTAATGCCTTCAATATTTTTAATATTTTCCATTCCCGGAATAATAAGCATATGCGCTTCATCTTCCGGCACACCGCTCCAGAGCCACACTTTTGAGCGTAATTGTCCTCTGCGGTTTTTGATCTCATTAACGATTAAATAACCGCCAATTTTTTTGTCATAGTATAAGGATCGAATGCCACCGCCTCCTAGATCCAGTTGTACGATTTGATTAGAAAACTCAAGCTCTGCATCTTGCTCATCAAAGATTTCATAAGGGTTATCGAGATAAAGTATCAGTGATTTTCCTTTAACTACTGGTTCCCGCAAACCAATGAGTAATTTATCTTTTTTATCATTAAAGCTTAGTCCTTCGATATTGATTGCATTTATCCCCATCCTGCGGTTTATAAACTGATGTAAACTATCTTTAATGGATACTTCTTTATAATCAGAAATTGAATTGTTTTTAACAGAAAAGCGAGCAAGCAAACTCCGATTATTCTTAGTTTTCCCTTTAGCGCTTCGAGAGTGAGAGGTGATTACATAAAGATAATCATTAGCGTCTATCGCAATACCCTCAAGATCATTCAGTACAATTTTAGTTTTTATTTTACTTTGATCAGGAACAAGCTGATTAACCACAACCCTATTGCTTGATTCAAATGTGAGTATGTTTTTAATTGCGCTTGATTTCTCATCTTCAATAATCACAACACGCCCATCTGAAAGCTGCTCTGCACCAGAAGCCTCGTAGATTCCATCGAAAGCAGACATTATTTTTTTATTATCCGCTTTCGTTTGAGGCGGATTATAGAGTGTTATAATGAGACCAATACCTATTATGATTAACGCTATAAATGTAACTATCAGTTTTTTCATATGCTGCATCGCTTATCTAGCTACGGCGATTTAAACCACGAACTAAACTAATACTCTTTTAATAAGTAAAGTATCGAGTCTAGCCCCTCATATGAAAGCTTCGATTACAACTGCTTTAGATAGTTCAGCTTCTGGAATATTTTTCACCTAACTTGAGCATTTCTTAGTCATGATCTGTTTCATGTTATGTCATAGCGCACTAAGTGATATAGATTTAAGATGGCAGTTTTTAGTTTTTATAGCCCAACAAGAAAACTGAATTAAATATAATCGTATGGAAAAATGGTGGACTTGATGGTGTTTATCTATTTTATATTCAAGTTTCAGGATTTAAATTTCCTCGGACAGACCCCTGTTTAGCCATTTTCCCATTTATCACTTAACCACTTGTCAATAGACAAATTGCCTGGTCCAAAGGCAAAAAGAACCGCCAGCATGGTTCCCCAGAGGATATGTTGCCAGTGACCTACAAGGGAAGCAAAGTCAGAATGTGCCAGTGAATAGGCGGCTACTGCATTGAGTATAAACAAACCCAGTGCGGCAGGGCGCGCAAACAGACCCAGGATTAATAATACGGATAAAAGCAACTCGGCTGTGGTTGCCATATAGGCAGCGACTTCTGGTGGCAGAAGTGGAACTTTGTAATCATCTGCAAAGAGGCTTAATGTTTGTGACCATGATTGTATTTTATTCAGCCCTGAAAACAAAAAAACCTTTGCCAGGTAAAGCCGAAAACCAAGCAATAACAACGGCTTTAAAACAAAATTGGCGGGTGTACAATCACCCATTAAAAAACCTGATAGAAACTTTTTCATTTATTATCTCTCCTTCATTTGTGCTCAATACGCTATCTTTATGAAAATAGATGCAGAATAGCTTGTCAGAAAAGCAGATAGATTAGATAGATTTCATGGATACTTTTGTTTCTTCTTTAGGTATTCTTAAAAGAACCTGTTAAATTTAGGAAAAAATAATGGATATTGTTTATATTCGTGATCTTAGAATAAACGCTGTTATCGGCATTTATGAATGGGAGCAACGCATACACCAGCAGATTTCTGTCAATCTTGAAATGGGCTGGGATAACCGACCTGCCGCACACTCTGATGATATTAGGGATACCCTGAATTACAAGGAAGCAGCCAATCTGGTCAAGTCAATGGTCGCCAAAAGTAAATTTAAGCTGGTTGAAGCACTGGCTGAGCATATCGCTGAATTATTGCTGGAAAAAATGAATATTCCCTGGATTCGCGTAACCCTTGGCAAACCTATGGCAGTGACCGGTTCTCAGGAAGTAGGGGTAAGTATTGAGCGCACACGGGAAGTCACCTGATGACAAGAGTTTATCTGGATATTGGCAGCAATATTGACCGACACAAGAATATTCAGTCTTGTGTCGATCAACTGGTGCTGGATTTTCCCGGGATTATTTTCTCCAAAGCTTATGAAAGCCCGGCATTTGGTTTCGATGGTGATCCATTCATTAATTTGTCGGCAGGTCTGGATACCGATCTGGATTATAAACAGCTGAAAGCCTACCTGAAAAAGCTTGAAGACAGACATGCCCGAAAACGCGATGATAAAAAATTCATTTCGCGCACCCTGGATATTGATGTACTCTTGTTCGGTGATTCGGTATTGCAGCCAGAAATTGATGTTCCCAGGGCTGAAATACTGAAATTTCCTTTTGTTTTGTATCCTCTTGCCGAGATTGCAGCAGATGTGCTTCATCCAGTAGAGAAAAAAACAATCGCGCAGCTTGCAGAACAGTTAAAGCTGGACAAAAGTATCCTAAGCGAAGTAAAACAATTCCCAAAGTTCAAGACAAAGCCATAAAAAATACCATGAAAAAAAACCGTAAAAAAACGCTCAAAGTCCAGGTAGGAAAAGTTGCCGTTGGTGGTGATGCGCCTGTTGTGGTGCAGTCAATGACCAATACCGACACAGAAGATGTGCTACGCACTGTCCAGCAGGTTGCAGAACTGGCAAAAGCAGGCTCAGAACTGGTACGCATTACCGTAAATACCATGAAAGCAGCGGAAGCCGTGCCGGAAATACGTCAACGTTTGGATAAAATGGGATGTTTTGTACCGCTAGTGGGAGATTTTCACTTTAACGGGCATAAATTATTAAGTGCTGTACCCGAATGTGCCGAAGCACTGGACAAATACCGCATTAATCCGGGTAATGTTGGCAAGGGCAAAAGTGGGGATGAGCAGTTTGCGCAGATGATAGAGATTGCGGTAAAGCATAACAAGGCAGTGCGCATCGGTGTCAACTGGGGTTCTCTGGATCAAAAATTACTGGCAAGGATGCTGGATGAAAACAGCCAGCTTGACACCCCCAGAGAACTGGCAGAAGTACAACATGACGCGCTGATTGAATCCGCACTGGGGAGTGCCGCGAAAGCCGAAGAACTGGGTTTGCCTGCAAATAAAATCATTATCTCCTGCAAGCTAAGCGGTGTTCAGGATTTAATCAAAACGTATATCGACCTTGCCGACAAATGTGATTACGCACTGCATCTGGGGTTAACCGAAGCAGGCATGGGCAGCAAGGGAATTGTTTCCTCAACGGCGGCGCTCGCGGTGTTATTGCAGCAGGGAATAGGAGACACGATTCGCATCTCGCTGACTCCCGAACCTGGTGCGCCACGCGCAAAGGAAGTAATTGTTGCGCAACAGATACTGCAAACCATGGGATTTCGCTCTTTTACTCCGCAGGTTGTTGCCTGTCCGGGCTGTGGGCGCACCACCAGCGATTATTTTCAACGCCTGGCACAGGACATTGAAGCCTATTTATCAGAGCAAATGCCCGTCTGGAAAAGCCGCTTCCCCGGCGTCGAAGAAATGTCTGTTGCGGTTATGGGCTGCGTCGTAAATGGACCTGGTGAAAGCAAACAGGCGAATATCGGCATCAGTCTGCCCGGAAGCGGAGAATCACCAGTTGCCCCCGTTTATGAAAATGGAGAAAAAACAGTCACTCTGAAAGGGGATAATATTGCTGAGGAGTTCCAGAAGATTGTAGAAACCTATGTAAAAAATCACTATAACTAATTATCCATGTTAAGCAATATCCGCATTGTTCTGGTAAGAACCTATCACCCTGGCAATATCGGATCGGCTGCCCGCGCAATGAAAACCATGGGTTTAAGCGATCTTGCGCTGGTCAATCCGCTTGATTTTCCTTCTGCCGAGGCACAAAAAATGGCTGCCAGCGCATCTGACATACTCGACAATGCAGCCTGCTTTAAGCATCTTTACGACGCAGTAAAGGATTGCAGCGTGGTTATTGCCAGCACTGCGCGTAACCGCGGTTATGATCTGCCACAACTGCTTCCGGAAGAAAGCGCACAACATCTTGTTTTTTCATCACAACAAAACAAGGTTGCACTGCTGTTTGGTCCTGAACGCATGGGACTCTCGAATGAGGATCTGCAATACGCAAAATATCGGGTAAGCATACCCACAAGCCCCGCATACGGCTCACTCAATCTTGCCGCAGCAGTACAAACATTGAGCTATGAAATATTCAAGCAGGCAAACGCAGAACAAAACAAACAGCAAAAAGCCTCCGCTCAACGTGATTTACCATCAACCAGACAAATGCAACAGTTCTACTCGCATCTTGAAGAAACACTGAATGAGACCGGCTTTATCTTTAAAAAACATCCGGGTCAGATCATGCAAAAATTACGCACACTATTTGCCCGGGCACAACCCGATAAAACCGAACTCAATATCCTTCGCGGGATTCTGGCTTCCTGCCAAAAACAGAAAGGTCAGTAAATGTAACTGTCCAGCGTAATTTGTTTCTAAAAAAGTATTAAAAACAGGGGGGATGGGTATCAGAGGACAGAGGACAGAGGACAGAGAACAGAGAACAGAGAACAGCAACGTAGCCCGTATGAAGCCTGCGGAATACGGGATTACACATTGCACATTATTAACCAGTGTTCCTGTATTTCATTATAAAAAGTATCAAACAAATAGCGAGCCTACAGCGGAAAAGCTAAATTTGGCTAGATTTTTCTTCAATTTTTGTTAAATGGCATAACTATTCCGCCTATTTGTTGCCTTGATCTTCACAAAAGAGGTGCACTCTAATTGCAAAATTCTCAAGCATAAAGTGTATAAACTATATTGAATAAAGTATTTTTACTAACTATACTTAGTAAAAATACTTTATTTTGGTTGTTGTATAATGGAAAAAGCCCTATTTACTCATAATAAACATTGGCAATCGACCTACAAAGACCTCTATCAGCGACATATCTATACAAGTATTGCTGATAAATTACACTTGCGACAAATACAAGTCCTGAAAGGCATTCGACGCTCGGGGAAAACCACATTATTTAAATTACTGATTAATCATCTCTGCGAAAAGGTAAATCCTAAAAGCATTCTCTACGTTAATCTGGATGATCCTTATTTTTCAGCACTTTATAATGATAGTAAAAGCCTCTACGGGCTATTGGAACTCAGTGAAAAAATAACAGGCGAGGCTGTTCAATACCTATTTCTCGATGAGGTGCAAAACATTGAAGCATGGGAAAAATTTGTAAAAGCAATCTACGACAATCAACTCGTCAAAAAAATATTCATTACAGGCTCCAACTCCTCCTTGCTTGACGGCGAATACGCCAAACTGCTCAGTGGTCGCTATATTGAGTCGCAAGTTTATCCTCCCTCTTATCCAGAGGTATTAGCATTTAGAGGAATTAATAACCGTTTTGAATTAATTAAACGGAAAGCAGAAACCTTAAAAATTATCGATGAAATGATGTTATTTGGATCATTTTTTGAAGTACTACAAGAAGCACGCTACAAGCGAGACATTATATTAAGCTATTACGACAGCATTGTATTCAAAGACTGCATAGCTAACAACAAACTACGCGACAGCAAAACCTTTCGTGAAGTCACTCACTTTATTATTTCCAACTGCTCCAATCTGTACTCCTATAACTCCATCGCTAAAGCCTTGGGAATCAACGACAATACCGTCAAAGAATACATCCGTGTACTTGAAGACAGCTATCTATGCAGTGAAATCACGCAGTATGATTACTCTCTAAAAAAGCAAATCAGAAGCAAAAAGAAAATCTACATTAATGATAATAGTTTTCTGGCACAGACATCATTTAAATTCTCCCAGGATTTTGGCAAAACCTTTGAAAATCTCGTCTATACCGAGTTTAAAAAGCGAGGATATAAAATATATTTTTACAATAAAGGTTTTGAATGCGACTTTATTTGTAAAAAAGATAAAAAACTAATCGCAGTGCAAGTTTGCTACGAACTAACAGCACACAATCGACAAAGAGAATTTAAAGGCTTAGAAAAATTAAAGCTTGAAGTCAGCCGCAAATTACTGATTACTTATAACCAGAATGATGAAAGCCAGCAAGGAATTGAGGTTGTGGCATTTTGGGATTTGTTTTCAGGGTTTTAAAACCACTGACCTGCTCGATTTTACTCCTCTTCCGCGACCTATTTAAAACCACTTCCAAGCGAAAACCCCTCGCTGTGCAAAATAACACCCAGCCTGTTATTGTAGTTCATTCTGCTACGCTACATTCTACCGCATTCTACATTGGTCGCAATTTCACAGAGTGATCGAAAGCCGAACTTTGTTGTTTGTTTTGATCTGAATCATTACCTGAAAGATTTTTTTATCCTATAATCGAGCGTTCTATTAATAATAACAACAAGCACTACTATGGACGCAAAAACAAAAGAAGAAGCTGTTTCAATCATAAATGCCTTGAAAGTAAATCGACCTGAACTTGGAAAATATACAGGTGTTGGTCTTTACCGGCTATTCAGATTAGTTGCAATGGAGGATATTCTCGGGCAGGGTGCTTCAGCGATCAGCTACTATGCCGGCAAAAAGCTTGGATCAGAGTTAGGTATAACCAGCATCGAAGAATTTATTGACTTATGCACTGAAATGAAAGTTGGTATTATCAAGGCTCCTAAAGTTGAAGATGACTTTATACATATTGATGTATACGAGTGTGTAACCTGCGATGGAATGGAACCTGTCGGCAGAACTCTGTGTTCTTTTGAAGGCGGGCTGATGGCTGGAGCTATCGAAAGCGTTACAGGCAAACGCGCAAGCGCAAAAGAAGTTAGCTGTATTGGTGGTTTTGGCGATGAGACCTGTGGCTTTGATATAAAAATAAAAGAGAAGTAGAGCTACTTTTTCATTCTTTGCCACTTGTGTCGTGTCATCTTTGCCTCGCAGACAGGTTCCAGATTAGAGTCAGGTACTTAACGTGAAAGAAAGGATGCGAAAGATGAAGATGATAAAGTTATTTGCTGGAGTGCTATCTTTCATTGCCTTGATTGGCATCTCTGGTATTTCGTATGCAAATTATTATCCCGATGCTTTATTTGCAGAGGTAAGCGGTATTGCCAGTGATGACACATTAAGCGTCAGGGTAAAACCAGACTGGCGTTCTGAAAAAATTACTGCACTGCCACCAGGTGCCTTTGTTGGAGTTGATCAATGCACTAAATTGGCTCGCTCTATCTGGTGCAAGATACATGCTGTAAATCGCAATTTGGGTCAGTATAACGATTTTAACGAGTTATTACCCGGATGGGTAAATGCCAGGTATTTAAGATTCTCTAGCAAAGGCTATGTAGAAATTAATGGTAAAAACCGTAGTTGCGAGTATGCGACAAATTGTAGCGCTGGCAAGTGTGATGTGGTGACACAGACAAGCATGCAAAATGGAACTGTTACAGCAATTAAAACCCAAAGCTACCCCCGACGTCTGTTAAAAGGTATTGGTGAGCTGGATATTCCAGGCGGCAGGGATGGTTATCCCTGTGGACGCCTCAGATTCAAAATAGATGACTATTTATCAAGGCACAGCAGCAACTCTTTAGACGCAAAAGACGCAAAGGCTACCGCAGAAAGTTTTTTAGAGGCATTAAAAAACAAAAACCTGGTCAAAATAAAAAACTTCATTCATCCCTTGCTGGGTATTGTCGTTACAAATAAACTCACCTTTGGTGAAGCCGATGCCAAACACTTCAGCCAAAAAAGTTTCGCCAAATTTTATAGAAATGGCAAGCAACTCAACTGGGGCACAGACTATGCAAAAGGTGACCCTGTAAAGATGAGCTTAAAACAGTTGATGGATTTAAGATTAGCTGTCTCCAGGGTTAGCAAAATTAAAACCCTGCACAATTTAAAAGGCTTTAAGGCACTTGAAAAATACAAATTAAAAGGCTACGAATTTTACTGGCAAGGCAAGGGGGAATCTGCCGACTATAATTGGCGGGGAGCTGACCTGGTTTTAGCCAAAATTAGTGGCAAGTGGTATGTCGCAGGATTTCTGTGGAACAGATGGACAATATAAAGCTTGAGTGTAACTACTCAGCTTGCCCTCGCTACGACTCATAATTCCCGGACAGGTTCTGAATAAACGCCTTGCCCGCATTCGACAAACTGCGTTCCGCATGTTGCACCACGCCCAGGGTGCGTTCGATTTTTAAACCTTTCACCTTGATTTCTACCAGGGTGTTATCCAGCATAGTGCGTGGCAGTGCGCTCCAGCCCAGCCCGATAGCGACCATCATACGAATGGTTTCCAGATAATTGGTTTCCAGAATCACATCCAGTGCGCCGTGTTTTTGCACAATCGGTTTTTCAATCACAGTGCGCGTGTATGTGCCAATGGCGGGTAAAATGGCGCTGTGTTTGGCAAGCTGGTTGAGCGTAATCGGCTGCTTGTTGGCGAGTTGAACCAGCGGATGATCAGGCGCAACTGCAATCGTGAGCGGGTCGCTCCATAAAGGCGTGAGCTTAAGCCGTGAGGATTTTGTCAGGGGCAGGGTGACAACACCCAGTTCATAACTACCTTTTTCAATCTTGTGGCAAGCGTTTTCGGAATCCATAAAAGCCAGATCAAGGCGCACCTGCGGATAGCTTTCTGCATATTGCTTGAGAGTGCCGGGCAAGCGCCTCAAGCCAATGTGGTGAGAAGTTACCAACGACAGCCGACCACTTACCTGTCCGCTGAGATTATCAATCACCCGTTGCGACTCGCGCACATCCTGCATAATGCGCTCGGCAATGGGCAATAACGCCCTGCCAGCCTCATTTAACATCACCCGTTTACCAATGCGATCAAATAATTTACTGCCGAGTTGCTCTTCTAACAGTGCAATCCGCTTGCTAATCGCAGGCTGTGTGATATATAAAAAATCGGCAGCTTTTGAGAACGTGCCCTGCTCGGCAACGGCAATAAAGGCTTTGTAGGCTGAAAGATCCATATTGGTTTGTTTCCAGGGTCAGGAATTAGCTTTGCAAGAAAACCGCAAAAGCTTACCCACGGGCTTTTTCAAGCAACTCAAGCCCACGTTGTTGTTTTCCTTTACCCCGTTCCACCCGTGCAAGGTAACGTGTTTCAAGATCAAACTCTGCGAGTAACAGGGTTGTCATTTCATCTAATAAACGATTGATGGTTGTACCTCTTTTTTTGGCTAACTGTTTAAGACGTTGGTGCTTTTCTGAGGGAAGGCGTAATGTTAGAGCTGTCATGATTTATTCTCCTTGTCGTTTCTGCTGCTTTAAGAGCCTGTGGATAATTTTACTCCGATCCCAAATATTCTAAGGGGGTAACGTTTAGTTCCTATTTGATACCAAGGCAGGTGTGTAATCAACCTTTGTTCCCCGTATTCCGCAAGGCTTCATACGGGCTACATATAAAAATATATAAAAAACAGGGGGGATGGGTATTTAATCAAGGATTAATCCGCATCAGGTGCTTTTACCAGTGTGGTGTGTTTGAAATAAGAATACAGTGGTGGAAG
>Ga0256832_1002108_pt1 | contig 13548 bp, 15 predicted proteins | sample 134614metaG_FD_190534 | JGI IMG/M metagenome (GOLD analysis project Ga0256832, IMG submission 190534) | Hydrothermal vent microbial communities from Lau Basin, Pacific Ocean - 134-614 | ecosystem: Environmental > Aquatic > Marine > Hydrothermal vents | place: Pacific Ocean: Lau Basin | collected... | reverse complement strand
TAGATTTACTATATGTTTTAAAAAAAGCTATTTTATTTTGAATATCTTTATTGTTCTTTTCTTCTATAATTAAAAATATTTTACTTTTTCTGTATTTTTCTGATAATAGCTCTAAAATAGGAGGATTTATACAACACTCTGCTTGGTGTAAAATCAATACAATATACTCTAACTCCTCTAATGGCTCTTGATTTATTATCTTATAGTTATTATCATACTCAACTATAGATATATTTAATTTTAGTTCACTATTTGGAGTAGATTTAAAGTTATCTGTAAAGTCTGAAGAGAAATCTTTAGGCATAAAGAGAGTAATACGTTGTCTGTTTAATGGTATAAGCTGTTTAGGCTCTATTGATATTGAAGAGCTTTTCTCTTTTTTCTCAACAACTAAAGGGGCTACAATCTCTCTCTCTTTAAAAGGATAATTTCTAATTTTATCTATTAGTTTTTGACTTAAAGGATTTCCCTCAAGGAAGATACCCTCTTGTTTATCATTGTCTCTTTCCCAAAATATAGGTATACCTGATTTAAATACCCAAGAAGGAACTCTCTCTATTTGGTTAAATCTTAAATCGATAATTCTTAGTTTTTTTAAATCTTTTAAAGGTTCAATATCTTTGATTTTATTACCTGAAAGATTCAATACTTCCAAATTAACAAAAACATTTAGAGGGGAGAGGTAACTTAACTGGCTATCTGTTAATGATAGTATCTTTAATGATAAAAATATTTTTGGTTCATAATCAATCTTTGTTTTTTCTTCAAAAATATGAATGGTCTCTTTTGTTTTAGTATGGAATATTTTCTTTAGTTTTTCTAACATTTTAATTGTCTTTTTTTAATGCTTGTGTTAAAACCATTTTTGCTAATGATATATTTCCTTGTGGATTAAAGATAGCAAAGATAGTCTGATTTTGATTTCCATATATAAGAAATGTCATTCCCTCTTCATTTTCAGTCTCTAATCTAATTAAATTAGAGAATCCAACATCTAAAGATGCTTCATTTAATGCTCTAAAATTATCATTAAATAGACTAGAGGCAAAAGCTAAGTCTATAGAGTCATTCTCATCAATATATATAATCTCTCCTGATTTATTCAATACTGCTGAACCTGTATATCCGTTAATCTCTTGAATCTCTTTAACTATTTTTTCAATATCCATCTCTTTTTCCTTTAATATTGAATATTGTGCATTATATCATTGTCCGATTGATTTTTGTAGCGATTTTGTTCCATAAAATTTTTAAATAACTCTTCTGAAGCTTCTACTCCCTGACTCTTTTCAATAGATAACATATCTCTATAGAGAGGTTCAATAATATCTCTCGCTTTATTTGAGATAGCTCGACGTGTTGAGATATAGTTTCTTACTGTTTTATCCTTATTGAAAGAGGGTCGAATGTAGGCAAAGACCCAATAGAATCTATTTTCTCTTGCCTTGTTTTTTATAAAACAATATACATCTTCTCTATTTTTTAGTCTCTCCCATAATATTTTAAATATAGCCTTTGGCATATCTGGGTGTCGTATAATATTATGGTTTTCTCCAATCAATTTAGCAGAAGAGTACCCTGCAATTTTATAAAAAATTGGATTTGCATATATAATGTAACCGTCTAAATTGGTTTGAGATACAATAATATCAACTGAACTAAGCTTTCTCTCCTCTTCCAACATAAAATAACCTTTTCCAATAAATTATAATCTAATAAATAATAATATAATTTATATTAAAAAAATATTAATTAACTTTATATTTGTAATAAAGTTTTATTATGTTATAATTTTTTAATTGTATTAAAAATAAAGGTTAAAAAATGATAAATGAATCTATATTTAACGATATAAAAGAGATTAATGGTTACTTAGGTATTGGTATTAGTCAATATACAGGAGAGATTCTTCTTTTTGAGAAAGAGAACAATAGTATAAATTTAGAGGAGACAGCAGTTATTTTTAATGATTTATTTAGAAACTCTCACTCACTATCTAAAAAGCTCTCATTAGGAAGAACAGAGGTTATGGAGATTGTAACAGAGAGTGCTAAAATATTAATGGCTTGTTCAGGAGAAGATACCCCTGTACATATTCATGTTTTTGCTATTTTTAAAAAAGATGGAAATGTAGCATTAGCAAAGATGGTTTTACCTAAAATTTTAAATAAATCAGTTGCTGAACTATCTTAAATCTTCCCTTGAAGTTTATAGAGAAGTAGTCCAATATACTCATGCCAAGCATGTTCTGTATTTCTTAAGTGAACACTTTGAAGCATTGAAAAGAAGCTATACTCCTCAGGGTGACTGAAGTCAGCAGGAGCAGGAGTAGGGCTTAACCCTGCTTTTTTAAAGAGACCATAGGCTCTTGGCATGTGGTATGCTGCTGTTACAAGTATAAAAGGCTTTTTCCCTATTCGTTTTTTTAGCCATTGTGCCTCTTCAAATGTTGTCTTTGCCTCCTCTTGCATAAGTATTTTCTCTCTTGGTATACCAGAGTCTATAAGTAGTTGAGCTGTTTTGTTTGCATCTGAGAGAGAGTCATGTAGTGAGTACCCAGAGGTAATAATCTTTACATTTGGTATCTTTTGATAAAGACGCAATACCTCCCATGCTCTTTTGTCTCTGTCTCCACCAAGAAGCAAAATATATTCTATATCTTTAGGAATATGCTCTAATCTTGGGTAGGCACTCTCTAGTGGTTTGAGCATAAGATTGGAAAATGGAGCCCAAGATATAAGCACTAACCATAAGATAGAGAGTTTTAGTACTCTTTTTGCTCTTTTAATTTTATTAAATCTAATTAAAATCAAGCCAACAACTATAGCTATAACCCCAAGAGATAGAGGCATAATAGCAACAGAGAGCATCTTTTTAAGCATAAAGCTAAATGATACATTCATTTTAGTTTAACTCCTATTCCCAATTTTACTTCATAGACCTCATCACAGAGTGAAGCTAGTTTTTGACCAATAACTCCTGTTAGGTCAACAAATCTACGACTCTCTTTGTTAAGAGGTATAATACCAGAGTTTACATCATTTAGAACAAAAACTATATTGGCTTGAACTGTAGAGAGATATTGCAGTTGAGATAATAGAGTAGCTTCATCTTTTTCTATATTATTTAAAATCCACATAGAGATACAATCTACAAGATAGCTATTGCTCTTTTTAATAACTTTTGTTAGCTCATATCTCTCTTCAATAGTATAAAATCTATCTTCTCTTTGTTGACGATGTCTGTTAATGCGAATTTGCATCTCACTATCGTTATAGCTATTATTATAAGTAGCAATATAGTAGGGTTTTGAGTTAGAGAGTTCTAAAGTTTTTTGTTCTGCTAATTTACTTTTACCAGACTTTTGCCCACCAAAATATAGAATCTTTCTGTACTTCATTAAGTGCCTATTTTCGACCTTTATAGCGTCGTTTATATTTTAGTTTAATATTTGTATTGTAGGTAGTAATGAGTGTCTCTCCCATTACTACAAGAGTTACACCTCTTTTATCTCTAATTTTTAGTAATATAGAGCGAATTTTATTTAAGTTATTTGAGTGCAGTCTATTGCTAAGACGTTTTACTCTACGATAGTGTTTATCTAGTCTTCTTAGAACATTATCTATCTGTTTGTTATTTAGTATGACTTTATCTTTTTTTACCTTTCCATAAATAAGCACTACATCAACCAAATCTTTGTAGATACCACGCTGAGACATCTTCTCTTTGACATGATAGGTTAAGTTTATCACATTAGCTCCTATATTTTGAAGATATTAGCCAAAATTACTTAACCATTGAATAACAGAGTAGTTTTATTTTAAAAAAAATTCTACTTTTTGAGTTATCTTCTCTTTTGTCAATCCATTTAAAAAACCATACATCAATGCACCCCCAGCACCAACTCCCTCTTTTGCCTCTCCTTGGTCATAGAGGCTCAAAGCAGAATGAGAGCTAAGAGTAAAATCAAAGTCACTATAGTAGGCATGAATAGGAAACTTTAATAGCTCCAAAATAGCTTTAATATTAGAGTTCTCATCTTTTGCAACCCATTTTGTAGTGCAAAGGGCTAAGTTACTTGTAGACATTGTTCCACCCATAAGTTGCAACATTCGATTAACAATCAGTAGTACACAAGCCATCTGTGTTCCACCTGCTAAAATCAGAGGTACTCTGTTGTTAAGTCCCAAAATAAACCCTGCATTAAAGATGAGCATATTGTCAGAGAGTTTTGATAGTACATCAAATATATCATCTCTCTCTTCAAGATTAGAGAGTGCTAGTTTTAGAGTCTTTTGTCTAATATCATGAGGAACATCTTTAAATGAGCTAGAGAAGGCATTGTCTACTTTATAGTTTAATCCAATAGCTGTTGCCATAGCAGTAGTTGTACCAGAAGGAACAGACTCTCCTAAGATAATATACTCATCTTGACACCTATAGTTCTGTCCAAACTTAACTCCTTTTTGAAAGATAGCCTCAGCATCAATATCTGCTCCTTTAGCAATACTCTGGCTAGGCTCAATATTAAAGGAGTGTAGTTTAAAGTAGTTTAGTCTAGGTTTAACCTCTAAACCTAAATCTAAAAGCTCTATACGACCAAAAGGGGCTAAAAGGTGAACCCCACGAGTAATAAGTGCAGGGGTTGGCACACCTTTGGGAGTTTCGGCAATATTCTCTAAACTTCTAACTTCACCTATGCAGAGAAACTCACTGTCAAGTGTAGGGGTAAGATGTATCATACCAGGAATTCCTGCTTGGGTAATCCCCTCTATATTTGCTGTTTTTGTGTTGCTAAGAGCTAACATAAATGTAGCTTTTTTACCTCGGAGAGACTCTATAAAGTCTATGCTTCCTATTATTGGTTTTATCATTTTTTATCTCTTTTTTAAATTTGCGTATTATACTTATTTTGGCTTGAACAAAATATAATTTGTAGATATAGTATTTCGTCTAACTAAGGTTTAAAGCTTATTATCTATTTTGTAAATCCTACACTCAAATACCCAACAACACGCTCTTTGTCTCCTGAGACATCAGCACTTGTTCTATAGTCTAGGATTGTAGTTTTTAGATTATGCTCTTTTGCACTTTGAACCAATGCTTTTACACCCACAATTCCACACGCTTCACAACCTAAATTTAAGATGTCATTGTCTAGCTTTTCAATTCCATTGATACAGATACCATCTAAAGCGTAGGCATCTTCTTCACTATGAAAATGACTTAAGTCACTACTAATGACAACAGCTGTTGAGCTATCTTCTAGTAGCCAACTTACAATCTTTGCTACCTCTTGAAAGTCAACCTCACCATAAATCAACTCTATAACCTCTGCCTTTGGTTGATAGTGCTTTATAAAAGGCATCTGTGTCTCTGTTGAGTGTTCTAGTTTATGGGCTTTTGGAATAAAGCCTATATTAAATAGCTTCTGCATTACATCTAGGTAATCTTTATCTATTGCAATCTCTCCTAGTGGGGTTTCGTAGCTCTCAAAAAATGAACCACTAACTCCTTTAAAGTAGACATGGTGACTAGGACCAATAACAACAACTCTTTTTACCTCTTTGTTGGCTAAGAGTCTATGTGCAAAGTTAGCTGTAAAACCACTATAGATATACCCTGCATGAGGAGAGATTATCGCTTTTGGTTTTAACTTTAATAGCTCTTTATCTTTTAGATTTTTCTCTAAAATAGTATTAAATGTATCTATTAGACTCTCTATCTCTTTTTTGCTGTTAGGGTAGAATGCTCCTGCATTACCTGCTTCTCTTCTGCTCATCTTTTACCTCCAAACTCCTGCAATTTTACTATTACACTTTGGGCATTTGCCATCTTTTAGCCTATCTTCTATGACATCAAAGCCTACTCTTTTAATTAAGCTCTTGCCACAATTTGGACAGAGTGTTGTGTTTGTATTTAGAGTATTTCCCATATAGATAAAGTTAAGCCCAGCCTCTTTACCAATCATATAAGCTCTTTTTAGAGTCTCTAGTGGTGTTGCCTCTTTATCAGTAACTTTATAGTCAGGGTGAAATGCACTAATATGCCAAGGGGTATTGACATCTAGCTCTTTTGCAATAAACTCTGCAATATCTCTTAACTCTTGGTCACTGTCGTTCTCCTCTGGTACTATTAATGTAGTACACTCTACCCAAAAACCTTTCTTTTTAAGTCGTTTTAGTGTATCTAAAACACCATCTAACTCACCCTTTAGATACTTTTTATAGTATTCACTCTTAAACCCTTTAATGTCAATATTAAAAGCATCAATAACTCCTACCATATCATCTATAACTTCTGGAGTCTCAAAGCCATTACTTACAAAAACATTTTTAAGTCCATACTCTTTTGCCAAAAGTGCAACATCTTTAGCAAATGGGTAGAAGATAGTTGGTTCGTTGTAGGTGTAGGAGATGCTTTTACACCCCCTCTCTAGGGCAATCTCTACAAGCTGTTGAGGAGTGACATTATATAAGCCCTTAATATAATTAATTTGAGAAATCTTCCAATTTTGACAAAATGGACATTCAAAGTTGCACCCAACTGTACCAATACTCAAAGAGGTAGTTGCAGGTAAAAAGTGATATAATGGTTTCTTCTCTATTGGGTCAATATTAATAGTACTAACTTTCCCATAGACTAGATTAACAAGCCTATTGTTCTCATTTTTATTAACACCACAGACTCCAACCTGTCCCTCTTTTAGTTTGCAGTAGTGACGACATAGTAGACACTCTATCTTATTATTCTCTATAGTTTTGTAAAATGAGTTCATTCTATTTGACCTTTATAGCCTCATAGACAAAAATATTTGGGTGTAGCTCTAAACAGTTTATATTTAGTCCTGCTTTCATACATAGTGACAAAAAGAAGTCTTCAAAAGTTGAAACCTGCTCCCAAACACTAGGTAGATAGGTTGCCTGATGCCCATTATGCTCTAAGATGACACCGTGTATATTTGGTTTTATTTTACTCTTTAAATCCTCAATCGTAGTATAGGGTAGAGGTTTAGGTTCAGTTAAAATAGAGACCTCTACCTCTAAATTGTCCAACTCATTTCTATTTACAGGTTTAAAACGTGGGTCATTGAGTGCAGCAGATTTTGCATTGTGTATAATATCATCAATTAGACTTCGATGAGCAACAATAGAGCCAATACAACCTCTTAGGTTATTAAACTCATTTATAGTTACAAAGACAGCCCCATCTTTTTTGAGCCATGGGTATTTTTGTAGTAACTCATTTTTTGGAATTGTATCTCTATTTAAAACAGCATCTTTAATAGCCTCTTTTGCTATTTGTAAAATTATATCTTTTTGCTCTTTTGTAAACATGCTCAACCCTCTTTTTTGTAACTATAACACACTATTTTTTTAAAAGAGTGCAACTTAAGTTGCTAAATAGAGGATTTTAAGAGAGTAGGGGGGTAGATTTTAACCTACCACTCAATATCAGCTGTTAGCATAATTTTATCATTTCTAGTTCCAAGTTTACTACCACCCTCTCCAAGATAGTTAGCAATAAACTCAACATTTTTATTGTACTTATAAGTTACACCAGCAATAGCTCTTTTTTTCTCTCCACTATTGTCGTCCATATCAAAGTAGTCGTATCGTCCAAGTAGATTCCATTTTGGAGTAACTCTATACTCACCATTTATGGAATACCCTTTACCTTTTTTAGAGGCAATACCATCACTTACTTTAATATATTGAGCAGATGCTAGGAACTCTGGTTGATTATAGACAGCGTGAAGACCCATCCAGTTTAAATCTTGATTTCCATGTTTATTACTTTTACTATTTTGTTGCCCAAAGAAAGAGATATTTGCATAGGTTAATGACTTTTTAGTATGCTCTTTTCCTGTTCCAAGTAGGTGACCTGTAAGTCTCCACTCTTTACTTAGTCCCTCTCCATCTTCTTTATTGTGATACCCCTCTCCATTAAAAAGACCTAGCTCACTAGAGAAGTAAGGAGTTTTTGTTTTAAAGTCTATACCTCTATCGGCAGAGTTTGTAATATCTGCTCCAGCTTTAGCCTCTACTAGTGTTTTAGAGATTGAACGGTAGTACCAACCATTATGCTCTTCATAGTCAATCCAAGGACGGTGTGCTTGACCAATCTCTACACCTGTATTTGGAAGAACATTGTCTAAGTATAGATAGGCATATTTTAACCATACATTTGATGAACCATCTTTCTCATTATGAGTATCGAGTGTAATTCTTACATAATCTTTTGGATTCTCCTCAAAATAGGCTTTAGCTTGAAGGTAGTTTCTTCGTGTCTCAAAGTCATTTTCTCTGTCACCATTGGTTGTTTTTTGGCTAACAAAACCAAGATAGTGAGTACCTGAAAATTTTAATATAGGAACATGAGATTTAACTACTGTACCCTTATGTTTAGGCTCTTGTGTCACTTTTTGAGGAGTAGATTTTTTCTTTTCAAGCTCATCAAGTTTAGCTGACATAGTAGCCATTTGTGATTTTAGTGCTTCAATCTCAGCATTAGTATTGTCTGTATTAACGTAAGTAGTAGTTATTGTATCGTCTACAAGACCTCCTGCTGAGCTTAAAGTTACAATGGCAACTGTTGATAGTAAAATTCTCTTCATTTGAAGACTCCTTTGGTTTGAATGATTTGAGTAAGTATAAAATAAATTGATTACAAAATGGTTACATTAATTATAAATATGTGAAAAATCAAAGTTTAAATATAATATAATAAAAAATAATATTTTTAAACAAAAAGGAAGAAGAATGAAACTCTTTTTTAAAATAGTAATAGTATGTTCACTACTCTCTTTAGTATCTTTAGAGGCAGATTCTACAGTTAATATAGAGTTCTCAACAGATGATATAGAGAACCCAGCTGTACTAAATAGTTTAGGACCTGTTGATATTTTAAATCTATCTGGTTATTATAATGTGGGAAGAGATATAGAGTGTTTTAAAATAGTCTCTCTACCAGACCCCAATGAAGGTATACTCTACCTTGCCGATGGAGAGACTAGAGTTGAGGTTGGTCAGATTTTGAGTGCAGATGAGGCAAATGGATTACTCTTTGACCCAAATCCAGATTTTGTTGGAGATGCAACATTTCAGTATGCATCTGTTAATATTGATGGTGAAGTAGACCCAAATCCTGCAACAGTAACTATTCCTGTCTATGCAAAAGATACAGATGTAAATGGAACATCTGTAACAGATATATGTTGTAAAGATTATGACTCTACTCCATCTATGTCATTGTTAAGTCTATTTTTAATGTTTATATTAACACTGTTTATTACTAGAGAAGAGCTTAACTAAGAGTTTTAATCTTAAAAGAGCGTCGGTGAATCTCACAGTAACCATGCTCTTTTATTGCTTCTATATGAGCTTTTGTTCCATACCCTTTATGCTTCTCAAATCCATAAAGAGGAAACTTTTTACCTGCTTCTATAATTGCTCTATCGTGTGTTACTTTAGCTAAAATACTCGCTGCTGATACCTCTGGAACTTTTCTATCGGCTTTAACCATAGTTGAGATACCCAAAACTCCAAAGGTTTGATTTCCATCAAAAAGATATATTTGAGCCTTTAGATTCTCTTGAATTGACTCTAGCCCTTTTGCTAAACAGGTACTTAATCCATTGCTATCAATCTCTTTTGGTGAAAATGAGACTATATGATATAGAGAGTTCTCTATGATAGTCTCATAAAGCTCTTCTCGTTTTTTTTCAGAGAGTTTTTTTGAGTCCATAAGCCCTTTAATCTCTCTTCTTAAGACAACTCCTGCTACAACTAAGTCACCTGCTAAAGGTCCTCGTCCTGCCTCATCAATTCCACAGAGTTTATGCATTTTGTATCTCCTTAATAAGCTCTAAAAAGGCTTGACCATAGCGTTGAAACTTAACTTCACCAATACCATGCACCTCTAACATCTCTGCTTTTGTTGTAGGCATAATATTTGAAAGCTCTTTAAGTGTTTTATCTGAAAATACAACATATGGAGGAACTTTATTTTCAGTGGCAATCTCTTTACGTAAAGCTCTAAACTTATTAAAAATTTCTACTTCATACTCATCAAAGTAGTCAACTTTTCTCTTTTTGGCTTTTTTAATTACTAAACGCTCCTCTCTAATGGTAATACTCTCTTGCCCTTTTAAGATAGCCACTCCACGTTCGGTTAAGTGGTAGACCTTATACTCTCCAATACCTACTGCCCCTAACTCTAAAAGTTTATCTACAATACTTAACCATTGTGCTTTAGTGTACTCTTTCCCAATTCCATAGACAGAGAGTTGGTCATGTCTATTTTTTAAAATACGTTGCTCTGTACTGCCTCTTAGAACATCAACTACATAGTGTATTCCAAAAGCCTGTTTGGTTCTATAGATAGCAGAGAGAAGTTTCTGTGCCTCTTTGGTAATGTCAACGGAGCTTTGGTCAGGGTTCAGGCAGTTGTCACATCTATTACCACAAGGCTCAATGTGGTCTTGAAAGTAGGTTGCAATCTGCTGATGTCGACACGATTCAGAGTTTGCAAAACGTGATATGGTATTAATCTTCTCAAAGGCACTCTGCTTATAGGGTGAGTCAGGCAGAGCTTCAATAAATGATTTTTGTTGCACAATATCAACATTGGAGAAGAGAAGTAGAGTGGTCGCATCTAAGCCATCTCTTCCTGCTCGTCCTATCTCTTGGTAGTAGTTCTCTAAAGTTTTAGGTAGGTTCATGTGTACAACAAAGCGAATATTGCTCTTGTCTATTCCCATACCAAAGGCTATGGTAGCTACTACAATCTCCACTTCATCTGCTACAAAATCGGCATAGACTCTATTTTTAATATCTGTTGGTAGCCCTGCATGGTAGGCTTCTGCCTTAAAACCCTGTTTTTTTAGGTAGGTAGCTACTGCTTCACTCTGTTTTCTTGAAAATGTATATACAATTCCAGCTTCGTTACTATGCTCTTTTAGAAAGTTAACTAGTTGTCGTCTTCCATCTGTTTGACGGTGTTGAGCTGTAATGGTGAGATTTTTTCTAAATAGAGAGCCTCTAATAACTTTTGGATTCCTTAGATTTAGATTGTTTAGAATATCATCTTGAACAGCTTGAGTAGCAGTAGCTGTAAAGGCAGCAATAGTAGTGTTAGGAAAAGAGATTTTGAGTTGAGAGAGCATTCGATAGTGTTCTCTAAACTCATGACCCCACTCACTTACACAGTGGGCTTCATCTACTACAAAAAAGTTTATATTAAGGTCAAGCAAAAAGTTTAAAAAGTACTCATTCATAAGCCTCTCAGGGGAAACATAGAGAAGTTTTATCTGGTTTTGTCGTAGCTGTTGCTCTATCTGCCTAGACTCCTCTAAACTCTGCATAGAGCTAAGCATAGCAGAGGGTATACCACTACTTCTAAGAGCTACTACTTGGTCATGCATAAGTGCTAAAAGTGGAGAGATAACTACAGTAACTCCATTCATCATAAGTGATGGGAGTTGATAGCATAGTGACTTTCCTCCACCTGTAGGCAAAATCATTAGTAGGTCTTGATGGTTTAAAATGGCATCAATTACCTCCTCTTGTTGCTCTCTAAAGCTTTCATGTCCAAAGTAGTATTGTAGAGTCTCTAGTTTATTCATGGTGTAATAGTAGCAAAAGATTTTTTGAAAGTGAAATAATAATCTGTCAAATTGTAATATTTGTTATAGAATATAATCTTATCACAATAAAAAACACTAAAGATAAATCATCTACTTAATAGTGTTAGTAAAGATTACAATTATTAATAAAACTTTAAGAAATATTTAATATTTATATATTGAAACTCTATATTATGTTAAAATTCAAAATTAGATATATATATTAAGGTAAAATTATGCAAAAAATAGTCATATTTCAACTTTTTTTGTTTTTAACGCTTTTATATGGAAGAACTATTGAGAGTGAAATAGGTATTAATATTGGTTTAAACTCAACTAAAAATAAGAATAGTTTTAAGTTTAAAAATCCAACTATAGGTGTTACTTATCAAGATAATAGATATATGCTTATACCAAGAGTAGATTTGGAGTATAGTAATGTTAAAAATGACTATGCAACCTCTATTTTAAAAGGCTCTATAAATGCTATTTATGAGTATAAAAATCAAACATATACAACTCCTTATGCTTTAGTGGGAGTAGGGTATGAACATGTTGGTGGAGCGACCAAAAATGTCTTTGAGAGTCACCCTTTTGTGCAGGGAGGTGTTGGGGTTCGTGTTGATTTAAAAGAAGGATTTAAAGCACGAATTGAAGGTAAGATGCTTCAAGTATTGGCTAGTTCAAAAGAGGGAAATGAAGCTATTATTACTACAGGGATTAGTATACCATTGAGCTATCAAGATTCACATCAAAAACAACCTAGAACTATTAAAAGAGATAGAGCTACTACCAATATTAAATTTATACCTATTGTAGTAGAGCCATCTAAACCAAAATTTGTCTATGTAAAAAATAATGAGTGTCCAATTAAGATAGATAGACCAGATTTTGATAGAGATGGTGTTGAAGATAGACTCGACCAGTGTCCTGCAACTCCATGTAATTTTACTGTTGATGGTTATGGTTGTCCTGTAAAGACAACTTTACGAGTTAATTTTAGAAGCAACTCTTCAAAGATAGAGAGCTATTCTATTAATAAAATAGAGACATTTGCCAATTTTCTTTTAAAAAATAGGGGAAGTTTTGTAAAGATTATTGGACATACTGATAGTAGAGGTTCAGCTAAACATAATATGGAGCTCTCTTTAGCTAGAGCAAACTCAGTAAAGAGAGCTTTAATTGTACGAGGGGTAAGTGCATCAAGATTGAGTACAGAAGGTAGAGGAGAGAGTCAACCTATTGCTCCTAATAGTACAGCAGAAGGAAGAGCTATGAATCGTAGAATTGAGGCAATATTGAGTTATCCTACTAATAGGAGAAGATAAATATGAGAATTTTAGAGTTTAAGATATTTTATAGTTTATTACTCTCTTTTATTTTAATTGTTTTTTTAGGTTGTGGAAGTGATAGGGCAGATATATCCTCTGTTGATAGTGATGGAGATGGATTAACTGATAGGGTAGAAGCAGTTTTAGGAACTTCTGCTACTAATATAGATACTGATAGTGATGGTATTAAAGATAATGTTGAGTTTAACAGAGATAGTGATGGTGATGGTATTAATGATGCTTTAGAGTCTATTTTAGAAGATAGTGACCATGATGGAGTAGTTGACCAACTTGATATAAATAATAGTAATCCTACTAATGATAGTGATGGAGATGGTGTTTCTAATCAACATGAATTACTTGCAGGAACTGACCCTTTAGACCCAAATAACACTCCAAACATAATAGATGATAGTGACCATGATAATTTAGCAGATAGCATAGACCCAAATGATAATAATATAGATAGTGATGGAGATGGGATAAATGATGGAGCTGATGTAGATGTAAATGGAGATGGGGTGAATGATAATGGAAGAGATAGCGATGGAGATGGAATAAATGATAATGCTGATGCAGATGTAAATGGAG
>Ga0256832_1002107_pt1 | contig 13552 bp, 13 predicted proteins | sample 134614metaG_FD_190534 | JGI IMG/M metagenome (GOLD analysis project Ga0256832, IMG submission 190534) | Hydrothermal vent microbial communities from Lau Basin, Pacific Ocean - 134-614 | ecosystem: Environmental > Aquatic > Marine > Hydrothermal vents | place: Pacific Ocean: Lau Basin | collected... | reverse complement strand
TCTCCTTTGCAATCTCTTTGCTCAGCAGCGCGACATCATTGTCACTCATTTTTCCGGCATTCACAAATACCCGTATCTCCCGTCCGGCATTGATCGCGTATGCCTTTTCCACATGCGGCTTGGAGAGGGCAATCGTTTCAATCTCTTTCACCCGTTTGGTAAAACTCTCAAGGACTTCACGTCTGGCTCCGGGTCTCGCAGCCGAAAGGGTGTCAGCCGCACAGACAGCTGCACTCTCGACAGAGTCCGGTTCTTCATGTCCATGATGCGCATAAATAGCATTGATAACCGTAGGATGTTCCCCGTATCTTTGGCAAAGTTCCGCACCAATTTCGACATGTGACCCGCCCATATCCTGTGTCAACGCCTTGCCGATATCATGCAGCAGCCCCGCACGCATGGCGAGCTTTTCATCGCCACCCATCTCCGCTGCCATGACACGGGCAAGCCTTGCGACTTCAAGCGTATGTGCCAGTGCATTCTGTCCGTAACTTGCGCGGTATTTCAACCGTCCCAATAACCTGACAAGCTCTTCATGCATTCCATAAATACCAAGATCGATCAGGACATTCTGCCCCGCTTCAAAAGTTTTCTCTTCAAACTCCCGTTCAACCTTTTCATGCACCTCTTCGATACGACCGGGATGAATACGCCCGTCTTCTACCAGTATCTCGATAACACGTGTCGCGATAGCACGCCGGTACAGGTTAAAGGAACTGACCAAAATGACCCCCGGTGTTTCATCAATAACGATATCTACACCCAGCAGCATCTCAAGCGCTTTGATGTTACGCCCTTCTTTCCCAATAATGCGTCCTTTGTGCTCATCACTTGGCAGCGTAATAAGATTGATCAGACGTTCACCGGCAAACTCCCCTGCATAGCGTGTTGTCGCTTGTGCAAGAATGTAATTTGCGCGCTTTTGCCCCTCCTCTTTTGCAGTCTGCTCATAGCGTCTGACAATAGCGGCGACCTCGGAACGGCTCTGCTCTTCGACCTTTTCAAGGATATAGGCTTTTGCCTCCTCTTTTGTAAGGGCAGCAACATTTTGAAGTTTTGCTATCGCCTTGTCAATTTCATGCTGTTTTTGGGTTTCAAGGAGTTCAAGCTGGGCAGCCCTTGTTTCCAATACCTGCTCTTCTTCCCGCAGCTTCTCTTCAGCATTTTCCAGGCTTTTGCGCTTGCGGATCAACGCCCTGTTGCGCTCTTCAAGTTTTGTCAGCCGCTCTTCGTATGCCGCTTCCAGCTCCAACGCTTTACGCTTGCGTTCCATCTGTGCTTCCTGAAGCAAGAGTTCAGCTTCATGGCTGATAGCCTTTGCTTTTGCTTTTGCTTCTTTTTCAAGATGTGCATAGCGCCGTTGGGCATTTCTGGCAAACACCAAATATCCCACACCCGCTCCCAGTACTGTTCCTACAGCGGTAGAGAGCACAATTATTCCTGTCATTCTTTTTCCTTTTTACAGTGAAAAAGGCTCAAAATATAGGGTTTGTCCTGAATTTATGGCACAATCACCAGATCTGCCTTTACATCATAACGGTCGGTCACAATCTCTTTGGACATACAGAGTTCCCGCGCCACAAATACTCTCTTTTTTATATTTTTCGTCTCTTTTTCAAAAAAGCGGTCGTACATCCCTTTGCCGAAACCTACCCTTCTTCGGGTAATGTCCATCCCGACAATGGGAATCACCGCAATATCTATCTGTTTTTTTCTATATTGGTTTGAAAATTTCGGCTCTTTGATGCCAAATTGTTTGATCCTTAGCGGATATCTGTATTTTACCAACCTGAAACTTTTACCTTCCATAAAGGGGACATAGACCGTTACTCCCCTTTGTCTCAGATGCCGTATCAGCGGGAAAATGTTGACTTCCGTTGCCAAAGGTACATAGAGCATGACAGACTTTGCATGCTCTGCAGCGATCAATGCACTCAGTTTCTCCACTACCCGGCGGTCTTTTGCGTAGGTACCCTGTCGTGAAGCCTGTTTCAGCCGTTTAAGGCATCTTTGTCGGAATCTTTTTTTCTTTTCTGCGTAACTATCCATACTTTTTTAGTGCTCTTTGGCTATAATTTTTGACCTATTATACCAAAAGGGCACCTTCAGAAAAGGAAGTTTGTGAACGCATCCGTACGATACCCCCTGGCCCTTGCCGCTGTCGTTCTATTGTTTGTCCTCTCAGGATGTGGCAAAAAAGAGAAGTCTGCACAGGAATACAATACAAGTACTGCGGCTGTCACCAAAGACGACAATGCATCTGCCGTATCAAGCAAACCTTCACCTGCCAAAGACAACCGGTTTATGCTGACCGACCATAACGGCATAAGCCACACTGTTGTCATGAAAAAGGAAAAACTTCTTTTTCCTGACATTACAAAACCGGTGGTTATTTTGCATTTTTTCAGTACCTGGTCAGACCCGTGTCAGGGCGAAGCACCCTACCTTTCTGATCTTCAGCTAAAATACAAAAAAAAGATTGCCATACTTGGTATCTTGCTGCATCCGGACAACTACCTTGAAGAACTGGACACATTTGTTTCAAAAAACAAACTTGCCTACTTCATTTCCAGCGGCGGAGAAAACGATGCCTTTGCCAAAGCGATCAGCAAACGCCTTTCCCTTCCCGATATGCTGCCCATCCCGTTGACGGTCATTTACCACAACGGCCGGTATTACAAACATTATGAGGGTGCTGTCCCCGTCGAAATGCTGGTACACGATATCAATACACTATTGAAATAAAAGGAGTTTACTTATGTTTAATGTACTCAAAAAAGTTTTTGGAAAAACTACCGAAGCGATCAAAGAGGTTGCGCCCGAAAAGAAAAAAGAGATCACCAAAGAGGAGTTCGAAGAGATCCTCCTTGAATCAGATGTCAATTATGAACTTGCCGAACGCCTTCTTGAAGCGCTGCCGGAAAAGATCAGCCGTACACAGGCATTCAACTCTCTTATTTCCGTATTTCAATACAAAGCAGACTGGAAAGAGAGCGATGCCAAACCGTATGTTGAAATGATCATCGGTGTCAACGGTGCAGGAAAAACCACCACCATCGCCAAACTTGCCTATCGCTACAAGCAGGAGGGAAAAGGGGTTATTCTTGGCGCAGGCGATACTTTCCGTGCCGCTGCCATAGAACAGCTCACACGCTGGGCGGACAAACTGGACATTCCCATTGTTGCTACCCGTCAGGGGCACGATCCTTCCGCTGTTGTCTACGACACCATTGAAGCGGCAAAGGCCAGAGGGCTGGAACATGTCATCATCGATACTGCAGGCCGTCTGCATACACAGACAAACCTCAGTGAAGAGCTCAAAAAAATGATCCGTGTCGCAGGCAAGGCAATGGAGGGGGCACCGCACCGAAAAATGCTCATTCTTGACGGTACCCAGGGAAGTTCTTCGATCAACCAGGCAAAAGCTTTCAATGAAATGATCGGCATCGACGGCATTATCATCACCAAACTTGACGGCACCGCCAAAGGCGGATCGGTACTGAGTATCGCTGACGAACTCCAAATGCCCATCTACTACATCGGTACGGGAGAACAGCCTGCCGACCTCATCCGCTTCAAAGCCAACGACTACGTCAACACCATTCTCGATGAGATTTTTGCGTAGACAAACAGTCTCTACACAAGTGCGAAACGTTCGCGGTAGACTTCCTGAAGGTTGCGTCTTTCACGATAGTCAATAGGTTCTCCAATCTCCACGACGATCTCTCTTCGGACAGAACTGTCTGCTATGGCCGCTTTCAGCACCTCGGCCGCATTACCTTTGATGTGAACCGGCAGCATAGGCAGTCGGTTTTTAAGTGCGATAATACGGGATCCCTCTTTAAATTCGGCAACCGGTGCACTGCTTTTGTTGCGTGTTCCTTCCGGAAATATAAAGATAGAACTCCCCTGTCGAACCCCCTCCTTGACATCGGCAAAAAAACCTGCCATCTGGCTTTTTGCACGATCCAGCAGAATACAGCCTGCATTTCGGACAAACATGCCAAAGAAAAAAGAGTTATACAGCTCCTTCTTTGCTATCCAGAGCCCGAAAATATCAGTATTTTTCAAGACTACTTCAATAATCGGAGGATCAATAATCGTACGGTGATTGCTTACCAGAAGATATTGACCGGACGCAGGGAGCCTTTCAGGGTATTTGGTACGGATACCGATATTCAGTGCGTTGAGCTGATCCGTCGAATAGGCAAGTCGCAGTGCCTTTTTCTCCATTGGATCATTCGTACCTTTCAATTTCAGTCCATACGAATTGGTAAGATAAAGCGCAGTGAAAAACTGTCTGATTTTGTTAAATGTCACACATATTCCTGAAATAAAGTAAAAAGTGGATGTATTATAGCCCAAAGGGAATTAAATACGAAAAATGACAATATGACATATTTTAAACATTTTGGTGCGCAAAAACATTATACTTTCAAAAAAACGGAAAGACTATGGCAAAGAAAAAAACCCTGTTTGAGTGTCAGGCCTGCGGATTCCAGTCACCACGCTGGATGGGAAAATGCACCTCCTGCGGCGAATGGGAAAGTATGGTAGAGCTTACCGCAGAACAGATCAAATTTCTTAAAGAGACTTCCGGTACATCCTCTTCCGCATCTCTCAATGCAAAAGCAACCCCGATCACAGAGGTAAATGAAGACAACATCACACGGTTTGGCTCAGGCAGCAGAGAACTTGACCTTGTACTCGGTGGAGGTATCGTTCCGGGTTCTCTTACGCTTATCGGCGGCAGCCCGGGTATTGGTAAATCGACACTGCTGCTTAAAATAGCAGGCAATCTTGCTCAGGAAGGACAGAAGATCCTCTATGTCTCAGGAGAGGAATCTGCCGGTCAGATCAAACTTCGAGCCAACCGTCTGGGTGCCAATGCACAAACCCTCTATCTGCTGTCCGAGATCAATCTCAGTACAGTCATTGCAGAAATCAACAGCAGGGACTATGACCTGATTATCATCGACTCTATCCAGACACTCTACTCTGACGAAAACCCTTCAGCTCCGGGTTCGGTAACACAGGTACGCACCATCACTTTCGAACTGATGCGCATTGCCAAAAGCATGCAAATACCTGTTTTCATTATCGGTCACATTACCAAAGACGGCTCCATCGCCGGCCCGCGGGTATTGGAGCATATGGTCGATACGGTACTCTATTTTGAAGGAGACAGCAACTCCGAACTGCGCCTGTTAAGAGGGTTTAAAAACCGTTTTGGCTCTACCAATGAGGTGGGTATTTTTGAAATGAACCGTGACGGGCTCAATGATGCAAAAAGTATGGCAGGACGTTTTTTTAACAAAGAGAAACTTCAGTCCGGTTCTGCACTGACCATTATTATGGAAGGAAGCCGGCCCATTGTGATTGAAGTACAGGCATTGGTCAGTGAAGCGTATGGACACCCCAAACGAAGTTCGACCGGATTTGATAACAATCGCCTCAATATGCTGCTTGCTTTATTGGAAAAGAAACTTGACCTGCCTTTGGGAACATACGATGTATTTATCAATATTTCCGGTGGTATCAAGATTAATGAACCCTCTGCAGACCTCGCAGTCATTGCTGCCATCCTGAGCAGCTATCGTGACAGGGAACTCAGCGCACATACACTTTTTCTTGGGGAAGTTTCTCTGACCGGAGAGATAAGAGAGGTCTCCGGACTGGCACAACGTCTCAAAGAGATGGAAACACAGGGCTTCACCAAAGCGGTTATTCCCAACGAACCCCTTGAACATACTGCTGTAAAATGTTATATTGCCGATGAAGTTTCAAAAGTGGTAGAATGGATGTAACTATTCTGAACTATTGTCCATTATCACAATGTTTGTGGTGCTTGAAATATCGAACTGCACCATGATTGTGATATTTTACAGACAATTTGATGCTATAATCCTACCAGATTGCAAGAAGTAATATAATTCTGCAAAAAGAGAATCAAAAGGTATTGACATTGCATAAACCTACATTACTATATGCAGAAGATGACCAGGAAAGCCGAGAAAACTATGCATATATTCTGCATAATGATTTTGAGACAGTCTATCAGGCAGCAGACGGCAAAGAAGCATTGCGCCTTTACCATGAGCATTCTCCCGATATCGTCTTGCTTGATGTCAATATGCCGTTGCTTGACGGACTTGAAGTGGCCGAAGCGATACGAAAAGAGAATCAAACGATTCCCATTGTCATGCTTACAGGTCACTCAGACAGAGAAAGACTGCTGAAAGCCATAAATCTGAAACTTTCTGCCTATCTGCTCAAGCCGGTTGACATTATACACCTGCTTCAGACACTGAAAAGCCTGGTAGCATCACATACATCATACAAGAGTAAACGCCTGATCCTTCGGGGAGGGCTTTATTACGACAATGAAAAAATGGCTCTGTTTGACGCGCGGGACAAAGAGATCAATCTGACAAAGAAAGAGCGGATGCTTGTTAAAACACTGTGTGAAAAGCACGGAGAGTTCTGTCATCATGACGAGATCATCTATCGGGTTTGGAGTGACGAAATACCGGATTATCGTCATAACAAGAAGTTGACACAACTCGTCTACAGGCTCAATAAAAAAATTGCGGAAACGGTTTCTCCCGGATTGCCCCTCATTGAAAACGGGTACAGTCTCGGTTACCGGATAGCACTTCCATAATGTATAATGACAGGTACTTCGACAGTATTAGTTAATAAAATATGAAATATTAATATTGTTTCGGTACACTTTCCTCCATGCAAATAGGAACAGATATTATCGTCATTGAACGTATAGAAAAACTGGTGAAACGCTACGGTATCAAATTTAAACAACGCTTTCTCTCTCCCAAAGAGATTGCTGTTGCACGAAGAGTGGAGTCCATTGCAGGCTTCTGGGCAGCCAAAGAGGCCATTTCAAAAGCCCTGGGGTGCGGCATCGGTGCGCAGCTGAGTTTTCACGACATTATCATCGCCAAAGACCATCGCGGACGTCCCTACTTCAAGTTGACAAAAGAGGCACAAAAAGTTCATAAAATCAAAAACTCCTCTCTTTCTATCAGCCATGACGGAGGATTTGCCATCGCGGTGGTTGTCATAGAACAATAATTTGTGTACAATACTTTCATGCTACTTTCCCAAAAAGGAATTTTCATGAAATATTGGCTTCTTCTTCCCCTTGCTTCACTGCTTTTGACCGGTTGTATGGAACCGCAACCCATCACATACAGACCCGTCCCTGTTATCAAACCCAAACCTAAGCCAAAACCTGTCATTACTCCCGAAAAACCAAAGCAGATTCACGAGCTTAAAGAAGTAGAAGATGATAATTTTGATCCGGCGTATATGTATCCGGAGACAGGTTCACATCAAGCTGTCAAAAAACCGGAACCGGTTACTGTAGCGGCAGCACAGATGAGCCGGGCAGAATGCATTGCAATGATCGGTCAGGAGAAATTCGACAAATATACACAGATGCTCGGCAGTGAAGAGGGAGCGATTAAACGCTGTACACTGCTAAAATCGATGCAATAGACAGCCTCGCTACCCCTCTTTTGAAACATGTATCATTTTGAAGCGATCCCCCATCATCGTGGGAGCGATCAATGTTTTGATCTTGTCCGCTTCACGTAAATAATTTGCCTGGGTTGTCTGCTTTGCAAACTGTTCGAGAATATCGATAAGCCCAAAACGCACAAGCGCTCTTGCCTGCGTTTCGTAGGCTTCTTCCTTAAATCCGGCAGCTTCAAATGCTTCAAGCACATGGGCAAAGTTGACATCATAGGTAATATCATCATTCTGAAATGACTCCTCCAGCTTTAACGTTTCATCAAAAAGCGGAAAAGTTTCGTGTTGGCGGTAGACTCTTATAGAAAAGTCGTTTCGGACATACTTCTCCCCATAATCGAACGTGACAAAATCACATTTTTCGATACCCTGCGCCATCGCCTCTGCAAACATTTCATACCCTGTAGCGATCTCTCCAGTTTGCAAGTAGTGACGTTTTGCCCACGCTTTCATCTCTTCAGGTGCATCTTCCCATCCAATCGTATGGTTCTCCACCACTGCAAGCTTTTCATCTTTGTAGAGTTCGCACGGAAAGGCATCAAAAATCTCGTTGGCTACCACAAAAGCATACTCGGCATTCACTTCGGAGAGATCTTCGAAGTGCCTCACCTGCACATCGTCACCAAAGCGTGATCTGATGTACTCCAGCTGTGCTTTCCTCACTTCCGGCTGCCGCTCTACAATCCCAAACTGCATGGTCTTCACAAGCGCAGGATCACAGGTGTAGAGCCACTGGATCATATCGCACAGCAGGTATCCCTGGTGTGCCCCCACCTCAATGAGCCAGCCGTCTCTCTCAGCCCGTCCTTCCTGGAGCATTTTAAAAAGCGCATTGGCAATACTGGCACCGAAAAAGGAACTGGTACTCACCGCCGTGTAGAAGTCACCATGTTTCCCTATGGCCTTGAAACGACGGTAATACCCGTTCTCCCCATAAAGCCATTCATTCATATATTCGCTAAAGTACATTTTCTACCCGTATGTAAAGTTTTAGCAGCTGTATCTGCTTGTCGATGTAGTAGATCTTCTGATCAAGCTTTCGGATCTCTCTGGAGTTTCGCATGACGGCAACATCGAGTGATGTCTTTTCTCCTGCTTTGGCAAGATTCTTTGTCAGTTTGTAGAGGCTGGCATAGACTTTCTCGTCTTTACGCGCCAGCATAATCTTACGGTCAAGAATGCCCAAAGAATTTTTGATCCAGTCATACTCTTCATTGACTGTTTTTTTTCGGTCAAGTACTTGCGTTGCTGCACGCAGCCTTGCCACCTTGCTCGACTCGATATCCGCATAGGCATTGATGTCAATGGGCATTGATACCGAAAAACCGTAATTGTAGTAACGCTCTTTTATCCCGCTGCTTGCCCAGAGAGGATTGAGATCCCCGTCAGTATACTGTCCCTGCAGCGAGACAGCCGGCAGATACTTGGCAACGGTCATATCTTTTTGGTATTCACTCTCCTCGGCCAGCAGGGTATCTCGTTTGAGTTCAAGGTTCTGACTGCGATAATTCTTTTTGCTGATCAATTTTAGTTTCGGCACTTTCAGCTTTTCGGGTTTTTTATCACTAAGAAGCGAAAAACGCTGTTTAAGCTCAAGCAGGTTCAGTTGCAGCTCAAGCAGGTTCGCTTCATCCTGGCTCTTTTTCAATATCGCCTGGTCAAGGAAACTGCTGTCAAGCAGCCCTGCATTGTAGCTGTCACGCTTTTGGCGGATATCAATTTTATCATTGGCAATCTGCAGTTTCATTTTTTGCTGCTGCAGTTTATTCTTTTTGAGCTGAAAGAGAATAGAGACAGCATCACCGATCATCTGCCGGCGCTTGAGCATAATATCTGTCCGGTTCGCCGAACGGTACGCATCGGCATACTTGATCGCATAGTAGATGCCGCCCGAACGGAAAATGGGCTGGTCTATCGATACTGAATAGTTTCCGGTTTTAGTGGTATGTCCTGGAAACTGTGTCGAATGGTTTTGGTTATACCGCAACATGACCGGGTTGATCCAGCTTTTGGAAAGTTTATCACTTTCCAGTTCGTTTCGCTCAAGGTCGTACTCAAACAGCAAACTTTTATTGTGAGAAAGTATATCTTTGAGGTCATCTGCCATCAAAGGCAGTGACACCAGACTACAAAGAAGAAAGAGCCGTTTCAAAACGCTTGAATCCTTCATCTATTTCTGCTTTTGTAATGGTAAGACTTGGCAGGAACCGTACTGTATTCCGCCCTGCTTTGAGCACCACAACGCCTTCTTTCATGCTCTCTTTGATGATCTTTCCCTGCACTTCGGCACTCTTGGCACGAAGACCGCGCATCAAACCAAGTCCCACCTCTTTTTCAAACAGTGCAGTGTGCCGCACAGCGACATCCTGCAGCTTCTGTTCAAAATAGAGCAGTGTTTCATGCAGCGCACCGCTATCGTAAAGCTCTGAGAGAATATCCAGCACGGCAAGCCCTGCTGCGGTACTGAGGTAGTTTCCGCCAAAGGTACTGCCGTGGTCTCCAGGTTTAAGTACATCTTTGTGCGTTGTCATCACTGCCCCAATGGGTACACCGCCGCCCAGCCCTTTGGCCAATGTTACAATGTCAGGCTCTATCTCGTAGAGATTGCTTGCCAAAAACTCTCCGGTACGGTAGACACCTGTCTGTACCTCATCGACAATAAGCAGTACATCTCTCTCTTTAAGATATGCGGCAAGTTGTTGCACCTGTTCCTTCTCAAACGGCTGTACACCGCCCTCTCCCTGTACAAGCTCCAGCAGTACTGCTACCGTCTCATCGTCAATGGCATCGTAAACATCCCCGATACTCGGCACATATCCAAAACCGTCCGGATAAGGTGAAAAATGCGGCGTATGGAAACTCTCCTGCCCTGTTGCCTTGACGGTAGTGATAGTCCGCCCGTGGAAAGAGTGCTCGAGCGTAATGACTTTGTAGCGCTTCTTCTCAAAGTTTGTTTCACCATATTTTCGGGCGATTTTGATGGCACCTTCGTTCGCTTCTGCACCTGAATTGGCAAAAAAGACCCCCATATCGTATCCGCTAAGCTCTACCATACGCTTGGCAAGTTTCGCCTGCGGTTCAATAACCTGCAGGTTGGAAATATGAATAATCTTCTTTGCCTGTTCACAAATAGCATCTGTCAAACGCGGATTGGCATGGCCTACGGAATTTACCGCAATACCGGAGGCAAAGTCGATGTAGTCTCTCCCTTTGTCATCGTAGAGTGTCGATCCCACCCCCTTGACAAAGTTGGTATAGTCACGTGCATAGGTTCCCAGTACATATTTCTTATCTAATTCTTCTAATGTCATATTTTTTCCGTTATAAATTCTTAGTGAGTAATATTATAGCAGAGTGTGTTAAAAGATGTTTTTCATCTATATCTGCAAAGAACAAAATTTAGAGTCCTACATAGTATCTATATCATCTGTAAACTACAACTGTGTGAAAAAATCAATGTACCTCTAGATATCATCAAATACTTTTCTGACAGCATATTTTATCAAACGGTTGACACCGTTAACGCCATGGTACAATTTTTTCTTCACTACCCATCACATAATGAAGCTCATAATAGTTTTCCAAAATATATTCAAGGTCTTCCTTACTCTCTTTGTTACACACAATAAGCATTTTATCCCCTAATTTAATTTCATATTCATTGTCCGGAAGAAATATAGGTTTGTCGTCTCTCAATATCATCAAAATAATCAACCTGTTCTCTTTGCTTCTGTCATCTCTTCTTCGTTTGAGCATTTCAATAGTGATCTTTGTCCCCTTTTGCAACTCATTAAAAGCTGCATATGCTGAGGCTTCATCAATCTGTTTTTCACAAAGCATTGCATTCTCACCCATTTTTTTAGTGATACGTTCAACAAGATTTTTACCCCAGACATCATCATAATTACGGAGCATCCCGATAAAAATGTTCACAAGCGGCATTGCTAAATACTTATAGGCTTTGTCAACAATGATCTGTTCAAGCACATAGTGACGCTGTACTCTTGCAGCTTGAAATATATGCATATCTTTCATCTCATTTTCACGACTGATCGTATAGATGTCAGGGTTATGTTTTTTAGCCAAGGCAATTACAGCGAGATTGATCAGGTCATCCCTTGTCCCGGCAATGATCAAGACAGCATTTTTAATATCTGCTTTGATCAGTTTCTCTTCTATCTCAACCTCTTTGCAAAGTTCGCTTTTTGCATTGGGCGACAGATGAAGAGAAGTTTCTCTCGCATCAATAAAGGTATAGTCAATATTTGCTTTTTTCAAACCGCTTTCCAAAGCTCTACCCATCCTTCCATATCCATAAATAATATAGCGCCCCTTAGGAAGTATCTCTCTTCTCTTGATCTTCAAGATATGTCCATACACCCACATTTCAAGTAGCCATAGATTCGGGGCACATAGAGAAAGATAGAGTCTATGCGAGATCACTTCAAAAGGGTTTTCCACATGGTTTACCCCTATTCCTTTAAGAAAATCGGTATTTTGGGAGGAGGAAGAGCGAACGATAAGTTCAGCATGCTTATTCAAATGTTTACACATCAGGGCAAGCCTGGTATTTTTTTCATCATTTTCAAACAATATGACAACAGCACGGCAGTTTCTGAGGCGTATACCCGCCAATTCCAATACTTCACTTTCCAATACATCTGCGCTGTATGCAGGGATATAGGGATCATAGTTTTCAAGGGTTAGTGTATTGATCATCTGTTGATCCCGGTCAAGTACAACCATCCGTATATCTTGTGCACTTAGTTTCCGTATTAGCGCTTTGGTAGTATTATTGTAGCCCAAAATCAGTATAAAAGGCTCTTTTATTTTGCGTACTGCCTTTTTAAATGCCGCTCGTGCCAGTTCTTTATGCAGTACTTCATCCTGAATCAGCGCCACGATTGTTCCTATGCCGTAGAACCATCCGATAACTGTCAAATAGATAGTAAAAGAGACCCAGAGTTTCTGGGGGTAAGTAAAAGCATAGGGTGATTCACCAAACCCGATGGTTGAGGCCATATAGCTTACAAAATAGAATGCATCGAAAAAGTTGAGGTGATATACATTTCCCTTGTCATCCTGTCCCGGGATAAGAACCATGCCCAAAATAGAAATGGCGAATGTAACCACGATGACCAAAAATGGCCATCGAAGCCTCCGTATGACAATCCAGCTGGAAAGACTCTCCATAACAGACTACCTTTTTGATTTCAAAGTATCGCCTACGAAAATGACAACAGAGGTAAAATTGGCAAGTAACGCTCCACCTGACAGTGAAATAATCGCCGTTGTAACCTCTCCGCTCATGGAGCCTACTCCATAGAGTGCAAATGCCCAAACAGAAGCGGAAGCGATCAATTGTATATCTGCAACCAGACTTGTTGCCAGCAGTACAGACCCAACCTGTGTTTTATCACCAAATTTAAAAATTGTCGCTATTAGATTGATAACAATTGCAGCAAAAAGTTCATATTTGCTATGCTCTGTCAGAATTTCAGGTGAACCGTAAAAAAAGCCGAAGTTTACGGTCATTGCCATAATAATGAAAAATCCTGAGATTACTTTGTTCATATTCATTTGTTTACTCCTATTGATTTAGTCTCTGTAGGGACACGATGGCCAATGTCTCTGCGATAGGACATTCCCATAAATTTCTTACCCATAAAGGGCGAAGTCATAGCCAAAAGAAGTGCAGAGTAGTTTGGCAAAAACGTGACAGTATCTCCCACTTTCAAACCGCTTTGTTTGGCATCGACAATCATATGATCGCTGCTGCCGCCCAAAATATCGACATTAATCTGTGGTGTTAATCCATCGATAACAACATCTTCCCGACCAATACCTAAAATGGCACGGGGAATGGTACCCTTATCTTCAAAATACGGCGTTTCACCAAAGGCATTAAGTGCCATCTCTCCATTTGGTAAAGAGGGTTTGTGTTTCATCTCTATCACTTCTGCCGCGATTTTAAAAGCATCCTGATAAAGCCCCTCTATCG
>Ga0256832_1002106_pt1 | contig 13554 bp, 9 predicted proteins | sample 134614metaG_FD_190534 | JGI IMG/M metagenome (GOLD analysis project Ga0256832, IMG submission 190534) | Hydrothermal vent microbial communities from Lau Basin, Pacific Ocean - 134-614 | ecosystem: Environmental > Aquatic > Marine > Hydrothermal vents | place: Pacific Ocean: Lau Basin | collected... | reverse complement strand
ATTTTTACCTTCAATTATAAAAACCAATTCTGTATTTATGTAAGCCGAACGAGGATCCATATTATATGATCCCAACAAAGCAATATTTTCATCAAAAATTGCAGATTTGGCATGCAGGTAATCAGGTCCTTTATATTCATATAATTCAACACCAAGATTTAATAATTCCTGCTTTTCATTATCATAAGCAGCTACTACCGGAACTACGTCTGAGGAACAATAGGAATTGGTGATAAAATCCATTTTGATATTTTTTTTATTAAGATATTTCATAAGTTTGAACATCCTTTTGGTCGGAAGGAAATAAGGGGTTTCAATCAACATGGATTTTTTGATTTTGATAGCAAGATTAAAAAGTGAAGTACTGAGGTATTCCGGTTCGAATTTACCTGTAATATTATTATATGAATTTAAAAATTGAGTCTTTTTAAACCGGATTCCATTTGTTACCGGATCGAGATCATTGGATAGTTGCAGGTATTTTTTCTTTTTAAACAACGTATATTTTCTTATATTCTTCAATTTGTTAACCATATAATTATAATGGTTGCCGGATTTGTAATTTTTTATGTAGCTTATTTTTTTTACGTGATTGCTATTCCACATATGAAGGAAATATTTTCGAACTTTATCAGCTAATTGTTCAGAACTCATATAAAAATCCAGGTCATTAAAATTCTTTTCACCCATTCCGAAATAAGATTTTTCAATATTTCTCCCTCCTGCAATTATTTCTTTATTATCTGCTATTATCAATTTGTCATGCATCCTATAGTTGAAATGATTTATAGATGTGAAGAAATTTTTCACATTGATTTTATTTACCGGAACAAAAAATTTAGGAAGAGGATGAAATTCTTTTATTTCTATACCTTTTTGCTCCAGATAATAAAGTAAACTTTTATCAATACCATTTGCCTGTGCATCGAGTAATAGTTTTATTTTTATGTCAGGATTCATTTCTTTTTTCATCAACAAAATATCCAATGCAAGTAATCCTATCTGATCATCTTCAAAAATATAATATGAAATAAGAATTTCTTTTTTTGCTTTTTCAATTATTTTAATCCTTGAAAGTCCTGCCATTTTATCATCATCTAAAAACATTAGATAATTGTCCTGAGAAAAGGAAGCGGATTGAAAGAAAATCAACAACAATAATATAAACAATGTCCTTATTTTCATCTATAATTTTTTCTTTAAAAGATTAATTTCATCACGGTATTGTGCAGCTGTAATAAAATCCAATTCCTTTGCTGCTTTTTTCATTTTTCCTTCGGTTTCCTTTATCAATTCTTTTATCTGATCGTTATCCATATAGCCGATTATCGGATCTGCTGCAATAGTAGGTTTTTCCGGTTCGATATATATCTTTGATTCTCCCTGTCTGATATCCAGAATAGACTTTTTCGAAAGTATTTCTTCACGTGTTTTACTCAATGTTTTAGGAGTGATACCATGCTTTTCATTAAATTCCATCTGAATTGCCCTTCTCCTGTTCGTTTCATCAATTGTTTTTTGCATACTGTCTGTCACTTTATCAGCATAAAATATCACCATACTGTTTACATTTCTGGCCGCTCTTCCTGCTGTCTGGGTAAGTGATTTTTCATTTCTCAAAAAACCTTCTTTATCAGCATCAAGAATGGCGACAAGTGATGCTTCCGGAATATCCAGCCCTTCTCTTAAAAGATTTACTCCTACCAAAACATCAAATTCTCCAAGTCTGAGATCACGTATTATTTCAACTCTTTCAAGTGTCTTAACATCAGAGTGAATATACTTTGTTTTTATATCAAGACTTTGAAGGTATTTTGTCAATTCTTCCGCCATTCTTTTTGTTAGAGTAGTAACCAGAGTTCGTTCATTGTTTTTTATTCTTTCGTTTATTTCATGCAACAGATCATCTATTTGATTTATACTTGGTCTTACTACGATCTTAGGATCTATCAAACCCGTAGGTCTTACTATTTGTTCAACAATAATACCTCCGGTTTTTTCCAGTTCAAAATCTCCGGGAGTAGCACTTACATATATAATCTGATTTGTCAAACTTTCAAATTCTTCAAAATTCAAGGGCCGGTTATCAATGGCAGAAGGTAATCTAAAACCATAATTTACCAAATTCAGTTTACGGGATCTGTCACCGCCCCACATACCTCTGACCTGTGGAACCGTAACGTGACTTTCATCGATTATCATCAAATAATCATCAGGGAAATAATCCAACAATGTAAATGGTCTGGTTCCCGGTTTCCTGTTATCAAAAAACCGTGAATAGTTTTCAATTCCACTACAATATCCAAGTTCTTTTATCATTTCCAGATCAAACTCTGTTCGTTCCTTTATACGTTTGGCTTCCTGATATCTTCCCTCACTTTCAAAATATTGTACCTGAGCATACATTTCATCCTGAATATCTTTTATTATTTCTTTCATTCTGTCCCTGTTGGCAATATAGAGATTAGCGGGGTATATCAAAGCAGATTCCAATTCTTCAATTCTTTTTCCTGATTCTGTTTCAATAATTTCTATACTTTCAATTTCATCACCCCACAAAGAGATCCTGTAACTGTATTCAACATAAGGCAAATTGATATCTATCGTATCTCCTTTTACTCTGAATGTACCCCTTGAAAATTCCACACCTGTTCTTGAATATAATGCATCCACCAATTGATGTAGAAGGCCGTTTCTGCTGATCTTTTGATTTTTATAAATATTGATAATACCCGACTTATAATCTTCCGGATTGCCCATACCATATATACAGGAAACAGAAGCGACGACAATAATATCCCTTCTTCCGGATAATAAAGAAGATGTTGTCCTTAGTCTAAGTTTATCCACTTCTTCATTTATGGCAAGATCTTTTTCGATATAAGTATCCGTTACACTGATATAAGCTTCAGGTTGATAATAATCATAATAAGAAACAAAATATTCAACAGCGTTTTCAGGAAAAAACTCTTTAAATTCACCATACAATTGAGCAGTTAATGTCTTATTATGTGTTATTATAATTGTAGGTCTGTTCAGATTAGCGATAACATTTGCAATAGTAAACGTTTTACCCGATCCGGTTACTCCGAGAAGAACTTGATATTTTTCATTCCTTTTGATCCCGTTGGTTAATTCTTCGATCGCTCTTGGCTGATCTCCTGAAGGTTGATATTTTGATGTTAATTTAAACGCCATAAATACAAATTTAACTATTTATTTCATTGTAACTACACAGGTAGAATCATTTTGATTGAAAAAACCTCTTTTTTCGCCATATTTCAGCTATTTTTCTTGACGTAGTTTCACTCCCGCCTTTTTGCGGGACAAGTTATGCCTTCAAAAAATAAGCTTCATCTGTCAATTCCGATGTACATCGGAATAGATTTTTTTCATTTCAAAAGCACCCTATCTGAGTAGTTACTTTTCATTGTTTCTCTTTTTTTATTTCATTTTTTTTGTAAAAAAGTAGATTTTCTTCAGGAAAAATAAAAAAAGTAGATTTTTTTTTGATTTTCTATTGTAAATATTATTTAATATGTATAACAAACTAATATAAAAAGTTATTGATTTCAACTGCTATATATATTGATTTAAACTCATTTGTAATACGCTGTAAATTAATAATAATCAACAAATTATAAATAATATTAATGCAATTTTTTTAAGTGATTTTTTTTATAAAAATTTGTGAATATCAAAAAATAAATATTTACCTTTACAAAATACTTTTGGATATCCCCAAAATTAGACAGTGAACATGAACGAAAATAACAATAAAATAACCTCAACTCTCATAAACCTTGTGTCCAATTTTGAAGGTTTAATACAGAAAGGCCAAATTGGTTCTTACAATAGAGAAGAATATACGCAGTTGATCAATTTTTATATTGCTAATAACAATATTGACAAAGCTATGGATATTGTGGATATTGCTATTGAACAATATAAATATATCACCAATTTTTATTTGCTTAAAGGAAATTTACTATTGCAACTTCACCAACCTGAGGATGCACTAAAGTATATTGAGCATTGTGAAAATTTATCTCCTTATGATTTTGAAGTAAAGATTTTAAAAGCGAAATCTTTGAGCATGATTGGAAATGTTGAAGAATCCTGGTCGGTTTTAAATGAATTGAAGACTTTTTCAAATCTAAATTATAATGTTGATATCAATATTATAAAATCTTATATTTACGAATATACCGGCGAATTTGAAAAAATGTTTGATATCCTAAAAGAAACATTGATTTTGGATCCGCAAAATACGGAAGCTCTTCATAAAATTAATGTTGCTACTTTATTTACAAGAAAATATGACGAAAGTGCATCATTTCATCTAAAATTAATAGAAGACACTCCTTATAATTATATGGCTTGGTTCAATTTAGGGCAAATTTATTCTATTACGGCTCAATATGAACATGCTATTGATTGTATTGAATATTCCTTTTTGATCAATCCGGGTTTTGAAGACGGTTACCTTGAATATACAGACCTGTGTCTTCAAGTTGGAAAATACCGTAATGCAGCGGTTGTATATGAAGAGTATATTAATAAATTTGAAGCCGATTCGGAAATATATCTTAATTTGATCAATGCATATATTCACCTGAAAAACTATAAAAAGGCCAAAAAATATGCTTATAAGTCTGTAAAATTAGATTCATATAATGATGAAGCATATTTTATGCTTGGAGAGATTTACAGAAATCAGGAAAAATGGGATAAAGCTTTGAACGCTTATCAAAAAGCAATAGAGATCGAAAAAGAAAGAGAAGAATATTATAATGCAATAGCTGAAATGTATGTAAAATTAAATGACTTTGCTTTAGCTGAAAAGTATTATGATAAATTGGTAGATTTAAATAGCCCGGAAGAAAAATATTATCTGAATTATATATTATTCCTGATAGAAAACAAAAAATATAATAAAGCAGATAAGGTGTTAGCGAAATCCGAGGATCTGGTTTATTGCAATTATTTCAATTATCTGAAAGCTGTGATTCGTTTTAAAACAGGTGATAAAAAAGAAGCTTTGTTGCTTTTGGATAATGCTTTGTCAGAAAACTTCGATGAGTATAAAAAAATATTTGAAATAGCACCGGAACTCAAATATGACAAAGATGTAAATTCAATGATAAATTATTATAGAGATTAATAAAAATACTCAGTTTTTTAACCAAAACTCTGAAGCCTTTTCCTTTCTGGGAAAGGCTTTAATTTTTTGTAACTACTCAGGTAGAATCATTTTGATTGAAAAAACAATTTTTTTAATCAATATATTCTACTTTTCTCATAAATCTGATACCAATAGTTATCTCAACCGTGGTGTTTTTTATTCTTCTTCTCGGCACGGTAGTTGTATTTCCGGGATGATATGGATCTATTATACTTCCTAATTGCGGTTGATCATATTGATTTGACAGATCGGGATTGATGGTTATTTCAAACAATCCTTCAACAAGCTCTGAAAACATATATTCTAATCCCCCACCTATAGAAGCACCGTAAGTCCATTTTTTTACAAAAATATCATCTGGATAGTATAAATTTGACATTCTTTGGTTTAGATATGAATATTTTGACAAATTGGTATTTAGAGTATATTCTCCTCTTAAACCAAAGGAATAAAAAGATCTCAAATAATCATTTATATCCTGTTTTCTTTTTGCTCCCAAACCTAAACTGATATTGTGAAACAAAAAATTTCTCGTAGGCAATCGATAGTATTCATTATAAATGGTTATACCAATGGCATTTCTCAAGGAACTACCTCTGTTGTGATATCCCAATTGTGCATAAAGAACATTTAAGGGATTATCCTCCGAATACGATTCGATAAAAGTGGCAACATGATAAGTGGCAACAGGTTTTTGATTAAAAGTTTCCCATTTTTGATACCCGATTGAGCTCCCCCCTTTAATTCCGAAGAAAAAACTTTGAGAAAACAGTCCGGCCAAAGAATTTAATACAATAACAATGGATAAAAATGCTTGTTTCATATGGTTATTTTTTAATATTGTCATAGGTTCCATAATTAATGGTTTTCAGGAGTCAATGGTGCGTCAAACAAATATTCAGTATTTTGATTGTTTGAAGCGATAACGGTATTTCCTGCTCTTGAAGGAAAAGGTTTAAGCTTGATTCTTTGGCCCTCTTTAAGTTTTTTATGATATTTTATTTTGTTGATTTTTGCCAGATATTTTAAGTTTATACCATATTTCTGAGAAATATCAACAAGAGTTTCACCTTTGGAAGAAGTGTGATAGGCATCAGAACCGTAATATTTTTTTCTTTTTGATGATAAATACACCACTTCTCCTTCTTTAAATTTATGATATCTCCTTTTTACATTATCATTATATTTTATTATCTTTTTAACCGGTATTTTTAATTTTTTTGCAATTGATTTTGGGGTTTCTCCTTCATGCGCGATTATCACTTTTGCTTTGTTTATAAATGATAAAGTATATGAGTCAGATTTTTTATTTTTATTTTTTGCCGAAGCAATTTCAGCGGGTATATACTTTAAATCATATTCATACAATCCGTATTTTTCAATTATTTTTATTAGTTTAGAGGCATATTTGGGATCAGTGGCATATCCTGCTTTAACCAGTCCTTTTGCCCAGGCAACATAATCTGTCACATCATAATTAAATAAAAATTCATATCTCTTTTTATTTGCTAAAAATTCCGAATGATCGATAAATGATTGATCGGCGGATTTATATTTTCTAAACTTACTTTTTATCAATTTTCCTTTATGATATTCATCATCTTCCCATTTCATCGTTTTACCCGACCAGGATTTATCCGCTTTAATTCCAAAATGATTTTTTGCCTTTCTTGCCAATTCACTTCTTCCCCAATTTGATTCAAGCATGCCCTGAGCAAGAGTAATACTGGCAGGAATACCTGTCTTGTTCATCTCTTCAACAGCGATGTCTTTATATTCATCTATATAATTATAAACGAAATCCTGTGCATTTATATTGAAAACCAGGAAAATAACTACGATAACCCAAATTTGTTTCATTTTATTTAATTTATTTAAAACCAACTATATACATATTGCTAACAAAAATCATACCAAATTTTTACTATATTTTAATTGTATATTGTTGAACTATTTACCATTGTTTTTTATTAGTATAATTGAATACTTATTTAATAACGTGAATTCAACTTAAGGAAATTGCATAACTTTCAATGAATTTATGTTAAAAACAACAAAATAAAATAATTAATATGGACAATTTAATGGATCTTTTTGAACAGCAAATGGGCGGGGACATGCTTCAACAAATCGGATCTCAATTCGGGATTAATGATCCTCAAAAAACACAGGTTGCTACCAAGAGTGCTTTTTCAGTACTTATGGGAGCATTGACGAAAAATGCATCACAGGGAAACGGTGCCAGTATTTTAAGTTCGGTACTTGACAGGGATCACGATGGTTCTATTCTTGATGATGTAGCAGGATATATTACGGGAAATAGCAAAGTATCAAATCCAAAAACTGTTGACGGAGCAGGTATTTTATCTCATTTATTGGGAGATAAGAGTGATTCTATTTTTGATCAGGTGGCAAGTATTGCAGGTATAGACAAAAATTCAAGTGCAGGTTTGATGGCAAAATTGGCTCCTATTGCAATGGGAATGCTGGGAAAAGCAAAAAGAGAACAGAATCTGGATGAAAACGGATTACAGGATATTCTTAAGAAAACTGTTGAACCTGCCAAAAACGATAGTATGATAGGTGGATTGCTTACAAGTTTTTTGGATCAGGATGGAGACGGTAGTGTTGTGGATGATCTGGGAAGAATGGGCTTCAAAGCGATCTTTAAAGGATTGTTTGGAAGAAAATAATATTTCTTAGAATGTTAAATGAGTTTTATACTCATGGTAATACGAATATAAGATCGGAAAAGATCCTGTATCAGTTGATGCAGGATTTTTTTCAGTCAAAATGATTCTACCTGAGTTAATACTTTTTCTGAATAATAGAATAATTTTATTATTTACAAACCTGTTAAAGAACCTTATCCTAATTTTGGTTAAATTTGTACTATCGTTTTATTAACCGATCATAATAAACCATTATGAAACAAATATCACTCCTCTTATTTCTTTTATTTCTGACAAATACTTATGCTCAGGTCGAAAAACAAAATCCGCAAATCGATAGAATCGATGTTTTGCATTACGTTTTTGATATCACCGTAAATGATACAACAAGTATTATTGAAGGATATGCCAAAGTAAAAGTGCTATTTAAGCAAAATACAAATAAATTTTATCTTGATTTGACCAATAAATCAGGTTCTATAGGTATGGAAACTATATTTGCAGGTGCCAACAGATACGAACTGGAATACGAACATAAAGACAATAAATTATACATTTTTGACAAGCAATGGAATAAAGGAGATACCATTGAATTTGAAGTAAGATATTCTGGTATTCCGGCGGATGGATTGATTATTTCTAAAAATAAATTCGGAAAACGCACATTTTTCGGTGACAATTGGCCTAATCGTGCTCATAATTGGTTGCCGGTTGTAGATCATCCTTCCGATAAAGCAACTGTGGATTGGTATATTACCGCACCGGCACATTATCAGGCTGTCGCAAATGGTAAATTAATAGAAGAGGTGAAAATTGATATTGATGAAAAAAGATATCATTTTAGTACATACGATGTTCCTCTTGCCACCAAGGTGATGGTAATAGGTCTTGCTGATTTTGATATAAAAAATTATGGTGAAGTGGATTGTATTCCGGTTTATTCCATGACCTTCACTCCGACACCAAAATATGGAATGGATGATTATCTTCCTGCAATGGAAGTGATGAGATATTATATTGATTCCATTGGAGAATTTTCTTATTTCAAACTTGCAAACGTGCAATCAAAAACCCGTTATGGCGGAATGGAAAATGCAGGAAATATATTTTATTACGAACAATCTGTCAACGGTAAACATTCAGTCGAACCACTTATAGCCCATGAAATCGCTCATCAATGGTTTGGCAATAGTGCTACGGAAAAAGACTGGCACCATATATGGCTTAGTGAGGGTTTTGCTACTTATCTTACCGATATGTATCTGGAACATAAATACGGTAAGGAAAAAATGCAACAAAGAATGCAAAGAGAAAGGGATAAGGTCATAAGATACAATTCCGGAATTTCTAAACCTGTCATTGATCCAACCGTTACCAATTGGAACAAGCTATTGAATCCCAATTCTTATGAAAAAGGAGCCTGGTTTTTGCATATATTGAGAAATAAAACAGGAGATAATAATTTTTATAAAATACTTCGGACATATTATAAAAAATATCGTAATTCCAATGCTTTAACAAGTGATTTCAGAGCGATAGCTGAAGAAATATCAGGTGTGGATCTGAGATCTTTTTTTGACCAATGGTTGTATAAACCCGGATTACCTGATATTGATGTCAAGTGGTTTCAGGAAAAAGATAAATTGTATATAACCGTAAAACAAAAATCGAATAAATTTGATTTTGAATTACCAATACAAATCACGGGTAAAAACGGGAAAAACTTTGATTTTGTAGTTAATGTAAAATGCAAAAATGAAACATTTGTTTTAAAACTTCCAAGTGAACTTTCTCAAGGAATAAGTGATGTAATTCTTGATCCGGAAGTAAAATTACTTTTCAGTGGGACGATATTTAAAACGGAAAAAAGTCCAAATGAGATTCCGGTAATAGAAAACGGACAATTATTACAAAAAGGAGATTTGTTATTTCAGGATCTGGATTGCGGAGCATTATGCGATGCCATTGAGAGTGTAACTATAGGTATCGATAGCGCTCATTTTTCTCATGTTGGTATAGTTTCGGATATCACCAAAGACAATAAAGTAATGATAACGGAAGCAATTGGCGGAAAAGTTAAGATAACCGAACTAAGGACTTTTCTTACCAGAAGTCAGGATAATTGCGGAAGACCCAAAGTGGTAGTTGGCAGAGCAAAAGACACTCAGGTGATCAACAATGCAATAGTTAAATTGAAAAAATATATCGGAAAAAAATACGATGATGTTTTTGATATCAACAATGACAATTATTACTGTTCTGAATTGGTATATTTTACATTTGAAAATAATTCCGGTGAAAAATTATTTTCATTGATGCCTATGACATATAAAGATAAAAAAACAGGTAAATATTTTAATTCCTGGATAGAATATTTCAAAAATCTAAACATTGATATTCCCGAGGGAAAACCCGGAATTAATCCCGGAAGGATCTCAAGATCAGATAAGATCAAAATATTGTACAAATTCGGTAATCCGGAAGGGTGGAAATAGTAGGGTGCATTTCATTTTTTCGCGTGGCGGGTTGATTCTCCTTTAGGAGTCAGAGGCAAAGAATGGTAAAAGCGAAAAAATGAAATACACCTAAAAGTAGAAATTACCTTTTTTCTTTAAAAAAATTCTTCAACATAGTCGCACTTTCTTTTCCCATAATCCCAAATTCAAGTTTGGTTTTTGGATGCAATACGGATTTTCCGTATTTCATAAATCCATTCTTTTCATCTTCGGCGGCATAAACGATCTTGTCTATTTTAGCCCAGTTCAAAGCTGATGCACACATCATACAAGGTTCCAAGGTTACATAAATTGTACAATTTTCAAGATATTTGCTTCCAAGATAATTAGCAGCTGAAGTAATTGCCAGCATTTCAGCATGAGCAGTAGGATCATTCAATGTCTCAACCTGATTATGGGCCCTGGCAATTATAATATTATTGGAAACAATCACTGCTCCAACCGGAACTTCACCTTCTTCCTTTGCTTTTTGAGCTTCTTTGAATGCCTCTTTCATAAAATATGTATCTCCGAGAATATTCATTGTAATTTATTTTATATTAGTATCTGTACGAAAATACAAAAGTATTTGTTTTAAATAATTTTCAATATATTTTTTCTAATAAAAAACTTCAACTTATCTTTGCATATGGAAAAAAGTAATAAAATTTTATCGGTAAAGGAAAAACTGACATTTGATGACGTTTTGTTAGTTCCCGCCTACTCGGAAGTCCTTCCAAGGGAAGTTGATACTTCAACAATGTTTACAAAAAACATACGATTGAATATACCAATTGTTTCTGCTGCAATGGATACTGTTACGGAATACCGTCTTGCTATAGCATTGGCAAAAGAAGGAGGAATAGGTATTATTCATAAGAATATGACGATTGAAGAACAAGCGGAACAGGTGAGGAAAGTGAAAAGGTCGGAAAGCGGTATGATTATAGATCCGGTTACTCTTGGTCTTGATGCTACAATTGGTGATGCTCAAAATCTAATGAAACTTCATTCTATTGGTGGAATTCCCGTTATAGACAAAAATGGTAAATTAGCCGGAATTATCACAAACAGAGATCTAAGGTTTCAGGAAAACAATAATAAACCGGTTATTGATGTGATGACAAAAGAAGGTCTTATTACCGCTCCTATTGGAACAGGTTTGGAGGAAGCAAAACATATTTTGCAAAAACATCGTATTGAAAAATTGCCCGTTGTTGATGAAAATAATAATCTGGTAGGGCTTATAACTTATAAAGATATTTTAAAAATAAAGAATTATCCTAATTCCGCAAAGGATAATCTTGGTCGCCTATTGGTCGGGGCCGCTGTTGGTATTGCTTCCAATACTATGGAAAGAATTGAAGCACTTATCAATGTCGGAGTTGATGCTTTGATTGTTGATACGGCACACGGTCATTCAAAAGGGGTTTTGGAAACAATCAAAGAGATCAAAAAATTACATTCAGGAATTGATGTTATAGGAGGTAATATCGCAACCGGCAATGCTGCAAAAGCATTGGTTGAAGCAGGAGTTGATGCTGTAAAAGTAGGTGTAGGTCCGGGAAGTATCTGTACTACCAGAATCGTTGCAGGTGTGGGAGTTCCTCAATTATCTGCTATAATGGATGCCTCTTATGCATTGAAAGATACAGGAATCCCTATAATTGCCGATGGTGGTATCAGGTTTACCGGAGATATCGCCAAAGCCATTGCTGCCGGAGCTAGTAGTATTATGGCAGGATCACTGTTTGCCGGAGTGGAAGAAGCTCCGGGTGAAACCATTATTTTCAAAGGTCGTAAATTTAAAATATACCGTGGTATGGGGTCCATCAGTGCAATGGAAAAAGGATCAAAAGACAGATATTTTCAGGATATGGAAGATGATATCAAAAAACTTGTTCCCGAAGGAATTGAAGGAAGAATCCCTTATAAAGGAACATTGTCAGAAGTGATGATACAGTATATAGGAGGACTGAGATCGGGTATGGGATATACGGGATCCAAAACTATTGAAGATCTAAAAAAAGCCGAATTTGTAAAGATCACACATTCGGGTATCATTGAGAGTCATCCTCACGATATTGCAATTACAAAAGAATCTCCTAACTATAGTTTGGGACAATAAATAAGTTTTATATATGAAAATAGCAACTTTCAATGCCAATGGGATCAGAGCAGCAGCAAAAAAAGGATTTTGGCAGTGGGTACTTGACCACGAAATAGATATTCTTGGTATTCAGGAAACCAAGATTCAGGAAAATCAGATCAATCCTGTAGAATATGAGAAAATAGGTTATTATAATTATTGGGATTTTGCGGAAAAAAAAGGTTATAGCGGAGTAGCAACTTTTTCAAAAACAAAACCTGTTTTTGTTGAATACGGCATGGGAATGGATATCTACGATAGGGAAGGACGAGTATTACGAACTGATTTTGAAAATTTCACTTTGATCAATGTTTATATCCCATCAGGAACCAGTGGCGAACACAGGCATGAATTCAAATTGAAATTCCTTCATGACTTTGAAGAATATATTAATCAAATCAAAAAATTCCAGAAAAATATAATTGTAATTGGAGATTATAATATAGTACATCAAAGAATAGATATTCATAATCCCGACAGGAAAGATAATCCATCCGGTTACAGACCTGATGAGAGAGCATGGCTTGACAAATGGTTTCATTCCGGATTTTACGATGCATTCAGGTTGAAATACCCGGAAAAACAGGAATTCAGCTGGTGGAGTTACAGAGCGGGAGCAAGACCAAGAAATAAAGGATGGCGTATTGATTACATTAGTGTTACCGAAGGGTTAAAGAATAAAATTATTGATGTTATACCATATAAAGATCCGGTTTTTTCCGATCATTGTCCGGTTGTAATGGAAATTGATGTTTAAAGGTTTCAGGTTGCAAGTTTCAGGTTTGAAAGTTTGTTGTTTTGTTCCTTGTTCCTTGTTCTTTGTTTGGAAGTTTGGGTTATGAGAATAATTTTATTTTGAAGGGGGGAAAAGGGTGGAAATAAGAGTGTTTTAAAGGAATACTGGAATAATGGATGATTGGAAGATAGAAAACTGCGATTTAGGACTCAAAAGCACGACCAAAGGGAAGTGATTTTGAAGCCGGTGTTTGAAAAGGGAATCGGGAAAAAGGGTAGAAAGAAGGGAGTTATAAGGTTATAAGGTTTGGAGATTTG
>Ga0256832_1002105_pt1 | contig 13564 bp, 17 predicted proteins | sample 134614metaG_FD_190534 | JGI IMG/M metagenome (GOLD analysis project Ga0256832, IMG submission 190534) | Hydrothermal vent microbial communities from Lau Basin, Pacific Ocean - 134-614 | ecosystem: Environmental > Aquatic > Marine > Hydrothermal vents | place: Pacific Ocean: Lau Basin | collected... | reverse complement strand
ACCTGCCGCCCGACAGCACCGGCCTCCCCGAAGCCGTCTCCCCCGCCGACCTCCCGCCCGGCACCCTCGAGGGCCTCAACAGCTGGAACCGCACCGGCTACGGCGGCCCCTGCCCGCCCATCGGCCGCCACCGCTATTTCTTCAAGCTCTACGCTCTGGATACCGTCCTGCCCGATCTGAATCACCCTGCCAAGGCCAGTCTGATCGCGACCATGCAAGGGCACATTCTCGCAGAGAGTACTCTGATGGGAACCTATCAGCGACCGTGACGGTCAACATCAACATGATTTGAAAACCGGCGGCTTATGACCAACGGCTTATTGGCAAGCCGGCTGAAGCATTGGAAGGTTACGGTACAACATTCGGCAGAAAGTATTCTTGATGATGAGGATCAGCACCCATGCACACAAGGCTCAATGCCATGATGACTCAAGGACTTTTGTTCATCGCTACCGGGCTGGCAGGTTCGTTTTTTCTTGCCGCCTGCTCGGATACCGACCGCAATCTCGCTGAAAAGGGACAGACCTTGGCCACGGTAACAGAACAACAGCTCAACAATCTCAATCAACACAAGTTCTATTTCATGCACCACTCTGTCGGCGATGACATCATCAAGGGCATAAGCATACTCGCCGACGAAAAACTTACACCGGTCAATATCATGGCTCTCGACGGGAACGCCGCTTCACTGTCGATACCCGAAAACGGTTTTGCTCATGCCCGAGGCGGCATGAACCAGTTCCCCATGACCAAACTCGCTGATTTCGAGAAACAAATTGCCCGTTTTGATCCAAACAACCGTCCTGACATCGCCTTTATGAAACTCTGTTTCGTCGACTTCAATCCAGAGACCAATGTTGATGAGCTGTTTGAAAACTATACGCAAACCTTGGACAAACTGGAAAAAACCTATCCGGATATCCGCTTTATCCACGTCACTGCCCCGCTCAAACAGCGACCAAATGGATGGAAGGATCGACTTAACCGTCTCATGGGCAGACTGGTATGGGAGGATGCATCGAACCAATTACGGGAAGCTTACAATCAGAAAATCCGAAACCGGTATCCACCGGAGCAGGTTTTCGATCTGGCAAAGTTCGAATCAACAGCACCGGATAGTTCACGTGTGAGCCAAGAACAGGATGGCACGACCTATTACTCACTGGCAACGGAATACACCTATGATGGTGGGCACCTTAACGATACAGGGAAACGCGTCTTGGCCGCGGCCTTGGTGGACTTCCTGTTCAAACAAAGTCGCTAATCACCAGGTCAATTGACTTGCTTATGAGTTTTTGAGGTTGACTGGCCTGGCAGGCACGCCAAAAAGTGTAGAGTTTGGAGGAAAATCCCGAACCACTACCGAGTTTGCCCCGATAACCGAATCGTGGCCAACACGCACATTCCCAAGGATACAGACACCCGGACCGATATCAACACGATCCTCGATTACCGGTTTCTTCCAGCGCTCGGCACGGTTGATTATGCCCATGGTCGTGTTGTGGCGAATGTGCACATCATTTCCGATGGAAACAGCACCAATAAAAATCCCACCATGATGCCAGATACGAACTCTCCGGCCCATCTTGACTGAGTATCCAATATCGATACCAAACAAAAGCTTCATCGAATTATGCATGAACTTGTATAGCAAGCTGAATGGAATACGCAGAATCCTAGGTTTGATATCCATTCGCCAATTTCCAAATCGGTGAATAACAAGGGCCCAGAAACCCGGCACAAAGATATTTCTATCGTGTGTCACAAAATCTTCTACGATCAACGCCCAAAAACCGATATCATCGGGATTTTGATTGCGGTCACCAGGGGTCGGATTCAATTCTTCATAATCTTTATCTACGGTTTTTCTCATCATCCACCAATTCAAATTTTGATTTTCTTTAGAGAGGCCTGAATTTCTCTTCTCTGCACCAGAAAATGTACCATTCTGTAATGGAATCGGCGTAGATATTGGTCTGTTTGTGTCATTTCTCCTTGACTCACGGACATCCATACAGGCAAAGAGGTTGATTCCTGGCCCATGCTCCCTGCTTCACACGCATCAGATGTCTTCTGGCACTAAACAGATTTGCCAGACTACAAGCCAAAAATAAATGTTTGGCAATCTCGTCTAATCCTGATAAAACACCTTCACAGAACTAAATAACGCATTTTATGACGATGAAAGGATGCTCGTCCCTAACGTGAACCTTGGGCTTTATCCGGTTCTTCTGCTTTTCATTATCGCTCAATGGCCGTTTTTGGGCATTTGCGCGATTGGTGAAATCAATGGCTATGGACATACACCAGGAAAGGATCATTAACTTCCCACTATAGGCAAAGTCGCCTCAGACACAGGCATCTTCCCTGTGCAGAAAATTGCGCATTGTTTGACTTTCTTCGACATTCAACGCATTGGATACCAATGCGTGAATCAAGATCGTCCTGCTGTCTAAACAAATGTGCGCTTTCATGCCGAAGTACTACCAGTTGACCTTTTTCGATAGTACATATCTTGGATCTGCTTCAAAACCCGCTTCTTGGCCAATCTCATTACATTTATGAAAGCGGTATCTACAATGGCGCCATCTCACTGCTTCAGACCGTTTGCCTCAAGTCAGACAGTAATCTGCTGTATCAGTTTCTCTCCCATATTGTGGGTTTCCACAAGGTGGAGCAACTAGAGAATGGTCGTCTCATCCGGCGCCAGCTCTTTGCCCAGATCGATTCCGGAAAAGTAGTGAATCGTGCATGAATCATACAAGGCTTTTTCCAAGGTATAATCCGATGAATTTCACAAACAATGATTCTCAGGCGTTTGGGCTTGCAATATCGTTCAAAACCTTCTTCAAGCAAAACTGAACTCGCGCCTGCTAGACTCTCTAGGCCGATTTAAACAATGTTCGGTACTCTGCTGTAAATGGCATATAAATCAGAGTTTCCTAAAAAAACCAATCCAGTTGTCTAGTCCTTGCCGCTCACGCAGTCCTGTATTTCGTCTCATCACGACTTCCTTAAACATAGCCAATGGCAAACCCAGAGTCCATGCTATATTTGCAATCAGCAATCCTAATTGCCCATAATGTTTTTTGAAATACCTTGATCGCGAAATATAATAATATTCTGGCGCCCTTTTTTTTCTTTCCTTTGAGCGACTAAATCCGGAGCTCCCACCAAGAAAATGTACAATTTTGGCTCTTGGCCAATACAATACCTTCCATCCCGCATCTCGTACACGACGACAATAGTCTACATCTTCGAAATACATAAAAAAACCTTCGTCCAAAAACCCAACCTGCTCAATCACTTCATCACGAATCAAGATACAAGCAAACCCCACCCAATCTGGTTCTGTTACTGAATCGCCTTTACGAATCGGATAAATCAGTTCGAATCTAGGAAATAGTTTCGAAAACAGACCAATACGTGAGGCTCTGAAAAATTCTCCAAAAGGACTTATCCATCGAAAAGCACTGACATCAGGGTTACCATCCCGATCCAAGCAAGATGGTGCTATCAACCCAGCATCCGGTCTTTCCCGCATGGCTTTTGTTAATTCAACAAAAAGCCCAGGCTTTACCAATGTGTCACTGTTTAACAAAACATATGCATCAGCCTTGGATGATCGGATACCCAGATTATTGCCCGCCGCGAAACCACCATTTTGTGGCGATTCAATAATCCGAACCCAATTACTCCAGTTATTATTCACGATCGCATCATATATGATAGCGCAGGAACCGTCTCCAGAATTATTATCAACAACAATAACCTGAATTCTTCCTTCCTCATAACACTCAATTTCATCATTCATAGAAGCAAGACAATCAATCACAAACTCTGGTGTACGATAGTTGAGCAATATAACGTTGAGTTTGGTGGACATTTTCTACGATTTCTCTGAATACTTTTTGATAATTCTTACAAATCCCCAGTTGCAACATAATACCGAACATCGCACCATTAATGCCTGGAGTGTCTTGCAAGTGCCAATACAACTTCGCTTAAGAAAGCTTTGAACGCAATCGCAATGAGCTATAGTCAAATCTGGTATATGACCTGATCAGGCGACGTTCCTGCTATCATTGGTTTTGCTGTTCACTCCCATACCATTTTTGAACTTCACCCCGCCGATGACCTTGGCCAGATAATGATATCCCTGGATCCGGCGCCAGCGTTTCTCTGTGCTCATCCCGAGCTTGTAGAGCATTGCCTGCATGGTGCTCCGGCTCACACAGCCCTTGGCTTGGTCTGTCCTGTGACGAATTTTGGCAAAGGTCGACTCAATGGGATTCGTCGTCCGGATATGCACCTAGTGCATGGCCGGGAAGTCATAGAAGGCCAACAAGGACTCACGGTCCTCTTCCAGGCAGGCCACGGCCTTCGGGTACTTGGCCGGGTATGTCTGCACAAAATGGTCAAAAGCCTTCTCGGCCGAGACCTGGTCCCCGGCCATCCAGATTTCCTGCAAGGCATTCTTCGCCTTGGGCTGAACGGCCTTGGGCAGGTAGTTCAGTACGTTCGCTGTCTTCGGCTTTGGCATCCTGCGTCGCCCTACCTCCTCCATACATGGAGTCGTGTGCACCCAGCAGCGCTGATGACGGGGCTCGGGATACACTTCATCCAGCGTTGCCAAGAAACCTAGGGCGCCGTCTCCTACCGCCAGTTTCGGGAAGACGTCGAGTACGCGCCTTTTCAGGTCCAGCAGAACCTCCCGCCAGCTCTGGATCGATTCCCGTATGCGATTCTCAATGGCCAAGAAATGCTTCTCTCCCCTTTCGTTGCCCCCGATGACCACCAGCGCTCACAGCTTCTGGCTTTCGGCCCTAAGGCCGCTGTAGATGCCGTCTGCCCACCAATAGACCCGGCGGTCTCGGCCCATTATCCCGGCGGCTCCACTCGGCGTATTCCGCTTCCCGCACCCGTTTCAGACACCCAATCACCGAGGCCGACAGCCCTTTCGCCTAGGGGCCGACCAACACTTCCAAGGCCTCCTGCATCTGACCGGTCGATACACCCTTCAGATATAGCCAGGGCAAGGCCGCGACCCCGCGCCAGGCCTTCCTCACATACGGCGGCACCAGCGAGGACCAGAACTCCACCGGCTCCTCGCCCCGGCTGCGGACCTTCGGCACCTTCACAGAGACCGGACCCACGCCGGTCAGAATCTCACGCACCGGCAAATAGCCGTTCCGGACCAGAGCCCGACGGGCCTGTTCGTCTACCTGTCCCTCATAGTTTGCCACCAGCTCGGCCAGCTCCGCCTCAATCCCATGCTGAATCAGTCGCTTGGCGCCTGTGCGCAGCAGCTCCGTCAACGAATCCTTGACCCCTCTGGCAACGGCAAGGCAACTACGTTATCTTTGCTCATGGTGGAGCACTCTTTTGCTGTTTTCAGTTCTCGTCAAACTGAATTTCAGCAGGATACGCCGCCTTCTTAAATCATGCCATACACCAGTTTCGAGCATAGCTCCAATCGCAATCCCACTCCTCGCATAATCTTTCTTGAGGAAATTGTTCGAATTACCCCATAGAACAAGATTTGCCCGACGTCGAACACTTTTATCATACTCTCGAGGAACATGACATCCGACCATTTGCATGGAGCACGTGCTGTCGATTGATTTTCTCAGAGGTTTCTTACTCACTCCGTTCGAGCCATAGATATTAACACTCGTCTATGCCGGCAAATGTTTCGTATTCTTCTGGGCAACGTTCTGCGAGACATCTCGCAGAACAGGCGCAACGAATGGCCCTCGTCACACACTGTTCAGGTAGCACCGTGCCAAACATGCATTCCTAGCGATTATCAGATCGCCCCGCATCAGATGCTGAAACTCGTAAGAATATTTGACCATATCGCCTATATCAGCGAATATTTCAACATCCAATTAACTCATTCCTTAATATGCCTTTTCACCCATTAAAGTAAATATGGTTTTAAACAAAATTTTTATATCTAACCACAACGACCAATTATTGATATATTCAAGATCACTCTCAACTCGCTTGATCATTTCTGTCAGATCTTTGGTTTCTCCTCGGTAACCACGCACTTGAGCCAAACCGGTAATTCCTGGCTTAATTCGATGACGCGCCAAATATGCCTCAATGCGTTCTGAATAGGTAACATTATGACTCACGGCATGTGGGCGCGGTCCCACGAGTGACATGGTCCCCAGCAGCACATTGAACAACTGTGGTAATTCATCAATGCTTGTTCGTCGCAGAATGGCACCTACTCGCGTGATACGAGGATCATCACGTGTAGCTTGACGAACAAAACCATCCCCTGCATCCATAACTTTCATCGTCCGGAACTTGATAATCCGGAAACGACGTCCATCCCAGCCGGTTCGTTCTTGCAGGAAGAATACTGGCCCACTTGAATCCAGCTTGATCGCCAATGCCGCAAGCAACAGGACCGGTGACGCTACAACCAATCCCAGTAATGCCAGCAGCCGATCCTCAATGGTTTTGATAATCAGGTTAACCCCAACGATCGGCGATTCGGAAAGCGTGATGATGGGGACTCCCGACAATTCCTTCACACTGTAATTGACCAGATTCATTCCGAATATGTTCGGTGCCCAGTGCACATCCACATTCTTGTCGAGCAGATTCAAGTATAGCTTTTCGACCAGCGGCGAACTGTCCAATGGCACAGCAAAGTACACAACCCGAATTTCCTTCTCGGTCACCAGCCGCAACACATCCTCCATCCCCCCCAGAACCGGAACCGATTCGGTTTCCTCCCCGTTTTCGATATCACTGGTCATGAACTCCGCATATTCTTTGTCGGCCTTGATCAATCCCACAACGTTCTCCGACAACCAGGGATTACGGTTGATTTTATCGTGCAGATAGCGGGCCAGCTGGCCTGAGCCAATCACAAGCGCATTTTTCTGATCACGATTGTCTCGTGCCTTCAGGACCAACCGGTAGCCCAACCAATGGGCAGCCAATTGCAATCCATAACCTCCCGTATACAGCAGCAACAGGTACTGTCGGGAAAAGTATGCGCTGGTTTTCAGCAAAAACCCCACACTGAGCAGACAACCAAAGACGGCACTCCATGCCTTCAGGAGCAACATTGACTTGCTGCGCACTCCCCGGAAATTCCGATAAACACCCATTCGGTCATACACGATACCCATGGTCATCAACAACAACACGCACAAGGCCAGGTATTCCATCGGCAGCCCGCCAAATTGCAGCCAGGACATTCCCAGGGCCAGCCCGCCCACCAGGACCGCATCGGCCAGGGCCTGAATGGTCGAATACAGGGAGCTGCGGCGCTGCAGAATGGGCCGGCGCAACGGCTCGTGCTGATCAGCCCGACCGCGCCGATCGGAATCATGTCTCGAATCTTCCGGGAAGGTAAACGACTTGCGTATACGGCGGAAACGCTGGCCCGTTTCGTTCTCAGATGATGCCGTATCGACTGTGCGTTTCCTTGGGGCTAGCGACATTTTCCCTTCATCCGTTGCGATTCGCCAAAAGGCAGGACATTGTCCTGCGTATGGTACGAAGAGAACAATACTTACATGGTCATACCGCAGACAACGCGTAAACCATCGCAATAACCCCAACCAATCGCCGGCGTTATCCGGTTGTCATCACCGGTATGACGTTCATCGTATTCCCTGAATCATCAATTGGGGTTAGGATAGTCGACCCCGCCAAAGAAAGCACCAGAACAGGGCATGCGCATGGATGTGAACGACCATACCAAATTCGTCATATTGCTGACATTTGCCAGCGTTCTGGCCATGCTGACGCCAGATACTGCTGCCATGGCCCAGACCGTCCCAGCAGTCCAAGACATCGCCACGATGCATCCAACCGTCATCAAGGGAAACGACAGCGGATCAGGAATCACAGACAGCATATGGCTCATTCTGCTCGCTCTTGGCGGCTTTTTGTATCTGATTAACAATCGATCAGTCTGATTCACACAGGTGTCACGATTCAAGCGCTGCAGGAACCGCCACATCAGTCCTCCGAGGCCACACATGCCAGCCAACCGCACCAGTCTTATCCTCAACCTGCCAATTCTGGTCCTGCTGATGGCCGTTGCTGGCATTGGCCGAACGGCGTTGGCTGCCGAATATCTACTCAATCCGGGCGATCAGTTGCACATTTCAGTGTGGGGCGAGGACAACCTGCAGCAGGACGTCCTGATCCTGCCTGATGGTACCCTCGCATTCCCGCTGGTGGGCACCCTCCGGGCCGCCGGCAAGGATCTGGCCTCACTGCGCAAGGCCATTGTCCGAAAACTGAACCCGTATATCCCGGATGCCACCGTCACAGTCACCGTCACCGCGACCAGCGGCAACCTGGTCTACATCATCGGAAAGGTCAACCAGCCCGGAACCTACACGCTCATTCGCCCCACCGACGTGATGCAGGCACTCAGCCTGGCCGGTGGTCTGGCCCGTTTCGCAAAGGAGGATGAAATCCGAATCCTTCGTCGGCAGGGCAAAACCCAACGTAGTATCCACTTCGATTACAGCAAGGTCATTGCCGGACAGGATCTGACTACCAATATCCTCCTTAAAAGTGGGGATACCATCATCGTCCCATGAACGAGAAGGCCCAATTCGGCAAATCCGGGCACTTTCTGTCAACATGGTTTTCCGCACTGACGGTTGCATTGTCACTTCCGGCCCTACCGTCCCAGGCCATGGAGTGGCGGCCCGATGCCGCTTTCGGCGCCGAAATCGAATATACTGACAATTTATTTATGGTTGAAGAGTCCCCCACCGCAGATACATTCCTTATCGGTACGGCCGATTTTCGCCTCGGCGGGCGGTCCGAGACTCGCACTCTCGACCTCGATGCCCGTGCCCGTATCCAGCGCCTGCAACGGACCAAAAGCGCCGACAATGAATTCTATTCCGCCAGCCTTAACTACAACGAGGATTTCGCACTGGGCAATTTTGGACTGCTTGCCGATTATTCCGAGGGAAGTACCCGAACCACCGATCTGGAAACCATCGGCGTCCGCCCAATCTTCATCTATGGTAAGCGCCGTGCCACCACGGTTCAGCCCCGAATCGAATTCCAGACCAACGAAAACAATCGGCTGGCTTTTACCGGCAGCTACGATCTCATCCGCTACGATCTCAACAACTTCACGGACTATACCAATTACCAGCTCGCCTTCGACTGGTTTTATTCCCTGAATGACACGGCCGAACTGGATACCCGAATTGTTGCCCAACGTTACGACAGTCTCGACAACCTAGTCGATCACGATTATGGCAGCATTCTGGAAATCATTGACATTGACACCAGTGAGCGCTGGCATTATCAGATCGGTGCCGGCTTGGGCTATCTCAAACGCAAATTAGACAAAAACTACAAGACATTTCTTGGGCGCTTGCAAGTGACTTATAACAGTGAAAATTCACAGTTATATTTCGTGACGGAGTCGAACCTTCAGCCGACCGGCACAGCTCGTTTGTCACGTCTGTCACGTGCCAGCCTGGGTTATCGCCATGCCCTCTCCGAAACCAGCACCATGAACGCCGAGATCCGGGCATCACGCAGCAAACTCATCGATTCGTCGCCGAACTATGACAACGACGTTCTGGCTTTCAATCTGGGCTACACCGCCGGTTTTAGCGAGCGTCTAAGCTGGGGGATTCGGTATGCCTTTACCGACAACCGGTCATCCCTCGACAACCGCAACCGGATTTCCAACTCCGTCTTTCTTTCCCTGACAATGGGTCTGGCCGAATAACCGATCATGGAACAGCAGGGCAAAACAATCATCGATTATCTGGATGTACTGCGCAAGGAGTACAAACTCTTTCTCGTTCCCTTCATCCTGATCCTCTTCGTCGGAACCTTGTTTGCCCTGACCCTGCCTGCCGTCTACCGATCCGAGGGTGTCATCCTGGTCGAATCGCAGCAAATCCCGGACGATCTCATCCGCTCTACCATCACCAGCTATGCCGACGAGCGCATCCAGGTCATACGCCAAATCGTCATGACCCGGGAAAACCTTCTAAATATCATTGACAAGTACGACCTCTATGCCAAGCAACGCGAGGGAGGCGACAATGACACCGAGCTTCTTGAACACATCAAAAAGAATATTTTCGTCGATCTGCGCAGAGGAGAGGGTGTTGCTCGCAGCCGACGTCACAACAGCCTGACATTCTCGGTTGCTTTTGAAAACGAGAATCCACGGATTGCCCAGCAAGTCACAAACGAGCTTGTTACCCTGTTCCTGCAGGAAAATCTGAAAAACCGGACACGACGCGCAACTGAAACCACCGAGTTTCTGAGTAGCGAGGCCGACAAGTTGCGGAACAAGATCAATGTCATCGAACAACAAGTCGCTGAATTTAAACAAAAACACGAACGCAGTCTGCCAGAAAATCTAGATCTAAACAACCAGATGCTCGAACGAGCCCAAGCCACATTCAACGAGCTTGAACGTGAAATAAAGGCACAGCATGAGCAAATTTCCTATCTGGAAGTCCAATTAGCAACAATCGAATCATCCGCCCCCGAAAACGATGATATTCCACTAACCCCCCGCCAACAACTTGCTCTGGCACGCAATCAATACAACAGGCTGTCACAACGGTATGGACCCCGGCATCCAGACATTCTCAAACTCAAACGGCAGATTTCAGAACTCGAGCGCCAAATCACCGAGATCGACAAAACCGGCATTAGACCTGATTCCGAAAATCCGGCAATACTACTGATTCAGGCAAAGATTCGCTCATCCAAAGAACGAATTGCCTCCCTGACGAAACAACGCTTGGCACTGAAGAAAAGAATCGAGGAACTGCAGCAGCGTATTCTGCAAACCCCGCAAGTCGAACGCGGCCTCAAGGCTTTAGAACGCGACTATGAAAACCTACTGAGCAAGTATGACGATCTTATGGAAAAAGCCACCGAAGCACGGCTTTCAAAGAGCATGGAGGAACAAAGTAAGGCAGAGCGATTTACTCTCCTTGAATCACCGGATTTTCCTGAAGAACCAGTCCGACCCAACCGCAAGAAGTTGCTAGTGCTGAGCTTCATGCTTTCCGTAGTAAGCGGACTCGGAGTGGTATTCATCAAGGATGAACTCCGAGGCGGGATCCGCAACGTCCGTCAGCTCACCCGTTTAACAAAAACACCACCCCTCGTCTCCATCGGTTACATCGAAACAGAACAAGATGCAATCAATCGAAAACGACACGTACGAAATAGTGTGCTTGGAATAATTGCACTTGTCATCTTGATAATCTCTCTCATCCACTTCGCCTATAAACCGCTCGATGAGATCGTGTTGATCATTCTCAGCCGCTTCTGACATTTCGGGAAACCATTCATGGCAAGCGATCACTTCAAGAAAGCTTTGGAATTGGCGCGGAACCACAACCTGCGCAAGCCGAATAGCCGTTCTCGAAAGGTTACTCATGCCTTTGAACATTATAAAAATCTCGAGCCTCAATCAACAAACGATTTCAAAAATCTGCATTACACAAAAACTCGTATTCAATCTGTCAGTCCTGAATATTTACGAGAAAACCGTGTTATTGCAGGTTTCCCGGATGAACCTAACAGCAACCAGTTTCGTATCCTTCGTACACAGGTTATGCAAGAACTCAATGAAAACGACTGGAACTCCGTTGCGATCACCGCCGCACATCCCAATGCAGGAAAATCGCTTGTTGCAGCAAATCTGGCCGTTAGCCTTTCCCTGATGACCAACATAACAGTTCTGCTTGTCGATCTCGACTTGAGAAAACCCTCCGTCCATCAATATTTTGGTCTGAATATCAAACAAGGTCTATACGAGCATCTGACGAAAGGAGTCCCACTCGATAATATTCTCATCAATCCTGGGCTAGACCGGCTTGTCATACTGCCTGGCTCGAAACCAACCAGTGGTTCGTCAGAGCTACTTGCTTCAAAGGAAACATTGATGATGCTCGATGAAATCCGTAACCGTTACCAATCCCGGATTATCCTCTATGACCTTCCTCCACTGGTCGGGTTTGATGATGCGATGGTAGTGTTACCCAAAATCGATACAGCATTTCTTGTTGTTGAGGCTAACAAAACCACTGAAGCAGAACTTCAACAGTCCATGCAAGTTTTAGATGATCATCCTTTCATGGGTTACGTTTTCAATAAGGCTGATCAACTCGATCTAATCCATTATGGATACTGATTTCAAAAGCTCTAACTCTAGCAATTATTCCATCAAAACACTTGGTTGCGTTCTCATCGGGCGCAATGAAGGAAACAGGTTACATGCAGCCATTGACAGCATACCATGTGAAATACTCACACAAAGCGTGTATGTTGATTCTGGCTCTACTGACGGCAGCCAAGAATATGCTGTAAAAAAAGGAATACATGTCATACAGTTAGATGATACTTTACCATTCACTGCGGCTCGTGCCAGAAATGCTGGTGCCCGTGAGCTCATCAAACTTCACCCAACTATAATCTATATACAATTTTTCGACGGTGATTGCAGCCTTGAGAAGGGATGGCTTGAAACCGCCATTAACTTTCTTGAAAACAACTCTGATGTCGCCATCGTCTGTGGTCAACGCAAAGAACGTTATCCACACAAATCAATTTATAACTGGCTATGTGATATCGAATGGGATACACCTATTGGTGAAGCAGAAGCCTGCGGTGGTGATTTTTGTGCTCGCATTAACGCATTCAAAGAAGTCAGTGGTTTCAATCCCAATTTGATTGCCGGCGAAGAACCTGACCTATGTTACAGAATAAGACGATCTGGAATGTCAATCTATCGACTTGATAAAATCATGACTTGGCATGATGCCAACATAACGAATTTTTCTCAATGGTTCATACGAAATGTAAGAGCAGGATATGCATATACTGAGTTATTTTTTACATATCGCAAAGAAAAAAGCGCATTTAGACGCAGAGAATTTATCCGCATAATCAGTTGGGCTTTTGTATTGCCTATAACAACAATTATTATAACTATCTTCGAAACAAAATTTATATTTACTCTTTTATTATATCCGTATCAGATCTACAGAATACGTTCGAGGCAAAACGGACAAAAACGATCGTATACATATGCGACGTTCATGGTTTTATCGAAATTTCCTGAATTTTTCGGGACATTGAAATATTTTTATCAAAAATTATTAAATAAAAAACAGGAAATAATTGAATACAAATAGAGCTTAAAAAAACAAACACATCCATCCAAATTCCAGTACATGCGAACTTTGTCAATGCATTTGACAAAATTTCAAACAGCTATGCACTCAGTTTATTGCTCCAGGCGTGTTTCAGATCGTTCAGAGTTCTGCCTATACTCCCCAAACACTTTCAAACATTGGGGTGACACCGATCCAGCATTTTGGATGCCGGTTGTGGATCGGTCTCGTACACTGCATCTCAGCGTGACGAACTTTAATGCGCTTTCACGATGACTACCGCTGTAACAGATTACAAATTCATCCCACCCCGGGACCGCATCCGGGCCCTTGAAAGTTTGCTGTGTCCAAGCCGGCGTGTACTTCAGTGTCCTGATCAAGCTTTTGGAATATGG
>Ga0256832_1002104_pt1 | contig 13572 bp, 16 predicted proteins | sample 134614metaG_FD_190534 | JGI IMG/M metagenome (GOLD analysis project Ga0256832, IMG submission 190534) | Hydrothermal vent microbial communities from Lau Basin, Pacific Ocean - 134-614 | ecosystem: Environmental > Aquatic > Marine > Hydrothermal vents | place: Pacific Ocean: Lau Basin | collected... | reverse complement strand
GACATCCTCGCCCGGCACCAGCAGTACCACGGCCCGGCCCGCCGCGGCCCGCGCCGCGTCCGCCAGCAGGCCGTGCGCCACGCGCCCCGGCGGCTGGCCGGGCGTGAGGGCGAGCCAGCGCACCTGGTCGGGCTGACCGGGCTGCAGGTGGATGAGCAGGTAGTCCATGCGGGTGGGGGAGGGGTCCTTGCCGGTCGTTGGGATTCAGAGCGTGCCGAGGCTGCGCGCGATGACGCGGGGGCGCCCGTTGGCGTCGCGGTGAATGATACTGTACAGCCGCAGCCGGGTGCGACCGAGCTGCACCTGCGCCTCCAGCAGGAAGTACTCGGTGCGCACGTCCAGCCCGGCGGCATTATCGTCGTCGAGCAGCCCGAGTTCCTTGAATTGGGCCATGCTTTCGAAGGGGCGGGCGGCCTTGACGCGCGCCACGCCGTCGTCGTCCAGGCCCAGGGCGCGCAGGGTGGCGTCGCTGGCGGTGTTGACGTTGATGGCGCTGCCGGCCGGCAGCACGCTCAGCTCGGGCAGCAGCTTGTCGGCCGCCTCGGGCGTGATGCCGCGCACCAGGCGCAGCTCGCTGGGGCTGGACAGGGGCCGGTTGGCGCAGCGGTAGGGCGGGTCCAGGTTCAGGTAGTAGTCGTCCTCGGCGCCGCCGGGGCCGGCCGAGGTATTGTCGGCGTCGATCCAGTCCAGCACGGCGTCGGCCGGCGCCGGGTCCAGCTCGAGGGCGCGCAGCAGGTTGCGCAGGCGATCGACGGCCACCGGGTCGGCGCCGCCGTCGGGCCGCCACAGGTTGTTGGGGTTGAGGTGGGCCTGCAGGTCGCTGAGGCGGCCGGTGACCATGCCGCCCTCGATGGGCAGCGGCGGCAGGGTCTGGGCCCAGAACTCGTCCAGGCTGTCGATGCGGCTGTTCTGCGCGTCGCGCCGCAGCAGGGTCATGGCGAAGGCCTCGCCGCCCAGGGCCACCTGGAAGGCCTGCTCGCGCAGCAGCAGGTTGCCGCTGCGGCGCAGGCTGAGCGTCGTGCTGGTGGCCAGGACCACGGCCGCGCCGGCGGCCACCGCCACCACCAGCAGGGCGGTGATGAGGGCCACGCCGCCTTGGCGCCTCACTGGCCGCCCTCCACCAGCGTCAGGCGGCGGGTGATCTCGCCCCAGCGCTCGGTGTCCAGGGTCACGGCGATGGCCCGTGGCAACACGGCCTTTGTGCCCGGCGGCAGGTCCAGGGGCGGCCAGGCGTCCTGCCAGCGCCCGCTGCCGTCGCGCAGGCGCACGCGCAATGCCCGCACGCCGGTCAGCAGCGGCAGCTCCACCGGTTGCTCGCCAGGGGCGCGGTCCAGGTGGTGCCAGTAGCGGCGGTACAGGGTGCCGTCCTCCAGCCGGTAGGCCACGCGCTGCAGGGTGCTGCGCCGCAAACCGGTGGGGTTGCGCCAGCCGCGCCGCGTGAAGCGCAGCAGGGTGATGCCGTCGTCGCCCACCTCCAGGGCGGCGCGCTCGGCGCCGTACTCGTCGCGGATGGGGCGGGCGGCGAGCTGCGCCAGGTCCTGGGTGAGGATGGACACGGCCAGTTGCAGGTCGCGCAGCTGGCGGTTGGCCTGGCGCGTGTGGTCGGCGCTGGCCAGCAGCTGGTTGAGGCCGCCGTAGGCCAGCGCCGACAGCACGGCGAAGATGGCCATGGCGATGAGCAGCTCCAGCAGGGTGAAGCCGCGCGCGGGGCGGGTCATGACGGCGGCTCCGCCAGCACCTTGGCGGCGAAGCCGGTGAGCAGGGTCAGGCTGCTGTCCGGCGGGTCGTCGGCGCGGCGCACGCGCACGTCGATGCGGCGCATGTCCGGCTCCGGCGTGGCGGCCACGGTGGCCTGCCAGTGCCAGCGGCGGCCGGCCAGCTCGGCCGTGCCCTCGCGGCGGCCGATGGGCGGCCAGGGGCGCTCCAGGCGGTAGTCGGTGAGCACGTTCATGGCCACCCAGTGGGCCAGGGTGCGGTCGCGCAGGTGGGCGGCGTGGCTGGCGGCGTTGCCGCTGGTGCCGATGAGGGCGGCCAGCGCCAGGGCCAGCACGGCCAGGGCGATGACCACCTCCAGCAGGGAAAAGCCGCCTTGCCGCACGCCGCTCATCTCACGGTGCCTCCACCGGGCGGCCCAGCAGGTCGTAACGCAGCACCTCCTCGGCCCGCGTCTCGTCCACCGTCTCCAGACCGGGCTCGCCGCGCACCGGCCGCAGGCGGATGACCACCGGCGTCATCTCGCCGCTGGACAGCAGGAACACCTGCGGCTTGTCGGGCGGCTTGCGCTCCAGCACCACTTCCTGCCCCTCCAGCTCCAGGGCCAGCTGCAGGCCGGCCGGCAGGGGATGCCTGCCCAGCAGCGGATCGTCCCCGACCGGCTGCCAGGGGGGCGGCGCCGCCTCGCCGGGTGGCGGCGGCTCGGGCGGGGTCTCGCCCGGCCCCGGATCGTGCAGCTCGTAGAAGCCGTAGCCCGTGCGCCACACGCCCAGGGCGTACTCGCGCCCCTCCAGGCTGGCCTGCTCGCGCGCCAGGGCGATGGCGTTGCGCAGGCGGTTGGCCTCGCGGGTCAACTGCTGGTCGCCGCGCTCGCCCAGGCCCAGCACGGCGAAGCCCACCATGATGCCGATGATGACCAGCACCACCAGCAGCTCCAGCAGGGTGAAGCCGCGCTGGGCGCGGCGGGCGGGTGGCCGCATGGCGCCTCAGAGCGACCAGTTGCCGATGTCGGCGTTCAGGCCCTCGCCGCCGGGCTGGCCGTCGGCGCCCAGGGAGTAGATGTCGATCTCGCCGTTCTCCCCCGGGTTGAGGTACTGGTAGTCGTTGCCCCAGGGGTCCTTGGGCAGGCGGTCCAGGTAGCCGCCGGCCTTCCAGTTGCGCGGCTCGGGCGGGGTGGTGGGCTTCTCCACCAGCGCCTGCAGGCCCTGCTCCTGGGTGGGGTACTGGAAGTTGTCCAGCTTGTAGAGCTTGAGGGCGCTCTCGATGGTGCGGATGTCCTGCTTGGCCTTGGTGACGCGCGCCTTGTCCACGTTCTCGAACAGGTTGGGCACGACGAAGGCGGCCAGGATGGACAGGATGACCACCACCACCATCACTTCGATGAGGGTGAAGCCTCGTTGCTTGCGGTTGCGGTTCATGGTTGCTCCTTGTGCATGTGTCCGGGGTCAGCCCACCAGCTGGTTGAGCTGGAAGATGGGCAGCAGGATGGCCAGCACGATGACCAGCACCACCGCGCCCATGAACAGGATGAGGGCCGGCTCGAACAGGCTCAGGGTGGTGCCGATGAGGGTGGCCGTCTCCCGCTCCTGCTGCTCGGCGGCGCGCGCCAGCATCTGCTCCAGCCGGCCGGTGCCCTCGCCGCTGGCGATGAGGTGCAGCGTCATGGGCGGGAACAGGCCGGTGCGCTGCAGGGAGGCGCTGATGGCCGCCCCCTCGCGCACCCGCTCGGCGGTCTCCAGGATGGCCTCGCGCATGGGCAGGTTGCCCACCACGTCGGCGGCGTTGCGCAGCGCGGTGAGGATGGGCACGCCGCTGGCGGCCAGGATGCTGAGGGTGCGCGCGAAGGCGGCCGTGTGCCGGCCGCGGATGAGGGTGCCCAGCAGCGGCACGCGCAGCAGGGCGCGGTCCACGCGGCGCCGGAAGCCCTCACGCCGGTACAGGCGCGCAAAGACGACGGCTGCCACCGCCAGCAGCACCAGCACCACCGGGCCGAAGGTCTTGACGGCGTCGCTCACGGCGATGAGCGTGCGCGTGAGCAGGGGCAGCTCCTGGCCCATGGTGTCGAACACCTTCACCACCTGCGGCACCACGTAGCCCAGCAGGCCGGCCACGATGGCGATGGAGATGACCGTCAGCAGGATGGGATAGATGAGCGCCGTGGTCACCTTCTGCTGCATGTTCTGCGCGTTCTCGGTGTAGTCGGCCAGCCGCTCCAGCACGGCGTCCAGCTGGCCGGCGTGCTCGCCGGCGGCCACCGAGGCGCGGTACAGGCTGGGGAAGGCGGCCGGGAACTGGGCCAGGCTGTCGGCCAGCGAGTAGCCCTCCATGACCTTGGCCCGCACGCCCAGCAGGATGCGCGCCACGGAGCTGCGGGTGGTCTGCTGGGCCACCGCGTGCAGGGCCTCCTCCAGGGGCGTGCCGGCCGCCAGCAGGGTGGCCAGCTGGCGCGTGACCAGGGCTAGGTCCACGGTGCGCATGCCGCGCCGCCGGTAGGTGCGCAGGCCGTGGCGCGCGGCGCGCTCGGCGGCGATCTCGTTCACCTCCAGCGGCACCAGCTTGCGCTCGCGCAGCTGCTGGCGGATCTGGCGCGGGGTGTCGCCCTCCAGCACGCCCTTCTGCTGCCGGCCGCGGGTGTCCAGCGCGATGTACTCGAAGGCGGGCATGGGCCTCAGAACTCGCGCGTGACGCGCATGACTTCCTCGATGGTGGTGATGCCGTCCAGCACCTTGGCCACGCCGTCGTCACGGATGGACGGGCTGAGGGTGCGCGCCTGGCGCTCCAGGTCCAGCTCGCCGGCGCCGTCGTGGATCATGCGCTGCAGGGTCTCGTCCACCACCACCAGCTCGTAGATGCCGGTGCGGCCGTGGTAGCCCATGTGGTTGCACTCCTCGCAGCCGGTGGCCGAGTAGATGACCGGCGGCCGGGCCGGGTCCACCCCCAGGCGCTCGCACTCGGCCGGGGTGGCGGTGTGCGGCCGCTTGCAGTGCGGGCACAGCTTGCGCACCAGCCGCTGCGCCAGCACGCCGATGAGGGTGGAGGAGAGCAGGAAGGGTTCCACGCCCATGTCGCGCAGGCGGGTCACGGCGCCCACCGCGGTGTTGGTGTGCAGGGTGGAGAACACCAGGTGGCCGGTGAGGGAGGCCTGCACGGCGATCTCGGCCGTCTCCAGGTCGCGGATCTCGCCCACCATCACCACGTCCGGGTCCTGGCGCAGGATGGCGCGCAGGCCGCGCGCGAAGCTCATGTCCACCTTGGTGTTGACCTGGGTCTGGCCGATGCCGTCCAGGTAGTACTCGATGGGGTCCTCCACCGTGAGGATGTTGCGCTCGCGGCTGTTGAGCTGGGTGAGGGCGGCGTACAGGGTGGTGGTCTTGCCGGAGCCGGTAGGGCCGGTGACCAGGAAGATGCCGTGCGGCTTGCGGATGCATTCCTGCACCAGCTCCAGCGTCTCCGGCTGCATGCCCAGCTGGGCCAGGTCGAGGCGGCCGGCCTGGCGGTCCAGCAGGCGCAGCACCACCCGCTCGCCGCTGCCCGAGGGCAGGGTGGAGACGCGCATGTCGATGACGTGGCCGCCGATGGAACGCGTGATGCGCCCGTCCTGGGGCAGGCGCTTCTCGGCGATGTCCAGCTTGGCCATGACCTTGAGGCGCGAGACGATGAGCGGGGCCAGCTCGCGCGGGCGCTGGTGCACCTCCTGCAGCACGCCGTCGATGCGGAAGCGCACCGCCAGGCGGTTCTCGTAGGGCTCGAAGTGGATGTCCGAGGCGCCCTGGCGGATGGCCCGCGCCAGGATCAGGTTGATGAGGCGGATGATGGGCGCGTCGTCGTCCGAGGCCAGCAGGTCCTCGTCCTCCGGCAGGCGCTCGTCCACCGCGTCGATGTCCACGTCGGCGCCGATGGCCTCGATGTCCTCCTCGCCCTCGTGGTAGAGCCGCTCCAGGTTCTGCTCGAAGGTGGCCTCGTCCACGCTGCGCAGCGTGAACGGCGCGCCCACGAAGCGGCGCAGCTCGGCCACCGCCGCCGGCTGCAGCGGGGCGCGGTACAGGGCGGTCAGGCGGCCCTCGCCGTCTTCGCCCAGCAGCAGGCCGTGGCGCTTGGCGAAGTGGTAGCCGGGCTGGGGATGGCGCAGGTTCGGTTGCAGCAGTTCGGGCATGGTCAGGGCAACTGCGGGATGAGCCCCTCGTCGTCCGGCAGCTGGGTGATGAGCTCGTCCAGGTCCGGCAGCACTGCGGCGCGGTCGCGGATCAGGCCGCGGCGGGCGATGCCGGCGTCGAGCTGGCGGGCCTGGAAGTAGCTGTACTTGCGGCGCGTGTAGGCCTGCGCCGTCTCCGGGTCGCGCAGGATGACCGGGCGGATGAAGACCATCAGGCTGCGCTTGACCTTGGTGGTGCTGTTGAAGCGGAACAGGTGGCCCAGCACGGGCACGTCGCCCAGCACCGGCACCTTCTCCTGGCTGTCGCGGAAGTTGTCGTCGATGAGCCCGCCCAGCACGATCACCTGGCCGTCCTCGGCCAGCACGGTGGTCTTGATGGTGCGCTTGTTGGTCACCACGTCGGCGGTGGACACCGAGGTGGAGGCCAGCGCCGAGGACTCCTGCTGGATCTCCAGCTTGACCGCGTCCCCCTCGTTGATCTGCGGCTTGACCTTGAGGGTCAGGCCCACGTCCTTGCGCTCGATGGTCTGGAACGGGTTGACCGCCCCCTGGGTGGCGCCGGTGTTGGTGAACTTGCCGGTGACGAAGGGTACCTCCTGGCCCACCTGGATCTCTGCCTCCTCGTTGTCCATGGTCACCAGGGTGGGGGTGGACAGGATGTTGGTGGCGGCGTCGGAGGCCAGCGCCTTGAGCAGCACGGCCCAGTTGCTGCGCCCCTGGCGCAGGTCGCCGCCGCCGATGAGCGCGCCGCCCGGCAGCTGGGTGACGGCGCCCTGGGTGAGCCCCAGCACGGTGCTGGTCAGGTTGCCCAGGTTGGTGACGAAGGCCGGCGACACCTCACGGCCGTCCTTGCGCACGCCGGTGGCGGCCAGGGCCACGCCCAGGTCCTTGGCCAGGTCCAGCGACACCTCGGCGATGATGGCCTCCACCAGCACCTGGGCGCGGCGCACGTCCAGCTGGGCGATCACCTGGCGCAGCTCGGCCTGGACGGCCGGCGGGGCGGTGATGACCAGGGCGTTGTTGGCCTCGTCGGCCTGGATGCTGATGTCCTTGCGCTGGGCGCTGGCAGGGGCCGGCTTGCCGCGCTGGGCGGCCGCCTTGGCGCGCGTGCGCGACTGGGACACGCCGGTCAGGATCTGCACCAGGTCCTTGGCGCGGGCGTACTTGAGGAACACCACCTGGGTGTCGCCGCCGCTGTCCAGCGGGGTGTCCAGGTGGGCGATGATGCCGCGCAGCCGCAGGCGGGTGGCGCGGTCGCCGCTGATGAGGATGCTGTTGGTGCGCTCGTCGGCGGTGATGATCGGCTGGCCGGGCATGGCGGCGCCCTTGACGTTGCGCTGCTGCAGGGCGGTGAGGGTGCGCGCCACCTCCGCCGCCGGGGCGTTCTCCAGGCGGATCACCTCGATGTCCGACTGGTCGGGCCGGTCGATGCGGCGGATGATCTTCACCAGCCGCTCGATGTTGGCGGCGCGGTCGGAGATGAGCAGGATGTTGCTGGGCTGGTAGGCGGCCAGCTGGCCCTGCTGGGGGATGAGCGGGCGCAGGATGGGCACCAGCTGGGCGGCCGGCACGTGGTCGATGTGCACCACGCGGGTGACCAGCTGGTCACCCTGGCCGGGGCGGTGCGCGTCCACCACCGGCACCGGCCCCTGCTTGGCGTTCACGTCCGGCACGATCTTGATCACGTCGCCCACGGGCACGGCGGCGAAGCCGTGCACCTGCAGGATGGACAGGAACACCTCGTACACCTCGTCCGGGTCGAGGGGCCGCTTGGAGACCACCGTCACCTTGGCCTTCACGCGCGGGTCGATGATGAAGTTCTTCTCGGTGATGGCGGCCACCGTGTCGATCAGCACGCGGATGTCGGCGTCCTTCAGGTTGAGCGTGGCCTGCTCCGCCGCCGCGACGAGGCCCGCCCCCAGCAGCAGGGCGGCCAGCAGTCCTTTCAGTCGTGACAGGGTCATGGTCTTGCGTGTGCGTGCCTCGGTGGCGGCCCGCCGACGGGCCCGGTGGGGGCGGATGGTACGCCATTTGCCTCGGCGCGGGCACGGCGCCGGTGGGCGTTTTGCGGCCTGTTGTCGGTCCGACTGCCCATTATAGGCTGCGGTTCACATGGATGACCCGCCCGCCGCGCTCCAGGGTGACGCTCACGCTGCGCGCGCGCGCCAGCTGCTGCAGCACCTGGAAGCCCTTCTCCGGGCGGTCCAGGCGGATGCCGTTGACCTCGGTGATGATGTCGCCGGAGCGCAGGTCCAGCTCGCGCAGGGCCGGATGCGACCGGCGCGTGACGATGCGGAAGCCCACGAAGCGGCCGTTGCGCCGCACCGGCTCGGCGTTGACGTACTGGCCCAGCTTGGCCGGATTGCGCAGCACCTCCTGGCGCAGGCGCGCGGTGGCGCTGTTGGGGCCCAGGCGGCGGCTGCCCCCGCTCGGTCGCGGCGGGTCGGGCGGGCGCAGCACCGAGCCGGTGGCGCGGGTGGACAGCAGGCGCAGCGTCTCGAAGCGCCCACCGCGGTCGAGGATGACGCGGTCCGGGTACACGGCGCTGAGGCGGATGTTGCCGGGCAGCTTGTCGCCCACGCGGTAGAGCTTTTCGCGCCCGCCGCTGCTGGCGATGAGGGCGTAGCCCTCGTTCTCGTCGTCGGTGGCGTACACGCCGCGCAGCGTGAAGTTGAGGCGCGTCTCCGGCGCGTCGATGGGGGCGCTGGCGGCGGGCTGGGCGGCCGCCTTGCCGAACAGGTGGCGCTGGGCGATGCGCAGGGCCGGATCGGCAGCGGGCGCGGGTGGGGCGGTGGCCGTGCGCGCCGGCGCGGCCGGTGGCGGTGGCAGGGCGGCGGGGGGCGTGAGCCAGTCCCAGGTCAGGCGCGCCACGGCCGCCGCCAGGGCGACGATGAGCAGCGCGGTGACCAGCGCCGGGGCATGGCGCAGCAGGCGTTGCAGTGCCGGGTGCGCGAGGTGCGAGCCGAGATCCAGGTTGGTCATGTTCGGTCAGGTCTGCCGGGGGCGATGGGGGCGGTCGGGGGTGGATGCCGGGCCGCGCCGGGATGGCGCGCGGGGGTGAAATTTTCACCGCAATCAGGGGCATGGTAGGGTTCGATTATGCCATATCGACACCTGACGGACAGACGACCCGTTCGCATCTGTGCCGCCGCGCCGGGGGTGGCCGCGTGACGCGCCGGGCACGCTTCGCCGTGGGCCAGCTGGTGCAGCACCGCCTGTTCGGCTACCGCGGCGTCATCTACGACGTGGACCCGGTGTTCCAGGGTAGCGACGAGTGGTACGAACAGGTGGCCCGCTCGCGGCCGCCCAAGGACGCGCCCTGGTACCACGTGCTGGTGGACGGCAGCGAGGCCACCACCTACGTGGCCGAGCGCAACCTGGCCCCGGACGAGCAGGGCGGCCCGGTGCGGCACCCGCGCGTGGAGGAGCTGTTCAGCGCCTTCGAGGCGGGACGGTACCGGCGCGACCTGGCTGTCAATTGAGCGCCATGGCCAAAGGCTGGATCGAACGCCTGCTGGGCGGGCTGGGGCTGCCGGCCGGGGACGAGCCCCCGGCGGAGGACGAGGCCCTGGCGCTGGCCACCGCCCTGCTGCTCATCGAGGTGGGGCGGGCCGACTTCCACTGGGACCAGCGCGAGCTGGACGCCATCGTGCGCGCCCTGGCGGACCAGCACGGGCTGACGCCGGCCGAGGCGGAGGCGCTGCTGGCGCGCGCCCGCGAGCGGAGCGAGGCGGCAGTGTCGCTGCATCCCACCCTGCGCCTGCTCAACGCCGAACTGGACACGGCCGCCAAGCGCCGCGTCCTGCTCGACTGCTGGCGGGTGGCGCTGGCCGACGGGGTGCTGGACCGCTACGAGGAACACGAGCTGCGCAAGATCGCCGACTGGCTGCACCTGTCGCACGCCGATTTCATCCAGGCCAAGCTGCGGGCCGAGCGGGAGCGGGTGGCCGGAGAATGAGCGGGTTGGCTGGGACGGGCATGAATCCCATCGATCCGGAAGCTGGCGGGGCGGCGCGTGCTTGAACCGGGTCTGGCGGCGGCGTTCCTGGTGGGGCTGGCGGGCGGCGTGCACTGCCTGGGCATGTGCGGCGGCATCGTCACCGCCCTCAGCCTGGGCCTGCCGGAGACGCAGGGCGGGCGCCTGTGGGCCTTCCAGCTGGCCTACAACGCCGGGCGGCTGGTCAGCTACACCGTGGCCGGCGCCCTGGCCGGCCTGCTGGGCGCGCTGGCCATGGACCTGTCCGGGCTGGCGGTGGCCCGCCAGCTGCTGCAGCTGGCGGCGGGGCTGATGATGCTGGCGCTGGGCCTGTACCTGGGCGGCTGGTGGCGCGGCCTGCTGCGGCTGGAGGCGCTGGGCGGGCACTTGTGGCGCCACATCGAGCCGCTGGGGCGGCGCTTCCTGCCGGTGCGCGACCCGCTCAGCGCCCTGTGGCTGGGCATGGTGTGGGGCTGGCTGCCCTGCGGGCTGATCTACAGCGTGCTGGTGTGGGCGCTGGCGGCCGGGGGCGCCGGGCAGGGCGCCCTGCTCATGCTGAGCTTCGGGCTGGGCACACTGCCCAACCTGTTGCTCATGGGGGTGTTCGCCGCCCGCCTGGGGCGCTGGCTGCGCCGGCCCGGCCTGCGCCACCTGGCCGGTGCCCTGGTCATCGCCCTGGCCGGCCTGCAGCTGGCCTGGGCGGTGCGTGGCCTCAGCGGATGAAGAACTGCTGCTGGAACTTGATCGGGCCCAGCGTCTGGCCGTCCACGTGCACGGTGATCTCGAAGTTGACCGTCTCCTGGTCGCGCACCGGGAATTCGGCGATGTGGTAGTAGGCGCCGGGCTCCTCGATGCGCCGCAGGTCGAGGGGCTTGACTTGCTGGTACACGTTCACCGCCCGCGCCTCCACCTTGGCGTCCACCGACTTGGGCGGACCGATCTTCTGCACCTTCATGACCGAGATGTTGAGGATGGCGCGGTGCCGCGAGCGGGTGATGCCGTAGGTGCGCGCCATGGCCGGGCTGAGAAAGTCGGAGGGAAAGGCGTTGTAGTGGACGATGTAGTCGCCGAACTGCTTTTCGCCGGCGCTGGCCAGCAGGGGCGCGATGGCCAGCAGCAGGCCGAGGAACAGGAATTTGACGCGATGCATGGGGCCTCCTTGATGGCTCGGGATGGTGGTGTGCTTGTTGTCATACGCATGCCGGCCCGCCACGGTTTCGCGGCACGCCCGAAGCCGCTGACGGGATATCAGGGAGTATAGGCGGCTTTCAGGAGGCGGGCGGGGCGATGCCCGCCGGCAGCCGGCCGGGCGCCTCGATGCGCAGGCGCTTGTCGCGGCTCGTCTGGCCGCGCTCGATATGGACGCGCGAGGGGGTCACGCGGAACTGGCGGGCGAGGAACTTGACCAGGTGGCGGTTGGCCTTGCCCTCCACCGGCGGGGTGGTGATGTACACCTTGAGGCGCGCCTCGGCGGGGTCGCCCAGCCGGTCGCGCGCCGCGCGCGGCACGGTGCGCACCTGCAGGATCAGGTCGTCGCCCTCCCAGTGCCAGCAGGCCACGGCGTCAGTACAGGGCGCGCACCACGATGAGGGCGACGTTGAGCAGCAGGATGGCCACCAGCGGGCTGAGGTCGAACATGCCCACCGGGGGGATGATGCGCTGCAGCGGCCGCAGCAGCGGGTCGTTGAGGCTGTGCAGCAGGGAGGCCAGCGGGTTGTGGCCGTAGCCCTGCGGGTTCACCCAGCTCAGCACGGCCTGGGCGATGAGGGCGATGATGTACACGTAGATGGCCAGCTCCACCAGCTTGAGGGCCGCCACCCACAGCAGCGGCAGCAGGGGCGGCACGGCGCCCTGCAGGATCACCAGCAGGTACAGCTGCAGCAGCTTGAGGCCGAACATGAGCACGATGGCGGCGGTGTCGATGCCGGCCACCGCGGGGATGAGGCGCCGCAGCGGACGCAGCAGGGGGTTGGTGACCGCCACCACGAACTGCGAGAAGGGGTTGTAGAAGTCGGCCCGCACCAGGCCGAGCAGGAAGCGCACCATGATCAGCCCGATGTACAGGCCGAACAGGGTGTCGATCAGGAAATATGCGATGTTGCCCAGCACGCCCATGTCACGTGTCCCTCCCCAGTTGATCGGCCAGTTCCCGTGCCCGCTCGCGGGCGGCCTGCATGGCGCGCGCCACCAGGCCGCGCAGGTCGCCGGCCTCGAACTCGGCCAGCGCCGCCTCGGTGGTGCCGCCCGGTGAGGTGACGCGCTGGCGCAGCACGTCCACCGGCTCCGGGCTCTCCAGGGCCAGCTTGGCGGCCCCCAGGGCCGTCTGCAGGCTCAGCACGCGGGCGCTCTCGGCCGGCAGGCCCAGCGCCTCGCCGGCCGCCTGCATGGCCTCCATGAACAGAAAGAAATAGGCCGGTCCGCTGCCGGACAGGGCGGTCACCGCGTCCAGCAGGGCCTCGTCCTCCACCCACACGGTCAGCCCCACGGCGCGCAGCAGGCTCTCGGCGCGGGCCCGCTGCGCCTCGCTCACGCGCGGGTTGGCGTACAGCCCGGTGGCCCCGGTCTGCACCAGGGCCGGCGTGTTGGGCATGGCGCGCACCACCGGCGCCGCGCCGCCCAGCCAGCGCTCCAGGTCGGCCACGCGCACGCCGGCGGCGATGGACAGGCACAGCGGCTGGCGCGCCTGCACCACCGCCGCCAGCTCGCGGGCCACCGCCGGCAGCACCTGCGGCTTGACGGCCAGCACCACCACCTCCGCCGCCGCGGCGGCGGCCGGGTTGTCGTCGCCCACCTGCAGGCCGGGGTCCAGCTGGTGCAGCAGGGCGTGCTGCGCCGCGGCCGGCTCGGCCACGTGGATGCGCGCCGCCGGCCAGCCGGTGGCCAGCAGGCCGCCGATCAGGCTGCGCGCCATGTTGCCGCCGCCGATGAAGGCGATGTCGGTGGGTTCCATTGGGCTGCGTCCGGTGGTTGCGGGGAGCGCCATTGTACGCGGGAACGGGGGCCGTTTCAGGCCGTGCGGCGCGGGCCGAACAGGGCGGTGCCGATGCGCACCAGGGTGGCGCCCTCGGCGATGGCGGCGCGGTAGTCGGCGCTCATGCCCATGGACAGGGTGTCCAGCGCGTGGCCGCGCCCCTGCAGGTCCTCCAGCAGGGCGCGCAGGCGGGCGAAGCTGCGCCGCTGCGCGTCGAAGTCGTGGCGCGGGCGGGGGATGCACATCAGCCCGCGCAGACGCAGCCGGTCCAGCCCGGCCACCTGCTCGGCCAGGGCCGGCAGCTCGGCCGGCGCCACCCCCGCCTTGCCCGGCTCGGCGTCCAGGTTGACCTGCAGGCACACCTGCAGCGGCGGGCGGGCCGGATCGCGCTGCTCGGCCAGGCGACGGGCGATCTTGAAGCGGTCGATGCTCTGCACCCAGTGGGCCGTGTTGGCCACCAGACGGGTCTTGTTACTCTGCAGGGGGCCGATGAAGTGCCACTCGGCCGCCTCCGCGCCGATGGCCGTCACCTTGTCGTGGAACTCCTGGGCGTAGTTCTCGCCGAAGGCCCGCTGCCCGCAGGCCAGCGCCACCCGCAGGCGCGCCACCGGCTGCGTCTTGCTCACCGCCACTAGGCGCACGCTGCCGGCGGGCCGGCCGTAGCGCCGCTCCGCCTCGCGCAGCGCGGACTGCAGGTGGTCCAGTCGTTCACAGAGCTCGTCCGGGGCCATGTGATTGTCCTCAATCTTTGCCGTGCCC
>Ga0256832_1002103_pt1 | contig 13573 bp, 9 predicted proteins | sample 134614metaG_FD_190534 | JGI IMG/M metagenome (GOLD analysis project Ga0256832, IMG submission 190534) | Hydrothermal vent microbial communities from Lau Basin, Pacific Ocean - 134-614 | ecosystem: Environmental > Aquatic > Marine > Hydrothermal vents | place: Pacific Ocean: Lau Basin | collected... | reverse complement strand
ATTCAGGGATTCTTCAATGGTAAGCCCCATGCCCCTTTTGTAAAGGACTGGAAACTGGCTCTGGTTTCCAACTGCCTTGAGCAGCTCAAAATTCTGCGCATTTCTCGTGCCAATCTGGAGAAGTACCCCGGTTGGATGGCCTGCATCCTCCAGAGCATTGGTTATCTCTTCGATGTGGCGCTCCTTAAGGACCTCCATGGCAATAACCTTGATGTCGTACTTGCCGGCAAGCTCAAACACCCAGGGCAGGCATGCGGCCCCATGACCCTGGAAGTCGTAAGGGCTTGTGCGGGGCTTATAGGCCCCCATCCTGCTGGTTGCTATTCCAAGAGACTTGAGCACCTTGAAAGTCTCTTCAATATATTCCGGGGTGTCTACTGCACAGGGCCCGGCAAATATGTGAAGCCCCTCCTGATCAAACCTTATTCCATTGTAGGTAAAACCAACTGGAACGAAATTGACATCGTGCCTGCCGATCTGGCGGTATTTGGTGGAAACCCTCACCACCCTTTCGATCCCTGGCATTGCCGCCAGCACCTCTTCAGGCACGTTGTGGGTCGGGCCAATAAGATGTATCTCCCTGACCGTCCTGGTCTCACCCTCAAGCTCAACCATGCGGATGTTCAAGCCAGGAAAGTTTTCCAGGAACTCATGAAGCCTTTTGAGTTCCGTGCTGTCTTTGTCTACGTCTGCCTTTAAGATCAAAATCATGTCTGGTTACACCTTACTCCTCTTCCCCCAATAAGGGTTAACCTCAACTATTTAACATCCACCACCAGAATGGTCAAGAAAAACAGGGGATTTGGCAAGGGTTTTAATGGGTTAAACAGCTTTGACGAAATAAATTTCGAGGCGACATATTTTGATGCAAATAATCGGGGTCAGCCTTCTGCAAGGACCTTAAGCCACGTAAGCCTCTGAACTCCCTGAACATTTTCGCAGGCGCGCTTTAGCGCAAAGCCCTGTCCCACTATGTGCACCTTCTCCTCTGCCCTGGTAATGGCCGTATAGAACCACTTGTTGTTGAGCATGATGTACTGGGAGTTTGAAATGGGAATGGCCACTATCCGGTACTGGCTTCCCTGGGCCTTGTGTACCGTAAGGGCATAGGCAAGCTCTATGATGTCTCCAATGTGATCAAAATCGTATGCAACAACAATCCTCTCGGGATACACAACGAAAAACTGTTCAAGGTCCCTGTCTATCTTCACTATTAGCCCAACGTTACCGTTAAATACCCTGCGGGTCTCCTGCTTTTCAAAGCTCTTGCCAGAAGAGACAAACCCGTCCCACTGCATCACCTCCATGTCCCGGTTTTGCAGATGCACCACCTTGTCCCCCTCCCGAAACTCAAGGCCTGCCCGCCTGACAGACTCCCCCTTTGTCTTGTTGAGGATGGATTGGAGCTCGCTGTTTAAAACCTCTGTGCCAAGCTGACCAATCCTCATGGGGGTAAGCACCTGGAACTCCCATACGGGATGGGAAAGCCTTGTGGAATACTGGGAAGCAAGCTCAAGTATACGCCTCTTTATGGCCTCGTTGTTCTCCTCCCTGAACCTCTTAAGCTCGGACTCGCTCTTTTTCTGCCTCTTAAGGGCAAAGATGTTGTGTTTTTCTATCCTTTCATAGGAAAAATCGTGCCATCCCTGCTCTTCAACCCCTTCTGGAACCTTGCCCTCCCTGATCTCATTGGCAAAAAGGGCAAGGCGGCTGTCCTCGCGCTGCCTGAATATCTTCTTTAGATGCACTGCGGGCAGAAGGCCTGTTTCAAGAAGGTCTGAAAAGACGTTTCCCGCCCCTATTGGGGGAAGCTGGGCCGGGTCCCCAACCAGGATGAAGAGGGTGGAGGGCCTCAGGGCCTTTGAAAGCCTGTAAAAGAGGGAAAGATTCACCATGGAGGCCTCATCCAACAAGACAACCTTGTGGGGAAGGGGGTTGTCTGGGCCGTGTTCAAAGGTGTTTTCACCCTTGTATTTAAGGAGGGAATGGATGGTCAAGGCCTCGTAACCCGTTGCCTTTCTTACGCGCGCAGAGGCCATGCCAGTAAAGGCGCAGCATGCTATCTCCTCTTTAGAGGCATAGTAGGAGACGATAAGATCAAGTATGGCCTTGCAAACTGTTGTCTTTCCAGTGCCTGCGTATCCGGCAAGGCCAAAGGCAAGGGCCTTATCCGTTGCTATCTTCCTTATTATTTCCCTCTGTTCAGGAGAAAACTCTACACCCTTTTTGTCTTCGTACCTTCTGATAAAGGTGTTTACCTCCTCTTCAGAAAGGGTCTTTCTGTGTTCGACCTTTCTTCTTTCCTCAAAAAAGCCCTTAAGCCACTCCTCCATGAATCTGTACGATGAAAGCCCGATTCTTTCTCCTTTTCCAAGGCAAAGCTCACCAGAAAGGAGCATCTTCATGAGCACTCCCTCAATTCTGGCCTCACCTATGGTCTGCTCCTCCGTGGACAAAAGCTCCTTGAGCCGCTCAAGCAGGTCCTCTTTCATCAGATAGCAGTGGCCGTCCTGCTCAGCCGCCTCAACAAGAAGATGGTTGACCGCAGCCTTTACCCTCCACGGGGAGTCGAACATGACACCGAGCTCAAGGGCTATCTTGTCTGCGGTCTTAAAGCCTATGCCCCGGATTTCTGTGAGCCTGTAGGGATTTTCCTTTATTATTTCAAGGCTTTCGTCCCCAAAGTAGTTGTATATCCTCACCAGGAGGTTTGGGGTGATGCGGGCCCTTCCCCCAAGATACGTTGCAAGGGCCCGGAGGGAGCGGTGTTTCTGCCAGGATTTTTTTATAAGGGCTAGCCTCTTTTCCTTTATGCCCTTGACCTTTAAGAGCCTCTCTGGGCTGTTGTCGAGTATGTCAACCAGCCGTTTTTCCCCGTACTTTTGTATGAGCTCCTCTGATAGCTTCTGGCCAAGGCCCTTGACAACCTTGCTTAAAAAGAAGAGGAGCTCGCTTCCAAGGAGCCTGTAGGAATCAAAGTCAAACTGCCGTCCGTACTTTGACATCTGCCAGGAACCTTCAAACTCGAACTCTGCCCCCACCACGGAGGCATTGTTGGCAAGCTCTGCCACATGGCCCTTCACCGTGAACATGGCGCCCCTTTTGGGCTTTACCTTTAAAATGGCAAAGCCTGACTCCGGGTTTGAGTAGGTGACCCTTTCCACCACTCCCCTGACCCTGGTAACCCCAGGAGCATGTTCCTTGTTTTGACGAGACGGCTGCACTTTGCCCATTACCTCTTCTTCCTTGGATCGAAGAAGTCCCTCAGCCCCTCGCCAAGAAGGTTGTAGCCAAGAACCGTAACAAGGATGGCAAGGCCGGGAAAGACCGACAGCCACCAGGCTATCTCCAGATTGTCCTTTCCCTCTGTGAGCATGTTTCCCCAGCTCGGGGTTGGCGGCTGCACACCAATTCCAAGGAAACTAAGGGCGCTTTCCGTCAGTATTGCCCCTCCGACACCAAGGGTGGCGGAAACGAGAATTGGGGCAATGGCGTTTGGCAGTATCTCCCCAAACACTATCTGGAGATCAGATGCGCCACAGATACGGGAGGCCAGCACGAAGTCCCGTTTCTTCAGACTCAAAAACTCTGCCCGAACAAGCCTTGCAACACCCATCCAGCCGGTTAGCCCTATAACGATCATTATGTTCCAGATGGATGGCTCAAGAAAGGCTATTACCGCCATGATGAGGAATATAGTGGGAAAGCAGAGCATGATGTCAACGAACCTCATTATCAGGCTGTCCACCCACCTTCCGTAATAACCGGCCAGGGCGCCCAGCACGGTGCCTACCGCTGTCGCAATGCCAACGGCCACAAAGCCCACAAGAAGTGATATCCTTGCTCCGAAAATAAGCCTGGAAAGACAGTCCCGCCCAAGTCCGTCAGTGCCTAAAAGGTGCGCAGAAGAGGGTGCCTCCAAAATGTGAAAGGTGTCTATCTCTTGAGGGTCATAGGGGGCAAGAACAGGGGCAAAAAGGGCGGTGAACACCAGGATTCCCACTATCACCAGACCTGAAATAGTAAGGGGGTTTGAGCACAACTCAAGCAAGGTCTTTTGCCATCTCTTTCCTTCTCGTATTGGGGTCGAAGACAGCGTAGTTTCCATTTTCTACTCCTGTTCCTGGAGTCCAGTTCTTATGCGCGGATCCACTGCGGCGTAACCTATGTCTGCAAGGAGGTTTCCAAGAAGGGTTAAAATGGCAACTATCACTAGGTTCCCCATGAGCACGGGATAATCCCTGGCCATGACCGCAGACCACATGAGCTGGCCAACTCCTGGAATGGCAAAGATGGATTCAAAGATGACACTTCCCCCAATAAGCCCGGGTATGGATAGGCCCATGATGGTTATGAGGGGAAGAAGGGCGTTTCTCAAGGCATGACGGTAGATGACCACCCTTTCTGGAAGCCCCTTTGCCCTTGCCGTGGTGATGTAGTCCTGGCGAAGCACCTCCAGCATGGAGGAGCGGGTGTATCTGGAAAAGCCTGCAAGCCCCCCTATTGCTGATACGAAAACAGGAAGGATGAGGTGTTTTGACCAGTCCAGGACCTTTTCAAAAAGGCTCATCTGCTCGTATCCCATGAGGGAGTGAAGGCCTGACACCGGCAGCAGGTTCCACTCTATGCCGAATAAGAGCATGAGAAGAAGAGCCACCCAGAAGGCAGGGGCTGCGTATGCCAGAAAGACCAGCACGGTGGTTACCTGGTCGAACAGGGAGTTTTCCCATACGGCTGCCCTTACGCCCAGGGGAATGGATACAGCCAGAATAAGGAGCATGGAAAGGACATTTATCAGTATGGTAACCGGTAGCCTTTCCCGTATCTTGTCCCAAACCTTTCTCCTGTCCGGGGAAAAGGATCGGCCAAGGTCCAATTGAACCAATCCCTTTAGCCACTTTGCGTACTGGACGTAAAGGGGCTTGTCCAGCCCGTACTGGGCCCTGAGCCTCTGTCTCATTTCAGGTGTCATCTTTGGGTTGAAATCCGCCTGCAGGCTCATGGGCTCTCCAGGGGCAAGGTGCATGACGAAAAAGGAGATGAGGGTGATACCCAAAAAGGTGGGCACAAGGCCCAGAATACGTTTTAGCAGAAAGACAATGAATCCCATGGTCCTACGGAATTATATACTTTTGTTCGTTTTTGGGCACCCACCACCTGATAAAGTTGTAGCTTATGCCTGCAGGCGCAGGTTTTATCCCGTGAAACCTTGCATGTATTATGGGCAGGGCCATTGGAACGTACAGGAAGGTGTAGGGCTGGTCCTCTGCAAGTATCTCCTGTATCCGGAAGTAGATCTTCTTCCTCTTTTCCCTGTCAAAGGTCCTTCTGCCAAGGACCAGGAGCCTGTCCACCTCCTTGTTCTTATAGCCTATGAAGTTCAGCTGCTTTGGCCCAGTCTTTGAGGAATGCCAGATGTCAAAGATGTCCGGGTCCTGGCCCAGGGTCCAACCAAGGATCACGGCCTCAAAACGCCTCTTATCTATGAAGTCGTTTATGAAGGCCGTCCACTCAAGCTGCCTGATTTTCATCTCTATGCCTACCTGCCTGAGCCTGTACTGGATGATCTGGGCGGTCTTGTCCCTTAAGGAGTTGCCCTGGTTGGTAAGGACGGTAAAGGAAAAGGCAATGCCGTCCTTGTCCAGTATGCCGTCACCATCGCTGTCCTTCCAGCCCGCCTCTGCAAGGAGCCTCCGCGCCATTTTAGGGTCATAGGGATAGCGCCTGACATTGGGGTTGTAGAACCAGGCATCGGGCTTGTAAGGGCCTGTTGCAACCACTCCTAAGCCCAGGAGCACCCCCCGGATGATCTCCTTCTTGTCCATGGCGTAGGAGATGGCCTGGCGCACCCTCTTGTCCTTAAAGAAGGGGTGACGCAGGTTGTAGCCAAGGTAGGTGTAGGAAAAGGAAAGATACTTGTACTTCCTGAAGTTTTTCCTGAAAAAGGGGGTATTTGTCTGCCTTTTATATTGAACAGGGGAAAGGCCCATCCAGTCAAGCCCCCCTGCCTTAAGCTCCATGAACATTGTGGCAGGGTCTGGGATTATGCGCATGATGTATCTGTCCAGATAGGGCCTTCCGTCAAAGTAGTCCGGATTAGCATCAAGTTCTATGCGCTCCTGGGTCTTCCAGAGGCGGAACTTGTAGGGCCCAAGCCCAACAGGGTGACGCACAAGGCTTGATTTGGTAATGTCCTTGCCCTTTAGAAGGTGCTCTGGGAGGACCACTATATCCCCCCAGGAGCTCAGGGCCGGGGCAAAGGGCTCCTTGTAGATTACGCGAAAGGTATAAGGGTCCGGGGCCTCTGCCTTTTCCACCTCAAGGAAATCCCCTGCATAGGCCGTTGGGGTCTTTGGATCGATAATGGTTTTAAAACCAAAGAGAACATCCTTAGACGTGAAGGGCACCCCGTCCTGCCACCTTACCCCCTTTCTCAGATGAAAGATGATCTCCTTTCCGCCCCTTTTTATCTCCCAGGACTTGGCAAGGTCTCCAACAAGGTTCAGGTCCTTGTCATACTTTACAAGCCCGTTGTAGATGAGTCCTGCTATCTCGTGGGATGTTGCGTCTGTTGCAAGCATGGGAATGAGGTTTGATGCATCCCCAATGGAGCCAACCACGATGGCGTCTCCGTAGGCAGGCCCTTCCTGCCCGGAGACATCTTCAGCAAGGCAGCTTGTAGAAAGGTAAATGAAGTAGGCAAGAACAAACAGAATATGGAAAAAGGAAGAAATAAAACCTCTATGCATTTGCTTTTGCAGCAAGGAGGGCCTCGACGCAGGAGTAGGGAACAATCAGGCCTCCCCGCCCCCTTCCAAGCATGATGTGGGGCTTTGCCTTTCCGTGGTAGTCGCTTCCGCCAGTTACAACAAGGCCAAGCCTCCTTGCAATTCCAAGGCACATGGATGTAAAGGCCTCATCATGCTCGCTGTAGTAGCACTCCATTCCCATGAGCCCTGAGTCCGCAAGGCCGGAGACAATGGAAAAGAGCTCTGCCTCATCCCTTGTGAGAAGAGAAAAGGGATGGGCAAGAACGGGGACACCGCCTGCGCCCCTTATCACCTCTATGGCCTCCTCGGGTGAAAGGATGGACTTTGGGGCATAGGCCCTGGCCCCCCTTTTAAGGAATTTTTCAAAGGCCTCGCTCACCGACTTTACATAACCCTTTTTCACCATGGCCCTGGCGATGTGGGGCCTTCCTATCTGCCCTCCCTGGGACAGCTCCTCAAGCTCTTTCATGGAAACAGGCATGCCGAGGCCTTCAAGGAGGGCAAGGATCTTGGGGTTGCGCTCTGCCCTTGCCGCCTGGACCCGCTCTAGCACCTCCCTGAAGCGCCCATTTGAAACGTCCATGAGGTAGCCGAGCATGTGCATGTTGCCCTTTGTAAAGTTTACGCTTAGCTCAACGCCTGGAATGAACTCGATGGACGTCTCTTTTGCGGTCTCCTCTGCCTCTGGCAGGCCTTTGGTGGTGTCATGATCGGTTACGGCAATGGCTGAAAGGCCTACTTCCACTGCCTTTAAAATGAGCTCCTTTGGCGTGTCAGAGCCGTCAGAGGCAGTGGTGTGGGTATGAAGGTCGCAGGTCTTCATCAAACTCTTAAGGCTTTCTTACTATCTCTATCTTCGCCTTCTCCCTTTCATGCTTAAGCCAGCCAGAAAATGCCGTCTCCATCTTCCTTTTTCTTATCTCTGCCTTTATGGACTTTTTCTCTTCCTTGAACCTTTCAGGGTCTGCGCTTTCCTTAAAGGCCTTTAGGTGAATGACGTAAAAGGTGCCTCCGCTTTCATAAACGTCATCTGGAAAGGGTTTTTTCTCTGAAAGGCTGAGAGCGCCCTTTACCACCGGGCCCGGAAGCTTACCTCCGGCTGACGGATCGGTTCTTTTGAAAAGTCCCGTGTCCTCCACCTTTAAACCATACTTTTTTGCCGCAGCTTTCAGGCCCTCTTTTTTTGAAAACCCGAGTATATCCTTTGCCCTCTTAAGACAAAGCTCCCTTGCCTTCTCCTGGGTAAAGGCCCTGTCCACCAGGGATTTGACCTTTTCAAACTTTGGAATGTATGGGGGCTTCTTCTCAACAAGCTCTGCTATCATCACTCCCTCGGGCACCTCAAGAAGGGAGCTTAACTCCCCCTTGTCAAGGGAAAAGACCATGTCCAGCACGCTTGGGTTGTACCCAAGGACAGGGGCTGGCCTCTTCCTTGAAAAAAGGCCTGTCTCCTTGAGTTTCATGCCTGCCGTCTTGGCATAGCCCTCAAGGCCTCCCATCTCTATGATGGTATCGTAGGCCTTGTTGGCCGCATCCCAGACCATCTTCTTTACCTTCTTCTCCTTAAGCCTCTTTGCTATAAGTGAGCGTACTTCTTTAAGGGGTTTTGTCCGCTCAGGACGGATATCCTCAAGCTTTATGAGGTGCCAGCCGAATCTTGTCCTGACAGGCCCGCTAATCTCGCCCTTTTTCATGGAAAAGACCTTTTCCTCAAAGGGCTTTACCATCATGCCCCTGCTGAAAAAGCCGAGGTCACCGCCCTTTTTCCCTGAGGCCTTGTCCTCGGAATACTTCTTTGCAAGTGCAGAAAAGGACTTACCCTTCTCTATCTGCTTCTTTATGTCCAGAAGCTCCTTCTTTTTCGCCTCAACCACTGTCTCGTTGGCGTCCTGGGGGACCTTGAGGAGGATGTGCCTTGCCCGCCTCTTCTCAGGAACGTGGAACTCTTCCTTGTGTTCCTGGTAGTAGTTCCTTATTTCCTGGTCAGTGACGTTTGCAGAGGCCTCAAACTTCTTCTTTGAAAAGAGCAGATACTTGAGCCTTATCTGCGGATCGGTACGAAACTGCTCCTTGTGGGATTCGAACCAGCTCTTGAGCTCTTTGTCTGTGGCATTTACAGAAGAGATGCAATCAGAACTGTTCACCTTGACAAAATCCACGTCTATTTCCGCATTCTTGTATTTAAAGTAGGAAAGGGCCTCGAAGTCTGGGCAGTGAAGCCCGGCGGCCATTACAGTCTGGAGTTTTCTGGTTATCATCTCCTGGCGAAGCTGCTGTTCAAAGTCTGCCGGTTTGAGCCCCGCGTTTCTAAGGGCCATCTGGTAAAGCCTTACGTCAAACATGCCGTTTTGTTTAAAGGCGGGAATGTTAAGAATGACCTGTTGTATCTCCTTGTCTGTGACAGAAATCCCCAGCCTCTTTGCCTCCTGCCTTATAAGGGCCTGGTCGATGAGCTGGTTGAGCACCTGCTCTTTGACGTTCATCTGCTTAAAGAGGGCATCTGGAAGGGTTCCGCCGTACATTCGCCTTAGGCGCTCCACCGTGAGATTGTACGCCTTCTGGAAGTCCTCTACCAGGATCTTCTCCCCGTTTACCTTTGCCATCACATCAAGCCTCTGGGACCTGAAGGTGCCAACACCCCAAAAGATGAATACCACCACAATGGCCCCGAGAATGAATTTCATAAGCCAGGAAGCGGCGTTCTTTCTGATTATCTCAAGCATTTTCCTAGATGTCTCTCCTCTCTAAAGTATTGGACCTTGAAACAGGACTGTAGGATGCCTTTTGAGGGCTTTAATGTCAAGAAAGTCCTGTAATATGGTGCCCTTTGGAAACTTTTTGCCTGAAGGTGCACTAAAACATCATCCCCTGTATCTCCTCATCCGAAGGGATTCTCCTTACCTCTACGGTTTCCTCATGCCCCATGACCCGGGCCACCCCCACGGTTATTGGCAGTTCCTTCTTTTTGGCGTACCTGGCACAGATGGCAGCAGAAAATTTTACATCCTCCCTGGCTCCCATCCTTCTAAGGATGCAAAGGGGGCCTGCACACTCCCTTGCCTTAAGAACAACGTCCCCTTTTTCCAAAAGCCCCTCAAGGACGGCGTTTTCCGCCTTGTTTCTTCCAACCACCAGCCATGAGCCACCAGGGAGAAGAAAATGGCGGCCTGTCTGGGCAAGGACACACTCCTTGGCAGTAAAATCTGGCCACCTCTCAAATACCCTCCTGAACCGTTTTGAAAGGATGGGATCGGCCAGGACGCAACCCCCTGCAGGTGCAGGATAGTCGTTTATGCCGAACCTTTCGGCAAGACGAATCTGCTCCTTTCTGGAGCGGCCGGTGATTGCCGGAAGGCGCAAGCGATCCACAACCCCTTGAGTCTCAGGAATGGTCTCCTTTAAAGACTGCGCACTAAGAGGCCTTAGAAGCAGACCCTCAGCCCCGCTGTCCCGTTCTATTATCCTCAAGGTGTCTCTTCTTTGAGACATGGGCCTTTGTCCAAGCACCTCTCCAGTTGCAATAAAGGAGGCACCGTAACTTTCCATGAGGGAGGTGGCCTTTTTCACCATTAGAATCTTGCAGTCGATACACGGGTTGAGGTAACGGCCATAGCCGTGGGAAGGCCTGGTAACCATCTTAAGGTATTCTTTCGTGATATCCGCTATCTCGAGCCTTATCCCGTATTTTTGTAAGACCTGCTCCCTGTATCTTTGGGCCTCTTGTTCATCCCTTAGTTGGTAGGAAAAAAAGGGCGTGATGAACTTTATTCCAATAACGTCGATTCCCTGCTCCTGGAGGACCTTGCAAGCAAGTATGCTATCAAGCCCCCCTGAAAACAGGACCAAGCAGCTCCTTTGCATATTCTCTTGCCTTTCCGCTTTCTCCACCCAACATCCTCGCTATCTCTTCAACCCTCTCCTTGCCCTCAACCTGAAAGACTCGGGATACGGTATCTGACTGGCCCTGCTCCTTTTTAACGACCACGTGGCTGTGGGCCAGGGCCGCTATCTGTGGAAAGTGGCTTATTGCAATCACCTGACAGGTATCTGATATGGCCCTTAGCTTGCGCCCCACCTTCTCGGCAACCTCTCCCCCAAGGCCAGAGTCAATCTCGTCAAATATCAGGGTTTCACTTCCCCGGCCTTTGCCCATCATCACCTTGATTGCCAGGAGAATCCTTGAAAGCTCGCCTCCTGAGGCCACCTCCGTAAGGGGCTTAAGTTCCTGGCCAGGATTGGCACAAAAAAGAAAGCCCACCTTGTCCAAGCCCGTTGCACCAATATCCTCCACTGATGGCTCTGAAGGACTGGTTACCTCTACCTGGAACCTGGCCCTTTTAAGATTGAGGTCCCTAAGCTGTTGTTGAACCGCCTCCTGGAAAAGGCGGGCTGCCTCCCTTCGCCTTTTGCTTATCTCTTTCGCCTCTTTAAGGAGGGCCCGCCCCTTTTCCTTGAGGAGCCCCTTTTTCTCCTCTATCTTCTCCTCAAGGCTGTCCATGCCGGCAAGCTCCTCTTTAATCCGGCTGCGGTACTCAAGGACGTCTTCAAGGGAAGGGCCAAAACGCTTCCTTAGCCTTTTTAACTCAAAGAGACGCTCTTCCACCTGACGCAACCGGCTATCGTCCATGGGAAGATTGTAGAGGTAGTCTCTTATGGATGAGGCAACATCGTCTGCCTCAACAATTATTGAATCCATCTGTGAACAAAGCCTTTGAAGGCCAGGATCAATGGAGGAAAGCCTCTCAATAAGCCTGCTGCAAGAAGATAGCCCCTCAAGGACGTTTCCCCTTTCCCCGTAAAGCCTCTGAAAAAGCTCCTGGGCAAGGCCCCTCACCTTCTCTGTCTGCCTTAGAAGTCTTCTTTCCTCCATGAGCCTGTCTTCTTCTTCAGGCTCAGGATCTATCTCGTCTATGATCCTTGCATCATCAAGGAGCTCTTCCCTGCGGGCCTTGAGTCTATCCTGTTTTTCAAAAAGGGCGTTAAGCTCCTCTTTCAGCCTCCTGAATTCCTTGAGTAGCAAGGAGAAATTTTCCGTCTCTATGCCAGCAAACTCATCAAGCCATCTGCGGTGAATATCCACGCTTAAAAGCCTTTGAAACTCATGCTGGCCGGCAAGGCTTAAAATCTCCGAGGAAATATGCCTTAGATCAGAAAGCGTGGTGATGACCCCGTTTATAAAGACCCTGTTTTTTCCATCACGGGAGATGACCCGTCTTAAAACGAGCTCCCCTTCGCACTCTATACCCTGCTCATCAAGAATTTCCCTGACACTATCCCCCGCGTCAAAAACCGCCTGAATGGTGGCCATTCTTCCGCTTTTTCCCACAACCCTGCTATCACCCCGTGCACCCATTAACATGGATAGCGCCTTTATCAATAGGCTTTTCCCTGCACCTGTATCTCCTGTCACAACTGTGAATTCTGGCGCAAAGAACACCTCGGCACGATCAATCAAAACAAAATTTTCTATAATGAGCTCTTTCAGCATCTACAAGGCCGTGTTTTTAAGGGTTAAAATCAAAAGATATACCAAGGAGCCCTGGAGTCAACACTGTTTGATCAAGGCATTACATGTTAGAAATAAACTAAAGGCATGTAATTTGCGATCGTTTTCCAATGGTTTTCGTGCTGCAAAAAAAGAAAGGAGGAATATGTATGAAAAAGAAGCTCGTTTGTCTAATGGCAGCAGGAATAATGGCAGGGGTATCGGCAGCGGCCATGGCCTCAAATGCCCCTGAAACCATCAACCTCAAGGAAAAATTCTCTGTAACAGGCAAAAAGCCTGCAGTGATTTTCCCCCACAAGATGCACCAGGAAAAACTCAAGTGTACAGACTGTCATGCATCTGACAAAGGCGGCCCCCTTAACGTCAAGATCGAAAAGACAAAGGGCATGAGCAACGACTTCCACAAGAAGTTCTGCTGGCCATGCCATGTGGAAAAGAAGGTTCCAAAGGGTAAGTCCTGTTCAACATGTCATAAGAAAAAATAATTTGACCATGGGGGCGGTTTAACCGCCCCTAAACCCTTCCCTCTATCCTGCCAGCAAACCATACTGAATTTTTCCATAAGTTATCATACTCATTGTTGAAAAAATACAAATCCCTGCTATCCTCATCATATAGAGGGGTAGATAAGGGGTCGTAATTTCTGCCTAATTTTCACTTAAAAGAGGCCTATGAAAAACAAGCTTCTTGAAGGATCAGGGCCAGGGAGCAAAAAAAGCGCGGTTTTTGAAGACTGCATGCGCATATCTTTGTAACCATTACGCTGCCATTGAACCAAGGAGTTGTTTTTCACAGGTCTCCAAGGGGTGATTTGATAGATGAGGCTACCTATTTTTAAAGCCGCCCTGATCTCGTTAGTGCTTTTTATGGCTTCTTCTCAGGCCTGCTTTTCCTTCCTGTCAACGCCGCTTCATGAGGAATCCATTTTCATTGTACTAAGTTACTCGGAACAAGACCTTTGCGGAAAACCCCAGCTTGAAGGCATCCTTCAAGCCATAAACGAGGGCCCCCATAAGTATCTCCACATAAAGAAATTCTATCTTCATGCAAAGAAGTTGTCAGAAACTGAGGTGCAAAAAAGGGCAGCCATTGCCCTTGGCAGGATAAAAAAGGAACGTCCAAGGATGGTCATCACAGTGGACGATGCCGCCCTTTTGAGGGTTGGACTTACCTTGAATCATATGAAGGACACCTTTGTAGTCTTCTCTGGAATAAACGGAGATATTTCAACCTACAACAAACTTTCACCCTTCATGAAGGACAGGAAACCCACAAGCAATATCACCGGGGTACTGGA
>Ga0256832_1002102_pt1 | contig 13581 bp, 8 predicted proteins | sample 134614metaG_FD_190534 | JGI IMG/M metagenome (GOLD analysis project Ga0256832, IMG submission 190534) | Hydrothermal vent microbial communities from Lau Basin, Pacific Ocean - 134-614 | ecosystem: Environmental > Aquatic > Marine > Hydrothermal vents | place: Pacific Ocean: Lau Basin | collected... | reverse complement strand
ACCGGATCATTGCCAGCGTGGACGGTGTCCGTACCAGTCGTCAGTTTGGCAAACAGCTTAACTTTCAGAACCAGCAACTGGAACTTTATAAAGCACCCATTAAGAATACTCAGTGGTTACTAACGGTCTATACCAGCGAAGCATTAATTGACAACTATGCCAATACACAATGGTTAAGTGCTCTGATTATTTTTGGCTCATTGTTAATTGTAGTACTGGCGTTTCTGGTCAAATTAAAGCGTGAAGACAATAAACTGGATACATTGCAACAACAGCTAAATAAAAAGGAAGAACAACTGGAAGATGAAGCTTATAACCATACTCTGGAATTACGCAAAACCAATGAACAGTTAAAACAGGAAATAGCAGAAAAAAATCAGCTTCTGGAGACCTTATCCGAAACTCAGGAACGCCTGAAATTTACCCTGGAAGGCAGTAATGATGCACTTTGGGAAATCAACCTGGTCACCGGCGAACTGTATGTCAGCCCCCGCTGGTCCACCATGCTGGCCTACCCGGTTGGAGAAATCCCCAACACTCTGGAAGACTGGGGAAAACTACTGCACCCGGATGATAAACAGAAAGTATCTGATATGATGGATACTCTAAAAAAAGGCAAACTTAACTTTTTCCAGATAGAATACCGTTTTAAAACCCGTACGGGGCAATATAAGTGGATCCTCAATCGCGGAAAAATTGTAGAAGTGGATTCTAAAGGCTCACCTGTTCGGGTTGTCGGTACCCATAGTGATATTACATCACAAAAAAATGCCGAGCGGGAACTACAACGAAATCGGGCCCACCTGGAAGAATTAATCAGTGTCCAGACGGCCGACCTGAAACAGGCTAAAGAAGCCGCTGAGCGGGCCAATCGTTCCAAATCAGAATTTCTGGCCAATATTTCCCATGAACTGCGCACTCCCATGCATGGTATCCTCAGCTTTTCCAGTATCGGCCTGAAAAATACTGGCGATTCTTCACAGGACAAACTGTACAGCTATTTTGAACGTATTCACTTAAGTGGCCAGAGACTATTACTGCTCTTAAACGATCTGCTGGATCTGTCCAAGCTTGAAGCAGAAAAAATGGACTTCAACTTCACCTATAATTCTCTGGAAGACCTGGTATCTCTGGTGATTGCAGAATTAAAAGCCCTGATTGCCGAGAAAAAATTAACCATTAAAATGATCGGTAATGAAATTGATACCAGTGTTACCTGTGATAAGGAGCGAATTATGCAGGTCATCCATAACCTGCTCTCCAATGCCATTAAATTTTCTCCACCAGATTCTGTTATTACTATCGCGTTTTCCTATACCACTATTGAAGATAAATCCGGGGCCAGAAAACAGTTAATAAATAAGCAGTCGGCCATCCGTGTGGATGTTAAGGATGAAGGTGTCGGGGTACCGATTAATGAACTGGAAACCATTTTTGACCAGTTTGTACAAAGCAGCAAAACAAACACGGGGGCTGGTGGCACCGGACTGGGTTTAGCGATCTGTAAGGAGATAATAGAAGGACATAAAGGAGTTATTAAAGCACATAGTATTTTCGGGCAGGGGACGACCATTTCTTTCAGCCTGCCGCTGCAGACTCAAGACAGTACGGCTTATACTGATCAGGACAGTGACAATAATTTTACCGAAAATAGTGACCACAAACGTACTGATACCAGCGACAACAGCCTGTAAACATCCCGGATTTAACTGCCCTGAAGAATCAGTTCAACCTGATTTCCCTTACCCATATATTTGATTTTATCAACACTCATCATTTTCGCCATGGCAATTCCCCTGCCGTGGGAATCAAAAGCACGCATAGGATCCAGCTCCAGATAATTCTGCCAGTCAAAGCCGCTGCCTTCATCCTTGATCAGAATACGATTAAACCGCCCTTCCCGTTTAAAACGCACCCGTACTTTTTTATCCTTATACTGCTCCTGCTGCAGACGGTTTTCCACCTCTTCTTTCCATTTGTCCTGAGCCACCAGACGGGATTTTTCTTCGTATTTAATATCCAGATTACCATGTTCCACGGCATTGATCAGCATTTCAGATATTCCGGTTACAGCCCTGTCCGGTTTAGCACAGGCATTAGCCAGAATTTTAGCCAGATCATTGGCTTCATCAATGGTTTTAAATTCAAAAATAGCATCTCTTAGGGTGGACAGGCCACGGACGCTTTCTTCCAGCTGTGAAATCAACTGGTCATAACGGTACTTGTCTTCTATGGCCGTGCGCACAATGGAACGCAGCATTTCATCATCAAAAGGCTTGGTCAGGTAATAATAGGCACCGGAATTCATGCCTTCAATAATATTCTGCTGGGAGGCTTTGGCTGTCTGGAGGATAACTGGAATCGATTTGAGCTTGCGGTGGGCTTTCATTTTCGCCAGCACTTCCATACCGTCCATGCGCGGCATCATGCGATCCAGCAGGATCACATCAAACTTATCCGGTTCTGCCTGCATCTGCTGCCAGGCATCATCACCATCCTCGGCGGTAAAAAGGGTATAGCCTTCTTCGTCCAGGTATTCTTCAATAATTTCCAGGTTAAACGGCTCATCATCAACCACCAGAACCGTTGCATTGCTGTGTCTTTTGTCTGAATTTGAATTATTGTGCATATTTATGGAAGACCAGACAGGCATTAGTGCCGCCAAAGCCGAAATTATTACTTAAAATCGTTTCCAGCGGCTGTTCAGTCATGGTCTGCACGATAGGCATATCCACCATTTCAGGGTCAATAGCCTGCACATTGCAGTTTGCCGATGCAGTAATAAAACTATGTTCCATCATTAACAGACTGTATATTGCTTCATGCACACCGGCAGCCCCCAGGGAGTGACCGGTCAGAGATTTGGTTGAACTCAGAGGCGGTACTGGCTGGCCGGCACTTTCAAACACCTCTTTAATCGCCTGCATTTCTTTTAAATCCCCTACCGGGGTACTGGTGCCGTGAGTATTAATATAGTCAACCGGGGTATCAACAGTACTTAATGCCTGCTGCATACAGCGCACTGCGCCTTCACCCGAAGGCGCCACCATATCCGAACCATCAGACGTGGCACCATAACCGGTTATTTCAGCATAGATTTTTGCGCCGCGGGCCAGAGCATGTTCCAGTTCTTCCAGCACCAGCATACCGCCGCCGCCGGCAATCACAAAACCATCCCGACTCTCATCATAAGGACGAGAAGCGGTTTCCGGTGTTTCATTATATTTACTGGACAGAGCGCCCATTCCGTCAAACAGCATACTCAGCGTCCAGTGTTCTTCTTCACCTCCGCCGGCAAATACAATATCCTGCTTGCCGAACTGAATCTGCTCTACGGCATTGCCGATACAATGAGTACTGGTAGCACAGGCTGAACTGATGGAATAGTTGAGCCCCTTAATTTTAAACGGGGTGGCCAGGCAGGCAGATACGGTGCTGGCCATAGTACGGGGAACCATATAAGGTCCAACCCGGCGAATGCCTTTTTCACGCATAATATCAGCCGCCTGAACCTGGTTGGCCGAGGATGCACCGCCGGAACCGGCAATCAGTCCGGTTCTTACGTTAGATACCTCCTGTTCTGACAATCCGGCATCGGCAATAGCCTGCTGCATGGCAATATAGGCAAAGGCTGCAGCATCACCCATAAAACGCTTTACTTTCCGGTCGATAAATTCATCCTGGTCAATATGCACACTGCCTGCAACGTGGCTGCGCATACCGATTTCCCGATATTCTTCCTTAAACTGAATACCGGATTTACCATTGCGAAGAGATTCAAGAACTGTCTGCTTGTCATTACCCAGACAGGAGACAACTCCCATTCCCGTCACTACTACTCGCTTCATTGTCAGATCTACCATAGTTTAATTTATCAGGCCCCTATTTTATCCTTGTTATGCCTGTCCGTCATTACCTTAAGGAAATTTATTTTTACAAAGTTGATCAATATTAAGAAAAATCTGGAAAAAATTAATTTTTATTTTCTTGTATAATGATTTACATTGAGTTTTCAAAACCGACAAAAAATTTAAGCACTTAAGCTTTTTCTGTAATGGCCGATACTCAATATCAGTTACTACGATTATTTCAAGGTTAATACATGCCCATTATTTTTGCATCAGTCCGGCAGTTTTTTACTGATACAATCTCATTTTCCAGCTTTGTTCTTCTGCTGACTGTTTTGCTAACATTGCTGCTTCCCGCAACAGGACTGACGGCTCAGCAGGTCGAACAGCAGCCGCAGACCAGTGATGTCAGAGTACTGATTGATGTTTCCGGCAGTATGAAGAAAAATGACCCGGCTAATCTGCGCCTGCCGGCACTGCGCCTGCTGGTGGGTTTATTACCGCCGGACAGCACCGCCGGTGTCTGGACTTTCGGCACCAGAGCCGAACCTTTGATCCGCCCCGGCGTAACCAATAACAAATGGAAAGCCGAAGCCCGCAAGGCCAGTACTAAAATCCACTCCAGAGACCTGTTTACCAATATTGGTCTGGCACTGGAAGCCGCTATTGCTGATTGGGGTGATAAGCCGTCCCGTCTGCATCAACGCAGTATTATTCTGCTTACCGACGGCATGATTGATATCAGCAAGGACAAGAGTAAAAATGCCGCTGAACGTAAAAGAATATTGACCACTTTACTGGCCAGAATCGAAAAAACCGGGGCCAGCATTCATACTATTGCCCTGTCTGCCAATGCCGATCATGATTTTTTACAGCAATTATCCACTAAAACAGATGGCGGTTATGAGCAAACGGATAATGCTGAACAGCTTGAACGTATTTTTCTGCGCCTGTTTGAAAAAACCACCAGACGGGATACTGTGCCACTGGTTAACAATACCTTTCTGGTGGATGACTCCATTATGGAGTTGACTCTACTGGTATTTAAACCCAAAGGCGCCAAGCCCACTGAGGTGGTCGAACCGGGAAGAAAAAAATATACCCGGGGAAAAAAGCCGTCCTATGTGAAATGGCAAGCAGAAAAAAATTACGATCTCATTACCATCTCCCGTCCTAAACCCGGGGAATGGTCAATTAATGCCCAGACCGATCCGGATAACCGGGTTATGATTGTCACCAATCTGCAGATCCAGACCAATCGTATCCCTAATAACCTGTTTGCCGGAGAAACCCTGAATATTTCTCTGTTTATGACCAATGATAATAAAAAAATAACCGACGATGACTTTCTGCAGTTTATTTCCTTCAGTGCCCGGCAGACATCCCCTAACAAAAAACGCTGGTTCCTGCATGACAATGGTTTAAGAGGCGATGCAGAAGCTCATGATGGCATCTACAATGTCCAGGTCAGAAAAACCCTTGAAATCGGTAAAAATAACTTTGTATTTCAGGCCAGCAGTGAAACCTTTCAGCGGGAAATTAATCATTCTGTACTGGTTCATGATATTAACCTGATCAGTACCCGGGTGGATCAGATCCAGAAAGGCCCAAAAAATTATCATCAGATCTTTGTCTCACCCAATCTGGAATTTATAAATGCCCGTAAAATGAAGATCAGTGCACAGCTCATTGAAAACGGTCAACCCAGAAATATTGAGCTTAACCGTGCTAACCCACCCTTGCTGGAATGGAGTTATGAAAGTGATGCACTGGATCCGGACAAGGACTACCAGATAGTTATCCACATGCTGACCCGTACCCGCAGCGGCCGCCCGGTAAACTATACTTCACGCCCTATTCCACTGACTTTGCCTAAATTTGATAATTTACTGCTGGAGCCGGAAACGGAAAAGCCGCAGGTTGAGAAAGCCCCTGAAAAAATTGCAGAAACCGCTGAACCTGCTGCTCCTGCAGAAGAAGATTCCGGCTGGATGATGGGTATTATTATTGCGGTGATTGTGAATTTAATTGTTGGCATCATCGGCTGGCTGGCCTGGCGAAAATGGAAACTTAAACGAGAACTGGCATATGAAGAACTTATGGAGGAGCTTGAGTAATGGAAGCAATGATACCCAAACTGTTTATTCTTACCGCTGAAGCCAGTATTGTCCTGCTGTTAATTCTGCTGATGGTCTTTATTTTCAGCAGCAAAGCCAAACGCAAGGATGTTAAAGCAGCTAATGAACTGGTCAGAGGTTATGTAAAAAGCAAGGAAGAACGCATTACCGCTATAAAAAACATCCTGTCGAGAATTGGTTTTTCCGGGGATGCTGATGCCCAGGCAGAAAAACTTTATGATGAGGAAAAAGGCCTGATTAAGGAATTTGTTACCCTGTATCTTAAACATGACACTTATCGCCTGCTGGAATATTCTGAAACCGTTGCCGAAGTGAACGACACATTTCTAAAAGTATCCGGCTCTGCACAGGCAGCAGCACCTGAAGCGGTTAATGATGTTTCTGCCGCCGAAGAAAATGCTAACGCCACCATTATGGCCCGGGAACAGGCGGAATTAAATGAAGCCCATCTTAAGGAACTGTCTGAGCTGCGCCTGAAAAACACTGAACTTAACGAACACCTGTTCGAGGCACTGGAAACCGTTACCTCTTTAATGACTGAACACGGTAAAAAAACCGGACAGGAAGTGGAAAGCAATGCCCAGAAAATTCTGGAGGCTATTATTTACCTGCGTGATAACCGACTGGGTAATGAACAAGATCCTTCCGCCATGGCTCCTTCAGCGCAGGATGATCATGACCAGGTGGATACGCCATGGTCCATTGACCTGGCAGAAAAGGACGCTACCCTGGATGACAGTCCTGCTGTTAATCTGGATATCAGTGATGAACTGGATACTGACCTCGATAAAGCAGACGCTCTGGTCAGCCAGGATCCAGAGGTAAATACAGCGGAACCTGAGACTGAACAGGCAACAGAGGATGAAGATCCCTGGGCAGCCGCTCTTTCTGAACAGGCTGAAGCAGAAACCCCGGTAACTGAACCCACCCCGGAAGAAGTAATCCCGACCATTAATGACGAAGCCGATCCATGGGCTGATGCCCTGGCTGAGCAGGCTAATGCAGACACTCAAAGTGAAGCCCCATCTGAACCGGCTGCCGAACAGGCTGAACCTGCCAGCGAAGAAGACCCATGGGCGGCGGCACTGGCCGAACAGGCGGCTACTGAAGCTTCAGGTGAAGCACCGGCAACTGATACTGAGGAAGAAGATCCATGGGCTGCAGCACTGGCTGAACAGGAACAGGCAGAAAAAAAATAAACGATGCCAAACCCCAACACTACAGCCGGAACACTATACTGGCACGATTATGAAACCTTTGGAACCGATCCACAGCGGGATCGTCCAGCACAGTTTGCCGGTATCCGCACCGATGAGGAACTGAATATAATAGGTGAGTCACTGGTTATATACTGCCGGCCGGCTAATGATTTTCTGCCCAATCCCCAGGCCTGCCTGGTCACCGGTATCACACCACAGGATGCCCGCCAGCAGGGACTGATTGAAGCAGAATTTATCCGTCGTATTCAAAAAGAAATGGCGCAGCCCAATACCTGTACCACCGGTTATAACAATATCCGTTTTGATGACGAGTTTACCCGCAACACCCTTTATCGTAACTTTTATGACCCCTATGCCAGAGAATGGCAAAACGGTAATTCACGCTGGGACATTCTGGACTTACTCAGAGTAACCCATGCCCTGCGTCCTGAGGGTATTACCTGGCCCAAACGCGATGACGGACAGACCAGTTTCAGACTGGAAAAACTCACTGAAGCCAACCATATCCGTCACGAATCTGCACACGATGCACTATCCGATGTCATTGCCACTATTGAAGTGGCCAAACTGGTTAAAAACACTCAGCCCAGGCTGTATCAGTACGTTTATGAGCATCGTTTCAAATACCGGGTTCAGGAACTCTTTGACCGTTATAAGCAGACACCGCTGATCCATATCAGTGGTATGTACCCGGCACAAAAGGGCCATATCGGCATTGTGATCCCGGTAGCCGTTGATGCCCGTAACAAAAATGCCGTTATTGTTTATGAACTGCATCATGATCCTGAAGCATTACTAAAAATGGATGCCGAGCAGATAAAGCATTTTACCTTTACGTCTAAGGATGATCTGGCTGAAGGAGAACAGCGGCTGCCGCTGAAAACTATTCATATCAATAAGTGTCCCGTTGTAGTTCCGCTGAATACACTGACCCCGGAAGCGATTAAACAATGGCAGATTGATCTGCCCGCATGCAAAAAAAATCTTGAAACCCTGTTAAGCGATCAAAGCCTGTCAGAACGAATACAGAGTGCTTTTCAGACCGAGTATACAGATACATCAAATGATCCGGACTTGCAATTGTATTCCGGCGGATTTTTCTCTCCGGATGATCAGGCACGCATGCAGCAGATCAGACAAAGCAGTATTGAAGAACTGGACAGTCTGCAGTTTAACTTTGACGATCCCCGCCTGGATGAAATGTTTTTCCGTTATCGCTGCCGTAATTATCCAGACACTTTATTATTAAATGAATTACAACGCTGGGATGAATATCGTATCCAGCGCATGACGACTCCTGAGGGCAGTGCTTCCATAAAGCTGGCTCAATATCGGCAGGAACTTAAAGAATTAAAAGAACAGTATGCTGATAATGATAAAGTTATATCGATCCTTGATCAGCTGCAGCAATATCCGGCTGAAATCGGGCTTTAAATCCCCCTCACCCTGACCCTCTCCCAAAGGGAGAGGGCATAACCGAAAGTATAGTAATAAGGCCATGTCTTGCACTGAAAGTTTTAATGAGATAGAAATTATTTATGCTGACGACTATCTTGTGGTTGTTAATAAACCTACCCTGCTGCTTTCAGTCCCGGGTCGGGGCGAGGATAAACAGGATTGTCTGATCAGCCGTCTGTCCGTTAAATTTCCAGCCATTCTGACTGTGCACCGGCTTGACTGGGAAACTTCCGGTCTTACTGTCCTGGCTCTGAATAAAGACATTCACCGACAGTTAAGCCGGCAGTTTCAGGAGCGGGAAGTTAACAAGGAATACATTGCGGTGGTTTATGGGCATCCTGAGCATGATCAGGGCGAAATTAATCTGCCACTGCGCTGTGACTGGGAGAATCGTCCCCGTCAGATAGTGGACCCTGTTCAGGGAAAAGCATCACAAACTTTCTGGCAATGCCTGGAACGTTTATCCGATCGCAGCCGGATTTTACTAAAACCGGTTACCGGACGCTCTCATCAGTTAAGAGTACATTTACAGCAACTGGGTCACCCGATTCTGGGCGACCCTCTCTATGCTCATCCCCAGGCACTTAATATGGCAGAACGATTATTATTACACGCCAGCCAACTGGAATTTAAGCATCCTGCAAGTGGAGAAATGATTAAGTTCTGTTCACCTGTCCCTTTTTAAATCATTAAGACAGCTCCCTCCTTAATAAAAAACCCAGTATTTGTATACAGAATTTTTATAGGGCATTTATTTTAGCTTTGCACCGTTGTAGTTCATAAATGACTAATATAGATTGATCAATTATCGACCACCTTTTATGGATAAAGTTCATAATCAATAGCTTATTTTCCACCCTACCAACAAAAATACAATGGCATGATTATTGCTAACCTGTAGAATAAACTTATTAATACAATCCCCTTACCACAAGAATGAGGTATTTTTTAAAATGAAAATAAACTCCCTACGGACAATAAGAAAGCTTGCCCTGGGCGCATCTTTCCTGCTATTTGCATTGTCCATTCCCCTGCATGCTCTGGCAGCTGAAACCACAGCCACCGGCACTGCGCCCAAAGAAGAAGATACTTTCAAAATAAACAAGGGGCTGGAACGCCTGAGCAATGAAAGTAAAACCTGTGCTTCCTGTCATAAGGAAAAAACCCCCGCTATTTATGATCAATGGGGTCACTCCAAGCACTTTGGGGCCAATGTTGGCTGTTATGAATGTCATAAGGCTGAAAAATCTGACAAAGATGCCATTATGCATAAGGATTTTGTTATCTCTCCTCTGGTTTCCCCCAAAGACTGCGGACAATGTCATGAACATGAAGTAACAGAATTTGAAGCCAGTCATCATGCTTCCGCCGGCGACATTCTGGGTTCGCTGGATAATGTCCTGGCTGAAGTTATTGAAGGCAGTCCAACCCTGAACGGAACATCCCCCGTTACCAGTATTGGTTGCGGCGGTTGTCACGGAACTATTGTTCGAGTTAACTCAGACGGCACTCTGGATCCATCCAGCTGGCCCAATACCGGTGTTGGCCGAATTAATCCAGACGGTTCAAGAGGTTCCTGTTCTGCCTGTCATCTGCGTCATAACTTTGATTCTGAGCAGGCGCGTCATCCTGATAACTGCGGCCGTTGTCACCTTGGTCCTGACCATCCACAAAAAGAAATCTATGAAGAATCAGCCCATGGTGTTGCTTTCCGTGCCCATGAGGACAAGATGAATATGGATTCTTCCAAATGGGTAGTTGGTGAAGATTATGATGCAGCACCTACCTGTGCCACCTGTCATATGTCTGCAACGCCTGATCTGCCTGTTTCACATGATATTGGCGGACGTATTTCCTGGAATCTGAGAGCGCCAGTCTCTACCAAGATTGATGCTAAAGCCATCAAGGCCGGCAAAAAAGTCAAACCATGGCTACAACGTCGTAAGGACATGAAAAACGTCTGTAAAAACTGTCATGCCACCAGCACAGTGGATAACCACTTCCAGCAGCTGGATGCTTTTGTTGAAAACTATAACAACAAGTTTGCCATTCCAACCCGCAACCTAATCCAGAAGATGCTGCAAACCGGCCTGCTGGACAAGACCAAGTTCAATGAGGAAATTGAATGGAAATGGTTCCTGTTATGGCATCACGAAGGTCGTCGTGCCCGTCACGGTGCCGCCATGTTTGCTCCTGACTATGCACACTGGGAAGGTATGTTCAAAATGGCACAACGTTTCTACCATGAAATAGTTCCTTCTATTCAGAAACGTATCAAGGAAGCACGTGAAGAAGGTAATACAAAAGGGGCTGATGAAGTTGAAAAATTGCTCAATGAAACCCTTGAGTCACCACTGCACCGCTGGTACCTGGGTAAAAAGCCACCTAAGTTCTGGCGTCCCATTGACGACGACAACCATGGTTTTAAAGTTAGCAAAAGCAACCCTACCGGTAAAAAGGCAGATGCTCAGGCTAAATAAACCATAACTCCCTTCTATAAGGAGTAGTTACTCTTCCCCGCTTCTTGCGGGGAAGAGCTTATTAAAATACCTCGAGGGGCCTTTTAATAAGCTCTTTTTTAGCAGACTCTTTTTAACTATTGATACAGCAGTAAACTCAACTATTATGCGAATTTCAAAACTTGTTCCCGCAGTCATTGGCCTGATTGCAGTTTTAACCAGTATTAGCAGTCTCCAGGCTAAATCCTTTCCAGATTCCGAATGTACCGAATGTCATAATGAAAAAGGCTTCAGTGTACCTCTGGGTGAACACGGTGAACTGGGCAAAAAAGAACTGTACACTGACTATAGTTTTTTTAAGGGCAGTGTACATGGGCAACTGCAATGTACCGACTGCCATAATGATATTGAGAAAGTTCCTCATCGTAAGGACGGCCTGGGTTCTGTAGACTGTATCAGCTGTCATGAAAAACTTGACGATGAAGGTTCTCTGGCTGCTAAACGCAGAAACTCTCTGTTTGGTGGTTCACCACCCAGGCGTATTGTAGTTTATACCAAGGAATATCAATTATCTGCTCATAATGATAAAAGCGTTAAAAATAACGCTACCTGTGCTACCTGCCATACTGCTCACTATGTCTATCCTTCCGATGACAAACGTTCCAGTGTCTACCGTCTGAAATCTCCGGAACTGTGTGGCTCCTGTCATGAAAAAGCGCTTAAGGAATATCGTAACTCCATGCACGGTGCCGCATTAAAAACACCCTGGAAAGGCGACTCTGCAACCTGTGCTGACTGTCATTCAGCTCATCAGATCAGTGATCTTTCCAAATTACCGGCTCACCGAGTAATTACCGAAGGCTGCGGTGAATGTCATGTGGACGAGCTTGATGGCTATATGTCCAGCCCGCATGGTCAGCTGGCATGGCATGGCGATAAAAAAGCCCCCCGTTGTGTAGACTGTCATGAAGGCCATACTATTACTCATGTTGATGATCCCCGTTCTCCGGTTAACCCGGCCAATAAGGTTAAAACCTGCCAGGAATGCCATAAAAAAGCTAATGAGAATTTTGCCAAATACAACCCGCACGGTACTACTAATAATTTCGAAAAATATCCTGAATTATGGCTCATTGCCAAGGGCATGGGTTTTCTGATTATTCTGGTGCTACTGTTTTTCTATCTGCATTCTGTTTTATGGTTCTGGCGTGAGAAAAAAGAACGCCCTGTTATTTATCAGCGCAGTGATTCACGCAGTTATCCCATTCGTATCAAACCTGAGAAAAAACACAGCGGCATCTATTTCCAGCGTTTTCCCTGGTACTGGCGTATTAACCACTGGATGCTGGCTCTGTCCCTGATGTTCCTGGTCTTTACCGGCATGGTGGTTATGTATCCTAATACCCACTGGGCCATGACCCTGGTTCCTCTGCTGGGCGGCATGGGTACACTTAATAATCTGCATCACTGGGCTGGTCTTATCTTTATGCTGGCGATATTTGGCCATGCCGGTATTGTGCTGTATAAGATTTTTACCAGTAAGGAAAAGTTTGACTGGTTTGGCCCAAACTCTCTGTTACCACGCAAGAAAGACTGGGAAGATATGAAAGGCCAGTTCCGCTGGTATTTCGGCAAAGGACCACAGCCCCGTTTTGACCGCTGGACTTACTGGGAAAAGTTTGACTACTGGGCCGTTTACTGGGGTGCCTTTGTTATTGGTACTTCCGGTATTCTGTTATGGTTTGCAGAAGATATCGGCCAGTATATCCCCGGCTGGATCTTTAATGTCGCCACTATAGCCCATGGTCTGGAAGCTTTCCTGGCCGTACTGACCCTGTTTGTGGTGCACTTCTTTAACAACCACTTCAGACCCGCCAAGTTCCCTCTCGATACCGTCATGTTTACCGGCGTCTGGGATCTGGAAGAGCTGAAAGAAGAACGCCCTGAAGAATATGAACGCCTGAAGGCTACCGGTGAACTGGACAAACTGATAGTTAAAGGTCCATCAAAAAGATGGAATATTATTTCCCATATTCTGGGCTTTACCCTGCTGGGTATTGGTCTGATACTACTGATTATGGTAGTGGACGGGTATATTGATCACGGCCTGTTTTAACCTGAACAAATCCTGTCCACGTCAATAAGCAATTTATTGCGGGCAGGATGCCCGCACTCCCACTTTCTATTAAAGTCTGAAAAATCTTTGCGCGTTCTGCATACTTTTTTCCCTGACCTGTTCTTCATCCTGCTCCATAAATCCCGCCAGGCTTTTTATAATATGCGGCAGATACTTTGGCTCATTCCGTTTCCGGCTCTTACGCTGTTTTTTAGTTAGTGTCTTATTTTCAGGAAGAACCAGATCAGCGGGAAACAGATAAGGGGCATCCGTTTCCACCATTAGTCGTTGCAGGGGCAGATATTTAACAGCTGTCTGTAAGTCCTGACACCGCCTATGATC
>Ga0256832_1002101_pt1 | contig 13582 bp, 14 predicted proteins | sample 134614metaG_FD_190534 | JGI IMG/M metagenome (GOLD analysis project Ga0256832, IMG submission 190534) | Hydrothermal vent microbial communities from Lau Basin, Pacific Ocean - 134-614 | ecosystem: Environmental > Aquatic > Marine > Hydrothermal vents | place: Pacific Ocean: Lau Basin | collected... | reverse complement strand
GCCACCGAGGCGGCCCGGCGCTATGGCTACGAGGCGCTCGGCATCGACCTGGGACGTGAATCCATCGAGATCGCGCGTGAGCTGTTTCCCGAATGTCGCTTCGACCTGCTCACCGCCCAGGAACTGGCGGAGCGCGACGAGTCCTTCGAACTGGTCACCTGCTCCGAGGTGATCGAGCATCTCACCGAGGTCCAGTCCTTCGCCCAGGCACTGGCCTCACTGACCCGGCCGGGCGGTATCCTCTACCTGACTACGCCGGATGCCGGCCATCCCCTGGTGCCGCGTGACCCGCTGTCCTGGAAGGAGATCTGCCCGCCGCATCATCTGATCTATTTCGGCAGGCCGCAGATCCGGCGCCTGCTGGAGGCGCACGGTTTCAAGGTGCTGTTCTTCTTCCCCATGCTGCACAAGCCCAGTCTGCGGCTGGTGGCTCGGAGGCTCTGAGGCTATTTCCGCTCCAGGCGATGTCGCTCCAGCATCTTGGCGTTGCGCAGAAAACGCGAATAGGCGTGGCTGAATGCCAGCACGAAGCCGTACATGCCGCCGGTGATGTGCCGCTTCAGGACATAGGCCTTGAAGAAGTCGATGGGAAAGCCGAACAGCAGGCGCCCCACCAGCACGGGGTAGGGCTTGAGGCGCTGTTTCTCTGCCTGCAGGCTGGTATAGCGGTTGAACTTGTCCACGTAGTGGTGCAGTCCTGGGGACGAAAAGTGATAGCAGGGTGCCTTCAGTAGTCCCACCCTGGCGTCCTTGGGCGGTGTGATGGCATCCCAGGTGGGATGATCCGGAAAGCGCACCACCCGCCGGTCATAGAGCCGGATTACGTCGTTATGCTCGGCCAGCCAGCGGGGTTTCTCGTCGCCCGGGTAGACGGTGGTCACCTTGATCCGGTACAGGGGCAGGGGTGGTTCGCCCTTGGCAAAGAGGGCGCGAATCTCCCCGATCAACTCGGGCGACAACACCTCGTCGGCATCCAGATTGAGCAGCCAGTCGTGACGGCACTGGTCCTCGGCAAAACGTTTCTGCGGCCCGTAGCCGGCCCAGTCGTGGTGGATCACCCGGGCACCGGCTGCCTCGGCGATCTCGACGGTGCGATCGGTGGAACCCGAGTCGACCACCACAATGTCATCACTGAGTTGGTGCGCGGCGGCGATCACCTCGCCGATCCGGCGTTCCTCGTTGCAGGCGATGACGAAAACCGAGAGGGGGGGCGGCGTTGTGGATTGAGGCATGAGTGGGAACTGTATGTCGAGAGGGCCAATCGTACATAAAATGTGCCAGACCTGCGTCGCCAGGCAAAGGGGCAAGGTATAATCCACGGCTTTGTTTCATGGCGCAGGCAGTGGATCTGCCGGCCTTGGGTAAGGTGGCGATGAAGGCGGTTATTCTGGCGGGGGGCCTGGGAACCCGGATCTCGGAGGAGACCCATCTGAAACCCAAGCCCATGATAGAGATCGGGGGGCGGCCCATCCTGTGGCACATCATGAAGATCTACTCGGCACATGGCGTGGACGAGTTTGTGATCTGCTGTGGTTACAAGGGTTACGTCATCAAGGAATATTTCGCCAATTATTTTCTGCACATGTCGGACGTCACCTTCGACATGACCCACAATCGGATGGAAGTCCATCAACGTAACGCCGAACCTTGGCGGGTGACGCTGGTGGACACCGGAGAGGACACCCTGACCGGCGGTCGGCTGAAACGGGTGGCACGCTATGTCGAGGACGAGCCGTATTTCTTTTTCACCTATGGCGACGGGGTGGCCGACATCGACATTTCGGCACAGCGGCAGTTTCATGAATCGCATGGCCGCCTGGCCACGGTGACCGCGGTCACCCCGCCAGGCCGCTACGGTGCCCTGCAGTTGAACGGTGGCCGGGTCGATGGGTTCACCGAAAAGCCGCGTGGCGACGGCGGATTGATCAACGGCGGATTCTTCGTCCTCTCCCCCCGCGTGCTGGACCTGATAGCGGGTGATGGGACCAGTTGGGAGGCCGAGCCACTGGAGGTGCTGGCGGGACGCGGCGAGCTGATGGCTTACCAGCACCAGGGTTTCTGGCAGCCCATGGACACCCTGCGCGACAAGAATCATCTCGAGGCGATGTGGGCCAGTGGGCAGGCGCCCTGGAAGGTATGGAAATGAAGCCATCCTTCTGGCAGGGCAGACGGGTCTTTCTCACCGGTCATACCGGCTTCAAGGGAGGCTGGCTGGCATTGTGGCTGAGCCGTCTGGGAGCCGAGGTCGTCGGTTATTCTCTGGCGCCACCGAGCACTCCTGCGCTGTTCGATCTGCTGGACCTGCAAGCCCGTCTGTTCGCGCATCAACTGGCCGACATCCGGGACCTGGAGCGTTTGAAGCAGGCGGTACGCCATGCACAACCCGAAGTGGTTTTCCATCTCGCGGCACAGCCCCTGGTTCGTGCATCCTACCGCTCCCCCATCGAGACGTGCGAAACCAACATCATGGGCACCGCCAATCTGCTGGAGGCGTTGCGTGACATCGACAGCGTGCGCGCAGTGGTGGTGGTCACCAGCGACAAGTGCTACGAGAACCGCGAGTGGCTCTGGCCCTATCGCGAGAACGAGGCGCTTGGAGGGCATGATCCCTATTCGGCAAGCAAGGCGGCGGCAGAGATCGTCACCGCCGCCTACCGCCGCTCCTTCTTCGGCGATACGGACTGTGCCGTGGCGACCGCGCGTGCCGGCAACGTGATCGGCGGCGGAGACTTCGCCGAGGATCGCCTGCTACCCGATCTGTTTCGCTCGCAGGCGGCCGGAGAGCTTCTGCATCTTCGGTATCCGCAGGCCGTGCGTCCCTGGCAGCATGTACTGGAGCCGCTCCGTGGTTACCTCATGCTGGCCGAGAGACTTTGGGACGCGGGCAGGGACTACGTGGGTGCATGGAACTTCGGTCCGGAGGAGGCGGATATCCGTACCGTGAGCGAGGTGGTCGAATCACTGGCCCACCGATTGCCGAAGTTGCGCTGGACCCAGGACGACACGCCCCAGCCGCACGAGGCCGGCCTGTTGCGGCTGGACAGCAGTCAGGCTCGGTTGCGTCTTGACTGGCGGCCGGTGTGGCGGTTGGACAAGGCGCTCGAAGCGACAACGGAGTGGTATCTCGCCTGGCAGTCGAGGCGGGACATGGACGCACTCACCGAGGTCCAGTTGCAAGATTACGAGGCCGAGGCATGGCACGATTGATCCTGCATCGAATCGAGCTGAATGGCATGCGGATCATCGAGCGCCAGCCGCTGGGTGACGAGCGCGGCTGGTTCGAACGCCTGTTCTGCGACGAGGAGTTGCGGCCCGTGCTGGGGGAGCGGCGGATTCGCCAGATAAATCGCTCCTTCACGGCCCGGCGCGGTGTGGTGCGTGGCCTGCATTTCCAGCATCCACCGGCCGCCGAGGTGAAGATCGTTTCCTGCCTGCGTGGCGAGGTGTTCGATGTGGCGGTGGATCTACGCGCCGGATCGAAGACTTTTCTGCAATGGCATGGCGAGTACCTGTCGGCCGGCAACCGTCGCGCCCTGCTGATCCCGGAAGGCTTCGCTCACGGATTCCAGACGCTCACCGAGGACTGCGAACTGCTGTATCTGCATACGGCCGCCTATGACGCCGCGCGCGAAGACGGCTTCGACGCGCTCGACCCCCGAATCGGCATCGACTGGCCGTTGCCGATATCCCAGCGATCACCGCGCGACGAGGGGCTGCCGGGGGTACCCGAGGATTTTGGGGGGGTCTCCCTGTGAACTGCCGTCATTGTGGTGCAGTACTGCATCTGCCGCTGATCGATCTGGGCACGGCGCCACCCTCGAACGCCTACCTGTCGGCGGACGAGCTGAAGGGTCCCGAGAAGTGGTATCCCCTGCGGGTACTGGTGTGCGAATCCTGTTGGCTGGTCCAGACCGAAGACTTTCTGGACCGCGAATCCCTGTTCTCCGGCGACTACGCCTATTTCAGCTCCTATTCGAGCAGCTGGCTGGAGCATGCAGAACGCTATGTCGGCAACATGGCGGAGCGTTTCGGGCTGGGGGCGGAATCCCTGCATGTGGAGGTGGCATCGAACGATGGCTACCTGCTGCAGTTCAGCCGGCAACGGGGCATACCATGCCTCGGCATAGAGCCTACTGCGAGCACCGCCAGCGCAGCGCGCGAGAAGGGCATCGAGACACGCGAGGCCTTTTTTTGCGTCGCACTGGCGGAGCAACTGAGGGAGGAAGGGCTCCAGGCCGATCTGATGACCGCCAACAACGTGCTGGCGCACGTACCCGACATCAATGATTTCGTGCGTGGTTTTGCGGTCCTGCTCAAACACGACGGTGTGGCGACCTTCGAATTTCCGCATCTGGTGCGTCTGATCGATGAGGCGCAGTTCGACACCATCTATCACGAACATTACTCCTACCTTTCGTTGACGGCGGTCGAGCGCATCTTTGCTTCCAATGGGCTGAAACTGTTCGATGTTGAACAACTGCCGACCCACGGTGGCAGCCTGCGCGTCTATGCCCAGCGGAGCGACGGTGACCGCATGGTATCCGATGCAGTCATCGACCTGCTGGCAGACGAAGAACGGTGGGGTGTTCAGACAGCGGGCTATTATTCCAATCTGCAGCCAAGAGCGGAGCGGATCAAGAACGACCTGCTCGCTTTCCTCGTACAGGCCAGGCGAGAAGGAAAGCGGTTGGGCGCCTACGGTGCGGCGGCCAAGGGCAATACCCTGCTCAATTTCTCCGGTGTTCGGGCCGACCTGCTGCCATGGGTCGTCGACCGTAATCCCGCCAAGCAGGGCAAGTATCTACCGGGCAGCCGCATACCGATCGTCGATGAATCGGCCATCGAACGCGAGCGCCCGGACTACCTGCTGATCCTGCCGTGGAACCTGCGTGACGAGATCATCGCGCAGCAGGCGCGGATCCGGGATTGGGGTGGACGGTTTCTGACAGCAGTGCCGGAGTTGAAAGTCGTATGAATACGCGGATTCCTTATACAAGGCCGTCGATCACCGAGCTGGAAGTGGCCTATGCAACCGATGCGGCGGCCAATGGCTGGGGCGAGAAATGCTACGACTACATCGACCGGTTCGAATCGATGTTTCGGGAGCATCTGGGAGTCGAGCACGCCATTGCGACTTCCAGTTGCACTGGCGCCTTGCACATGGGAATGGCGGCATTGGGTATTGGCCCTGGTGATGAGGTCATACTGGCCGATACCAACTGGATCGCCACCTGCGCTCCTATCGTGCACCTGGGGGCGACGCCAGTCTTCGTCGATATTCTCGAAGACAGTTGGTGCATCGATCCGGAACTGGCCGAGCAGGCTATCACCCCCAGGACGAAGGCGATTATCGCTACCCACCTCTATGGGAATCTGTGTGACATGGATGCCTTGCTCACCATCGGTGAACGGTATGGCATTGCCATCATCGAGGATGCCGCAGAAGCCGTTGGCTCGATCTATCATGGCAAGCGGGCGGGTTCCATGGGAATTTTCGGCGCCTTTTCCTTTCATGGGACCAAGACCATCACCACGGGTGAAGGCGGCATGTTCGTCACCAACGATCCGAGCCTGTATGAGCACGTGTTGACCTTGAGCAACCATGGACGGGCAAGAGGACAAAGCAAGCAATTCTGGGCCGACATGGTGGGTTTCAAGTACAAGATGTCGAATATCCAGGCCTCGATTGGCTGTGCTCAGTTGGAGCGTGTGGAGGAACTTACGGCGCGCAAGCGCGAGATTCTGGCTGGTTATCGCCATCGGCTCGGCCACTTTCCTGGAATTTCCATGAACCCGGAGCCAGAAGGAACGGTAAATGGCGCCTGGATGCCTACTGTGGTGTTTTCCCCCGATCTTGGGATCAGGCGAGGGATGCTACAGTCTGCATTTGTGGGCAGGAATATAGATGCCCGGGTTTTCTTCTGGCCCCTATCTGGGTTGCCGATATTTACGTCGGTACCAAGCAACGAAAATGCGTGGGCTATACCGGAGAGGGCTATTAATCTTCCCAGCTACCACGACATCTCCGAGCAAGACATGGACCGGGTGGCCCACACTATAGCAAGCCTTATGGGGTCTTGATGATGAGCGATAAGATCAGGGTGATGGTCGCTGGGCTGGGTGGCGCCTCACTGGGTACGGAGATTCGCAAGTGCCTGGAGTTGGCAGGTGGCTATGAAATCTTCGGATGTGACATCTCCAGAACAGCCTATGGTCTTTATGAGCTTGGGTTCAACGAGACTTGGCTGATCTCCCCGGACGATTACGAGGCGAATGTCTTGAGGGTGTGTAGAGAATGTGGTGCCCAGTTCCTGATTCCGGGGGGTGAGCAGCCAATGGTGCTACTGGGTGCGGTAGCCAAGTCATTCGAAGAAGAGGGGATTAGTCTGCTGTCGAATACGGCTGAGGTTGTCGCACAACACTCAGATAAGACGAAAACCTTTACTCAATTGGCCGCCAATGGAATCCCCGTTCCGCGTACCGTGCATGTGACCAGCCATCAGGACTTCGATCATGTCGGGTTTCCCTGCATCATCAAGCCGGCGACCGGCTCAGGCGGGAGTGTCGGCGTCTTCTATGCGGTGAATGCAGACGAGGCGATGATCTATGCTGAGTTCATCCGGCGTAGTGGCAATCCCCCGATTGCACAGGAGTATGTCTCCGAGACAGAGGGCGAGTTCACGATCGGAGTCTTATCGCTACCTGATGGCAGAGTGGCCGGATCCATTGCTTTGCGCAGAGCACTGGATGCCAAGCTGTCGGTGGCCTACAGAGGGCGGGGTGGCGTGATATCGAGTGGCTATACGCAGGGCCATATCGGCGAGTATTCCGATCTTTGTCGCCAGGCTGAAAGGATTGCAGAGGTCATCGGTAGCCGTGGTCCGATCAATATTCAGGGGCGGGTGCGGGGTGGGGTGCTGTTGCCTTTCGAGATCAATCCACGGTTTTCTGCTTCGACCTATCTGCGGGCTCTTGCGGGATTCAATGAAATCGACATGTTGATCAAATACGTACTCGATGGCGTGTCCCCGAGGCCAGGACCGATCAGATATGGTTGGTACCTTCGGAGTCTGACCGAGCAGTATGTGGCGGATACAGATCTGAAATGACTATCCGCTGGATTACCGATCGGCTGGGAACATCGCCATGGTCGAAGGAACTCGTTTCTGGTCCCCACAGTGTTGTCGATGTCCGACTTCTCCGGGATGCGGCTGGCAATCCTCCGGCGTTGATCCGGAACAAGATCGATGAGGCGTTTCGGCACTTGGAGGATGGTAGGCGAGTAATCATCTGCTGTGATTACGGTGTTTCCCGTAGCAATGTGATCGCCGCTGGCGTGCTGGCGCGACAGGAGAATATCAGTCTTGACGAGAGTCTCCGGCGAGTGATCCGTGCTACCGGAGAATCCGGCATAAAGGTGGATCTTGTACAGGACATGCGCCGCGCGCTGGATATCAGCATACCGGAGGCCGATTCGCCCAGCGTGCTGGTACTCGGCGGAGATGGGTTTATTGGCCGAAATCTCAGCACCCTCATGGGAAATACTCTAGGCTGCGATGCCATCGGACAGGATATGGATCTTGTCTGGAATCCAGTACTGCTCGATGCGGCCATGCAAGGGAGTGGCGCCAACAGACTCCTTTTCTGCTGGCATCCTCCTGGTCTGGATACCAACCAGGCAGCCGGACAGTTGGTCAGCGCACTGCGTAACGCGCTCGAGGTGTGTCGAGTACGTAAGGCAGGGATTGTTTTTCTTTCGGGGCAGCAGGTGTTTTCTGGCCACAGGAGGGTTGGCGAGGTCTCCTTCAGTGAAGAGGATGAGCCACAGCCGGGTGGGGCTGCGGGGGATGCGCTGTTTCTGGGAGAGGTCTTGGTCAAACAGTATGCAATTCGCTATGACCTGCCTGTCCTGATCGTGCGCCCCTCGTACATATATGGAGAAGGCGACGAGCGTCCATGGCTACTCAATACCTTAATCCGGAAGGCGCTGCGCGGGGATGATGTTGTAACCCATCATTACGAAAATGGGAGCCCGCTCATCGATCTGTTGCATGTGAGTGATCTGGCCAAGGCTCTTTCTCTTGCAATGGAAGTCGGACAGACGGGAGTGTTGCATGTGTCTTCGGATAATCGTATTACCACCCGCGAACTGGCCAAGAGGATTGTCCGTATGGCCGGCTCGAGTAGCAGGCTTGCCAGTGTCGAGATGCCAGGGGGTTACCGCGCAGTAAGATTGGTATCGAAGATAAGATCTCGATTGCCGCAATGGGCTCCCACTGTCAGCCTCGAGGCGGGGCTGAGGCGGGTTGTCGCTGCTTTGGCTCAAGATTTATTGAAGGATGAGACATGACTACATCACCAAGTGACGAAAAGGCGCGCCAAGAGGCTTTCCCCTGGGAGCGGTCGAAATATCATACTGATTACAACTCGGTATTGGCTCATTATAAAGTGGTGTCATGCCTTGAGCATGCCAAGGGTGATTCACTCCTGGATCTTGCTTGTGGAGACGGTCTGATGACTGCGATGTTTGCTGAGTATTTCGATCGGATAGTCGGTGTTGATGCTTCCAGTGCTCATATTACCGAAGCGCGGCGCAGGTTGCCCGAGGCGCGTTTTTTCGAGAGCCTTATCGAGGATTTCGAGATTGACGAAAAGTTCGATGCAGTGTTCCTTCTGGATATTCTGGAGCATGTCATTGATCCGGTTGCGGTGCTGAAAAAGGCAGCAAGCTTTCTTGTTCCTGGCGGTACGCTGATTGCCCATGTGCCTAATGCGGTGGCGATCAACCGCCGGCTTGCCGTGCTGATGGGCACTTTGACCTCATGCCATGAGTTATCGCCATTCGACATCAATATTGCAGGCCATCGCCGGACATATGAGATGGAGACCCTGGTTTCCGATGTGGAAGCGGCAGGGCTTAAGGTGACAGCTACTGGAGGTGTTTTCTATAAGATGTTGTCTACACCTCAGATGGATTGGTTTCTGAAGAACGGGTTATGGGAAGAAGGAGGCTTCGGATGGGGGCGCGTTGGTGAGGAAAAGTCAAAAGACTGGAAGGCCGAATTTTGCAGGGCCTGTTATGAGCTGGGAAAGCAGCAGCCTAATGATTGCAATATAATTTTCGTCTGTGCCACGCATTCCTGATCGAATGGGTGGATGGGTAGGTTATTATAAGGGGGGCGCAGTGAATCCAGTCGAAGAATTTAAGGAAATCGTAAAGAGAAATATAGATGGTTTGTCAGAGGACTCTGACTTGTATAATACGACGCTTGCTTGGATTCGTCAATCAAGCCGGTATGGCTATACCTATAATTTTTCTTGGTTGGGGAGGCCGATTATACAGTACCCACAGGATATTGTGGCTATTCAGGAGCTTATTTGGGAGGTTAAGCCAGATCTGATAATTGAAACAGGAATAGCTCATGGTGGTTCGCTTGTCTTTAGTGCGTCGATGCTTGCGCTATTGGATTTGGCTGATGCCGTCGAATTAGGAGGTGTGCTGAATCCGACGGAATCTCACCGTAAGGTGCTGGGTATAGATGTGGATATTAGACCGCATAACAAGGAACTTATAGAGGGGCATCCTATGTCATCAAGAATCGAGATGATAGAAGGCTCTAGCGTGGACCCGAGAATTATAGATCGTGTGCGGGCTGCTGCAGCTAATTATGAACACATAATGGTATTACTTGACAGTAACCATACACACGATCATGTGCTGTCTGAACTTGAGGCTTATGCTCCGCTTGTGTCGCTCGGAAGCTACTGTGTGGTTTTAGATACACTTATCGAGTATATGCCGGATGGTTTTTTTGAGGACAGGCCATGGTCCAAGGGAGATAACCCGATGACGGCTGTTAAGGAGTTTCTAGAGGGGAGATCGGATTTCATTGTAGACGAGGCCATCGAGCAGAAATTGCAAATTACTGTGGCACCCAATGGGTACCTTAAAAGGATTGCTGTCTGATAATGGCGCAGGGGAGGTTGGATAGGGTTGTCATAGGGTTGCCTGTGTATAATGGAGAAAAGTATATTTCGCAGGCTCTGGATTCTCTTTTGGCGCAAGATTATGGGGATTTCGAATTATTTGTTAGGGATAATGCGTCTACTGATAAAACAGAACAGATCTGTCGCATGTATGCGAGGCGTGACTCCAGGGTGGTGTATTACCGAAACCAAGAGAATATTGGGGCGGTTGCGAATTTCCTGGCGGTACTGGAGCAGGCGGATTCTCCTTACTTCATGTGGGCGGCTTTTGATGACCTTTGGACGCCCGACTATTTGAGTCGTTCTGTGGGGGTGTTGCGACAGAATCCAGAGTCAGGATTTGTTTTGAATAATGTGGTGTTGAAGAGCATCCGCTACCATTTGTGGCGTCGGGTCCCAGCAAGTAGGTTTGCTTTTGTTACTCATCCAAACCCGGATGCGCGTTTCCTGGCTTTCGTCAATCAGCATGTCTATTCTCATAAGACCAATCTTTTGTACGCCTTGATGCGTACCCAAGTACTGAAAGCGGCGGTAGCCAAGGTGGGCTTCATGGATGGGGAATTGCTGGGTGCGGCGTTGTTGTTGGATGCACCCGGTGCTAGTGCGCCCCCAGGAGCCAGGTTCTACAAGCGATATGAGACGAAGTGGCCGGCCATGTTTATCCGCAAGCGGATATCCAATGAAAAACGGAAGGCCTTTGAACAACATCGTGATAAGCGGTTCGAAAGGTTGAAGGAATTGGCGCCGCACTTGGAGTTACAGTTGGAATTTATCCGGGAGAATTATCATCCTCGCACCTTTAGGCGGAATTTTCTCATCGTTGATGATGCCCGCCTGAATGTTTCCGAAGGTTAGTGCTTGTGGGTATCTTGAAGCGCCTGTTGTTGGCTCTTTTTGAGCAGAAGCTTCCACAAGAAACGGAGGCCGATAGAGCCCGAGTGGCGTTGTTGAGGCAAGCGCTGGTAGCCGCGTCTGGGAAATCCGGTACAGCGGACGCAGCAGTTACCTGGCAAGCGTTTAGTCGGGAGCTGGTAAAATGTATAGATAGAGGAGATCCTCGATCATTCTTGCAATGGCCGGTGGTGCGAAAAAGTATGTTCGTCTCCAATGCCCGTTATGTGGCGGAGGAACTGCGGTGGTTGCGTCGCCTGCCAGACTGGAAAAACCGCTGGAGACCCGCCCTGCGGGAGTCGCCTATTGGTCGTCCTCGCCCGTATCCTCGTTATCCCCGTTCCAGTGGAAACCTGATACATCATGGGTACAGTCTGGCTCGATTTGAATATTTCTCCGGTATCCACGTTGATACGCTCGACTTGGTGTATGAGTTTGGAGGGGGCTACGGTAGCATGGCGCGGCTGTTTTACCAGCTGGGTTTTCGGGGGCATTACCTGATTCAGGATTTGCCGGGGTTTTCTGCCTTGCAACGTTTTTATATTGATTCTCTGGGGTATTACAAGAAAAAAGGTCATTTGTCTTGTATCGACGACCCAGATTCGGTGGGTGCTGCATTGACGGAGCAGGCTTCTGGAGCAGGAAGAAAGATGTTTCTTGCAACGTGGTCGTTGAGTGAGACTCCTATTTCTGTGCGTGACCAGGTTCTGCAACGGGTGAGGAGATTCGATTACCTGTTGGTTGCCTTCCAACATCGTTTTGAAGATATTGATAACCTTGAATATTTTTCCCGATGGGCGGATGAACTAGGCCAAGGAGAGGTGGTGGAGCTCAGAGAAATCGATCATCTGCCTGGCAATAGCTATTTGTTTATTTCCCGATCGGCGGAAGCTTGAGGTTGGGATGCGTCTGTTTGAACGGATTGTGCAGTTTGGCATCCCCCGCAGTGGCAGTACGGTGGTCTATAACATCGTTCGCGAGTTGCGTCCCTGGGCACGGGTCAAGAAAGTGCATGATCTGCGGGGTATGGACAAGAGGCTGCCGGTCATCTGCACCTATCGAAACCCTTTGGACGTGATGGCTTCGCTCTTCGAGTCGCAGCGGCTTGAGGCGACGGCGGAAAACCTGGAACGCCAGATCGTGCTGCTCAATCTACAGGGGATATGGGATATCTTTCTCCTGAAAGAGCATCCCCATGCGTTGTTGCTGAAATATGAGCGGTTTGCTGGAGATCTGGAGTGGGCAGTGGAGCAGGTCGCGCGATTCCTGGATGTGCCACTTCCGCCCGCGCGTCGCAAGGACATCGTATCGCGTTATGACCTGTCCAGGATCAAGCAGGCCACAGATGCGTTAGGAGATTTTTCTGTCGTTGACAAGCAAACCGGCTTCCATGGGAACCATGTCTCGCGTTTTGAGGGCGGGTCTGGTTACTACCGGCAGGTGTTCTCCGATGAGCAGGTAGAAGAACTGAAGCGGACCTTCGATTTTTTTCTGCGTTACTGGGGATACGCAACTTCGAGAGACTGATGATCAGTTATTTCAATCCCTTGGCCAATGCGTCCAGCAAGGTTTGCCAGCGATGGGTCCAAGTGTGTTCCGAGGCGGACCGTCTCTGCCCGGCCTGACCGATCTCATGTAGAAGGGCAGTGGTTCCCTTAAGGCGCCGAAGTAGTGCCAGCAGGCGGGCACAATTCCGATAAAACAGGATCTCCTCGCCTTCTGAGAAAAACCGGCCTAGTGTCGGATTGTAACTGGTTAAGTAAGGCGTTCCTGTCAGTGGTATCTCGAAGTCTCTTCCCTTAACGGCAGTCTTTCTTCGGCTGTTTCCGGTAAACCCGAAACCCAGAATGACGTGTGATGCGGCATAGATCTCCAGCATCTCCTCGTGAGTCACAGGCCCCTCGGGCCAGCCTTCGCCGCGTACATGGACGTCGATCCCGTGCCTGCGGAGGTAATCGATGTAATCCTTGCGAACGCCATAGCACTTGCCGACGAAGCTAACGAAATATCGTTTCTCCACCTGGGGGAGGTTGGCGAAGGCCCTGGGGTTGCCGCCGGGCGGCAGGTACAGGGCGCGGGCGCCGAGGAGGCGGAACTTGGTGACGTCGGCAGGGTCCTGGGCGGTGATGTTGAGATCAAACTCCTTGGCGATGCCGGCGTTGCCGGTCCACTGGCCGTGGCGGTACTTGCCCCAGAAGCGATGGCTGTCGTCGAACCCGAAGTTGAGGGTGACGATGCCCAGTTTGCCGATACGGCGAATGGTCTCCGGATAGACCCAGCGTCCCGAGAGGTAGCCGAAGAAATGCGTCAGCGGTCGTTCGCGGTGGGCGGCGGCCACGCGCTCATAGAGTTCCTCGTTGAAGGCGGGTTTGCCCTTCTGGTACCAGTCGGGTGCGTGCTGGTCATATTGCGCTCCCCAGTCCCAGGGAACGGTCTCGGCCACCTCGGCCCAGCTGTCGATCAGGCCTGCCTGTTCCCAGTTGTGGTGCTTGACCGACACGAAGACCCGCGGCGGGCTGGTGGCGATGCGCTCGCGGTCAGCCGGTGACAGGCGTTGTGCCAGGTGATGGCGAAGCGTTTCTTCGACTGAATAGCGGGGCAACAGGGGATCGAGCCAGCGGGTGGTGGTTTCCAGACGCAGCAACTGGGGGACAAGGGAGCGCATGGTCCTCCGACGAGCCCTTTCAGTAGGCCATGAGACGAC
>Ga0256832_1002100_pt1 | contig 13583 bp, 10 predicted proteins | sample 134614metaG_FD_190534 | JGI IMG/M metagenome (GOLD analysis project Ga0256832, IMG submission 190534) | Hydrothermal vent microbial communities from Lau Basin, Pacific Ocean - 134-614 | ecosystem: Environmental > Aquatic > Marine > Hydrothermal vents | place: Pacific Ocean: Lau Basin | collected... | reverse complement strand
GGCGACCGAACCGGCCACCACGTCACAATCCCTCAACCGCAACCTCGACGCCTTCCAGACCGTCACCGCCAACCGCAACACCGGCGGCCTGAGCGTGGACGTCACCGTGGATCAGCGGATGCTGAGCAAACGGGGCTGGGGCAGCATCGCCCGGGACTTCTACGATACTTACCGACACGGCAAGGACATCGGCGAAGCCATCGACGCCATCGCCAGCCGGGAAGATGTCGGGATCGGCGACTACGGCAAGCTGGTGGGCGACAAGGCCCGCCAGCGCTAGGCCCTCTCCGAACTCCTGCGCAACGCCGCGGCCCGGGAGAGCCTGAATCTGGCCGACGCCAGCGCCGAGGAGCTGGAAAGCGCCCTGCAGGCGTACGTGGACCAGACCCTGGAAGGCCGCGAACTGGCCCTGCAGGCCGGGGTGCTCATCTACAACGGCGATGCCCGTGTCATCGGCCCGGACACCGCCGGCGCCGCCTTCAACAAGAACCGCTCCGCCGCCGGCTACGATAGCGCAAGCGGCACCATCGCCCTCAACGCCAACGCCCTGGACCTGAGCCGCACCGACAACCGCCTCTACGCCATCGGCCACGAAGGCTACCACGCCCTGGCCGACCAGGCCGGCTATGGCTTCGGAGCCGAGACCGAGGAACTGCTGGCCGACCGATTCGGCGCATCGGCCCGGGACGTCTGGAGGGCCTACAGCTATCTGGGCGGGTACGAAACCGATGTGGGTGGCGCAGACTTCAACCAGGCCGCCTGGCTGAACGCCAACACCGACAGCCGGGCCATGCGGCGCGGGAATGCCTGGATGCGGGAGGCGGACAGCGCCAGCCTGAGACCGGCCTATCTCGTGCCGCCGCAGGTGATGAAGCTGTACCGGGAACAAGGCGGCCGAATCCAGCTTGGCATGAAATCCACAGAGCGGTTCGCGGCCGCTGCCGGGATTGGCCTGGACGAAACTGCGGGGCCAGGATTCGGCACCCCGCTGAGCAAGGTACTGGTGGAACGCAATGCCGCCCTGGAAGAAGCCGGAATCGGTCGCGATGCGTACTACCGGGCCGCCGCCGTATTGTGGGAGAAAGGCGACACCCCCGAGACGGTCGAGCAGTACATCGCCCAGCAGATGGGGTCTCGGTTCAAGGTGGTGTACGACAAGAGTCCGGCGCTGCAAAACTATGTAAAACAGCAACTTGCCGAAGGCGAGCCGGGGAAGTACATCAACGTCACTCCCTTGTGGCAGATGGCCGAAGGCCTGGCCAATGCCGAAGCGGCGCGGATGAGTCCCCAGTACCGGGACGTGTTGGAAAACCCGGGGACGGTATATGACGGCACGGTGCCGCTGATTTCCGGCTGGCTGGCGGAATACGGCAGGAATACCGCCCTGATGAATGACGATGCGGCGCCACCCTTCCTGCAGGCGTATGGCAGGCGAAGCCTGGCCTCGGACCTGGTGACCGATGCGGTGATGGTGGGGGTGCCGGTGAGGGGGGTGAGGCCATCGGTAACAGGGGCTGGACAAGTCGTAGTCCTGCCCGAGGTGGGTGTTGGAAGGGCGTTAACGTATGATGGGCGGATTACCGAAATCCGTAGTAGAACAATAAAAGATGAGCCTAATATAGAAAAACCTTATAAACGTCCGTCTGGAGCAACAACTTTAGAGCAAAGAGAGTTCGTTCAAGGCAAACCCTGTGTTGATTGTGGGTTTGTTGCTCCAAAACAGATTGCGGATCATAAATATCCGTTGGTTAAGGAATATTACGAAACTGGTTCAATAGATACTGCACGGATGCGTAGTATAGATGCAGTGCAACCACAATGCCCGACATGTTCTGCAAAGCAAGGAGCAGAGATGAGTCGTTATTCTAAAATGAAAAAGAGGGAGTTTGGCTTTGAATGATGAGATAGAAAACTTACAGAAAAAGATTTGTGAAAAATATGGTGTTGATTATTTTCCTGCACCACCTGATATGAAGATAGGCATTGCTCTGAATGTTCGAGAAGGTTTGATGCCAATAAATGGGTTACGCCACCCTCCAAAAGGTGACACGACCGGATGGTATATATGGGCGGGTGAAGAATTGCCAGATGACCCTGATTTTTTTAAACCTCTTCACGTGAGTCATCTAGAAAATTGGTGTCCAGTTGTACTAAAATTCCTCGGTTTACCACCCGGATGGCGTTTTTTAGTGGCTGGTGAATATGAAGATGTTTGGTACGATGATTCCTTGCTAAGGAAGGTCTGAACATTTCATGATTTCTGCACCATCACCAGCAAATTCATCCTTCTGCAAGGAGATTTGCGCAGAAATCGGCCTGTTTATGTCATTTTTTCACGCCTCCCGGCCATCTATACGGCCCAGGAGGCGAATTCCGGGCACACGTGCCCTACGTCACGCGCAGCAGGTGCCTTCTGGCGATGAACCGCGGATCAAGTCTGAACTACTACACATTAATTTTCCCAACTCATGACTCCGTCGGTCACCCGCCGTTTACTTTCTGCCTTTTTTCCTGTTGATTTCAGTCAGTCCAGCATCGGCCAATGTTTATCACGATAGCAGCCTGCAACTGGACACCGCTGGCGCCGCCTTCAACAAGAACCGCTCAGCCGCCGGTTACGACAGCGCAAGCGGCACCATAGCCCTCAACGCCAACGCCCTGGACCTGAGCCGCACCGACAACCGCCTCTACGCCATCGGGCATGAAGGCTACCACGCCCTGGCCGACCAGGCCGGCTACGGCTTCGGGAGCGAAACCGAGGAGCTACTGGCCGAGAGCTTCGGGGCATCGGCCCGGGACGTCTGGAGGGCCTACAGCTATCTGGGCGGGTACGAAACCGATGTGGGTGGCGCAGACTTCAACCAGGCCGCCTGGCTGAACGCCAATGCCGACAGCCGGGCCCTGCGGCGCGGGAATGCCTGGATGCGGCAGGCGGACAGCACGGCGATGAAACCCTATTGCGGTATCGACGCCAACTGCTACGGCGGCGACTTCGCCGAGCGGTTCCGGTCGGCGCGCAAGGTCGTGAGCATTGGGGAAAGTGGCCCGTACCGGATGATGGCGAAGCTGGACCCGGAGACCGACGAGGTGGTCGGGTATCTGGCGTATAACCCGAAGAGCCGCGAGACCATCACGATGAAGCCGCAGGAAGTGGCGGATTTCTACCCGCTTGCGGAATCCGGCCTGGCGGAACTGGCACTGGAAGGTCAGCCGAACTACGCCCATATTCCGGCCAACTATGCCAACGGCCTGTACGAGGGCAGCCTCCTGGAGATGTACCGGGACGACTGGGCACAGGCGTTGGATGACCCGGGGTTCAGGGAGGTTGTTGCGCTTGGGCTGGTTGGAGCCGGGGTGGGGCGGCTGATGACGTATGGTGGGCGGATTACCGAAATCGGTGTTGGCGGTTCAAATGCTGCCGCAGCACAGCTAGCAAAAAATAAAGCTGTTGGCGACGCATTTGAAGATGTTATTGATAAAGAGTTGCGAGAGTCTCATGAAATTGTTGCTCCACAGATAACGATTAAGACTACAAGTGGAACAAGAACACGTATTGATTATGTGACGCGTGATGGTAAACGTATTGGATGTGTAGAATGTAAATCGTCTGGTACTGCACCTCTTGCGCCAAATCAAAAGATAGCTTTCCCTGAAATCGAGCAAAGTGGTGGAGTTGTGGTTGGTAAAGGTAAGGCAGGTATTACTGGTGGGACAGTTATTCCACCAGGGACTAAGGTTAAGGTAAGAAGGCCATGAATGATGATGTTGTCAGATTGTTTGATGTAGATACGGTTGATTTCCTGGGTCTTGAAAAAGGTTCTGGTGATGTGATTCTTACTCTTGTCGATGATTTTGATTGGCAGGATGAGGTGCGACATATGGCTCTCTTAAAAGAAAAGATAAATCGTTATTTTGATTTTATAGATAGTGGAGAGGTATATGATCAGGTTGAGAAAATTGTAGGAAGAAGTATTCCAAAGTCGACGCCGATTAAAATAAGCGTTTTAGAAAAATATGAACCAACTGAGGAGGGGTATAGATTTTTAGAACATGTTAAAAGAATTTCAAAGGAAGCTGGAGTCGATTTTGCCTTTAAAAAGTTTAAGAAGTTTTGATCACTTCAGAGATTCCTGCGGCACAGGGTCGTGCCGCCAAAATCAATCCTTATGGCGGATCGATTTTTTCGGTTTCCAGCTCTGATGATTCAGGGAGGAATTGTTCAGAACTGGGTTGCCACCCGAATAAACTGGACACACATTTGGTCGTAGATTGAGAACGGCAGAAGGTGTCCATGAGCAAGAAATTATCGGTAAAGCGTTGGTCGGCGAAGCGTGGCGACGGGTGGCTCGTCGAGGAACCGGCGGGCCGCGAACAGGCCGGCTGTCGTGACCACGACGATCCCCAGGGTGAGGCCGATGAGCGTAACCGTGGGCGAGAATGCGTAGGGGAAGTGGAAGATCTGTACCGCCAGGATCCAGGCCACGAACGTGGCGGCCAGGCCGCCGAGGGTGCCGGCCAGGCCACCGAGCACGAGGTGTTCTGCCATCCGGGCGTGCAGCAGGCGTTGCCGTCGGGCGCCGAGGCTGCGCAACAGGGCGTTTTCGAAGCGCCGTTCGTCCTGTTGTGTGGCGATGACCGACAGCAGAACGAGCATTGCGGCCAGGAGGGTGAACAGGAACAGGAGCTCCATGGCCAGAGCGACGCGATCGAGGAGCGCACGAACGCGCTGCATGAGCGCGGCCACGTCCAGGACCGTCACATTGGGAAAGCGTGCCACCAGCTCGGCGACGAGGGAGCGTTGTGCGGTATCGAGATGCACACTGGTCACCCAGCTTGCCGGTTCCGTTTCCAGTATTCCGGGGGGCACGACGGTGAAGAAATTGACCCGGAAACTGTCCCAGTCCACTTCGCGCAGGCTGGTGACGGTAAACGTTTTCTCACGGCCATTGATGCGAAAGGTGAGCGTGTCGTTCAGCGCGATGCCCAGGGTGCGGGCGATGCCCGCCTCGAGTGACAGCAGCGGCTGGCCGTGCTCGGCGGCCGTCCACCAGCGGCCGGCCACGATGCGATTGTCGGGATTCGGCTGCCCGGCCCAGGAGAGATTGAACTCGCGGGTGGCCAGATGGCGTGCCCGGGGACTGGTGTAGTCGGCGGCGCGCACGGGCCGATCGCCGATGCGCAGCAGCCGCGCGCGGACCATGGGATACAGCCGCGGTTCGGGCAGGCCGTGTTCGGCGAAGAAGGTACGCATGTCGTCGAGCTGATCGGACTGGATGTTGATCAGGAAATGATTCGGCGCATCCGGCGGCAGGCTGTGCTGCCATTGTTCGAACAGTTCGCTGCGCACCACCGACAGCAGCAGGATCACCATGATGGCAAGACCGATGGCGCTGATCTGGATCACGCTCGCCGACGGCCGTCGGGCAATGGCGGCCAGGCCCTGCCGCCAGGCGAATCCGGCCCGGGTGCGCAGGGGTTGCAGGAGACGTACCAGCACGAGCGCGCAGCCGGTCAGCAGGCCGAGGGTTGCCAGGGTGCCGCCAAGCACGGTCAGAACCAGTTGCGCATCGCGGATCTGCCACCACAGCAGAAGGCCGAGGCTGGGTAGCAGCGAAAGGAAGGTCAGCCCCCGGGAGACGGGGCGGAGCGGGAGGTCGCGGCGCAGGATGCGCAGGGGCGGCACCCGGGCCAGCGCCCCCAGGGGTGGCAGGGCAAAGCCGAGCAGCAGGATCAGCGCGGTCAGGTAACCGCCGATGGCCGGTTGCCAGGACGGTGGCGGCAGCTCGGCCAGGAACAGCCGGGCGAGAATGGCGGCAAGCCCCCATTGCAGCAGAACACCGAGCAGGATGCCGAGGGTACCGCCGAGCACGGCCAGCCCCAGCATTTCCAGTGCGAAACCCCGGACCACGAAGCCGGTGCGGGCACCATGGGCGCGCAGAATGGCGGCGGTGTCCAGATGGCGGGTGGCGAAGCGCCGGGCGGCCGTGGCCACGGCCACCCCGGCGAGCAGAACACTCAGAAGGGCGGCCAGGCCAAGAAAGCGCCCGGCCCGTTCGAGCGCGGTGCGCAGTTCCGGACGGCTTTCCCGCACGTCGAGCAGTTTCTCGCCCGCGGCGAGATGTTGCGCCAACCGATGCCGGACACGGGCCACGTCCTCCGGCGAGCCGGCCAGCAGCAAACGGTATTCGGCCAGTGCCCCCTGCCCGAGCAGCCGGCTGGCGGGCAGATTGGCGAGCGGGATCAGCACCCGTGGAGCGATGCTGAACAGATCGCCGCCCCGATCCGGTTCGAAGGCGAGGACCCGGGTGATGCGAAAGGAGGCGGCGCCCAGCCCGATGGTCCCGCCGGGACGGACACCGGCCTGCAACAGGCGGGGTGCCACCCAGGCTTCGCCCGGTGACGGAAGGGATGTCGTGGCCTGGCCCGGCGCAAAGGGCGCGTCGGCGATTTCGAGCCGCCCGCGCAACGGATAGCCCGCACCGACAGCCTTCACTTCCACGAGTTGCGGTCGTCCATCGAGAATGGCGACCGAGCGGAACTGGACGAGCCTCGCCGTGCGCAGGCCTTCCCGACGGGCCAGTTCGGACAGGGTTTCGGGCAGGGGATGACTGGCCTGGATCACCAGATCGGCACCGAGCAGAGTGGCGGCCTGGGCCTCGAGCCCCCGCTCGACCCGATCGACGAAAAAGCCGACGGCGGTGACACAGGCGACCGCGATGCCCAGGGCCGTTGTGAGCAGGTTCAGCTCGCCGGCCCGGGCATCGCGCCGGAACTGACGTGCGGCGAAGCGCAGGCTGGCCAGGGAGGCGCGCATCTACAGCAGCCTGCCGGCTTCCAGATGCAAACGTCGGTCACAGCGCCCGGCCAGGGCTTCGTCGTGGGTGGCCATGACCAGTGTCGTGCCCTGTTCGCGATTGATTTCGAACAGCAGTTCGATGATGTGCGCGCCGGTGCGCTGATCGAGATTGCCGGTGGGTTCGTCGGCGAACAGGATGGCGGGACTGGCGGCGAAGGCGCGGGCAATGGCGACCCGCTGCTGCTCGCCGCCGGAGAGCTGGCGGGGATGGTGCGCCATGCGCCCGGCCAGCCCGACCCGGGCCAGCCAGTCCTGTGCAGTCGCGCGTGGGCTTGCGGTGCCGGCGAGTTCGAGCGGCAGCAGCACGTTCTCCAGCGCCGTCAGTCCCGGCAGGAGCTGGAAGTTCTGGAACACGAAACCAACCCGGCCGGCACGCAGCGCCGCCCGGCCGTCCTCGTCGAGCGCGCCGAGTTCGGTGCCATCGAGAAAGACCTGTCCGCTGCTGGCCACATCCAGCCCGGCCAGCAGGCCGAGCAGGGTGGTCTTGCCGGAGCCGGAGACACCGAGCAGGGCCACGCGCTCGCCTGCGGCGATCGAAAGGTTGATATCATCCAGAATCGTCAGCGGGCCGGCGGTGGTGTCGACCCGCTTGCCGAGGTGAACGGTCCGTATTCTGGCAACAGGTGTTTCCGTCATGCGTGCGCGAATCCTTTTTCTGTGCCTGTTTTTCCTGCCGCACGCCCTGCCGGCGGCAACCCTGCTGGTGCTGGGCGACAGTCTCTCGGCTGCCTGGGGCATCGAGGCGGAACAGGGCTGGGTGGCCCGGCTGCAGGAACGGCTGAATGCCCGCCATCCCGGCTGGACGGTGATCAATGCCGCCGTCTCCGGCGACACCACCCGCACCGCACTCAACCGGCTGCCACCCCTGCTGCAACGTCATCGGCCGGCGGTGGTGATCGTCCAACTGGGCGGCAACGACGGCCTGCGCGGGATCCCGCTCGAGGAGATGGCAGACAATCTCGCCGCGATCATCCGCCATGCCCGGAAGGGCGGCGCGCGCGTGCTGCTGGTCGGGGTGCGTCTGCCGCCCAATTACGGGCCCTGGTACACCCGGCGGTTCGCCCAAGTCTATCACCGCCTGGCCGAAGAGTACGGTGTGCCCCTGGTTCCGCGCCTTCTCGAGAGTGTTGCCGACGATGTCCGCAACATGCAGGACGACGGAATCCATCCGCGTGCCGAAGCCCAGGCGCGCATGCTCGACAACGTGTGGCCGGTACTCGAACCGCTGCTGAAGCAGTGACATGGTCCGAGGGGCAGGGTTCCATTCATGGGCATGCGAGACTGAACGTCGCCAGTGAAAGAGGGACACATGAATGCAGGTACCGGGGATTCGCTCGCGGCCTCTCTGGGCGAGCATGTCTACACGCTGGCGACTGAAATCGGCGAGCGCAACGTGTGGCGATCCGAGGCCCTGCACGCGGCAGCCGACTATATTCGCGGTGTCTGGACGGGCCATGGACTGGCCGTCGAAAGTCAGCGCTATACGGTCGAGGATGTGGAATCCGAGAACCTCGAGGTGTCCTTGCCCGGGACCAAACAGCCGGAAGCGATCCTGCTCGTGGGCGCGCATTACGACACGGTGACCGGCTCCCCTGGCGCCGACGACAATGCCTCGGGGGTGGCGGCCCTGCTGGAGTTGCCCCGTCTCCTGGCGGACGCCGAGCGGGATCTCACCCTGCGTTTCGTGGCCTTTGTCAACGAGGAGCCGCCCTTCTTTTTTACGGCCAATCAGGGCAGTCGTGTCTATGCCCGGGCAGCGCGCCGACGGGGCGACGACATCCGGCTGATGATTTCACTGGAGATGCTCGGCTGCTACTGCGACACGCCGGGATGCCAGCGCTATCCGCCCCTGTTCCGGTATTTCCATCCGCCGCAGGGAAACTTCATTGCCTTCGTGTCCAATCTGCGCAGCCGCCGGGCGATGCGGCGATTCGCTCGGGCCTTCCGGCGCCACAGCGATTTTCCCTGCGAGCAAACCGCCACCTTTGCCTGGGTGCCGGGCGTGGGCTGGAGCGATCATCTCTCCTTCTGGCTGCACCGCTACCGCGCCATGATGATCACCGACACCGCCTTCTATCGTTACCCCTGCTATCACCTGCCCTGCGATACGACCGAGAAGCTCGATTACCGGCGCATGGCCCAGGTCACCCGTGGCGTGGCCGATGCGCTGGCCGAGCTGGCCATGACGGGAATCTGAACGGATGTCGGGGACGATGAACCGGCTTGCCCACCTGCGCCATCCGCGGGTGCGGGATCTGGCCTGGGTGATGGCCTCGCCATCACTGGTCGATGCGCGGCATGGTCCCTGGGCAGGCCGCGTGGTGGATGATGCGTGGTGCCAGATCCAGTTGCGCGCGCATTTCGACTGGCTGCAGGCGCTGGATCGGGATCCGCAGCCGTTGCTGGACTGGCTGGCCCGGCGCCCCGATCGGCGGCTTGGGCCCCGTTTCGAGCAGCTGGTGGAATACTGGCTGCGGCATCTGCCGCAGATCCGGTTTCATGGCCGCGGCATCGTGGTCGGCAACGGTGAACGCACCCTTGGCGAATTCGACTTTCTGTTCTACGACGAGGCGCGCCGGCAGGCCATCCACTGGGAAGTGGCGGTGAAATACTATCTGCGCCATTGCAAGGCCGACACATGTCGCTGGTACGGCCCCAACCCCCGCGATCGCTGGGACATCAAGATCCCCCACCTGTTCGAGCGACAGTTGCGGCTCGGCCAGCGTCCCGAGGCCCGACCGGTGCTCGACAATGCCGGCTGGTGCGGCGTGCAAGCCGAGGCGCTGGTCCGCGGCTGGCTGTTCTCGCCCTGGCGGGAGGACTGGCGGCATCCCCGGCCCGTGCCTGCTGGTGCGGCTCGTGGACATCTTCGTGGCTGGTGGATTTATCACGAAGACGGCCTGCCGGAGACGGCGCCGACGGCCCGCTGGCGGATCCTCGAGCGCCTGGAATGGCTGGCGCCGGCCTGCGAGACCGACATCGCCCGGCTGTATTCGGGGCACGACATGACGGCCCTGCTGGCGGAGCATTTTCGGAAGAACGGACAGGGGCTGCTGCTGGCCGAAATGCGGGAGGGAACGGAAGCCTGGGAGGAACACAGCCGGGGTTTCGTGGTGGCCCGGCCCTGGCCCCGATTGGGCAGGAGAAAGCGGCGGTGAGCGGGAAGCGGCTGTGGCTGGGTATCGACGGCTGCCGCGCCGGCTGGATCGGCGTGTGGCTCGATGCGCAGGATGTCGTGCGCTGGGAGGTGTCCCCGGATCTGAAGGGGCTGTTGATCGGGGAACCGGCCTTTGCCCTCGCGCTGGTGGACATTCCCATCGGACTTGCGGACGGTGCGCGGGAATGCGACCGCCTGGCGCGGCAGCGACTCGGCGTGCGCCGCAGCAGCGTCTTCTCGCCCCCGGCCCGTGCCACGCTCGCCGCGCGGGACTATCGCGAAGCCTTGCGCATCAATCGGGAACATGCGGGCACCGGTCTGAGCAAGCAGGCCTGGAACATCGTGCCGAAGATCCGTGAGGCCGATCGGCTGATGCAGTCGCAACCCGACTTGCAGGGCCGGCTGCGCGAAAGCCATCCGGAGCTGGCCTTCGCCAGCCTCAATCATGGCCAGCCGATGCAGTACAACAAGACAACTTCAGAAGGCCAGCGGGAACGCCTGCGTGTGCTGCGACGCTACCTGCCGACGGTGCGCGCCTTTCAGAACCGGGTATTGCGCGAGACGTTGCGGCGCGACGTGCAGGCCGACGACGTGCTCGATGCCCTGGTGCTGGCCATCCTCGCCCGGGAAGGTCTCGGCCGGCTTGCCACCCTGCCGCTTTCGCCACCGAGCGATGCGAAGGGCCTGCCGATGGAAATGGTGTATCTCAAGTAGGAGCGTCGCCCTCGCCGCGATGCGGTGGCCGGGAAATGGATCCCTCCACGCTTTTTTCTCGCTACTTGTCCCCAGCCACCCGCTACCGCAGTTCAGGCCCGACGTCGCACTTCCGTGACGTTGGGCAACTGTCCCAGCCGGGCCAGCACGCGGCTGAGCACGCCGAGATCGGGCACTTCCACGGTCAGCACCATGTGCGTGGTGTGGGTGCGGCGCTGGGTGGTGGTATTGACCGCGGTGATGTTCAGCTTCTCGTTGCTCAGCACGGTGGTCACGTCGCGCAGCAGGCCCTGGCGGTCGAAAGCCGTCAGCTCGATGTCCACGGCATAGTGGCCGTCGGACCGGCTCTCGCCCCAGTCCACTTCCACCAGCCGTTCCGGATGGGCGGCCACCGTGTGCAGGACGTTGTGGCAGTCGCGGCGGTGGATGGAGATCCCCTGCGACTTGGTCAGATAGCCGACGATGGGATCGCCGGGGACCGGCTTGCAGCACTGGGCGAACTTGGTCAGCAGGTCGCCGACGCCGTGCACCCGGATCCCGCTGCCGCCTTCCGGCTGGTGTGGCTTGCGCAGGACGGGGGCCGTTTCCGGCTCGGGTGCCGGCGGCTGGGTCAACTGCTGGGCGGCCTGCACGATGCGCGCGGGCCGGATTTCGCCGATGCCCACCTGGGCGAGCATGTCGTCCACGCTGCGCTGGCCAAGCTGCTGGGCCAGTTTCTCGAAGCCAATGTCGGAAAAACCAAGGCGCCGGAGTTCCTTCTCCACGATGCCGCGGCCGGCGGCCACGTTCTGCTCGAAGTTCTGGCGCCGGAACCAGTGCTGCACCTGATGGCGGGCCCGGCTGGTGGCCAGATAGCCGAGGGCCGGGTTGAGCCAGTCACGGCTCGGGCCGCCCTTCTTCACGGTCAGGATCTCGACGCGATCACCGGTCTTGAGCGCATGGGTGAGTGGCACCATGCGGCCGTTGACCTTGGCGCCACGGCAGCGGTGTCCCACCTCGGTGTGGATCTGGTAGGCGAAGTCGATGGGCGTGGCGCCGGCGGGGAGATCGATGATCCTGCCGGCGGGCGTGAACACGTAGACCCGATCGGCGAACACGGCCGACTTGAACTGGTCGACGAACTCGCCGGCCTCGCTGACCTCTTCCTTCCATTCCAGCAGTTGCCGCAGCCAGGCGATCTTCTCGTCGAAGTCGCTGTCCGATTGCGCGCCTTCCTTGTAACGCCAGTGGGCGGCCACGCCGTATTCGGATTCGCGGTGCATGTCCCAGGTGCGGATCTGCACTTCCACCACCTTGCCCTCGGGGCCGACCACCGCGGTATGAATGGAGCGGTAGTTGTTCTCCTTGGGCGTGGCGATGTAGTCGTCGAACTCGCCGGGCAGATACTGCCACTGGGTATGGACCACCCCCAGGGCGGCATAGCATTCGGGAATGGTGTCCACGTAGATGCGCACGGCGCGCACGTCGTAGATCTGGTGGAAAGCCTGACGCTTGCGCTGCATCTTCTTCCAGATCCCGTAGATGTGCTTGGCCCGGCCGTGTACCTCGGCATGGATGCCGACCGTGTTCAGCTCCTGCTGCAGGTGTTCGACGAAGCGGACGATGTAGGCATCCCGCTCCACCCGCCGTTCGGCGAGCTGGCGGGCGATGGCCTTGTAGGCGGACGGGTTCAGGTAGCGGAAGGCCAGATCCTCCAGCTCCCACTTGATCTGCCAGATCCCGAGACGGTTGGCCAGCGGCGCGAAGATGTCCATGGTTTCGCGGGCGATGCGCCGCTGTTTCTCCGGCGGCAGGGCCTGCAGGGTGCGCATGTTGTGCAGGCGGTCGGCCAGCTTGATCAGCACCACCCGCACGTCCTCGGCCATGGCCAGCAGCATCTTGCGCAGGTTCTCGGCCTGCAGATGCTCGCGATCGGGCCGATCGCCGTCGCGGATGGAGGAAATGAGGGCCATCTTGGTCACCCCGTCCACCAGCCGGGCCACGTCGTCGCCGAAGCGTTCGCGGATGTCGTCCAGGGTGACGTCGGTATCCTCCACCGTGTCGTGGAGCAGGGCGGCGATCAGGGTGTCGGTGTCGAGATGCAGCTCGGCGAGGATGTGGGCCACCGCCAGCACGTGCTGCACGTAGGGCTCACCGGAGGCGCGCGTCTGCCCGGCATGGGCCCGTTCGGCCAGCGCACAGGCTTGCCGCAGGCGCGCGAGATCCTGCACACCATGCTCGGTGCGCAGGGTGTCCAGCCAGGCCGCCGTCTCGGCGGGAATTTCGGCGGCGAGCTGGGACTGTTTGCTGGCAGTGCTGACCATCAGAAAATTTGACCACGGGATGACGGAAAGGTTTGCCGAAATGACCCGTCTGCCTTGAGGGCGTGCCTGAAGGTTAGTACGAAACTACTAGAATATGCGGTAATTCGGAACAGTTGTTAAACGTCTCAGAATTATCCTGACGGAGATTTGCCGGTAACGACCTGTAGGAGCGGCGCAAGCCGCGAGGGGCGACCTTTTCGCGGCTTGCGCCGCTCCTACATAAGATTCCCGTCAGGATAATTGTGAGACGTTTAATATTTAGCCTGGCGCCGTATGGTTGACCAGTCACGAAAAAACTGGCCAAACCAGCGAAGACAGGAACGCATTCAGCGCCGCCGTCCCCGCCCGCCCTTGCGGGCTTCCTCGAAACGCACCTTGAGCATGCGGCCCTCGAAGGACTTGCCGTCGAGGGCGGCGATGGCGGCGCGGGCCTCGTGGCCTTCCATTTCCAGAAAGCCGAAGCCCTTGCACTGGCCCGAAAACAGATCCTTGACCAGGCGCAGGGAGCGGACGGTGCCGTAGGGCGCGAACAACTCGGTGAGCGCGGCTTCGG
>Ga0256832_1002099_pt1 | contig 13586 bp, 12 predicted proteins | sample 134614metaG_FD_190534 | JGI IMG/M metagenome (GOLD analysis project Ga0256832, IMG submission 190534) | Hydrothermal vent microbial communities from Lau Basin, Pacific Ocean - 134-614 | ecosystem: Environmental > Aquatic > Marine > Hydrothermal vents | place: Pacific Ocean: Lau Basin | collected... | reverse complement strand
CGCTGGAATTTTACGACCAGCTCGTCGCCAACATCAAAGCAGGCGACACCCGTATGGCCAACATGGAAAAATGGGAGCCCGAAACGTGGCCCAAAGAAGCCAAAGGCGTGGGTTACATGGAAGCGCCGCGGGGCTCGCTGGCCCACTGGATCCGCATCAAAGACGGCAAAGTGGAAAACTATCAACAGGTGGTGCCTTCCACGTGGAATGCTTCGCCGCGGGATCCGAAAGGGCAGCGTTCGGCCTACGAATCGACGCTCCTCGACACCCCCGTGGCCGACCCTGAACTGCCGCTGGAAGCCCTCCGCACCATCCACTCCTTCGACCCGTGCATTGCGTGTTCGGTGCATCTTTACGACGAACACGGGCGTCATCTTTCGCAGGTGCAGGTGTTGGGCAACGACGCCTGTTAATGCTTAAAAACAAGGAATTATGCGTTCAACACCTGATTTTAAGCGCGTCTATGTCTGGGAAGGGCCGGTGCGGATATTTCACTGGCTCAATGCCCTCAGCATCACGGTGCTCATTATCACCGGATTCTTGATTGCCGATCCGCCGGCGATAATGTCAGGAAAAGAGGCTTCGAACCAATACCTATTCGGCACCGTCCGCTTCATCCACTTCACGGCTGCCTACACGATGGTGGCCGTCATCCTCCTTCGCGTCTACTGGGCATTCGCTGGAAACAAGTATGCCGGCTGGCGGTCATTTTTTCCGTTTCACAAAGAAGGGTGGAAAAACATGCTTGCCGTGATCAAGCATGATATTCTGCTGATTCCGGATAAGCAAGGAACACACGTGAGCATCGGCCACAATGCCGTGGCATCGGTATCTTATCTGGTGCTTTTCGTGATGATTTTCATCATGATTTTTACGGGGTTTGGCCTATACTCCGACAATGCCACATGGTGGTTTCCGCAGCTGTTCAGCTGGGTGGTGCCGGCGCTGGGGGGAGATTTTATGGCTCGCACCATTCATCACGTGACGATGTGGGGGATTCTGCTTTTTATTCCGGTGCATGTATATCTGGTGCTTTACCATGATTGGATGGAAAGCCGCGGGGAGGTGTCGTCGATGATCAGCGGATTTAAATTCATCGAAAAGATGCTTCTGAAAAGAAGCTAAGCTGCGCGTGTCATCGAAGTTTCCCTCGACCGGCGAGCATACAAGCGGCGCCGATGCCGGAGCCGGTGGCCGTCCTAAGATTCTGGTGCTGGGGATCGGAAATTTTCTGATGGGTGATGAGGGAGTGGGCGTTCACCTGGCCCAGCAGATGGAAAAGATGGAATTGCCTGCGGGTGTGGATGCGCTTGACGGCGGGACGGGCGGCTTTGGCCTGTTGGGCCTGTTTGATGAATACGACCATGTGATCGTGGTGGACGCCACCATGGACGGTCAGCCGGCGGGCACGCTGCGCCTGACGCGGCCGCGTTTTGCTTCCGATTTTCCACGCACCCTGAGCGTTCATGATGTGGGGCTGAAAGACATGATCGAAGCGCTTTACCTGACCCGAGCACCGGAAGAATTGCCGCAGATTTATCTCATCACCATATCCATTGAGGAAATCGTTCCCATGACGGTGGCACTCAGTCCGCCGGTGGCCGATGCTATCGACAAAGCCATTACCTTTGTAAAACAACTCATCGACAAGATTCGCAAAGAAGGGAATTGAGGACGTTTCACCTTCACATGCAGGGTGTGGTGCAAGGGGTGGGCTTTCGTCCCACTGTGTATCGGCTGGCTCGGCAGGCAGGACTCGCCGGCGTGGTATATAACGGTTCGGACGGCGTTCACGTCTTTTTTGAGGCGCCGAACCTGCAAGCCGCCCGGCGGTTTGAGCGGTTGATTCTGGACCACCTGCCGCCCCGGGCGCAAGTGACCCGCAGCCGCCTTTCCAGCGCACCGGATGCCGGGCCTTTTGAGGGGTTTCGCATCGTTGCAAGCAAAGACGAACCGTCCTTCGAAGGGTTGATGCTCCCGCCCGATTTCGCCATGTGTCCGCAATGTCGGGAAGAACTTTACGACCCCGCCAACCGGCGGCACGGCTACGCTTTTATCACTTGCACCCATTGCGGCCCGCGTTTTTCCATCATCACCGGCCTTCCCTACGATCGGCCCGCCACCACGATGGCCGACTTTACCATGTGCGCCGACTGCAAACAGGAATATACCGATCCGATGGATCGGCGCTATCATTCCCAGACCAACTCGTGTCCGCAATGTCCCATTCATCTCTTTCTCCACCCAACCGACGGCCCGACCGTTCCGCTGACCGACCTTCAACCCGTCATTGATTTATGGAATGACGGCAAGATCGTGGCCATCAAGGGCATCGGCGGCTATCTGTTGACCTGTGATGCCACCCGGCCCGAAGTGGTTGCCCGCCTTCGCCGGCGGAAACACCGACCGGCGAAGCCTTTCGCGCTGATGTATCATGACATCGAGGTTCTGGCCGAAGACGTCCACCTCGACATTTGCGCCCGGCTGATGCTCCAATCGCCCGAGGCCCCCATCGTTTTGCTCACCGTTAAAGACGATCCGCTGACGCCGCTGGCGCTGGACGACATAGCTCCCGGCCTTCACCGCATCGGGGTGATGCTTCCCTACACGCCGCTTTACGACCTTTTGCTACGACGATTCGGCAAGCCCATCGTGGCCACCAGCGGAAATCCCACGAACGCCACAATAGTCTTTGACGATGATGAAGCGTTGCAAACGCTTCCCGCCATCGCCGACGCCATTGTCTCGAACGACCGTCCGATTGCCGTGCCGCAAGACGACAGCGTCGTCGCTATCACGCCGCTGCATCGACACGCCGTCATCTATCGGCGTTCGCGGGGGCTGGCTCCGGCCCATTTCGATGCGTCACTGCAATGGCCGCCCTCCACCGTGCTGGCCATGGGCGCCCTGCTCAAAAGCACTTTCACCCTCCTCCACCATCGCAACCTCTTCATCAGCCAGTATCTGGGCGCCACGCATCATTACGAAGCACAGCAGAACTACCGCCGCGTGCTGGATCATTTTCTGAGTCTGCTAAAAGCCCGACCCGCCGCCATCATTGTGGACAAACATCCCGACTATTTCCCCACGCAACTGGGGCAATCGCTGGCCACCGAATGGGACGTGCCGCTCGTTCATATGCAACATCATCAGGCTCATTTCTATGCAATACTGGCCGAAAGCGGGCTGCTTGCCTCTTCCGAGCCGGTGCTCGGCGTCATCTGGGACGGCACAGGTCTGGGCGACGACGGGCACATCTGGGGCGGCGAATTTTTCACCTATCAAGACGGCCGCATCGAGCGGATGACTCACCTGCCCTACTTTCCTTTCATTTTAGGAGATAAAATGCCGCGCGAGCCGCGCATTTCCGCGCTGGCACTCTCCACCGGCAACGCCAAAGCGCATCCATTTTTACAGCGCTTTTTCACCGACGAAGAATGGCGCATTTATCAAACGCTTTTATCCGCCGGGTCTCGCCTGCAAACGTCCAGCATTGGACGGCTCTTCGACGGGGTGGCGGCGCTCGTGCTGGGGATTTCCCACCAAACTTATGAAGGCGAAGCCGCCATGCAACTGGAACGGGCCGCCGACGCCTATTTTCGAGAACACGGCCTCTCGATGCGCTATGCCTATTTGGCCGATGACAAACTGCCGGACAACTTCACGGCCTTCCTCCTCGAAGCCGTTCTCACCGACCTGCAAAAAGGCTATGCCCCCGAGTTTATCAGCGCCCGCTTTCACCTGACGCTGGTGCGCTACATTGCCGCCGTGGCCCAACGCGCCGGTATCCGGCATCTCGCTTTCAGCGGCGGCGTGTTTCAGAATACGTGGTTGGTGGACCTGCTGGTCCGTTTTCTCGGTAAGGAGTTCCGGCTTTATTTTCACCGCCGCCTCTCTCCCAACGACGAGAACGTATCTTTCGGGCAATTGGTCGGGCATCTCCATGAAAAAGGGGAACTGAAACAGCTCGGATCGGCCCGCCCCACCGCTGAAAACGCCTGCCATGTTTGAAGGCCTGAAAGAATTTTTCGACCGGCGCAGCGAAGCCCTTCGGCGCCGGCGTCAGGCTATGCACAGCCCAACCGTTGAGGACAACCAATCACTCACCGACGCCGAGTTCTGGGACATTCTCCGACAAACCCGCATCGAAAGCCGCCGCAGCGGCCGCCCGCCCGAGGACGTCCTCATCGACATATTAGCGGAATATCCGCAGGAGAAAGTGGACCAGTTTGTGGCCATGTATCAACGACTCATGGAATAAAAAAACGCCATGCCATGAAGTTTCTCACTGAATATCGCGACCCCGAATTGGCTCGGGAAGTGCTGGATGAAATCAAGCGCACCGTGACGCGCCCGTGGAAGATCATGGAAATATGCGGTGGACAGACACACAGCCTGGTCAAGAACGGCATTCTGGATGTGCTTCCCGAAGCGATTACGATGGTGCACGGGCCGGGCTGTCCGGTGTGCGTGACGCCGCTGCACCTGATCGACAAGGCCATTGAACTGGCCGAGCGGGAGAACGTGATCTTATGCAGCTTCGGCGACATGCTTCGGGTGCCGGGCTCGGAAAAAAGCCTGCTGGAAGCCAAGGCAAAAGGCGCCGACGTGCGGATTCTCTATTCGCCGCTCGAAGCCGTCAACATCGCCCGAGACAATCCCGACAAGGAGGTGGTCTTTTTTGCCGTGGGCTTTGAAACGACGGCGCCGGCCAACGCCCTGTCGGTGCTGCATGCACAGAAATTAGGGCTGAAAAATTATTCTATCTTGACGTCTCATGTGCTGGTGCCGCCGGCCATCGAAGCCATCATGAGCGATCCCGAAACCCGCATCGATGGTTTTCTGGCCGCCGGACACGTGTGCACGGTGATGGGGCTGGAACAATACTATCCGCTGGCCGAGCGCTATCGGGTGCCCATCGTGGCCACAGGGTTCGAGCCCATCGACATCTTACAGGGGATCCTGATGGTCGTGAAACAACTTGAAGAAGGTCGGGCGGAAGTGGAAAATCAATACACGCGGGCGGTGCGGCCGGAAGGGAACATCCAGGCCAGGAAAATCATCGAACGGGTGTTTAAGGTGCAGGATCAGGCCTGGCGGGGTATCGACGTCATTCCCGACAGCGGATGGGGACTGCGTGAGGAATTTTCAGATTTCGACGCCGTCAAAAAGTTTGGCCTGACCGGAGAAGGCGCCCGAGAAAATGAAGCCTGCATCGCCGGCGACATCATGAAAGGCATCAAGAAACCGTATGAATGCCCGCATTTCGGCAAAGCCTGCACGCCGCAGACGCCGCTGGGGGCACCGATGGTAAGCTCCGAGGGGGCTTGCGCCGCTTACTATCACTATGCCGGCATCCGCTCGTAGCGGCTATTTCCGGCGGCGGCGCAGCAGGTCAAAATGTTTGCGGTAATAGGTGAGGTCCGCCTTCATCCCACCGATGACGCCGTCGTCGTGCGGATATATCGCCAACCGGCGCCGGGCTTCATCCATTAAAGCATCGGCTTCGTCGAGCGCCGCCGCATCGCCGCCTTCGGCGCGGGCCAGCAGCAGGGTCAGCATATTAAAGATGGTGATACACACATCGGCATTGAACGTTTCGGGGTCGGCCTCGGCCAACATCCGGCGTTTTTGCAAGGCGTCCCGATAAAATTCCATGGCCCGGGCGTGGTCTTTGTGTTCATCATACAGCACGCCCAAATTGTGGATCACCGTCGCCGCGTGCGGGGCATACATCGAATCCTGTTCCGCCAGTTGCTGATATAATGCAAGGGCCTGCCGGTAATATTCTTCGGCCTGCCGCCGGTCGGCTTCGGCTTTTTGTTCTTGTTCTTTTTTTGCCAGCGTGAGGATGCCAAAGCCGGTGAGGGGGGCGGCGCCGGCGGCTTCGTCCCGGACGTCTTTTTTCTCGGTAAAGGCATTGCCCAGCTGATGAAACGTGGCGGCCAGGTAGGGTAAAAACACCTCGGGTCGGCGGCGGGCCAGCTGTCGATATTCTTGCAGGGCGGCTCGGTAGTAGCGCACGGCTTCCGAGTAATGGTTTTCCAGTTTTTCCGCCACGGCAAGGTTGTTGAGGGTGGCGGCCAGCCACGGGCGGAAGGCTTCCTGTCCTTCGTCGGTGAGTTCCCGATAGAGTTCCCACGCTTTCAAGAACTTTTCTTTGGCCTCGACGGCCTTCGACTCTTCGAGGGCGATATTGCCCAGATGCCAATAAACGGAAGCGGCAAGGGGACGCTGCGTCCGGCGTTCTTCGGGCATTCGGCTGCGATACCATTCGAGGACGGCGCGATAATGCTTCCGGGCGAAGTAAAACTTGCGGGCCCGCTGATAGGCGTCGGCCAGCATCAGCCGCGTGTTGAGCACCGCCTGCGGGTTGTGGTCGGTTTGTTCAAAGATTTTCAGGGCCGCTTGATGAGCTTCAATGGCTGCGGCGGGGTCGTCATCTGCTATCAGGGCGCCCACATGATTCAGGACCGCCGCCTTGACGGGTGCCACGGCCGTCCGGGCGTCTTCCGGCAGCGTGTCCATGATTTCCAACGACTCCCGAAAGGTGGACAGGGCCGCCGCCCGCTTACCTTCTTTCAACAGCTGCTGTCCGCGCCGGTTCAGCATGTCGATGCGCGCCGCCGGCGATGCAGCTCCGGGATGTTCAGGCGGTTTCATACGCTTATGTGATATGTTTTTCAAGGAGCGCCAGAAAGTCGGCCCGCGGGATTTCCTGAAATCCGATGTTTTCCGTGGCGGCGGAGCCTTTATGGAGGTCCACGATCTGCACGCCTTCACGCCAGAGGCGCTTCACCAGCTCCAGCAGAGCGGCTTCGGCATAACCGTTGTCGCCGACTACATATTCACCAAAAAAGACATCTCCAATGCGCGCGCCGAAGGCGCCGCCTTTCAGGACATCGGCTTCATAAAGGGCTGTCGAACGGACACGGCCGCGGGCTTCCAGCGCTTCATATGCCTCGACGAAGGGGGCCCGAATCCAGCCGGCGCTTTGATGCGTGCGGTTCCATCGCTGTCGACAGGCGGCGATGACTTCCTTCAAATGCGCATTCTCATACACCCGATAAGGCCGCTTTTTCATCAATGCTTCCGCTATCGGCGGCACCTGTTCTTTTCCGCGCATCAAGACCACCCGCGTGGGCGGCGCCCACCAGTAAAGCGGTTTCAGGGGCGGCCCCCACACAAGGATGCCCTTGCGGTAGGCGGCTTCCAGCCAGTCGGCCGTCAACGCACCGCCCACGGCCAGCAAGCCGTTGGCATCGGCAAATTCGGGCGGCGGAAACGAAGGACGCTCGGATGAGAGCTCGAAAACGGGCATCTTCGCGATTTCCAGCAAAGATACAGCCCCACCACCTGCTTCTCTCTCACATGCCTGCGTTTCTCTATTACCTTTGTAAAGCTGTTGCCGACAGCAAAGTCTTCAAAGAAAAGAAAAACTTCCATGGCACGCAAGATGGAACTGCAATGTCCCATGCCGAAATTTGACTTCGACGTCATCACGCTGGGACACGGAAGCGGCGGACTGCTGACCAATAAGCTGCTGGAAAGCGGCGTGTTCGACCTGCTTTCCAATGAGGCGCTCGATGCCCATCACGACGGGGCCGTGCTCGACCTCGACGGTCCGGTGGCCTTTTCCACCGACAGCTTCGTCATCTCGCCCATCTTCTTCCCCGGCGGCGACATCGGGGAGTTGGCGGTTAACGGCACCATCAATGACGTGGCCATGTGCGGCGCCCGGCCGCGGTTCATCTCGTTAAGCTTTATCCTCGAAGAAGGCCTGCCCATCGAGGATTTCTGGAAGATTCTGGTCAGCATTCGGCAGGCGTGTGAGAACGCCGGCGTCAAAGTGGTCACCGGCGACACGAAGGTGGTCGAGAAGGGAAAAGGCGACCAGATATTCATCAACACCACGGGGTTGGGCACCATCCATCCGCAGGCCCGCATTCACCACCGGCGCATTCGGCCGGGGGATAAGATCATTGTCAGCAACCAGATTGCCGCGCACGGGGTGGCCATTCTGTCGGTGCGGCAGGGTCTGACGTTCAACACCACCATCGAGAGCGATACGGCGGCGCTGCACGAGCCTATCCTCGACTTGCTGGATCGGTGGGGGCCGGCGGTCAAGCTGCTTCGAGACCCCACGCGGGGCGGGCTGGCGGCCACCCTCAACGAGCTTGCCCGAGACACCGGCCTGGGCTATATCCTGCAAGAAACCGCCCTGCCCATTGCCGCGCAGGTGCGGGCCGCCTGCGAGATGCTCGGGCTCGACCCGCTCTACATCGCCAATGAGGGCGTCTTTCTGGCCGTTGCGGCTCCCGAGCATGCCGAAGCGATGACGGAACGGCTCCGCCAACATCCGCTCTGCCGCCATGCGGCCGTCATTGGCGAAGTGGCCGAACAACCGGCGGGAGGCGTGCTCATTACCCAACCCCTGGGCGGCAAGCGCCCCGTCAGCATGCCCATCGGCGAACAGTTGCCGAGAATCTGCTGACTCCAACGACGCCGCTAATCCGCTTCGGGATCCAGCTCATCCAGCTCGCCCATCTGACGGATGAGCTCAAAGGTTTTTTTCGCCTCCTCCTCGTCGATGATGCTGATGGCCGCGCCCACGTGCACCAGCACGTAATCGCCGACCTTTGCTTCGGGCACCATGGTGAGGTTGACCTCCTTGCGGATGCCGTCAAAATCAACCTCACCAATACGGAACGTTTCGTCGAGCTCGGCCGTGATGGCCACCAACTTGCCGGGAATAGAAAGACACATAAGCGTTGTTTTGGAGACTTATGCTTTTTGCGGGATGAGTGTTTCCAGCCATTTCAGCCACGCATCAAAGCCTTCGAGCGTGGTGGCCGACAGCTCAAAAAATTGCAGGTTAGGATTAACCTGCTGCGCATAGGCCTTGATTTTTTCCACATCCACATTGAGGTAAGGAAGCAGGTCGATTTTATTGATAATGCAGGCATGCGATGAGTGAAACATATCGGGATATTTGGCGGGTTTGTCTTCTCCCTCGGTCACGCTGATGATGACGACGCGGCGGCTTTCGCCAAGGTCAAACAGCGAAGGGCACACCAGGTTGCCCACATTTTCAATGAAAAGGAAAGCATGGGGTTGGGGATTGAGTTGTCGGACCGCCTCGTAAATCATATCGCTTTCGAGGTGACATCCTTTTCCCGTGTTGACCTGCACCACAGGCACTTCCAGCGAGGCGATGCGGTTGGCGTCGTTCATGGTTTGCTGGTCGCCTTCAATCACATAACAGGGGACTTTGTCTTTGAGGGCGGCGAGGGTCTTTTCGAGTAGGGTGGTTTTGCCCGATCCAGGCGAGCTGACCAGATTGATCGCCACGATGCCGCGCCCTTCAAAATAGCCGCGGTTGCGGGCGGCGCCCAGGGCATTCTCGTGCAAAATGTCCTGCTCCACCTCGATGACGGTGCGTCCGTGGTCATGCGCGTGAGCATGGGGATGCGGATGATCGTGCGCATGATGGTGGTGATGATGCTCTTCCGAGACCGGGCGGGGGGCCTGTCCTGGAACGGTAATGGTGGCTTTCCCATCGGGTTCGCCACATCCACAAACGCCGCACATAAGGATGTCTTTTAGGGGGATAAAAATAAGCAAATTCAGCCGACTTCCAGCGCTTTGACGGAGAGTTCTTTTCCCTGCAAGATGTGCTTAAAAGGGCTGTGACAGTGGGGACAGGTGTCGAAAAGGTGCTCGATGGAATATTCCTGGTTGCATTCGAGACATCGGGCGCGCCCTTCGATGATTTCGACGTCGAGTTCGGCGCCTTCGGCAAGGGTCTCTCTGGTGGCCATCGGCCATGCAAAGTGGAGGGCATCTAATTCCACGCCCGCCAGCATGCCGACGCGGATTTCCACGCGGCGCACAGTCCCGGCGCCCGCTTTGCGGGCTTCCGCTTCGGCGATGCGGACAATACCCATGGCGATAGACAGCTCATGCACAGTCAGCGGGGGTTTACACTCTTTCAAAAATACCGGAAAACATGGTGAACCACGGATAAAATTTCTAACTTGCGGGCATGAATTGGAGTGCGTTTCCGCTGGTGGCGGGGATGGTGACGGCAATGTGGCACGTATGGTCGGGGCCCGACCATCTGGCGGCTGTGACGCCGCTTGTGTTGCAACGTCGGCGGCGTTTTGCGCCCGTAGGCATCGCCTGGGGGGTGGGACACACCATCGGGATGATGCTGATCGGCGGACTGTATCTGCTGTTGCAGTCTTATCTGCCGGTGGACCGCATCTCGGCGCACAGCGAGCAATTGGTGGGGTTGACGCTGGTGGGCGTGGGGGCCGTGGCCGTCTTTCGGGGCCGGCGGGGATGGATGCACCATGCCCATCCGCATGCACATCAGGACGGCGATGAAGTGTATGTGCACGTTCACCGCCATCATCACACACTCTCCGAGGGGCATCGACACGAACACGCGCACCGCGAGCCGCAGCGGCAGGGCGTGCTGACGGCGCTGGGCATCGGCATCCTTCACGGTTTCGGCGGGATTGCACACCTGCTGCTGTTGCTGCCCACGCTGGGTTTTTCGCACACGTGGCAATCGGCGGCCTATCTCGGTGGATTTTTCGGTGGAGCCATTGCAGCCATGGGGAGTTACGCGGCCGTTGTGGGACGCATGGGCGCCCGCATCGAACAACGGATGCCGCGGGCGCGCTTTGTTCTTCAAATCGGCAGTGGACTGGCGGCCGTGCTGATCGGCATCTACTGGATGGCCGCGGGGGCATAGGCGGGCAATGTTTACGTAATCAAAAGGGCGCTGCGACGGAATATCGAACGCTGAACACGGGGGAATATCGAACGCCGAACACCGATTTTCGATTTAAGATTTTATTTTAACATACTCTCTTTGTTCTTAAATCGGCGTTCGTTCATCGGTGTTCTTCAATCAGGGACAGTCTTTTAACCCCACCCCGGCCCCTTCCCGCAAGCGGGGAGGGGAAATGTGTTGGATAATGTAGGAGCATTGTCATGTAGGGGCACGGCATGCCGTGCCCCTACCATCCCCCGCTGGCTGAGCGAAGTCGAAGCCACGCGGGGAGATGGGGGACCTTCCGCGCCCTTCGGCTCCGCTCAGGGGGCGGCCTTGTTCAGGGCCTGATGCGGCAAAACCATTGTAGGGGCGCAGCGGTGCTGCGCCCCTACAATCCCCCGCCGGCTGAGCAAAGTCGAAGCCACGCGGAGAGATGGGGGGGCCTTCCGAACCCTTCGACTCCGCTCAGGGAGCGGAAGGGGAAGGCGCAAGGAGCGAAGATGGATCACCGCACCAGATGCACCATCCCCGACACCTGATGTTGTTTGCCTTCATGGTCCAGCACCAGCACCTCCCACATATACACGCCCGTAGGCGCAGGCAGGCCGTCCACCGTCCCGTCCCAGCCGTGTGTGGCGTAATCGGTGCTCTCATAGATAAGCTGGCCCCAGCGGTTGTATATCAGCAGGCGAAACGCCGAAAAGCCCGAGGCCGACACCCGAAAGCGGTCGTTTACCCCGTCACCGTTCGGAGAGAAGGCGTTCGGGGCATACACCTGCAGCCCCGGCACAATCCACACCGTCCGGAAGGCGCTGTCCACGCAATCCCACCGGTTCCTCACCCACAAACCCACGCGGAACGACCCGCTGTCATCATACAGGTGATGCGTGTCCCAGGCCGTGTCCCAGCCGCCACCCGGCAGCGCTGGATCGTCAAAATTCCACACCGAAAAGGCTGTGGCGGAGTCCACGCCTTCGCTCCCATTGTAAAACCAGATCCGCCGGCGCGGCCACACCGCCAGCACAGGAACCGCCTCGAATGACGCTCGCGGCACCGGATATACCCGAACCACATCTTCCCACCAGCGTTCCGACACACACCCCGAATCGCTCACCGCCCACAGGCCCACATCCACACCCCCCACCGTGTCATACCACCGAAACACCTCCGAGCGATTCTCCACCGAACTACTGTCCGGGAAAAGCCAGACCAGACTATCGATCCGACCCGAAGGTATCCAGCTCAACGAACGAAACACCACACCCAGCGGACGACACCCCGACAACGGCGACGCCTCGATGTCCAGCTCCGGCAATGGCAACGCCGCAAAAACACGACGGGCCGTATCCATGCCGCACACGCTGTCGCCCCAATACACCACCCACACCACCGCCGTGTCGGCACCCACATACCATGCACCCTCCCGACCTGCATTCACATAATGGCCGCCACCGCCCAACAGCCAGCGCACACCCCACACAAACGAATCACGCAACACCAACCGAAGCGTATCCCCCGAACACCAACGACCCTGCTGTCTCACCGCTACCCACGGACGCGGCACCACCCACAGCCGAAGCGTGTCCGCATTCGCACAATACCCGTCATCATACCGATACACCAGCGAACTCCTGCCCGTGTCCAACGCCACCCAGTAGCGGTTTCCCGCCACCGATGAATCCTGCCATACACCGCCCGAGGGCTGCCCCAACAGCCACACCGTATCCCCCTGACAATACCGAACGCCGCCGTCCTGCGTCCCCGCAGACACCACCGGCAACGGACGAACTGTCACCCGACCGCTGTCTTCTCCCACGCAGCCCGTCGCGCTGTCCGTCCATGCATAGCGCAGCCAATGCACGCCCACGCCCGCAAGGTCGCTCAAAAACGTATCACCCGAAAGACCGGCGCCCCGCCACCGGCCGCCCGACGGATGACCCAGACCCGCCAGCACCAGCGTATCACCCACACACAGCCACCCCAGGCTGTCCACACCAACCCACGGCTTTGGGTGATACCGAACCCGAAACGTGTCCGACCGCGCACAAAACACACCCCCCAACGTGTCCCACACCCGCAACACATACCAACCCGAAGCCGAAAGGGAAGCCCGAAGCACACGAACCGTGTCCAGCACACGACCCACGCTGTCCAGCCACACATAATGCACTGAATCCCCGCCAAACAGCGGGCCCGATACCGTCACCGCATCGCCCCAGCAACCCCACACCGTGTCCGGAAGCGCAAACCACAGCGACGGGTTCTTATGCACCCACGACGTGTCCCGACCCACGCAACCGTGCGCACTCTGCACCGCCCACACGTAACCGCTCCCCTGCCACACCCGAACGCTGTCGCTGCTATCCAGCACATTCCCACTCAGGTCATACCACCACACGCCCGCCAGTGAGTCGTCCGACAAACTAAACCCGCCCCACAACATCGCACTGTCTTCCCAGCACACCCGAACGCTGTCCAGCGACCACACCGACGGCGATGCATACACCCGCACCAAGCCCGTGTCCCGATTCACGCAACCCGTGCTGTCCGACACATACACCGACAACCCGCTGCTGCTGTCGTAAAAGCGGCTCAACATCAGCACACCGCTGTCACCCGTGCTCCACCACACCGCATAGCCGCCCGTTACGGCCACCGGCTGCGCCGTGAACGTCACCACGCCGCTGTCGCACAAAAAGGTGTCCACCGGCGAAAGCAACACCCCCACCGCCGTGTCCACCCACACCGAATCATAATAATCCCGCACGCATCCCTCCGCCGCCACGCTCAGCGCATAGTA
>Ga0256832_1002098_pt1 | contig 13588 bp, 9 predicted proteins | sample 134614metaG_FD_190534 | JGI IMG/M metagenome (GOLD analysis project Ga0256832, IMG submission 190534) | Hydrothermal vent microbial communities from Lau Basin, Pacific Ocean - 134-614 | ecosystem: Environmental > Aquatic > Marine > Hydrothermal vents | place: Pacific Ocean: Lau Basin | collected... | reverse complement strand
AAATTGGATCATGCCAAAGCCAAAGGTATTCCCGTCGAATATAGATTTAAAACGACTACCGATTATTTCATGGGATTTTTGATGAATGTGTTGCCTTGGGTTTTAATTATCGGCTTTTGGTTGTATATGATGCGACGCATGTCAGGTGCAACCGGTGGTAGTGGTCCCGGTGGCGGTGGTATTTTTAGTATCGGTAAATCACGTGCCGAACTTTATGACGCCAAGAAACAAGAAAAAACAACCTTTAAAGATGTTGCCGGATTGGAAGGCGCCAAAGAAGAAGTTAAAGAAATAGTTGATTTTTTAAAGAATACCGAAAAATATACCAAATTAGGTGGTAAAATTCCCAAAGGTGTTTTATTGGTAGGACCTCCCGGAACCGGTAAAACTTTATTGGCAAAAGCCGTAGCCGGCGAAGCCAAAGTGCCGTTTTTCTCTTTGTCCGGTTCTGATTTTGTGGAGATGTTTGTAGGTGTTGGTGCTTCTCGCGTCCGTGATTTGTTTAAAAAAGCCAAAGAAAAATCGCCGTCTATTATATTTATTGACGAAATTGATGCCATAGGACGGGCGCGGGGTAAAAACAATTTTACCGGTAGCAATGATGAACGCGAAAACACGCTCAACCAATTATTAACCGAAATGGATGGTTTTGGCTCAAAAGATAATGTTATTGTGATTGGTGCAACCAACCGAGCCGATATTTTAGATAAAGCTTTGTTGCGTGCCGGCCGGTTTGACCGTCAAATATTTGTAGATTTACCCGATTTGCATGAACGAAAAGAAATATTTGAAGTCCACTTAAAACCATTAAAATTAGCTAAAGATGTAGATGTGGATTTTTTAGCCAAGCAAACCCCCGGATTTTCCGGTGCCGATATAGCCAATGTTTGTAATGAAGCTGCTCTTATTGCCGCTAGAAAAAATAAAGAAAAGGTAGAACGTCAAGATTTTCTTGATGCGGTTGACCGTATTATCGGTGGTTTGGAAAAGAAAAATAAAGTCATTAAACCAGAGGAGAAAAAACGGGTGGCGCATCACGAAGCCGGACACGCTACCGCCAGTTGGTTATTGGAGCATGCGCATCCATTGGTTAAAGTTACCATTGTTCCACGGGGGCAGTCACTTGGTGCCGCTTGGTATTTACCCGAAGAACGGGTTTTGGTTGAAAAAGAACACATGCTCGATGAAATGGCGGCAACCCTAGCCGGACGGGCTGCAGAAGAAGTCATATTTGGTAATATTTCTACCGGCGCCCTTAACGATTTGGAAAAAGTAACCAAACAAGCCCGTGCCATGGTAACCGTTTACGGATTGAATGATAAAATTGGTAATTTAACTTATTACGATTCTTCCGGTCAAGAATATGGTTTTACCAAGCCATACAGTGAAAAAACAGCTGAAATTATCGATGAAGAAATTTCAAAACTTATAGAAGAACAATACCAACGGGTTAAAAAACTTTTAGAAAAGCATAAAGATAAGTTGGTTAAATTAGCCGAACGTTTGTTGGAGAAAGAAGTCATTTTTAAAGAAGATTTGGAAGAAATCCTCGGTAAACGGCCTTTTGATGACAAAAAAATTGAAAAAAATACTGATGACAAACCAGATAACAGACAAAATAAAGATAATCAAAAAGATTCGACACAAGCTTAGATAAGGTTTTAAACATAATCTTTCTTTCAAAAAAAGCTTGACAAAATTAAAATGTCAAGCTTTTTATATTAATCATTTGATGTTTTTTATATTTTAATTATCTTATAGGTGGCTTGTTTGCCATCTATAAAAACATTTATAAAATATATGCCTTTATTCAAATTGGAAATATTAAAATAGGGTGTAACTGGTTTTTTCAACGTCATTATTATTTGGCCTGACAGATTGGTAATTTGTATTTTTTCAACCGGTCTGTTTGAATCCCAATAGATTATTGATTTAGAAGGATTTGGGTAAAATTTAAAATCGTTTTTGTTAAGTTTGTCCACACCGGTGATATCACCGGAAACTGTTATGGTAAAAGGGCCTTCATTCCCGTCATTTGAATCACTCCAATAGCCTATATTGATATAATAATCAGTACCCGATACCGGCGTAAAATTGATGGTTTCTCTAACATTTGTCCCTCCTACATCAGCCCGGCTTACACAATTTAGGTTATTACAATTTCCTGTATATACTGCTACTTCTGCATCCCAACCTTGCGGACGAACTTCAATTGTCAAATCACCATTAACCGTCTCGGCTGTGAATTTATACCAGACACCATCATTCATACCATTGCCGTTACAAGAAATAAAACCGGAATTATTGGTTGCACCGGTTGCATCTTGGGTATTAGTATATGGTAATGGGTAAGTAACTTCTATGGCATTGGCACAATCGTCATTTTCGGGTGGACAAATATAATGCACGGTTTGACTGGTTGTAAAAGAGTTATCGGCATCATTAGTGACCGTAAAAACAACTGTATCGCCTGAATTGTAAGGACCGAATGTTACAGTTCCTGTGCTAGTAAGTTGTTGACTCGGATTTCCTTGATCATCACTAATTGTGACAGACTGGGCACCGCCTAAATCGGTGACATTAACATTAACCGAAAATTGATTCTGGCTACAATTGGGCATAATATCGGTATCGAAAACAATGTTGCTAAAGCCTACATCTTCAATAACTAGTGTAAAGTCTCCAACGTGTGAAGTATCATGCCAAACTTGTAATAGGTAACTTTGCCCCGGCGTTAAACCTGAAAAAGTTTTAATATTACTATTGCCATGACACTCGAGTTCCGTTCCGCCACAACTATCGTACACAGCCGCTTCAATATTTCTGCCTTCATCTCCACCCGTTATCACTTTAATTTTTCCTGATGGCGGGGCTGTAAATGAATACCATAAATCCAAATTTTGTCCATAAGAATCACATGAAGAGTATTGTCCGCTAAAAGTGGCCGTCAAGGTATGAGCGGAAATTTCATTTCCTGCACCACCACCCGGTGGATAAACGGTAATTGGTTCGGCACCGGAACAAAGATCATTTGCCGGTATATCTTCTATTTTAGCGCACAGATTAAAAGCGTCCGCATAATCATTGTCATAGACCCATACACGCACATAATATACCGAACCCGGGCTAGGATATTTTAAGACAATTCTCGAAAAATTACCCGGTGAATCACTATCGTCACATTCAACCAATGTTAGATTATTACAATCACCCGAATATAATGCCATACCGGTGTCATTAACATTACTGCCTGCTATGGCGCTCGTAGATAAAATAATGGATTCTGTTGATGTGATATTCGGGACGGTAAAAGTATACCATAAATCTGCTCCTTGATAGCTTCCACAACCCGGACTAGGAACGCCCGAATCAGTAGCGCTTTGAGTGTTGGCTACCACATAATTACAACTGGTATCTACCGGTAAAACTTCTGCCCCCGAACAGGTGTCATTAGCCGGTGTTTGGCTGTGTAGTTGCCAACTTAAAAGTATAAATGATAAAAATGGAAATAAAGTATATGTTTTTTTCATAAATAATATTTGTTTGTGTTTAATAATACAAAAATACATAATTGTAAGGACAATTTTATTACAAATTCTTAAAATTATTAATAAATATTAAACTATTCGATATGTTACTAATGTTACATAAAATGTCGTTTAACATAAATTTTCTGTCGTTTATCAAAAAATACTATTTGATAGTTTCAAAAACAATATTTTTACTTTAAATAAATAAATCAAAATTGATGAATTTTTGTCTGCGATTTATGTGTTTATTACTACAATATATGCTATTTTTTAACAAAATTGAAATATAAAATGATAACCTAAATAATAAATTATGAAAGCAATTTTGACAATTCCGGTTCTGTTTTTTTGTTATATGATATCTACCGCTCAGATAGGTATCAATAATACAAGCCCAAAGGCGACATTAGATATAACGGCTACTAATCAAGCTGTTCCTTCATACACCGATGGTATTTTAATTCCCCGTATAGATGCTTTTCCCATCCCTCATCCATTAGCCGCCCAACATGGTATGCTGGTGTATTTGACGACTGCTTCGGGTAGTCATCTTCCCGGCTTTTATTATTGGGATAACAATTCCACTTCTTGGATACCCATTAGTGATACGCGAAACACATTAGACCAAGCCTATGATGAAGGCGGTGCTGGTGTAGGACGTATTATTACAGCCGATAACGGAGCTGTTGAAATCAATGGCGATGACGGATTTCAAGTAACCGGAGCTCTTTATTTGGGAGATGCCGTTAACTTGAGCGGAGTAGGTACCCGGATGTTTTTTAATCCCCGGAAAGCCGCATTCCGAGCCGGTAATATACAAGGAAATTTCGGAGATTTTCACAATGATGTGTGGGATGATGTGAATATCGGGCGGTATTCCTTTGCAACCGGGCGCAATACACTGGCTTCCGGTGAGTCGAGTACGGCTTTCGGTGTGCTAACCGAAGCTTCCGGCAAATCTGCAACCGCTATGGGAAATACGACTGTTGCATCCGGAAATTTTTCAACAGCCATAGGGGATAATACACTTGCCTCCGGCTTATATGCTACATCGATAGGACGTTATACAACTGCATCCGGCAATATATCCACCGTCATGGGATTTTATACCACGGCACCTTCCTTTGCCGAAACCGTCATAGGGATGTACAATTCAAACTATTCGCCCAATACTGCTATTTCTTGGAACCCTTCCGATCGATTATTTGTCGTGGGAAACGGCACATCTACATACCTCAGGGGAAATGCCCTGACCATTTATAAAAACGGACTGATGAACATCAATGACGAATACAATATGCCTTTAACAGACGGCACTGCCAACCAAGTCATGGCTACCGACGGTGCCGGTAATGTGTCATTTGTAGATCCTTCTACAATTATTGCTAAAAACACCCTCGACCAAGCCTATGATGAAGGTGGCGCCGGTGCAGGACGTATTATTACAGCCGATAATGGGGCGGTAGAGATAAATGGAGGTGATGGTTTTCATGTAACGGGAACTTTTGGTCATGGCTCCGGTTTTTTACCTGCCGGATTTAAGGCAAAAATGTTTTTTAATCCAAAAAAAGCCGCTTTTAGAGCCGGGAATATTGTTTACGAAAACAATCAATTCGATGGATTTATTTGGTCCGATGCTTATGTTGGTGATTATTCATTTGCAACAGGCCAAAATACCTTAGCAAAAGGTAGAGGGGCTTTTGCTGCAGGTTTATCATCAAAATCCTATACTGATTTTGCAATTTCAATGGGAGATCATTCGGAAGCTCTAGGATTTGCATCAGTTGCAATAGGTATAAATAATACCGCATCCGGTGCGGTGGCTGTTGCTATGGGACAATCTACAGCTGCATCTGGTAATAATTCTATTGCTATGGGATATAACACTACCGCATATTCTTATGGGGAAACTGTTGTAGGGATGTTTAATTCAAACTATTCGCCCAATACTGCTATTTCTTGGAACCCTTCCGATCGATTATTTGTCGTGGGAAACGGCACATCTACATTCCTCAAGGGAAATGCCTTGACTATATATAAAAGCGGACTGATGAACATCAATGACGAATACAATATGCCTTTAACAGACGGCACTGCCAACCAAGTCATGGCTACCGACGGTGCCGGTAATGTGTCGTTTGTAGATCCGAACAATATTATTAATGATTCCGACAACCAAGATTTATCTTTATCCGGTAATACATTGAGTTTAACCAATGATGCCACGCCCGTTGATTTATCCGGTTATTTAGATAATACCGATAACCAAGATTTATCTTTATCCGGTAATACATTGAGTTTAACCAACGATACAACCCCTGTCGATTTATCCGGTTATTTGGATAATACTGATGATCAAACCATTGACCAATTTAACCTTACCGGAACGACTTTAAACCTTTCATTGGAAAATGATGGTATGGTACCGCAAACGGTGGATTTATCATTACTTCAAGATGCCGACTGGTACGAAGCCGGAGGTACCCCACCTAACAATATTAATGATGATATTTATACATACGGAAATGTCTCCATTGGTTCCAATAATTTTTCTACCCGTTTGTTTGTGGAAGACGACAATACAAACGGCTATGTGGCTGAATTTTATAACACTTTGGCATCATCAACGGCAAAGGGGGTAAAAATCAGGCTCGCACCCACCACTACGACCAATAATAATTACTTTATAGGTTTTGTTCAGGGATTTGGAACCGGAGGTGGAACCAATAGCGGAAAAATTGTAGGAAACGGAACCGGTGTGCTTTACCAAACCACTTCCGACCGGCGATTGAAAACCCATATCGTATCCATTGATGATGCTTTGCATATCATCAATGAGATAAAGCCGAGACAATATGAATACAAAGCCCTTCCGGGGAAAAAAGAATACGGCTTTATCGCCCAAGAATTACAAACCGTATATCCGCAAGCCGTCAGCGGCGACCCCAACGGTGATGTTCATACCGCTCCTATGATGGTGGATTATTCGCGACTGACACCTATTTTAACCGCCGGAATTAAAGAACTGAATGATAAGGTTAAAAGTTTGGAAGATGATAATAAATCACTGAAAAATAAAATGAAGACGATTATGCAAGAAAACAAACTTTTAAAACAAAAGTTAGAAAAGATAAAAACATTGGAAAAACGAATCCAAGAGCTTGAAAAAGAATAAAAAAATTGATTTATAATTAAACTGCTATTATAAAAATTTTGGCTCTATGTTGTTTCGTATGGGTAATAATAAATTTGGTTAAGAATTATATAATCATGTTCTATTATCTTTTAAATAATTTTATCCCTACTGGGTTTACTAAATAAGCCCGAAGGGTAAATTTTTATAATAAAACATATAGACAATTTAATTGCCCCCGATGAATGTCGGGGGTATTATTATTTGAGATATTATATAAATTCTACACCTTTATCGATATAGAGTCATACTATCGAAGGCTTTTAACAAATCAAATTTAAGCTTATAAAATAAAGTGTTAGCAATAGGTGATTCTGCATATTGAGAATAGTTGCATTATATTAAAAAAGAATATGACCTTCGCAGCTCTTGGTATAACCGCATTTTTTATAAACATAATCATTTTTTTTATTTTAATTCTGCTAAATACTTTTTGCCGTTATCATTACTTAAAAATATTTTTTGAAATTCAAATAATGAGAGGCTTTTAAACTTTTACTTAACAGACCATGTCGTTTACTAAAAAAATCTTTCTGTTAACCAAATAATTCATTTTTGTGATTGTAACATGCCTACTTTTACCCCATAAACAAATAAAATATGACCATTAGCGTACATCCGGAATCAAAATATATTGTGATTAATGATTGTAGTAGTTCCTCTTACTATTTACAAATATGTAATAGGAAAGGTATGAATATTTATAATGGTTATATGAAACCGATAAATGATACGATTGAAATTAAAGGTTTGCAAAAGGGAGATTATACTATTTCAATTTCTGATGAGCATACTAAAACTATAAAAAACATAAAAATTTAGCATTATAAAATTATTGTTAACCTTTAAAATTAAAAACCTATGAAAAAGATTCTATTTATTTCATCACTCTTGCTTGTAACCGGTATAACGGCACAAGTAAACGTACAAAAAAGCAGTATTTCTACATCGGGTGGCAGTCAGACCAATGGTAGTAAGACCATTGTTTTTGCTATTGGAGAAACCAATATCAATGAAGCCGATATGGGCAATACCCATCTTTCCGAAGGATTTGTAGGACCGGATATAAGCACAGCTTTGGGTATCACGGACTATGGTATTATTTCCGGTATTTCGGTATATCCCAATCCCGTAGCAGAAGATTTTACGATAAGCTTGCCGCAAACCGGCACTTATGAATATTATTTATACAATATGCAGGGCAAGCAAATCTTTCACAGGTCAGCTCAAGGCATAAAACAAAACTTTAACATTAGCCGAATACCATCAGCCGGATACCTGTTGATTGTTATTGATAGAAAAAATCAAAAACGTAAAAGTATCAAAATCATTAAAAAATAAATCCTAAAAAGTAATATTATGAAAACAAAAGTATTTATCAAAAAAAAGTACATGAGCTTAATTGCTCTATTGATTGTAAGTGTAAGTTTGGCTCAAAACGGCTTTAACTATAAAGCACTTATTACCGACAACGGCAATACGATTGCCAATCAAGTCATCAGTATCAAATTTACGGTTCTAGAAAACGGCACAACATCCGTCTATCAAGAAACCCAAACCGGCAATACCGATGCCAATGGTATTATCGCTTTTAATATTGGCGAAGGTAGTGTCGTTTCCGGTGATTTTAGCACGATTGACTGGAGTAGTGAAGACCACTTTTTAAAAGTAGAAATCAATACCGGAAGCGGTTACCAAGATTTTGGTACTACTGCACTAAAATCCGTTCCCTATGCAAAATACGCCGACAAATCAGGCAACGCATTTAGCGGCGATTTTAGCGATTTGAGCAATGTGCCGACAGGACTTTCAGATGGAGATGATATCAATGATGCCGACCACGATGCTACAAATGAAATTCAGACCATTAGTAAAACCGGTAATACGGTCACTTTAAGTAACGGCGGTGGTTCTTTTACTGATGCGGTCAATGATGCCGACCATAACGCTACAAATGAAATACAACACCTAACATTATCGGGCAGTAACCACCTCAGTATTTCTCAAGGAAACTCGGTAACTATACCTGTTGGTGCGACCCAATTAAACGATTTGAGCGATGCATTTACCGGACATTTTTCTGTTTTTTTAGGAAACAATTCCAATACTTCCGGTGCCTATTGCGTAGGTGTAGGAAGGTATGCTCTTCAAAATAATGCCGGTTCACGAAGTACAGCTTTAGGATACTCAGCATTAAAAACAAACACAACGGGTACTAATAATACAGCAATAGGATATATTGCATTAGGTGACAATACGACAGGTAAATATAATTGCGCTTTAGGATACTCTGCCTTATCAAACAATACCACAGCTAATGATAATACAGCTATAGGGTACTCTACTTTACGTTCTAATACTACCGGAGAAAGAAATACTGCGGTTGGTAGCAAGGCACTATACAACAACGTTGATGGTATTCACAATACCGCTGTAGGATATCATACATTTTATTCAGGGGGGAGTTACGATAACTCAACAGCAATAGGGTATTACGCATCAATTTCAGCAAGCAATCAAATACGACTTGGTAACAATTCGGTATCCAGTATAGGCGGCTATGCCAATTGGACCAATGTGTCAGACAGACGCTTTAAAAAAGATATTCAAGAAAATGTAGTGGGATTGGCGTTTATCAAAAAATTGCGTCCCGTAACCTATCACCTCGATATGGATGCCATTGCCAAGTTTAACAAAACGCCGGATAACTTGCGCTTAACCGAAAGCGAACGCCGTAAAGCTGCCGAATTGCAAACCGGTTTTATCGCCCAAGAAGTTGAGCAAGCTGCTCAAAGTGTAGGTTATGACTTTCACGGCGTAGATGCCCCTAAAAACGCAAACGATCACTACGGACTACGCTATGCCGAATTTGTAGCACCCCTGACCAAAGCCATACAAGAGCAACAAGCCATCATTGAACAACAACAGCATGAGATAGATGTCCTAAAACAACAAGTGCAACTCTTGTTACAACAGCGTTAAAATCATATAATCAATTGTTAACCTAAAATTTAAAAATCATGAAAATCAAAATGAACATTCTGTTAGTAATATTGACCTTATTTACTTTTAATGTCAATGCTCAGAAAATTAAAAAAATAACCAAAGGTTTTACAAGTCCTTCATTTGAAGGATGTAGAAAGGTTTTAGCGTCTAAAAGCGGTGTGGTGTATTCACTGGCACCGGGGCGTTTAAAGACAAACGTAAAATCAGGTAAAGCAACTATTAAAATCAGTAAAACAGGCGGTCGTGCCAAAACCATAGTCAATATCTATGTTAACAATAAATTAAAAAAACGCATAACATTTGAAAATGGTAATTACAAGAAAACCGAAACACGTGTTTTAAGCTTAGATACCAAAAACTGGTTTAATAAAGTTGAAATTGAAATTGTTAACCAATCCGTAGGAAATACCTTTAAATATATGGCTGAAATCATTGCAAAAGACCGCAGCGTTATACCCGGTAAAGATAAGTTGACCGGACGTATATGGGGTCTTGCAGAAAAAACCTTTACAATAAAAAAGCCCTGTACCGGAAGAGTAAAAATAGGTGTTTATGTAACAAATCGCAGGGGACAAGCACTTGTTCGAATTTTTGCTCATAATGGTGATTTACTTATAACCAAAGTTCTTTATCATGCTATTCCTCCTCCAAGAGGCAGACCGGATCCAAATGAGTTTATGATTGACACAAATGACGATATTGAAATTCGTATAAAAAACATCAAAGCAACAGATAATGTTTTTTATAGTATTAGAGCACAAGCTGAACAAAAGCTGTTTTAATCTAGTGTCGTGTCAGGCATGTTATGACGTATAAGTCGAAGTTATTTTTGTCGAGAACAAAGCATATAATTTTCAGCATAGCCATAGCTATGGTTAAAATTATTAATGCCGTTATCGGCAAAAAGAACGAGTGCTTGGTATGGTGATAATATGCCTGACACGACACTAGGTCAAGTATATTTAATTAATTATACACTTTAATAAAAAATTATAAACAGATGAAACCGACATGATTAAAATAATTATTAAACACACAACCTAATGATTATTTTAATCATCAAAGGTTATATCTGACCGAAATGTTAAAATTAAAAAATAAACAGATGAAAAAATCCATTTTTTTATTCGCATTTAGTTTATTATTTGCGAGCCATTCATTTGGTCAATTTAATTTGAAAAAATTGAAGCACAAGTTTTCTAAAAAGAAAACGGCACAAACCACCAAAACAAAAAATGCTGCCACAAAAGGTAGAATATGGTATGTGAGCAAAACCACCGGTTCCGGTCAATTAGGCACCAAAAACAAACCGGCAAAAGATTTAGGAAATATCATACACCGTTTAAAACCTAATGACATTATTTATATTGCCGAAGGCGTTTATATGAGTAAAGGAAAAAGGGGATCGGATGAAATCAATGTGCCGGTTCAAATTTATGGTGGATATGATACTTCTTTTACTACAAGAGACCCTTGGGGAGAACATAAAACCATCTTTTCCGGTGTAAACGAATATATGAAATTGACCACCCCCAGATTGTATATCAGAACCGATCAATTAAGAGACGCAAACGGAAAGAAAATGCAAGGGGGACTCATTGTAGTAGATGGTATCATAGTCGACAACGGACCTCGTAACCGCTATCATTTGAATAAAGATTTAGCCATAAGAAGAAAAGCAAGCCCTAAATCCGGTCAGAATCCGTCACCGGAGTCCGGTGGAATTGTCATTGTGGGAAGTAAATTTACCAATATTGCCGTGCAAAATTGTGTCGTGATGAATACGGCGCCAACAGAAGGCGCTATTTCCGTACGGGTTTTTCAAGGTGGCAAAGGCGTGATACAAAACAATTTTTGCATCAATAATACCGGCTATGGTATTCAGGCAAGAACCGGCTATATGGGAAGTGATGCGAGTTTGATACCCAAATTTATTGTCAAACACAATACTGTTTTATTCACATGGAAACACGATGCGGTTGCCTCGTATGGTGGCGACGGACTGGCTTTGGATAAAAACTTAACTGCATTAGTAGAGAATAATGTATTTGGATTCGGACACATGGGTGGTATTTACAGCAAAGGTGCCAATTTAACCCTAAATAACAATCTGTTTACAGGCAATTCAAAGTACGATTTTAAAGAAATCAACAGCAAAATGCGTGTTGCCGATATTTTAGACGAATCGGAACAATTAAACCTCGAAAGTGCCGGTAATGAAAGCTTGTTAATTAAAATTCCGGTTGCCAAAAGATGGGCAAAAATTTATGCCAATCGCAAAGAATTGAGTAGGGCAGATGTAGATGCTGCGGTGCATGTCAGCAACTCGGGCGCCAACCAATTACGCAGCATGCTCGGGTTAAATGTTCAAGGTGGTTCGGTAAAAATGGACGCTGATATATTTTTGCCCAAAATAACGATTGAGGAAGCCTTACCGGCAGGAAAATTACCTTGGAACGGAAAAGGCTGTCAAATGCCAAAATTTAAATAAATAATTATGAAGTTTAATATCAAAGAAAATGCCATCACAGTAGATGATGCTATGGAAGCATTAAAAGAAAAATTTGGTAGCAAATACCAAGTAACAGAAAGGCAAAAAGGTGTAATTGCAGTTGCAAAAAGCAAAACTTGCAGTGCGTTGGTATTTCCGCTGAAAAACAAGCTTATTGTCAAAGGTGGTTTCCCAACCTTACTCGGACAAATGGGTTTTACAGTGGGTGTCGTAGCATTAGGCGTCATACTTCCCTTGTTAGTATATTACATATTCTATAATAAACAAATGAAGGCAATGGAAAAAGAAGTTGGCGAATTTTTAAAAGAAAAATATAAAGAAATAATAACCAATTAAATATTTTAATCATGAAAAAAGTAATTTTATTAGTATTTACAATAGTATTTATTAGCAATTCATTTGGGCAATCAAAAATGGCTTATAGCTCAAAAAAAAGAGAAAAATATAAAAACATCATTTTAAAAAGTGAGCATAAAAAAAGTTTAAGAAAAATATCAAAAAAGAAGCAATCCATTTTTGTTAACTCGATGGCAACTTTTTATGCTTTATCCAATAAAAATCAGCATAAGTTGGTAAACAATACGCTGAAATCTTTAACAAAAGATAAATATATTTCCAAAAAACAATATGCTATCTTATATAAACTTTTAAACAGTAAGACCATAAAAAAAGAATATTTACATAAATTGAAAAAACAAAAAGTTAAGAAATACAATTTAGGTAATGTATTAATTAAAGTTGTAGCAAAAGATTACCTTGAAACTTATTCAGGCAGTGGATCTGACATTCCTGTTCAAGGTTATGGCTGGAAAAAAGTAGCCGGTTCAGTAATTGGAGCAGGTGTTGGTATGGGTATTGGGTTTTTGGCAGGAGCTGCGCCCCCGGCTATAATTGCAGGTGGGGTACTTGGTGCAAAAATTGGAGGTGATATAGGTGAGGCAGTTGAAGAAAATGATGCTAAAAAACAAGCGGAAGAAGATTCCGGCAGCAATTCTTCAAGTAGTTCTAATGATAATGATGATAATAATGATGAAGATGATAATGAACCAATAAATACCAATGACGGAAATGGTTGTACTGCCTATCCATTTACACCGATGCCACCAAATTAACCCGCATTATTCATATAAAACGCAGTGAATTATATGAATCTGCGATGGATATAGGGGAGGGAAGCGTGAAACCCCGACTTAGAAATACCTCAAATTTGGGTATTTACAAAATACCCAAATTTGTTGGTATTACTTAGTCGCATAAAAATCTATGAATTTTTCGGGTTAATATTACATAACAATTGAACTACCATGACTTGATATTATCAAACAGCATTGTAAATACTTATTAAGT
>Ga0256832_1002097_pt1 | contig 13591 bp, 20 predicted proteins | sample 134614metaG_FD_190534 | JGI IMG/M metagenome (GOLD analysis project Ga0256832, IMG submission 190534) | Hydrothermal vent microbial communities from Lau Basin, Pacific Ocean - 134-614 | ecosystem: Environmental > Aquatic > Marine > Hydrothermal vents | place: Pacific Ocean: Lau Basin | collected... | reverse complement strand
TAAATTCAAAAAACAATTGGAAAAAATTTAAAGGAGTTGGTGTTATAAAATCGGCTTACTGCGGATACGATATAGAAGGAAAGGAGAAAAGAGAGAGCATGGGATGCGTTGAAATAAATTTTAAAGATTTAAAGATAGATTTTGAACATGAAGAGAATTATTTAAAACTCCCTTTTATCTATCTACAAGCAAAAGATATATTCTCTTTTACCAATCTTACTAATTAAGATATCTTTCATACTCGATTTTATCTTTTTCTCCGGCCTTCCTAAATCCCTTCAATCTAAGACGGCAGCTATCGCAAACACCGCAGGCTTTATCCTCGTTTTGGTAACAGCTCCAAGTATCTTCTAAAGGAACTTTATATTTTAACGCCTCTTTTACAATATCCTCTTTTTTTAAATGAACAAGAGGAGTTTTTATAGAAACCCTTGTCTCAGGCTTAGTTCCTTCATTTATTGCATCCTCCATCCTTTTAATAAAACTCTCTCTGCAATCTGGATATCCGCTGCTATCTTCCTCAACCACTCCTATAAAAATAGCCTCCGCTTTCTCTTTTTCACAAATTGCGGCGGCAATTGAGAGAAAAATTCCGTTTCTAAAGGGAACATAAGTTATAGGGATTCCAGGTTTCAAGCCTTCGGTTGGAACATCTATGTTTTTATCAATCAAAGCGGAAGCCCCTATTTGTTTAAAAAAATCCAAGTCTAATTCAATAGTTTTCAAAGCTTTTAGATGTCTGGCTATTTTTCTAAAACACTCGAGCTCTTTTTTCTCGGTTCTTTGGGAATAGTTAAAATGCAAAGCTATTATTTCATAACCTTCCTCTTTTGCTATAGCAGCGCTTAAAGCGCTATCCATACCTCCGCTTATTATACAAACAGCTTTGGCCACAATTTCTACCTTTTTTTAGATTTATTACATTTTGTTTGGATATAATTATATCCAAATTGAATCTATCTTAAGGAAGGATAATTGAGTATAACTTTGGAAAATGAAACTGATTTTGATATAAATGAAAATCTGTTGGAAAAATTTAATTTAATAGCAAAAGATTTCACAAATAAAGATATAGAGGTTCTCCTAACCGACAATGAGAAAATAAGACAAATAAATAAAGAGTATAGAAATATAGATAAAGAAACCGATGTTATAAGCTTTCCATTTGAAGATATTCCCCACTCCCCTTTAGGCTCAATAGTTATTAGTATTCAAAAAGCAAAAGAGGAAGCCAAAAGGCTAAACCATTCCGTAGAAGATGAGATAACTTTGCTCTTTATTCATGCACTTTTGCACCTTTTGGGATTTGATCATGAAAAAGATAGAGGAGAGATGAGAGAAAAAGAAAAAGAGCTAATAGATAAATACAATCTTCCAAAAAGTTTGATAATCAGGAGTGAGTCTTAATGGATTATATAATCTTTATGCTTTCTATGGCTGCTTTAATATATGGAGCGCATTTAATTATCATAGAGGGAGAGAGAATAGCGCTTCATTACAATATCTCACAATTTGTAATAGGAGCCACACTAATAGCTTTAGGCACAAGTCTTCCTGAAATGGCAGCTTCCATAGCGGCAAGTTTTCATCACAAAAGCGATCTTGCCGTATCCAATATAATAGGAAGTGTAATACTTAATATCTCTTTGGTTTTAGGAGTTGTTTTTTTGCTTGCAAAAAAGATATCTCCAAACAGGGATCTCTTTAGCAAAGACAGCGCATGGTCTCTTTTTCCAATATTTATATTTATTTTAAGTATATATGATGGAAAAATAGATTTTTTTGAAGGTTTTTTACTCCTTTTAGTAATGGCAGCCTATCTTCTTTTCCTCTCTAAAGATGCAAAAGAGATAACTTCCGAAATTGATGAAAATTTATTAAAGGAGAAATTTAACTGGCCTAAATCTTTGCTTTTACTCGCTATAGGTTTTGCTTTTACCGTAAAAGGAGCGGATTTTGCTATAGAGAGCGCTTCTAATATAGCAAAAAGTTTAGGAGTCAGCGAGTGGGTTATAGGCCTGCTTCTTGTGGCATTTGGAACAAGCCTTCCAGAGCTTATTGTAAGCATTGTGGCCGCTTTGAAAAACAATGCCGATATGGCGATAGGAAACATAATAGGAAGCAATGTAGCCAATTTAAGCATAGTTTTGGGAATTGCCGCAATTGTAAATCCTTTACATATTGATGTTTATAAAAATCTGTTTGATATTTCCGCTGCGGTAATGGTCTCTATTATGCTAATTTTCATAACAGCAAACAAGCTTTATAATAAATCTGCCGGCATAGTTCTTTTAACGACAACTCTTTTAGTTTTATATCATGCTTTTTCAAAAGGACATCTGTAATTTATGAAGTATCTTTTAATTTGCAATAAAACAGATCCTTTCATAAGAGATCTTTTTCAAGCTCTAAATGAAAAAGGTTTTGAAAGCTCTATTTTTCAAATTAACGGTTTTAAATTAATCTCTCAAAAAAAGAGCAAAAATCTAAATCCAAAAACTTCTCTAAATTTTCTAAAAAATACTCCAAAATTAAAAGTTTTTTGGAAAATTTTTGCAATTAAAGAGATTTTACATAATTTGCAATTTGATCATGCAATATTCTTTTTCTATAACTGGACGCTAAAACTTCCAATATCATCTCTAAAAAAAGATAAAAAATTCTCCTTTTATCTGGACAATCCTATAAAAATAGATACAAATATTTTAAAAAAATCGCAAAAAATTATCCTAACTTCCAATTGTGATATAGAAAGCTTTAAAAAACTTTATAAAAAGGATTTTTCAAATAAAACAATCTCTATACCAAAAATAGTGAATTTTGATAGTTTAACAAAAATAAAAGAGAGTATAAAACAAAATAGAATTTATTGTGATATTCAAGATATTGATAATGTGGAAGATTTTGTAAAAAAAATAGAGAATTTAGAATATGAATTTATTTTTCCCCTCGTAGGCGAAAGTTTTGAAAGAAGAGAAAAAATAAAATCTATTTTAAAAAATTCTAAAATAAATTATAAATTATTTAATAATTTTCTCTCTTTAGAAGAAAATTTCCGTTTAATTTTAAGCTCAAAAAAAGTTATAGCCCTAAGCAATCCAAAATATTTAAATATCATTCAACTTTCACTTTTTGCAAATAAAATACCTTTAGTTTTTGAAAAATACTTATGTTTCTTCAGTAAAAATAAATTTCATTTTGATACAATTAACAATACAAATGATACAACTGAAAAATTATTTTTAAACAAAACAGAAAATACAACAAATAGAGTTAAAAGCATAGAAGAGTTTTCTAAAAAAGCAGTTATTGAAAAACTAACGGATGCATTGGAGAAAAAATGATTATAGATACTCACTGTCATCTAGACGATAAAAGTTTTAACAAAGATTTGGAAGATGTGATAAAAAGGGCAAACGAAAAAGGTGTAATAGGATTCGTAATCCCTGGAGCAAATCCTAAAGATTTAAAAAGGGCTAAAGAGATAGCGTATAAATTTAAAAATACATATTTTGCAATAGGAGTTCATCCTTATCACATAGAAGATTATGATAAAGATTATCTACTCAAATTTGCAAAAGATTCAAAATGTATAGCAGTCGGAGAATGTGGTCTTGATTATTATAGACTTCCAAAAGAAAAAGATGAAAAAGAGAAAATAAAAAATTTGCAAAAAGAGATTTTTATAAAACAGATAAATTTGGCAAAAGAGCTAAAAAAACCTTTAATTATCCATATAAGAGAAGCTACTCACGATAGTAAAGAGATATTAATAAATGAAGGAGCAAAAGAGGTGGGAGGAGTTTTACACTGCTTTAATGCAAGCGAGGAGTTATTAGAACTTAAAAATCATAACTTCTTTTTTGGGATAGGAGGAGTAATAACTTTTAAAAATGCTAAAAAGTTGGTAAATATTTTACCCAAAATTCCTCTTGATAAAATAGTTGTGGAAACAGATTCCCCGTATCTTACACCTCATCCCTTTAGAGGCAAAAGAAATGAGCCATCTTACACAACTTTTATAATAGAAAAGATAGCAGAAATTTTAAATAAAAGTTACGAGGAAATATCCGATATCTGTTTTAAAAACTCCTTAAAATTATTTAAAGAATTTAATAAAATAGAAGGATAGTTAAAAATGAGAAAGATAGTAATACTTTTAATGCTCTTTTATCAATTATGTTTCGGATTTTTTGGAATAGATGAGAATTTCGAAAAAGAGATAGAGATACTTCAAACTTTAGATATAGACCCCTCCTTTGCAAAAGAAGATGTATTCCTTTCTATGAAAAATGATCTTAGAAAAAATCAGATAATCTCTTTTATCAGAGTTTTGAAAAAAGGGTATCCCTTTATCACAACTCTTCAAAATATGATAAACAATGCCAATATTCCAAAGAGCTTTTTATATCTTGCAATGGTTGAATCCAATTTTTCACCTAATGCTAAATCAAGAGCAAAAGCTGCCGGACTTTGGCAACTAATGCCAATTACTGCAAAAAAAATGGGACTTAAAATAAACAGATACATAGACGAGAGATTCGATCCTATAAAATCTACAAAAGCTGCTATCAAATATTTAAACTCTCTTCATAAAAGATTCAAAAAATGGTATCTTGTAGCTATCGCTTATAATTGTGGAGAGGGGACGCTCGCTAAAGCTTTAAAAAAAGCTAAAACAGATGATTTAAAGGTGCTTTTAGATCCTAATAAAAAATATATTCCAAAAGAGAGCAGAAATTATATTAAAAAGATTCTCCTAATGAGCCATATAGCAAACAATATAGATTTGATTATAAAAGAGGAAGCAACTTTTCTTCTAAACAGAGGCAACAACAGCTTTTTACAAAGTATCGAGATAAGGAAGGGAGCAAATCTAAAAAAAATAGCAAGAGAATATTTAATTCCTTATAGCGAATTAAAATATTACAACGCACATATAAAAAGAGGATATATTCCAAAAGGAATAGCTTGCAATATATATATTCCTGTGCAATCTTTGGATTATATAGCTAAATATGCAAAAAAAAGTTTTAGAAGATATAAAAAACCGATTAAATATAAAATTAAAAAGGGTGATACTCTAATAAAAATAGCAAGAAAGTTTAAAACCAAAGTCAAACTTATAAAACTTGCCAATAACTTAAAAACTCCATTTATTAAAACGGGGAAATCAATTGTCATACCAAGGTAAGATTTTACTGATATTTTCTATTTTTTTATTTTTTGGATGTTCAAGATATGGAGGATATTATCATCCTTCATATCATAAAGGGATAAATAGATCAAAAGCTATGTATAAAGCTACAATGCGTCCTTATGAAGTTTCGGGAATAAGATATTATCCTAATAAAGTCAGAATAGGAACTACATACAAGGGAATAGCAAGCTGGTATGGAGATAACTTTCATGGAAATACTACTTCAAACGGAGAAATGTTTAATATGTTCTCTTATACTGCAGCACATAAAACTCTCCCTATGAATACAATGGTAAAAGTTACAAATCTTTTAAACAATAAAAGCGTTATAGTCAGAATAAACGACAGAGGCCCCTTTGTGCCAAATAGAATTATAGACCTCTCCTACGCCGCGGCCAAAAAGATAGGAATGATAGCGACAGGAACGGCTCCGGTTAAAATTACAGTAGTAGGATTTGATGGGAAAATATATAAACAAGATTTTCATACAAAACCTCCTTACAAAACGCAAACCATAAACTATAAAACTACAAAATATAAGATAGCAAAAATATCCTACTCACAAGATTTAGCGGTTCAAATAGGAGCTTTTACCGATTTAAAAAGCGCTCACTCCTATAGAAAAAGATATGACCACTATATGAATAAGTATAGAACTTTAGTAGTTAGAACTTACAAAAACGGAAAAGAGCTTTATAAAGTCCTTTTAAAAGGATTTACAAATGAAGAGGAAGCAAGAGAATTTATAAAATCCCATAAAATACCGAATGCTTTTTTAGTAAAAAACTAAAGGAAATTTATGACATCAATAAAAAGAGAGACCAAAGAGACAAAAATAGAGCTTAGCTTGGAAATTTACGGCAAGGGAGAGAGTCAAATAGAGACAAATATAGGCTTTTTTGACCATATGCTGCAATCTTTGGCAAAACATGCCCTTTTTGATCTAAAAATCAAATGCGAGGGAGATATCTATGTAGATTTTCACCATAGCGTGGAAGATGTCGGAATCGTTTTGGGAGAGGCTTTAAAAAAAGAGATATATCCCGTAAAAAATATAGAAAGATTCTCAAACTCCATTGTAGTAATGGACGAAGCAGCTATAGAGTGCGCAATAGATATATCAAACAGAGCTTTTTTGGTTTACGATTTGCCTCTTGATGGAAAAATAGGAGAGTTTGATGCTGAATTAATAGAGGAGTTTTTTAGAGCGCTAATTTTTAACGCATCCCTAACAACTCATATCATTTTCAAAAGAGGGAAAAATAGACACCATATAGCCGAGGCGGCATTTAAAGCTTTTGCAATCTCCCTAAGAAGAGCTCTTTATAAAAATGAAAGAGTAAAAACTCCAAGCACCAAAGGAGTTATATGATAAAACTTATCGTATTGGACGTTGACGGATGTTTGACAAATGGTTCGATTCATTATACGGTAAACGGAGATGAAATTAAATCTTTTAATGTAAAAGATGGTTTAGCGATAGCTTCTTGGATTAGAATGGGAAAGAAAGCGGCTATAATAACCGGAAGAGTATCCTCAATCGTAACAAGAAGAGCAAAAGAGCTAAATATTACCCATCTATATCAAAACGTAAAGAATAAAAAAGAAAAACTCTTAGAAATAGCAAAAATAGAAAACATATCTTTAGATGAAATCGCAGTAATAGGAGACGATTTAAACGATTACGGCATGCTAAAGGAAGCAGGATTATCCTTTACTCCCTCTGATGGTTCAAATTACATAAAAAATATAGTAAATGTAGTGCTCAATAAAAAGGGTGGAGAGGGAGCAGTTAGAGAGATGATAGAGTATATTTTAAAAAAAGAAAATTTGGAAGAGGAGTTTTTAAAACTTTGGGTTTAAAAATATTTATTGGATTTATACTCTTTTATCTTAGTTCAATTACCTATTTGACTCTTTTTGAAAAAAAGTTTGTAAAAAAAGATCTATTTAATAAAAACGAAATTCCATTGATAGAGTTTAAAGATATAAAAAACTTTCATATCGATAAAAAGGGAGTCGATACAATAATAAAAGCTAAAGAGGCTCTTAGATTTCAAGATCACGATGAAATCAGAGATGTAAATATCTTAACTTTTCAGAGAGGAAAAAAAGAGAGCCTAAAAGCAAAACAGGCAAACTATAAAAATGATATCATCTATTTATACGGAAATATACAATACGAAAATGAAGAAGGATTAAAACTTTTTAGCAATAAAATGGTATACAAATTAAAAGAGAAAATTTTATCCTCACAAACTCCATTTACACTAATTTCTAAAAAAGCAAAAATAGAGGGCGACTCCTTTGTTTATAACAGACAAAAAGGTATAATAAAAGCTCTTAAAATCAAAGCTATTATAAAAGAGACGAAAAAGTTATGAGAAAAATTATTTTTATTCTTTTTTTATTTGTGGTATTTTTATTGGCAGAAGATGTAAAAATAACGGCTGATAAATTTCAAGCAGACGAGATAAATAAAATCTCAACATTTGAAGGAAATGTAAAAATAGAAAAAGGCAAAGATATTATCACAACAGAAAATCTTACAATCCTTTTTGGAGCTGATAATAAACCGGTAAAATATATAGCAAAAGGAAACCCTAAATTCAAATTCAGTATAAACGATAAAAGATACGAAGGAAAAGCAAAAGAGATTATATATCTTCCTCAAAATGGAAAATATATTTTAATAGGAGATGTTTTTGTAAATGAGAAAACTCAAGATAGAAAAATATATGGAGATAGACTCGAAATAGATAAAGAAAATGGAAAAATAAAAATATTTGGTAAAAAGAATAAACCGGTTAAATTCATATTTAGAGTAAATGAGAAATGATAAAAATAGTTAAAGCAGAATTCATAACTTCTGCAACATCCATAAAAGATGCAATAAGCGAAGGGGTAAGCGAAGCAGTCTTTTTGGGAAGAAGCAATGTGGGAAAGAGCAGTTTTATAAACTCTTTGACAAATAGAAAAAACCTTGCAAAAAGCTCATCCACTCCCGGAAAAACTAAACTTATAAACTTTTTTGATATACTCTTTTTAAATGATGAAAATGGCGAAAAATATACCGCAAGATTTGTTGATTTACCGGGTTTTGGATATGCTAAAGCTTCAAAAGAGCAAAAAAGCGTATGGGAGAAAAATCTAACCTTTTTTATTAAAAACAGAAAATCAATACGGCTTTTTATCTTTTTAAGAGACGCAAGACATTTTGAGATGAAAAACGATTTAGAAGTTGAAAAATTTTTAGAAGAGATTAAAAGAGAGGATCAAAAAATTATCCAAATTTTTACAAAATCAGATAAATTAAAACAAAAGGATATAAGCGCTTTGAAAAAAAGATATCCAAACGCTCTTTTGGTATCGAATCTGAAACAAAAAAATATAGATAAAGCAAGAGAAGAGATATTTAAAGGATTGTTTTTTAAATGATAAAATATTTAAAACCTACATTAGAAGATATCCCAAAAATGCAAAAACTAATAGAGCCTGAAGTAAAAGAGGGAATTATTCTTCCAAGAAGCGATGATGAAGTTGCTACAAATATACGATCCTATTTCACAGCAAAAGATGATGATAAATTAATAGGTTTTACGGCTCTTCATATTCACAGCCAAAATCTTGCCGAAATAAGAAGTCTTATAGTCGATAGAGCTTACAGAGGCAAAGGAATAGGAAAAGAGCTAATCAAACAGGCCATTTTAGAAGCAAAAATCTTAAAAGTTAAAAAGATTTTTACTCTAACTTATGAAAAGGGCTTTTTTGAGAAGATGGGATTTAGCGAAATAGCAAAAGAGCTCCTGCCGGAGCATAAAATATGGGCGGACTGTATTAAATGCAAACACTTTCCAATCTGCAACGAAATAGCTCTTATAAAAGAGCTTTAACCAAAATTTTAACAGCTATAGGACTTTTATATTATGAGTCAATAACTTCCATATATCCGTATCTGCCCTCTCTTTTTGGATTATTTTTTATTTATCTATTATTTTATTTAAATAGTAAATTAAGGTTTTATGAGATTTTATATTCATTTTTTTATATAATTGTATATGAGCTCGATAAAGGATTTTATCTATTTTCTTTTATCATTTTTTTTATAATTTATTATAATTTTATAAAAGAGGAGATAAAAAAATATATATTTTGTAAACTATGTCTTGCATTTGTTTATGTGTTTAGCGGATATATCGGCTATTATGGGATAAATTATGCAATATCTTTTATTTTAAATGAAAATATGCCGTCTTTGATAGGCTTTAACAATACTTTATATTTTTTAAATATTGCTATAGATACTGTTTTAGTCTTTTTCGTTTTTAAAAATCGCCTATGAAATTTAGAATAGTTTTACTAATATATTTTTTTGTTACTATTTGGATAATTCTCATTGTAAAGATATACTACCTTACTATAAAATCAAACTCCTATTACGAGGCTATAGCCCAAAAAAATATTCAAAAAATAGAGTATATTTTACCAATTAGGGGAGTTATAAAAGACAGAAACGACACTCTAATAGCCGCTAATAAAATAGGTTTTAGTATTTCTATAATTCCTGGTCTTAGTATAAAATCTAAAATAAAAATTTTAAAAGATAGTATAGATTTTATCACAAAATATTATCCCAAATTTGATAAAGAAAAACTGCTTAAAATTTATAAAAGAGAGGATTCTTTCTATAATCATGATCCAATAACTGTAATAAATTTCATTCCATACAAAGATATGCTTCCAAATTTTACAGCTTTTTATTTGAATAAAAATATCGTAATTTCTCCCGTAACAAAAAGATTCTATCCTTTCAAAGAGCTTGCATGCCACTTAATAGGATATGTAGCAAAAGCAAATAAAAAAGAGAGCAAAACAGATGAAGTTGCTAAAAGAACAAAATATATAGGGAAAACCGGACTTGAGAAGTATTATAACCGAGAACTTGAAGGAACTTTGGGATATAAAAATCTTAAAATAAATGCTTATAACGAAGCTTTGGAAGAGATAGAAAAGGTTTTGCCAACCTCAAACGACATTAAACTGTCTTTAGATATAAGGCTTGAAAAATTTTTAAGAGACAATTTTTCAAATATAAATGGCGTTATTATAGTAATGAACGCAAAAAATGGGGAAATTTTAGCTGCTTCAAGCTTTCCTCAATACGATATAAATATATTTGTAAACGGTATATCTCAAAAAGAGTGGGATAAACTAAGATTTGATCCAAACCACTCTCTTGTAAATAAAATAATAAGAGGCCTCTACCCTCCAGGTTCAACCATCAAAATGGCTTCGGCAATAGCATTTTTAGACTCTCATTTAATATCTCCACAAGAGAGCGTATTTTGCACGGGAGAGGTGGAAGTTGGAAACAGAAAATTTAGATGCTGGAATATTTACGGACATGGAAATGTAGATCTTGAAAGAGCCATAAGAGAGAGCTGTGACGTTTATTTTTATGAAGAGAGTTTAAAGGTTGGAATAAACTCAATAGCTCCCGTATTTAAAAGATTTGGTTTTGGCAAAAAAACTCTTATAGATCTTCCAAATGAGTTTATAGGAACAGTTCCAAATAGAGAGTGGAAAAAGAGAAGATATAACAAACCCTGGTATAAAGGAGATACTCTAAATACGGTTATAGGACAAGGAAATTTGCTCGTTACTCCTATTCAAATAGCAAGATATACAGCTTTGCTTGCAACTGGCAAACTTCCAACCCCTCATTTTGCCATAAAAGTGGGAGATAAAGAGACAGGATTTCCTGTTAGGGATATTTTAACCGACTATGAAAAAAGTATTCTCCCATTAATTAGAAAAGCAATGTATGAAGTTTGCAACAACCCAAGAGGAACGGCTTCAAAGCATATAACTACAAAAGTTACAATAGCCGGAAAAACTGGAACCGCACAAGTTAGCGGACTATCTCAAAAAGAAAAGAACAGAATCAAAGAAGAAGATTTGGAGTATTTTAAAAGATCTCACGCTTGGCTTACAACTTTTGGCCCCTTTGAAAATCCAAAATATGTAGTTACTGTATTGGTAGAGCACGGAGGGCATGGAGGAAGCGCTGCTGGAGAAATTGTAAGCAAAATATACGATAAACTCGTGGATTTGGGATATATAAAATTAAAAAATGATAAAAAAGCTACAAAAGGCGCAAAAAAAAATCCAAAAAAGAGATAAAATATAAACAAATTTTATAAAGGATAGATATGAGCGATTTAAAAGAACAGATGCTTTTAAATACCCTTGTTTTTGAAACTCTCGGAAAAGCGGAAAAAGAGAGGGAGTTTAGTGTAAAATCTCTAAAAAAATGGGGATTTGATATTATTTTTGGAAAAAGAAACGAAGAAGAGACATATTTTACCTACAAAAGCGACATAAAAAAAGCTGGAGACAAATATAAAGAGGATGAAAACAGCTATGAAGTTATAGAGATTTTAAAAGAGCTTCCAAAAAACAAAAAAGTTTACGCCCATATAGAGATGATGGAAGGAGTAGCCTATCTTTGCGTAGATTTAAGGGAAGAGGATAAAAATATAGAGATTTTAAAACTACCAGCCGGAGAAATTCTGGTGGCATTTTTGAAAAAACATAGATTTAATCATTTGCTAAACAGTTTAAAAAACTTAGCAACCGCTGCAAGTTTGGCAAAACACAATCAAGAAGAGGGAAAACCCTTAAGCTTTAACGAACTTCCGCCAATTCCAAGAAGATTTTTAAGAGAAGCAAAAAAAATAGAAAAAGAGATGGGATTTGGAAGAGTAGCTCTATCCTATTTCGGAGAGAATAAAGACGGCAAAGCAAGATATAGACTTGAATGGATGGTTCCCACAATCGCCCTTTTTGACGAACATATATCAAATAAAATAGACAAAGCTCTAATAGAGTTTAAATGATAAAGGGTAACTGTAAATTACATAAGCAAGCTTGTGTAATTTACATACCTTTATGTTTACTTTAAGTGGTTTATCATTTAGTTTGTTATACTTTCACATTTTTAATACATTGATTTAATTTTTTATCAAATGTAGCAATCTTATCTCTTTTCGAATAAGCACACAATAAACAATCAACAAAATCTAAATTTTTGGTTTTAAATATTTCAAATGCTTTATTAATGATATTTTTATCAGATACTAAAATATTTTCAAAATCTAATAATTCTAACAATTGATTTGCTATATCAACTTTTGGAATCTGGTAAACTCCTAATAAAACATAAACAACTTCTGCTAATATTTCATTTGAGATAAATACATTTTTTGTAGTTAAAATTTCTTCAGCAATATCTGCCATTTCAATATTATCATTAATTAAATATCTAACTATATAATTTGTATCTATTCTAATCATTTCGATTTATTCTATTTATAATATAATTTTGCCATGCTTTACCTTCTAAAGATACCTTTGAAGTATCAGCATATTTGCTAAATACACCTCTTAATGATTTTTTATTTTTCATTATATTATTATTTTTTTCAATAATAGTCTCTTCTATAGGAAAAATAATAAGTTCTACTTTCTTATTAATATAATCTTCCGGTATATTTAATATTATTTGATTTTGTTGTGGTTTTATGATTTTTCTTATCATTTGATATTTCCTATTTGAATAATATTTTTAACAGAGTATTACATTTTATCCAAAAATTTAATATACCTCTTTTCTGTGAGCTATTCTAATAATAGAAATTACCAAATAATTATTTTCTTTTAAATATATTATCCTATAATTTCCAGCTCTTTTACGAAATTTTCCCTTATGTTTACCTTTAAGTGGTTTGTCATTTGAAAAATTGCCATTTTGTAAATCTAAAATTTTAGAAGCAACTAATTTTTGAGCTTTTGAATCTAACTTTAAAAATTCTTTTTCTGCTTCTTGTTCAAAAGCTACTTTATACATCAATTCCTGCTTTTTTAAAAACTTCTTCAAGTGGTATCAATGTCGATTTACCAGATTTTAAATTATCTATTCGCTTATCTGCAACCATTTCATCTAATTTATCAAAATATAATTCAATTGCTTTTTCAATCAAACTAGTTCTAGTCATATCCAATTCTTTTGCATATTCATCAAGAGTTTGCAAAATATTCTTTTCTAATCGAATATTTATAGCTTGTTTCATAACAATACTCCTCTTTTTAATTATTCTGTATATACAATTGTAGTGCAGATTAATTCTTTTGTCAAGAGTTTATAAGAGCACAATTGAGTAAATCTTTGTCTTCCTCTACCGCAGAGATCAGTGATTGATCTCTCCTCCGACTTTAGCAAAAAGGAGCAAAGAGGCGATACTCAAAACTCTATCGGCAATCTTTTCGCTTTTTCTAAGTGTAGTTAAAAGCTTATGATATACTTTGAAAGTCTCTATATTCTCTTTTGCC
>Ga0256832_1002096_pt1 | contig 13595 bp, 9 predicted proteins | sample 134614metaG_FD_190534 | JGI IMG/M metagenome (GOLD analysis project Ga0256832, IMG submission 190534) | Hydrothermal vent microbial communities from Lau Basin, Pacific Ocean - 134-614 | ecosystem: Environmental > Aquatic > Marine > Hydrothermal vents | place: Pacific Ocean: Lau Basin | collected... | reverse complement strand
GGCCATTGCTCGGAGGCGTCGAACGCCGTGGCATCTTGGCGCTTGGACGAAGCGTTCGTGAAGGGGGTGGCGCTGAATTCGTCCATGATGACTCTCCTCTTCCATGGGATATGGCTCTGGGACCAAGCAAGGTGGAAGGTATCGCCCGGTCGTTCCCGGCGTGTTCAGTCCCTCTATTCTTCAGGACGTCACCCGAGACCATCGGCTTTAGAGGCATGATGGGAACGAGGCGCCCGACGACGAGAAAAAAACCACAAGGCGAGAAGAACAAGGACGGCACAACATGAGAGGAGAAGGCCGGCGGTAAACCCTGGGGCTCGATAACGCCATCGAACGAGGTGATGTCCGCGCGGGATCTTCACCGCCCGGACGCTCTCGAAAGCGGGAAGGATATCCGTCTCGACTCCATCGACATCGGCCCGCCAACCAGGGGCGAAGGTGTCGGTCAAGACGAGGAGGAGAGAACCGGCGGTTTCCACCTCGATCCGGATCTCGTCGGGATCGTCTTGTTGCCAGCGCAACGCGGCCGACGAGAGGGCGGAGTGATCCAGCGCATGGAGATCCGGATGGGCTTCGAGGATCCCGCGGGTCAACACCACGGCCGGCGGCCTCCTGTGCGCGAACGCTCGAGTCCGAATGTATGCATCGTCGACGGAGTCGGCGGGGATCACGTCCGCGGCGAAGAAAGCCCTGGGAAGCGCCATCCGATCGCGGTAGACGCGGATGCCGCCACGCGGATCCTCGAAGATCGGCTCGAAACGATCGGGGGGACGGGAACCTCCGGTGACGTGGAAGCGTGCCCCCAAGAGGGGAATGACCGGATTCAAGGGGCGGGTCACCAGCATCGAAATGCCTCCCTCCCGCCGCCCGCCGAAATCCGCGGTCTCCAGCAGTTCCACCACACGCCGCGGGTTGAGCGGATTGTATCCCCGCACGTTACGATAGCCGAATTCCGCGCCGGCGTTGAGTAAATAGGAAGGGGCGCTTCGATCGGACAAAATCCGGTCATGGCCGAGCACCGGACGAAAGGCCCGAACGACGTCCGGAACCCGGGTCGCGCGCTCCGCGGGAAAGGTGTGGTTATAGGTGCTCAGGACGGGGAGGAGATCGATCAGGAGCAGCACGGCGGCGATCGCCGCCGGATGAACGCGGGCAAGAATTCCATTCCGCCCATGCTTCCTTTCGCCGTTCAACCACAACCAAGCCAGCAGGAGATTGACGAGCGCCAGCCCGAGCCCGACGAGGCTGATCGGATGCACCGGCTCTTCACGCATCTTCAGGCTCAAACCGCAGATGAACCACAACTCGAGCCCCAGGACGATGGTGAACTTCGCCGCCATTCTCAGCGATTCATCGTCCAGGGCGTCGGCACATCCCGTGGGACTCCGCCGTCGCGCCATGGCATCGAGCGCGCGGGCGCTCAGGACTCCCGCCGCCAACCCGGTGAGCATGAAGAGCCGCGAAGGCGCCCGAAAGGCGGTATAAAAGGGCAACAGCTTTGCAAACAGGATGTGAACACCGCCCAAGGTTCCAAAGGCGCCCAGGAAGGTGAGCCCAAAGAGCCAATTGAAGAAATCGCGACGTCCCCCGAGCTTGATGCCCAGGCCCACCAGCGGGAGGGTCACGATCCCCAGATAGGCCCATGTCTCCCAGTAGGTGGACGGGCCGACGTATCCCTTTCCATCGAGCACGTAAAAATCACTGCCGAAGAGATTGGGGACCAGCAAGCGCCCGATGCTGAAAGGGTGGAGCGCAAAGCTCGAGCTGTAAGTCAGCGGCTCCAAAGGCTCTCGATACTTGTGCGGCAGGGTGAGGAGGAAAGGGACGAATTCGACGGCGGCCGCCAGCATCCCCAGGCCCAGCAAGAGGACGAACGCGGCGGTGTGGGAGAGAGGCGACCATGACCGCCCGGAGGCTGGGGATGGGCGAGACATCCGCCACATCGAGACCAGGGTGTAGGGAATCAGTACCAACAGGGAATAATAGACGATTTGCGGGCTTCCTCCCGCCAGGAGGGCCATGCCGAGGGCGGCGCTCAGCGGCAGACCCGACCGGAGGGAGGGCGCCCTCACCCACCGTCGGCTCGCGTCCAACATGAGGGGAAGCCACACCGCGGCGGCCAGAAAAGTCACGTGGTGCAGGTGAGCCCAAAAAAAACCACTCCACATGAAGACGATGCCGCCAAAAGCAGCCGCCCGGGAAGAATGACCCAACCCGGCAAGAAATCGCCTGAAGAAGATCACACCCAGCGAAAAGTGAATGATAAAGCTCAGCGTGAAGGCAATACCGGGATCGAAAAGATAAAAGACGATGTTCGGCGGATAAAACGCGGCGAGCTGGATGTCGCCGAGCAGTGGCAGCCCGCATGAAGCGGCCGGATTCCATCCCTCGACTCGGCCGTGGAGCCAAAACGTGCGCAAATGAAGCCGAAGCCCATGGAAATAGGACTCGAGATCGCCGTGAAAAAAGATGCGTCCAGTCAGCAACGGAGGCAAAAGAAAGAGGACGATGGGAACAAAGGGCAGGGCGGAAGGCACGCCACGGACGATTCGGGCGACGACGGGACTTCCGGCGGCCTTCACTTTGGTTTCGCGGGGCGGATGACGAAAGATGGAGAGACGGCCACACCCGTGTTCTTACAGCGCGCCCGGCTGAGCGGCAGTCCCTTGGCGCATCCCGTGCCGTAAACGACGGAAAGCCGGAGCCGGATCTCGTCGGCCGTGCTCCGGTACCATTCGAAGGTCTTTTCGCCGGGCGGCAACTCGATGGCTTCTTTCTCCCACTGGCAATCCTCGATGGGGAGCGGTTTGAAGCCCTCGTCCTGGAAGACTTCGACAGTCCAAGTAGGACATCCCATCAAATAGACAGGCGTGCGACCCCGGTTCCGGATCGAAACGGTGATGGGGCTTCCGGATGTGTAACCGCGTTTATCGACGGACACGGTCACACGATCCGCGGCCATCGATCGCGGAGGCACCAGGAGCGTGGCGAGCAGCGCGCCACAAAGCAGAAAACCGATCCGTCCACAGAGGGATCGACAGCGTCGGGTGGACGCGGCCCCCCACCTTCCGGCAAGGAGGACTGCATGGGCAGTTCGTTTCATCGAGGACATTCTACCTCGGGGCAATACATCTCGGCGGCGAAGCCATGGAGTTGTGTCGTTTCCGTGTACTCGAGCGCCCTGGGGCGTTCGGAGGGGAGCGTTCCCCGGCCGCCCCGGGCCCGCGGGGGCGACGCATCCCGGCCCTCGGCCTGGCCCCCATCCCGGCCCTCGGCCCGGCCCCCATCCCGGCCCTTCATCCTCGAGCGCCCTTGCCTTTCAAGTAAAGCGTCATCGGATGGGCGGTGTCAATAGAATTGTGTCCTTAACCCCTTGACAAAGCACCGGGGAGCGGCTAAGGATTTTCGACCGGCGCTTCCCTTGAAAGTCCGGTCGTCATCGGGGTGACAAGCGGAGAATCCGGGCGCTCCCGCGTTCTATCCCGTCGGAATCTCATCGGGGTCTCTTCAGGTCGACTTTACCCGCTTCCCCTGATGTGGGCACGAAGCGAGTGGGGTGAAACAGGTGATAAACCGCTTTATTTTTATGCTTCTCGGGCTGATGACGAGTGCGATCCTGGCGCCTTCCGGCGTCCTGGAAGCCCGAGAAGACGAGACGGCATCCGCATCCGACGCCGATCGGCCCCTTCGGGAAGCCTCCACGTTGGGCGGTGGCGATGTGGTGCGCGCCCGGCGCTTTTACAAGGGTGGGCGTGTCGAGGTCTATCCCCATTTCGTCGGCTGGGTGGTCAACAACAGCTTTGCCAACCGGATCCACGCCTTGACCGGTCTGGGGGTCGCGTGGCATCCGCAAGAAACCACCTTCCTCGAAGGGACTCTGGATTGGTTCCCCATCTATCCTTTTTATGACGATCTGAAGCCGCTCAACCTCGCCATTGCCAGGGAGCTTCCCCTGGATGAAGCGATCCCGGCCGTTTCTCGTGAAAAGCTTTACCTCGGTGCCACCTTCGGCTGGGCGCCGATTTACGGCAAGATCAATATCGTCAGCTCTTTCGTCCAGAATTTCGATGTCTCCTTTCTCTTCAGCATCGGCCTTTTGAACATTCAAAAGGATACTTACATCGTGGCCACGGATCCGGAGACCGATGCCACGATTCTAGACGGGCCGATCGAAGGAGAATCCGAGTCCAACACGTTTCTGACCCCCGGCGTGGGGCTCGGCGCACGGGTTTTTCTCACGCCCTCGATCACCTTCCGGCTGGATGCCCGCTTTCATGCCTATATCGAGAAGGTCGTGAATTACGAGGAGGTTATCGACAGCGCGACCCAGACCTTCGGGACGCGGAATCTTTTGCAGGATTCATTGATCCTGTCCGCCGGTTTGAGCGGTTTTTTCCCTTGGGCAGGGGCCGGCCGGTAGGCTTTGTCGAGGAGCAGCATGTCGAGGAGCAGCATGAACGCGTTCAATCCGTGGAAGAAACCACTTGGCCTCGCTCTCGTGCTCGTCGGCATGGGCGTGTTGAGCGTCGTGGGCGGGGCGAAGCAGGGGCTGGCCGCCGAAGATGCCTCGGGACGGGATGCCTCGGCGCGTTCATCGAAGGCGGCTCGGGGGGGAGATTCGGAGCAGGGTGATCCCTGGGCTGGATTTCCGCGCTTCGCGGACCAAGTCCGGATCAAGCACGGAGAAACCAAAGGGGAGGACGAGGGGGCCACGGATGAGGTCGGGACGGTTCTTCCCAAGAGTTTCCTCAAAAAAAACCGATTTGAACTCTCATTTCATATCGGAGGGGAAACCATCAACCCCTTCGTCCATCATTGGTATGGATCCATCGCCGGGACGTGGCATCTCACGGAGGTCTTCGCGGTGGAGGCGCAACTGGGTTATGCGCCGCCTTTCGGCAAGTGGCTTAACAACCCGGATCTCGACTTGAGGTACTTGACGATTGAGCTGGAGAATTCCGCCAGTGTCCGGCCCACGGCCACCCAGCTCGGCGCCTTTGGGCATGCCGGGGTCGTCTACAGCCCCTTCTACGGCAAATATGCATCGAGGGGCCGCCGCATCGTCAACTTCGACCTTTATTTCATGCTCGGCACGGGTGTCTTGTCCACCCATGACTTGGATGAAAACGAAGCCGGTGAACCCGTCTATTACGAAGCCACCACCGATCAAGTCCACATCGCTCCGGCGTTTGGTTTCGGATTCCGGTCGGCGCTCAGTCCCCGGGTGGCCCTCCGCATTCAAGGACGGGAGTACGTATTTGTCGAAACCTTCACCCGCCTCGGCCAGGAAGACGAAGTCCTCAATATGGTCTATTATTTTATGGCCGATGTCGGTTTGAGTGTTTTCTTCGGGCGCGGCGCATCGTGATCGCCTTCTTCTTCGCCGGAAACCTCCATCCGCCGGCGGCCCTCGGGCATGGGCGTTCCGCCCGCATCGAATCCGGCGCCGCCCCCGATGGGCCTTTATCAAAGGGATCGTGACTTATGGCGAAGCCTTCGCAGACCCTCTCGTGTCGTCTCATCGTCTCTCTCGTGGTTCTCTTGTCGGCGCTGGGCGTTTCATTCCCGCTTCATGCGCTGGACTTGAACGATATCGTCAACATGAGCCGGCTCAAGATTAGCGATGACGTCATCATCTCGACGATCAAACAGTCCAAGACGCGCTTCGATTTGAGCCCGGCGGAGCTTGAGAAGCTCAAGCGGGAAGGGGTGAGTGAGGCGGTTTTGCGGGCCATGCAAGGGAATGGCTCCTCCCCTCCGGCCGTATCCCCGAAGCCGGCGGCGACGAAGGCGGGAGAGGGGGCATCCCCATCGGCCTCCGGGGGCAGCGGAACATCTCCTTCCGGCGCGGGAGCATCCCCTCGGCGGGCACCTGTCGAGACCCGGCCCTCCCCTCGGCCGCCCCCGGTCTCGGGCCCGGTTCCTCCCCCGATCTTGCAGATCAAGCGGCAGTATGAGCTGCATAAATATGTCTCCGCCGCTTCCGGCGCCTACGATCTGTTGTCGGGCCCGGATGCGTCCAAGTACGTCTTGTGGAGAACGAGCATTCAATACTATTTGGGCAAGAGTCTCTTCAAGCTGGGGGAATACCCGTCCGCCCACAGCCTCTTCCTGACGGTGGCCGCCCAGGGGCCCGACGGGATCCATTATAAGGGCGCGCTGACCCTCTTGACGCAGACGAGCAAGGCCCTTCATGATTATGAAGCTTTTGCGGAAGTGCTCAAGGGGGCGCCGCCTCATACCCTGCCACGGCGCGTGCGCAGCACCTTGTATTATCTGATGGGGCTCAACTATTACAACGAGGGCAAGTTCGAAGCGGCGATGACGGTGCTCGCCGATGTCGCCCCGGACAGCGAATGGTTTGCCCGGGCCCGCTTCCTCGATGGCGCGTCCAAATATCGGCAGGCCGTCTATCTCGAGACCAAGAGCAAGGAAAAAGCGCGTGAAGCCCGAAGCAAGCGCCTGAAGGAGGGCGATGACGCGGCGGCCCCCTTGGAGCAGGAGGCTCAGGCCCTTCGGGAGGCTTCGGAACGCACGTTCAAGGACGCCCTGCGAAGCTTTTACGATTTGATCCGAACGCCGGAACTCGTCGGCGACGATCAAGAGATCAAGGATATCCTCGATCTCGCCCTCTTGAACATGGCGCGGATATATTATCGCGGCCAAAACTTCGAGAACGCGGAGCGGCTTTACAATCAGATGCCGAGGGATTCGTCCTATTGGCCCCAAGCCATTTACGAAGCCGCCTACGCCAACTTTTGGCAGGATGACTACCCGATCACCCTCGGGCATCTGCTGACCCTATCCGCCCCTCAGATCCGCGAACGTTATTTCCTTCCCGAGGCCGAGATCCTGCGTGCGCTCGTCTATTTCTCGACGTGCCACTTCGATCGCGTCCTGGACATCATCGATCATTTCGATGCGGTCATGGCCCCCTTGAACAAGCAGCTCGACGACGCCGTCGAGCCTTACCGCGTCGCCCTCTCCGTGGATGAATCACGGCTTTTCGACCATCCGGATGCCATGGAGGCGGCAATCGAAGCCTACCGACGTTACCTCCAGGATGATGGAACGCTCGCGCTGTCCTCTCTCCCGAAGAGCGTGCAAAACGCCATGGGAAAGGATCGCTCCATTTCCAACGCGGCCCTTCATGCCCGAATCATCGAGGAACGTCTTCAGGAGATGAGGTCTCCGGAAAGTCGCTGGGCGGGGACGGCGTTGGGCCGGGCCTTGGAGGGGGAACTCGAACTGGATTTGACCCAGGCCAGGGCGATGGCCGGCCGGCGTTTCCTGGCGGATATCCAGCGCCTCAAGAAGGATTATTCGGCGCTGATGAGCAACGCCCGTCGCATTCGTATCGAAGTCAACAATGCCGAAACCGAGGCCCTTCTGGCCGATGAGCGTCCCACCAGGCGGCAAACGGGCCCTTCGGCACGCATAAGCCATTCCTACGCCACCGAGTCCCGCTATATCTATTGGCCTTTTCGCGGAGAATTCTGGGACGATGAGCTTGGATTCTATCTCTTCCCCGTCGATGATTTTTGTGCCGCGGCGGGAGAAGGCGTGAGTCGTGGAAAGGAGCGTCCGTGAGAGGCATTCATCCCTTGATCAGGAGAACGCGGACATACTCTTCCGGCGCGGTGGACCGGCCGCTTCGCCGCCGTGGGCGGTGGGTCGGCGCCTCCCTTCTCCTTACCGCCTGGGAACGGAGTCTCGTCGGGATCTCGGTGGGCCTCTGCATGGGAATGGGCGTTCTCCATGCCGGCGAAGCCGCGGACCCCTCCCTCGCGAACGACTCGACCGCTCGTTCGGCTCCCGCTCGCAACGACGATCGGGGACACCATCTCCCCTCGTCCAAGGATATTTACCTCGAAAGGCATTCCAAACAGGGAAAAGTCCGCACAATCCGCGAAGAAAACATCCGCCTCTTCGAGGAAGAAATACGCTCGGGGACCGTGGAGGGCGACGAACTGGCCGATCTCATCATGCAGTTGGCATCCCTCTATTGGGACAACGCGAAGGATCTTTATTTGGAAGAGATGGATGAGTATCTCGCGGCCTATGGGGCTTGGGCCGACACGCCCGCCGAGAAACGAGGCCCGGAGCCCAAGGAAGACCACCGCGCATCCCGAGCCTTTAACCAAAAGGCCATTGACCTGTACCGCCTCTTGATGAAGGAGCATCCGGATTACGAACGCATGGATGAAGTCATCTTCAACCTGGCGTTCAACTTGATGGATCTGGGTTTGAGGAAGCAGGCCCTCGAGTACTACGAACTATTCGTCAGAACATACAAAAACAGCAAACTCCTGCCCGATGCGTATCTCGCCATCGGCGAATACTATTTCGACAACAACAACCCGATCAAGGCGTTGGAACAGTACAAGAAGGCCGCGGCCTTTCCTGATTCGAAGGTCCGTGCCTTTGCATTGTACAAACTGGCATGGTGTTACTACAACGTCGGGGAATATGATGCGGCGATTGATGCGCTCAAACGTGTGGTGGAAAGCGGCGGACAGGGCGATGACCAAAAGAAGGGTCGGGTCTCCCTGAAGGATGAAGCCCTCAACGATTTGGCGCTCTTCTTCGCCGAATCCAAGGATGTGGACGCCGCTTATGCGTACTTCAAGAGCCATGGAGAGCCGAAGCATTTCCGGACCATGCTCAAGCGTCTGGCCAATATCTACGTGGAACTCGGACAAAACGAGAATGCCGTGAAGGCGTGGACCCGTCTCATCGAGGAGGATCCCTTGGCACCGGATGCTCCCGTTTTTCAAGACCGTATTGTCCGAGTGTGGTTCAAGGATCACCAGAAAGAGAAAACGCGGGCCGAGATTGATCGCATGGCATCCACCTATGGACCGGGATCGGAATGGGCGCGCCACAACGCGGCCAGGAGCGACGTGATCGAGAAGGCTCTGGCGTTGATCGAAAAGGATCTCCGGGAAATCGCGGTGGATTATCACACGGAAGCGCGAAAAACGGGCAGTCGCCGGACTTATCAGTTCGCTCGGGAACTCTATCAGCGCTACCTCAAGCTCTTTCCAAATACGCGTCACAGTTATGACATGCAATTCTATTACGCAGAGGCGCTCTACGAATTGAAGGACTATGAAGCCGCCGCGGATGCCTACGAGAAGGTTTTGAAACTGAATCCGGAGGGCGCCCATTTCGAGGATGCCGCCGGGTCCCTCATCCTGACCATCGACAAGATATTGGGTCTGGATTCGGCGGACAAGGAGAGTTCCGCGCCTGCCGTCCGGGTCGATGCGGAGGCCGGCGGGGGGTCGGCGCGGACAGTGAATCCCTCCCCGCTTGGACCTTGGGAAGCGCGAAAGGCGGCGGCATGCGATCTCTTTGCCGAACGCCTCCCCACGCACGCGGATGCGCCCAACATCCTCTACGAGGGGGCTCGGCTCTATTACGATCATGACCTCTTCGACGAGGCCATCCCCCGCTTGTTGAAAATCGTCGAGCGCTATCCGTCCACGGATGTCGCCGAGGTTTCGGCGCGACTGGTCCTCGAGGCTTACAACCGGCGAGGGGATTACGCGGCATTGGAAAAACAAGCCCGCGCTTTTGCCGACGTCCAGGCGTTCAACGAGGATTTCAAGGCCGACCTGAGGGATATGGTCGAAAAGGCGGCTTACAAGAAGATCGAGTCCCTCCAGACGAAGGGTCATGAGATCGAGGCCGCCAATGCTTATCGTGCTTTCTTTACTGAATTCCCCCATTCGTCCCTTGCCGATCGTGCCCTCTTCAACGCCGCTGTCTATTTCTTCAAGGCCGGCGCGGTCAACCAGGCGATCGAAAGCCGCGTGCTTCTCGAGGACCATTTCCCCCAAAGCCCTCTTCGTGGCCGAAACCTCGATGCCCTTGGGAAAATGCACGAATCTTTCGCCGACTATCCGCGGGCGGCCGACTATTATGAGGCCTTGGCCGCATGGGACAAAAAACACACCTACGAAGGAACGCCGGATGCACTTTTCAACGCGGGAACATTCCGTGCGACGCTTGGGGATTGGGAAAAAGCGGTGCGCGATTTCGATCGATACGTCCAATACTTTCCCAACAGAGCCGATGCTCATCTGGTCGCTCTCGAGGCCTGCCGCGTTCTCGAGGTCAACGGTCAGCGCGATCGCGCCTTGAAGGCGTACAAACGCTACTATCAAAACAAGGAATGGCTCGCCCGGAGTCCGGATGCCCATTTCGAAGCGCGTCTGCACTATGGATTGATTCTTCGGGACATGGGTCGTTTATCGGAGGCTCAGCGTCACTTTCAAGATTCCGTGCGGGCTTTTGATCGGATGGGGTTGAAGCCGGACTCGCCCGGAGGCGCGGCTCTTTCCGTCGCTCATATGAAGTTTCTCTTGGTGGAGCCTTTGTTCGCCCGTTTCAAGGCGGTCAAGTTGGATGTCGATGCCAAGCCTCGTCGGGGTGGGACGCCTTTCGACGAGAAGCGCATGCTCTTGGATGAAGTGGTCAAGGCCTACAGTGAAGTCTTGGAGCTTCGTCAAGCGGAGTGGGGGATTGCGGCACTCGTTCGAATCGGGGAAGCCTATCGAAATGTGGCCCTGACCTTGCTCGAGGCGCCGGCGCCTCGAGTTTTGAAGACACCGGAACAGCGGGCGCTTTTTCGCGCCGCGCTCGAGGATCAAGCGTTTCCCTTGAATGACAAGGCGGCGGAATCGCTTGAGCTGGCCTTGACCCGGGCCTACGAGCTGGGACTTTACAACGAGTATACGGCCAAGGCGTGGTCGCTGCTCGCGGAACTGCGTCCCAAGGAGTACTCCAAGCAGGAGGAAATCATCGGGGAGCCCACATTTTTGTCGGATATCCTTGAGCCTCCCCGATTTATTTCCTTGCCTCCCTGAGTCATTGAATGACGGGCGGAACCGATGAACCGGGAAGGTATTTGTCGGCGCATTGCCCGGTCGGATGCTTGGTGTGCCTCGACTGAGATTGAACGGAGATGCGCCGGGCGCTTCCAGTGGGGAGGCTTCGAGATCATGATGGGAACGCTGGAGAAGTGGATGAGAGGTTTGAACGCTCGGCGCGGTATCCGGGATCGATGTGCTTTCGTACTTCCGGTTGTCCTCGCCCTGGCGGCATCCGGGTGTGCGACGACGCGTGGCACCTCGGGAAGCGCGGTCTCGTCGGGGCATGATAAAGATACCGCCGAGGTGCCGGCCCCTGTCGAAGCGGTGACGGATCAAGAGAGAGAGGGGAACGAGGAGACGGGGTCGGTTCGGCCGAGCGTCCTGGATGGGGCGGAAGTCCGGGAACGTTTGGCGACGATCGAAAGCGTGGGGGACCCTGAAGCCTACAGGGCGCTTTCCGCCGATCTCAATCGAATGGCGGATGAGGGGCTCGGGACATCGTCGGCTTTTGTCGCGCGTTATGATGCGGGGGTGGCCGCGGAGCGGGCGGGGGACGAGGTGGAAGCGGAACGGGCCTATCGCGCGGTTCTTGAATCGTCGGATGCGGACCCCACACTCTCGAAGGCGGCGCGCCGCGCTTTGATTCGGCTTTATCTCAACCGTGGCCAGGTGGATGACGCTCGGCGCGTCGCCCGCCATTGGATCGAATCGGCGCCCGATGACATCGATGCCCGTAATTATATGGCCATTGTCGAGGGGGCCGCTGGAGACTATGACCGGGCGGAAAAGCGGCTTCAGGACGTCTTGAAGCGTGATGCGCGCAATACCGGCGCCTATCGAAGCCTCGCCCGGCTTCACTACGAGCAGGGACATTATCAGCTCAGCATCCTCCTTGCGGCCAACGCGCTCAAGGTTGGAGGCGAAGACGCCGGTGTCCGCAACAACATGGGCGTCACCTCCTTGGCGCTCGGAGATGAGACGGTCGCCATCGAATCGTTTCGGAAGGCCATCGAACTTCAGGAGGAACATGTTCAGGCCAATCTGAACTTGGGGTTGATTGCCTTACGTTCCGGCGATTATGAACTTGCGACGACGGCATTCGAACGCGTCCGGCGGCGGTCCCCGCGGAATGTGGATGCCGCGCTCGGCTTGGCCGTGGCCCTCCGCGGCCGCATGGAGTACGACGCCGCGCTGAAGCTCTACGAAGAAGTTTTGGCTCAATCGGAGGACAACTTCATCGCTCTTTATAACCTTGGGATTGTGCACGGGAAATACCTCCACGACTTTGATAAGAGCTTGCAGTACCTTGAACGATGTGATAGACTGGCCCGAACGCCGGACGATCGGACACGCGTCGAGGAAAAGATCAACGAGATCAAGCAGGCTCGAGATGAATACCGCCGCATCCAAAGAGAAGAAGCCGAGCGTCTGGCTCGTGAAAAGGCGGAAGCGGAAGAGCGGGAGCGTCGCCGGCAAGAAGAGCAGCGGGCTTTGAAACAAGCGCATGATCGGCTTCAGTCACGCATTCAAGAAGTCGAAAAACTCATTGAAAAGTCCGGCGCGTCCCATTCGGATGAAGAACTCGAGCCGATCCGTACGGCGCTTCAGCAGAGCAAGATGGTGCTGGAGATGGACGATGCCGACTTGATGGGAGACGCCCTGGAGGTTCTCGATTCGGCGGCAAGGGCGATCGAGCCCTAGGGATCGTCCGTCGATCTCGTTTCGCGTGCCTTTTTGTAAGCTTATACGTATTGAGGATATATGTCGTCTCATCCGATGCCTATCCGAGGATGCCCTGCTCGAATCAGGGAGAAGATGCGGTCATTCGGTGCGCTCTTGGCCGCGCTGCTTTCATCCCCATATGCCTGCCAGGGTGAGGGCCGGCGGAGTTCGTTCTCCTCCAATCGTCCTTCGCGGAAGACAAAGGTGGGTATCTCGGTGGCTGTGCTCGCCGCGACTCTTTTGTCCATCGCTCCATTATTGGCTCAACAAGACATCGCCGATTCCGAAGAAGTGAATGTCGTACAAGAAGGCGACAAGAAAGTTATTTATAAGGCACGAACGGAGATCAGCTTTGAAGGGGTTGATGTCGAAGGTGAGATCAAGAAACCCTCCGGATCTTTTCTGCTCGATCGAAAGAAATCCCGCTTCAAGTCCGTCATCCATTTTCGCGAGGATTTCGATAAGGAAATGATGCTCTCTGTTCTCGAGATAAAGTAGCCTTTCTCGAGTTCGTGTTCTACTCCCCCCCTGAGGCAGCGCGCGATGACACAGTCCGGCCCGAATAAGGGTTATGAGCTTTCTTACAAGATTGTGCAAGGCGGTGCCGTCACGCGCGAGGGCACCGTCGGTGCCGAAAAAGTGACCATTGGTCGCTCCCAATCCAATGACATCGTACTCGATGACATTCGCGTCTCCGATCTTCATGCCGTCCTGAATCTCACCAAGGATCATCGCCTTTTGCTCACGGACCTCGTCAGCGAGGACGGAACTTATGTCGGCGGTGAGCGCGTGGAAACCCGGGTGGAGTTGCCCCACGCCGCTCGTGTCTCCATCGGCCCTTACCATATTGATTTCGAACTCAAGTTGTTGGCCGAAACGGATGAGGGCGACGAGGACGGATCTCGGCACATCTCTGCTGAGTCAAATCGAGGGGGGATGCTTTCCGCCGAGACCGCGGCAACGGTCGTGGATATGCATGAGAGGGGGACGAAG
>Ga0256832_1002095_pt1 | contig 13595 bp, 11 predicted proteins | sample 134614metaG_FD_190534 | JGI IMG/M metagenome (GOLD analysis project Ga0256832, IMG submission 190534) | Hydrothermal vent microbial communities from Lau Basin, Pacific Ocean - 134-614 | ecosystem: Environmental > Aquatic > Marine > Hydrothermal vents | place: Pacific Ocean: Lau Basin | collected... | reverse complement strand
GGTAAACGGTCCAAGGTAAACGGACTCAACGCTTCGCGTTGATAGGATAGGAACGGTTTAGCGGTCCCGCTTCGACTTTGCTCAGCGACCAAGGTCAACGGTCTAAGGCACATGGTAGTATCAGGGGCACGTGCGGGGCAAGTTCAACACGCCCCGTCAGGGGCGTATTCAACGCGTAAGCAAGTTCAACGTCCCGCACTTACTTTCCCAAAGTGCGGGGCAAATTGCGCTCATCTTGCAAAAAGCCTATGCGGGAGGACCAAAGCCAAAATCAAGCAAAGCAAGTAAGTGCGGGATATTTTTCATTTTTCATTTTTAATTGTACTCCGTCTCACTCCACGTGCATGACCCTCCCGTAATACTCCTTCGCTTTCGTCCGGCAGCGAAGGAGGAGCAGTCCCGCGGGCAGGTCACCTACGTCCAGCACCTGACCGGAGCGGAAGGAGGGAATGGTACGCAGGCATCGCCCGCGGATGTCCAGTACGCTGAGCTCAGCGGGGCCGCCGCCCCAGGACACGACTACCTGCCCGGGATTTTGTACATCATAGGCGATTGAAAGCGCTTTCCGGTCGGGCAGGGTGGTCGCTTCCGGACTTTCTATGGGAATATGGTAAAATTCCAGGATGCCGACGCCTTTCGGATTGACGACCCAGTCGGGGGCGTTGCCCGGATGGCTGAGATACGAGAGATGCTGGCCAATCTGAACCGGCTGGTCAAAGTGGAGATGGAGCGTAATTCCGGATGCAGATACGGAAGTCGCCAGGGCGCCGGACTCCTCGATGCGAAAGTCGGCACTCGGGTCGCCGATGACACTCATTATCGTGCCTGGCGTGAAAAGAAGGACGACGTTTTGGCTGTCCTGCCATACGGCGTGTTGAATATCCGGCGCGTAGTCTTCCGGGGCCGCCGGCGGGGCGCCCAACCACGGGGCCACCAGGTCGGCCATCCGCGCGGCAAGTACCTTGTATCCGTCTTCCCATCCGTAGTGGCACGAGTCGTGATCGGCGTTTGTGGTGGACATAATCTCAATGTCGTCCCGGTCGGCGGCGATTTGGCGCTGGGCCTCATACACGTAGGGCAGGATGTGGGCGCAGCCGCGGTAGCGCACCTGAAAGAGAAACGAGGCGTAGATGTCCAGGTCTTGCTTCCAGCTGGTATGCAAGCTGTCGTAGGCCTTGTAATAGGTCTCTATGTCCGTGTCCCATCCGTTGGCCTCGCCGTGAAACCAAAACGCCGCTACCGGCTTGCGGATGCCGGTTTCATGGAAGGTACGCAGCATCTGCCCGTAATTGCCGAGCATGCTGTCCTGTTCATTTTTTTGGAAATACCAGATCGGTTGCGCCCCGTCGGCGAAGTTGAACACCGCAAAGGGACGTTGGAACTTTTCCTGTAACAATTTGGCCAGATGCCCGCCCCAGCGGCCGGGGAAGGCCTGGTCCAGTGTGCCCCACAGGCCGTTGTGGTAGCCGCGGGTAAACGATACCACGTCCTCCGGCATCGGGCTTAAATAGGCCTGCGCATTGGACTGGCCGTTGATCAGCAGTACATCGCCCGCCACCACATTGATTACCGAATATTCCAGGTGCTTGATGCCGTTCTCCACGCCAAAAATGGAAAATTCGTGGTTGAATAAGTCCGCCGGTAGTGGAGCATACAGGTCAAATGGAGCTTCCCCGGAAGTATAATTCAGCACTTGTTGGGTGACCGCTACGCTGCTGTCCGCCATTGTGATTTCCAGCCGGATACTGTCGTAGGTGGCCGGGGCCTTCACGATGCCATTGATGTGCACCCGGGCGGAGTCTGTCGCGCGATCCCGCTCGTACAGTTGGTAGTTTTTTGGAAAGTCAAACAGCAGCACATGGCCGGAAAAGGAGACGATGGTGTCCTGTGCCCGGAGATGGGATGCAACGAAAAAGACAAAAAACAGAATGGGGAAGCGCATAATATTGGGGATGTTGATAGCCAAGTCAAATTTCTACTGACTTTCACAAAGGTATCCGGAAACGCGCATTTAATCAAAAAGGCGCTCGGCTAATGCTTTGGTGTCCATCCCATCGAATGTGCCGGAAGACATCAGCAACAGCGTCTGTGATTGTCCTTTTTCTGACAAGACGGCCTTTTCCAATAAATCTCGATCCGTGAAGACTTGTACCTTGCCACCGAAGGCCCGCCGCACATCATCCGGCGAGAAATGGGGCAGCCGCTTCATCTTCAGAGTGTGGGGGCTGTAAAAGACAAAGGCCCGGTCGGCGGCGGCCATGGCGCCGCGGTAGTGTGGTAAAAAGTCCTTGTTGAGACTGCTGAAGGTGTGGAGTTCAAAGCAGGCGGTGAGCGGCCGGCCGGGATGGCGGGCCCTGACGGCCTGCACCGTGGCGCGCAGCTTGGACGGCGCATGGGCAAAGTCCAGATAAGCGGTGCCGCGCGCGTTGCGGTAGATCACTTCCAGCCGCCGCGCCGTGCCCGAAAAGCCGGCCACGGCTTCAAAAAAATGCCGGTCGGACAGTCCCAGTGCCTTCACGGCATAGTAGGCAGCTTTCAGATTTTGCAAATTGTGGCGCCCAAAAACCTGCAGCGGAATGGATTGGCCGTGCCCGTCGCGAATGGCTGTTTCTCCCGGTTGGCCCACATTGCGAAAGCCGCGGTACGGGATGGCGGTCACATCGCGCCGCCGCTGGCGTGCCAGCTTGCGCAGGACGGGATCCGCTCCGTAATAAATCCAGGTCGCCCGGGGAGCCAGCGCATCCAGTAGCAGACCAAACTGATGCACATAATCCTCAAAAGTGGGAAAGACGTTGATGTGATCCCAGGCGATGCCCGTGGTGACGGCGATATTGGGCTTGTAAAACAACATCTTGGGGCGCAGGTCCCGGGGCGAAGCCGGATATTCGTCGCCTTCGATGACCATGACGGGCGCATCCGACAGGCGCACCATGGTGTCAAAGCCCTGGAGCCGGGAGCCGACCAAATAGTCGAAGTCCGTCCCGCTGTGTCGCAACACGTGCATGATCATGGCCGTGGTCGTGGTCTTACCATGGCTGCCCGTCACCACCACGCGCGTTTTGTCTTTGCTGTGTTCGTAAATAAATTCGGGGAAGGAACGCGCGGGGATGCCCAGTGCTTCGGCACGCAAAAGCTCGGGATTGTCCGCACGTGCGTGCTTGCCGACGATGACCAGATCCAGGTCGCGCGTGATGCGTGCGGGATCCCAACCCATCGTCTTGGGCAGCAGGCCGTGCCGGCGGAGCCGGTCGCGCGACGGATTGTATATCTCATCATCAGAGCCGGTGACGGTATGCCCATTGCGCGCAAGCGCAATGGCAAGATTGTGCATCACGGCGCCACCGATGGCTATCAGGTGTATTCTCATGCCCGCAGTTTCTCCGGGCAAAGTAACAGCATTTGTGACATTTTCCCGGTATTCCTCCTGTTTTTACAGGAAATTTGGTTGTTAGCAAGAGAATTTTGGCATAGTGTTGGCGAAACAGGTATTTTTGTGCAGGATATTCGGTTTTATCCGGATACTAACGACAAAGGACATTTCGTTGTGAGACAAACAAACCAGTCATGAATAGATCCAATTTCTTCAAGCTCTTCGTAGTTATCGGTTTGGCCCTGGTGGTACTGACAGCCAGTTCTTGCCACAGAGGATATGGCTGCCCCAATCAAATCGAAGCTAATATCTCCGAGTAATTTTGTCACCATGCTTGCTTTCGTTCATTGCGGCGTTGCCCAACGCCGCAATGAACGAAAGCGCATTGCATCAGGCCCGTCAAGGGCAAGTAGCGCCGGTGCCGGACGGGCTTTTTGTGCCCGGAACAGGGCCCGGGCGGAAGGAATTGAGCTGGAAAGGAGCCGGAATGCTTGTCCGGAACGCCAGGCGCTGCACTACCCCCTAAAAGCAAAAATAGGTGAACCAGCTCATACTCACCAATGATGGGTCACACACATTGGAATCTTCGCGCTGGGGCGTGACGTACCACTCCCGCTTTGGCGCTATCCAGGAGAGTCGGCATGTGTTTATCCAGGCCGGCTTATTGCAGTTTATCGGCACACCGCCACCTGTCAAGATATTGGAAGTCGGTCTCGGCACCGGGCTCAATGCCTTATTGAGCTTCCTGGAGGCCGACCGGCGCGAGTTGTCCATTGACTACACCGGAATCGAACCCTATCCGCCGGCCACGGCGGAAATCTTCGCACTCAATTATCCCCGTCTATTGGGCATCTCGCCTGAATACTTGTATCGCATCCACGAAGCCACGGCAGAATCCCCCGTCCGCCTCTCTCCCCATTTCTCCCTGCGAAAGCTGCCCGTGCGGCTGGAGTCCTGGGAGCCGGACATGGCGTTTCATCTGATTTATTTTGATGCTTTTGCGCCGGGTGTCCAGCCCGAGTTGTGGACGGAGGACATTTTCCGCAAGTTGTTTGATGCGTTGCTGCCCGAAGGCCTTTTGGTGACGTATAGTGCCAAGGGAGCGGTGCGACGTGCCCTGCAAGCTGCCGGATTCCAAGTGCACAAGCTACCCGGCCCGCCAGGCAAACGGGAGATGATCTCGGCCATGCGCCCTTTTTGAGTAAGATTGCACACCCTTCGGGCGTGCATGGTTTTAGACCTGGCTCCGATATTGCGCTTGGTCCAAAAACGAACCAAGCCTTTTGCCGGCGCCCGCCGGCAAAAGGCTAATTGGTACTTCCAAATGTGTTTGAAAGGATGTGAGCGGAGCAGCGGTGCAACGGAGTAGAGGTGCAACGGAGTAGCGGTGTAACGGCCCCGCACTTTCTTGCTTTACTTGATTTGGGCTTGACCCCTTCCCGCTTCTGCTTTTAACAAGATGAGCGCTATTTGCCCCGCCTTTTGGGCAAGTAAGTGCAGAGCGTCCTACTGCCCCGGGTAAATTCTTCAATTTTTCGATTCTTCAATTCTTCGGTTCCTCAATTAATCAATAATCCAGGTAGAAGAAAATTATGACGTTTTTAAGAGGGCCTCATCGCTGCGTCGTTCAATCTTTCGGGACGGTCGGCAGGCGGCCCGGCGTCCAGGGTACGCCTAACTTGTCCAGCTCGCTCCGCAAGGCGGGGATTTCTTTTTCGTGCATGGTTTTCAGCGCGCGGATCACAGGCTTGATGTCTGCCCGGATGATGCGCATGAGCATGCGCTCGGTGGCCGTGATAGGGGCCGTGCTGTTTTCGTGTGCCCATCGCAAGGTATCAAAACGCCGGTTGATGGGCGGGATGTCGGGTATGGCTTCTTCCTTGCTGGCGCGCGTCTTTTCGCCGTGCATCTTCCACGCCAGATCGTCCAGGCGGCGGTGCAAGCTGTCAGCCCGAGCCAGCAGTGACAGGGGGACGCCCGGCCATTCGATGGCAGCTTGGCGGATGTCTTCCACTTCCTTGACGAGGTCGCGGATAAAGGTGTTGGTAGCCGTGACGGTCTTGCCCAGTTGGTTGATGCTGTCTTGGAAGGTGACGACTTGGGCCAGCGACGGGGCGCGGAGAATGGCATTTTCGTAGGGTACCACCTTGAAGGCACGTGGGCCGGCCAGGGTGTCGGGGCGGCCGTCCACCACACCGATCAGGGTGACGTGGTAAGTGCCCGGCTGCACCATATAAAAGTCCTCGTGATGCCGGACCGGCTGCAACTTGCCGCCGGGGGCGCGCACCGGCGACTGATAGGGCACACGCAGGTTCCAGGTAAAGCGTTGGATGCCCTTGCCGTACTTGGTGCGCAGGCGGCGCACTTCGCGTCCCTGGTCATCGGTGATGGAAAAGACGAGATAGGGCGGGACTTCCAGTTTTTCCAGGGCCAACTCCCGCGGCGTGGGTATAGGGATGCGCTTTTTCTCCTTGAAGAGTTTTTTCTCACGTTCGCGGCGCCGCTCTGCCTTGGTTTTGGGCACGTCCTTGATGTAGTAAGTGAAGGTGGCGCCGAAGGGCGGATTTTTGGACTTGTATTCCATGGAGCCGAAGCCGTAGCCGCCGCGGTTGCGCTGCACATAGCGCAAGGCATCTTTGACGGCAAACAGGTAGGCTTTTTGTGCGGGAAACCGGGGCGTGATATCGCGCAAAGGAGCGTAGTTGTCCAGGATGTAAAAACCGCGCCCGAAGGTGGCCATCGCCAGGGCATCGTCGCGGCGTTGGATGGCAATGTCCCGCACGGCCACGTCGGGCATGCCGGCGTCCAGTTTGACCCAGTTTTTGCCGCCGTTGGTGGTGAAAAACAACCCGAATTCGGTGCCGGCGAAGAGCAGATCGGGATTTTTGTGGTCTTGTTCGATGCTGTGGACGGTGCCGTTGGCGGGCAGGTCGCCGGCGATGGATGTCCAACTGCGTCCCTTGTCGTGGGAGACCAGCAAGTAAGGGTTGAAGTCATCGCGCTTGCGGTTGTCGAAGGCGGCAAATACGGTGTGGGGGTCGTGGAGCGAGCATTTGATGTCGCTGACGTAGGTGTGGGGCGGTACGCCGGGGAAGTGATCTATCTTGCGCCAGGTCTTGGCGTCTTCGGTGACTTGGATCAGGCCGTCATCCGTACCGACGTAGATGAGATTTTCCTGCAGCGGCGACTCGTCGAGTGAGACGGCCATGCCGTACAGCGACGTGGAGACATTTTTGGCGACTGCTTCGACACTCCAGAAATGGCCCATGACCGTATCCCGGTCGCGGGAGAGTTGGGCGGTCAGGTCGCCGCTGATGACTTGCCAGGACTGCCCGCGGTCATCGCTTCGGAAGAGTTTTTCGGCCCCTATGTACAGGCGGGTGGGGGAGTGGGGTGAGAGGATGAAGGGCGTGTTCCAGTTCCAGCGATACATTTTTTCGCCCGGCCGCTCCTGGGGTTTGATGAATAGCTTTTCGCCGCTCTTCTTGTCAATGCGGAAGAGATTGCCGTACTGGTACTCGGAATAGACGATATCGGGATTGGTGGGATCCACGGCCTGCCAGAAACCATCGCCTCCGAGGGTGATGACCCAGTCGCCGCGGGCGATGCCATCGGAGTACAGGGTGCCGGACGGTGCGCCCAGGCTGCTGTTGTCCTGTGTGCCGCCATAGACCCAGAAGAAAGGATAGCTGTTGTCCACGTTTACGCGATAAAATTGGGTGACGGGCAAATTGGTCTTATGGATGTAGTGCCGGCCGAAGTCATAGGTCTCATAGACGCCGCCGTCACCGCCGATGAGGAAGTGGTCGGTGTCATGTGGATCTATCCAAAGTGCATGGTCGTCCACGTGTCTTTTGTGGCGGCCCAGCGTGTGCCAGGTCTTGCCGCCGTCGGTGGTGTATTTGGAGACGGTCTCGACGGAGAATACCTTGTTGACGTCTTTGGGGTCGCAGTAGATTTCGTTGTAGTATTGGCCGGAGGCAAAGTGGTCGCTCATCTTTTTCCAGGATTCGCCCTTGTTCTCGGAGCGATAAAAGCCGCCCTTGTCCAGTGCGGCTTCGACGATGGCATAGACCACATTGGGGTTGACGGGGGAGACAGCGATGCCGATGCCTCCTATATCTACTTTGGGCATGCCCTTCATAATTTTGTAGAAATGCTTGCCGCCGTCGGTGGACTTGTAGATGGCCGATTCGGGGCCTCCACCGATGCGGATATGAACGTGGCGTCGGCGCTGCTCGGATGTGGCGTAGATGATTTGGGGATTTTCCGGATCCAGGACGACGTTGTTGACGCCGGTGTTTTCGCTGATGTAGAGGATGCGGTGCCAGGTCTTGCCGCCGTCGGTGGTCTTGTACAGGCCGCGGTCGCCGCCCGGCGCCCAGATGGAGCCTTCGGCAGCGACATAGACAATGTCGCTGTCGGTCGGGTCAATGGCGATCATCCCGATTTGGCGGGATTCTTTCAGGCCCATGCACTTCCACGTCTTTCCCCCGTCCACGGACTTATAGACGCCGTTGCCGTAGCCGATGGCGCGTTGGTGGTTGTTTTCGCCGGTACCGGCCCATATCACGTTCGGGTCGTTGGGGTCCATCTTCAGACAGCCGATGGAATAGACGCCGTGCTTGTCGAATACCGGCCGGAATGTGGTGCCGTTGTTGGTGGTCTTCCAGATGTGTCCGGCTGCCGCCGCGACGAAGTATTCTTTGGGATTGCGGGGATTGACGGCAAAGTCGGCGATGCGTCCCGAGACGAAGGCCGGGGCCAGATTGCGCATCTTCAGGCCGCCGTAAATGTTTTTGGGTACGGTATCGGTCGCCTGTCCAAACAGGCCGCCGGCGCTCACCAGCCAGAGCGCGAGTAGAAGTTTGATTCTCATCCGGTGGTTTTTGCCCCGCAAGATAGCCAAACAATCTATTGCGCGAAGCGCAAAAACTTTTTCGTAACTGTTTGGGTGCTCCTGTTTTTAGCGCAAAAACAGCGGGTACCTAAACAGTTACACTTTTTCTTTTTTCCTCTGTCGTACAGGCACCAAAATTGGGGTCCGGCAGCTATGTCTGATCGGTCAAAAGACCGGTTTTGTTGCACGGCCAAAAAGAAAACGGGCAATGCGTCGTGCATTGCCCTGGGATGGTGATCGCGGCAGGACTCGAACCTGCGACCGTCTGCTTAGAAGGCAGATGCTCTATCCGGCTGAGCTACGCGACCGTTTCGGGTGTGCAAAGATAGGCCTTTTTTAGCTTTCTAATAGTGAACAAATGACCGCAAGTGCAGTTTAAGGACTTGAACAGTTGCTACCATCCGGATATGAAGAAAGCCGAAATCATGGCACCCGTCGGCTCCTTTGAGTCCCTGCAAGCGGCCATCCAGGCCGGAGCCGACTCCGTGTACTTTGGTATCGAGCAGCTCAACATGCGGGCGCGCTCATCCATCAACTTCTCCCTTGATGATCTCAAAGAAATCACCGCCCGCTGCCGGCGCCACGGCATTAAGACTTATTTGACGCTCAACACTATCCTGTATGACCATGATATCCGGCTGATGCAGTCCATCGTCCGGGCCGCCAGGGACAATGGTGTGGACGCCATCATCGCCATGGATCAGGCGGCCATTATGTATGCGCGCGAAATGGACATGGATGTCCACCTGTCCACCCAGCTCAATATCACCAATGTCGAGAGTTTGAAGTTCTACAGCCACTTTGCCGAGGTGGCAGTCCTGTCGCGCGAGCTCACGCTCCGGCAGGTCAAGCAGATTTGTGATGCGGTCGAAAAACAGCAAATCAAAGGCCCGTCCGGCCGCCTGATGCGCATTGAGGTCTTCGTCCACGGCGCCTTGTGTATGGCCGTCAGCGGCAAGTGCTATTTGAGTTTGCACACGCACAACTCGTCCGCCAACCGCGGCGCTTGCAAGCAAAACTGCCGCCGCACCTACACCGTCAAGGACAACGAAGGCAACGAACTGCTCATTGACAACGAATACATCATGTCCCCCAAGGACTTGTGCACGGTGGACTTCCTGGACAAAATCCTGGAAACGGGCGTGTCTGTTCTCAAAATCGAAGGCCGCAGCAAAGGCCCGGACTATGTCCTCGCTACCGTCTCCGCTTACCGGGAAGCGCGCGATGCGGTGCTGGCGGGCACTTATACACCCGAGCTGGGGCGTCAGCTGCGTACTCGCCTGGAAAATGTCTATAACCGCGGCTTCTGGGGCGGCTATTACCTCGGCAAGAAGCTGGGCGAGTGGACCGATACGGACGGCTCCAAAGCCAGGCGCCGCCGCCAGTTTATCGGCAACGGCGTCAAGTACTTCTCTAAAATCGGCGTGGCGGAGTTCATCATCAAGACCGGATCGCTGCGTGTCGGTGACCGCGTTATGGTGACCGGCCCCACGACAGGTATCTTTGAAATGGATGTCAAAGAGATCCGCGTGGACGACAGGCCGGTTGAGCAGGTCGGGCCGGGCGTGCCGTTTTCCATGGAGACCCCCGCGCGCGTACGCCCGTCGGACAAGTTGTTTAAAGTCATAGTAACTGTTTAGGTGCTCCTGTTTTTAGGGATAAAATAGGCATTTTTGTTCCTGTTGAAGCGAAAATTTTCGATGCGTAGCAGCGCTACGTGAGAAAATTTTTGCAAAAACAGGGGCATAAAGGCCATTTTAGCGCAAAAACAGCGGGTACCTAAACAGTTACAAGTCATAGAACTAAAAGAACTGCCCGTCTTATGATTCGCATCATTCACCACCGCAAGAAATGCATCGGCTGCAATGCTTGTGTCGAGTCGGCCCCGGAGCAGTGGGTGATGTCCCGCAAGGACGGCAAGTCTTATTTGCGCCACAGCCGCCAAAAGGGTGAGTTTTATATCGCTGAAGCCGAAGACTGGGAATATGAGCAAAATCTCGAAGCCCAGCAAAACTGCCCCGTCAAGATTATCACCGTCGTCAAATAGAAGTGCGCTTACTCCGGGAGTTCCGCATTCTCAATTCTTCGCTTCCTCGCTTCTTCGATTCCTCCATAACAAAAAGCCGGGCAAAAGAAAACTTCGTCAGCTCATATCCCGGATACTTTTTTGAGTGCACTCATTTTTTGCGCTACCAGCGCAAAAATTCGTATGTTGCACGGTACAAAAGTGAGTAACCATGGCAGCATTCAGCGAAATGGGCTGGCAGTCGCCCGACGGTATCGAATTTAAAGGCTATCACATCACAGCAGACCGGCCCAAGGGGCTCCTGGCACTGGTGCATGGCCTGGGCGAACACAGCGGTCGTTACAAGCACATGGCCCGGTATTTTGCGGATCACGGTTATGCCTTTGCCGCTTTCGACTTGCGCGGACATGGGCGCTCGGGCGGTCAGCGCGGCCACACGCCCACGTACAATACACTTCTCGATGACGTAGCCGCTTTTCTTTCCAAAGCGCGGGCTTTTTATCCGGATTTGCCTGTCTTTTTGTACGGGCATAGCATGGGCGGCAATATTGTCCTGAATTACTGGGTCAAACGACAGCCGCAGGATCTGGCGGGTATCATTACCTCGGGGGCCTTTATCCGCCTGGCCTTTGAACCGTCGGCCCTGGTGGTGGCCCTCGCCCGCTTTATGCGGGGCGTCTTTCCCAAGTTTTCCCAAAAGAATCAACTGGTCGTGGATCATATCTCTCGTTCGCCCGAAGTAGTGGAAGCCTACAAAAACGACCCGCTGGTCCACAATCGCCTGTCTGCTACGCTTGGCATCGGCTTGATTGAGGCCGCTCGTATGCTTTACGGTTTTCAGGGCCATACCGACACGCCCATGCTCATCATGCACGGCGGTGCGGACAAGCTGACTTCACCGAAGGGCAGCAGGCAATTTGCCGAAAATGTCAGCGGCGATGTCACCTACAAAGAATGGCCGGGCTTGTATCACGAATTGCACAATGAACCCGAAAAGCAGCAGGTCTTTGATTTTGTCTTGAAGTGGATGAATGACCATCTGCCCGCCACTTGATTATATTGAAGATTTCTGTCTTATTTGCAAACGGGTACCGGTTTCGGCCCCGTTTTTGGCAGATAAAATGTACAAACATGCTAGGCAAACTCATCAGGCTGGGGCTTTTGGTCATTGTCGTCATCTTGGGATACAACTACTTCTTCGGTGACGAGCAGGAGCAGGCCGCGTCAAAGAAAATCTTCGGCCAGGTCAAAGAAGTGGTCGTCTCCGTCAAAGACTTGCTCAAGTCCGAAAAGGAAAAATTTAACACAGGCAAGTACGATAAGGCCTTGGCCAAATTGGGCGAAGCCTACAAGCGCCTCCAAAGCACGGTCTCTCAAGTGGACAAGGACCTCCTAAAACGCATCGGCGAATTGGAAAAGCGCCGCCGGCAGTTGCAGTCCGAGTTGAACCAGGTCAAGGACACGAGCGATGCCGATGAAAAACAACGCATCAAAGATGCCATTGACCAACTCGCCGAGGACACCGAAGAAGTCATGAATGATGCCGATTCGGGCGAGTGATGGAGGTATTCTAAACAGTTACCAATTATAACTATTCTGGTGCTCCTGTTTTTAGCGTAAAAACGGCGGGTACCTAAACAGCTGCTTCTGAACAGTATTCCACTGCCAAATGCGTGTATTGATCATTGACGAGTATGCTTCCCGGGAATATAAAGAATTCTTGGAAGAGCACTTTTCTGACATAGAAGTCGTAGGTACTTGCGGTATCCCTCGGAAAGGTGCGGAGATATTAAGACACCAATATGTGGACGTCGTCTTGATGTATTTAAATACTTCATCCCTTATGAAGAATGTGGACTTTTCACATGCATTAGGTGGGCCGCCGCTCCTCGTGTTGCTGACCAATGACATTGAGATTGATCGCGCCGATTACCTTTGTTATGATTACAATATCATCGTGGATATCCTGATCAGACCCCCAATGCTTGAGGATTTTATTGCAGCCTTTCGTAAGGCCAGGGCATTGCTGGACCCGGAATATCGCAGGGAGCAATTATTCGATGAGAGCTACTTTTGTCTCAATTGACCCGGCAGCTTCCGGCCGCCCGGTTTTCTCTTCGCGCGCCGTTTCTCGATGATTTTGTGCCTTTCGTACAAAAAACGGGTAGCTTTGACCTTCGGCAGCTAATTTGGCTGCCGAATCAAAACGACTATCATGCGTGTACTCATTGTGGATGACGAGCCGTTGGCCGTAGATGTGCTGGAGACCTATGTGCAGCAGGTGCCCGGCCTGGAACTAGTTGCCACTTGTTCCAACGCCCTGGATGCCAACGCCATCTTGGAGCGTGAAGACGTGGACCTGATCTTGCTGGACATCCAAATGCCCGAACTGTCGGGCATTGACTTCGTCAAGTCCCTGGACAAACCGCCCCTGATCATCTTTACCACGGCATATCCCAATTTTGCCGTCGAAGGCTTTGAACTCAACGCCGTGGACTATCTCCTCAAGCCCATCCCCATGGACCGTTTCTTAAAGGCCATTAACAAAGCCAGGACACAGCTCCAGGCCGACCATGGGGAGACGGCGCTGGACAGCGAGGACTTCTTCTTCGTCAAAGCCGATAAGAAACTTGTCAAGGTGGCTTACAGTGACATCATTTACATCGAAGGGCTCAAAGACTACGTCATCATCCGCATGGAGACCGGCCGCGTCATCACCTTGCAGACGATGAAATATCTGGAGCAAAAACTGCCGGCCGGCCGTTTTCGTCGCATCCACCGCTCCTATATCGTCAATCTCGACAAGATCCTGTCCATTGACGGCAATGCCCTCGAAATCAAGGACCGCAAAGAGACCAAACTTCTCCCCATCGGCAAGAATTATCGCGACGAACTGCTGGAGCTCATTAATCGAAATAAGTTGTAATACAGTGGGCTTAGTCCAAAAATTTTGGCATTTGTTTTAGGGGTTGAAACGCTTTGCTGTTGAAGCGCGTTGCTGTTGAAACGCGTTGCTGTTGAAACGCGTTGCTGTTGAAACGCGTTGCTGTTGAAACGCGTTGCTGTTGAAACGCTTTGCTGTTGAAGCGCTTCGCTGTTGAAAGGGTAAAGCCTGTTTTGCCGGCGCCCGCCGGCAAAATGCGTCCCAAATGAGTCTGTCAATATTGCCGGCGGCTTTAGCCGCCGGGCAGAAAAGCAAAAAAAAAAAATCAGGGGCTTTAGCCCCGGGCCCAAGCCCATTTTCGGGGCCGAAGCCCCTTTTTGTTTGCTACTTTTTTGGCAAAACAAAGCAAGTAAGT
>Ga0256832_1002094_pt1 | contig 13605 bp, 12 predicted proteins | sample 134614metaG_FD_190534 | JGI IMG/M metagenome (GOLD analysis project Ga0256832, IMG submission 190534) | Hydrothermal vent microbial communities from Lau Basin, Pacific Ocean - 134-614 | ecosystem: Environmental > Aquatic > Marine > Hydrothermal vents | place: Pacific Ocean: Lau Basin | collected... | reverse complement strand
TTGGGGTTATATTGCATACCAAGGGGCAGAACAAAAAAAGCATACGCATTCCGGGGCGTACTGTTTTAGTAAAAACAGAACATGGTTGGCGAATTGATGTTAAAAAATCATTAGGTTCTGTGATTAAACACACCGTCAATAATGTATTTGACCAATTAAATAATATGATGCAACAAGGAATCAATGAATTAGATCAATCCTTCTCTGAGTCAATGAAAGAAATTAGTAAAGGTTTAGAAGAGGGGGCGAAAGAATTACAGCAAGAGCTAGAGAAAGCCTTGCCTGATACTCCGATTAAACAAAATGGTACAGCTCAAGAAATATAAATTATAGATCCCGCTTGGGTTCTATGATTGGTGTAATGCTCTTTACATAGATAGGTGCATAAGCTTCTGCTTGCACCATATCAATTGCCTGTTCTTTTAGTAATTCAAGTATTGCTAAAAAACTCACGACCACACCTAAGCGTCCTTCTTTTAAATGAAATAGGGTTTGAAATTCAATAAAGTCATCCCCTTTTAGCTTTGATAATATTTGTGACATGCGTTCTCTAACGGAAAGTGATTCGCGTTGAATCTGATGACTGGTTTGTAAATCTACCCGTTTTAGAATGGCTTGAAAAGCCAGTACAATCTCTTTTAGATCAACCTCAGGATAGACTTTTTGTGCTTGTTGACGAATAGCGTTAACATTTGATGGGAAATAATCACGTTTTTGACGGGGTAGTTCATTAATATCTGAGGCAGCTTGCTTAAAACGTTCATATTCTTGTAAGCGGCGCACTAATTCAGCACGAGGATCTTCTTCATTCTCTACTTCTTCATGCTGTGGTAATAATATGCGTGATTTTATTTCAGCGAGCAAAGCGGCCATTACGAGATATTCTGCGGCTAAATCCAGATTAATATGATGCATTAGCTCAACATAATCCATATATTGTTGTGTAATCTCTGCAATGGGGATATTTAGAATATCGAGATTTTGTTTACGAATCAGGTAGAGCAATAAATCTAAAGGGCCTTCAAAGGTTTCAAGAAAGACTTCTAGCGCATCAGGAGGAATATATAAATCTTCGGGAAGATCCGAAATAGGCTCGCCATCCACAATGGCAAAGGGGGTATTATCTTGGCGAGGCTGAGTATATAAATCGGAATTGATCATCGAACCTTAAAAGTCGGAAAAGCGCATTGCTTTCACCACATCATCTAGTGTCTGGCGTGCTTGTTCACGCGCTTTTTCACTGCCTTCAATAATGATTTTTCTAACAGCTTGTGGGTCTTTTTCAAAGACCTTAGCACGTTCTCGCATTGGCTCTAATTCTGTTTGTACTGCTTCAATAATATGCATTTTGCAGTCCAAACAACCGATATTGGCAGTACGACAGCCTTGTTGTACCCATTCTTGCCTTGAATCATCGGAATAAACAAGATGCAATTGCCATACAGGGCATTTTTCTGGATTACCTGTATCGCTTAAACGCATCCGTGCAGGGTCGGTTGGCATTTTGCGAATACCTTTATCAATAGCATCAGGAGAGCTACGCAAAGGAATAGTATTACCATAGGATTTGGACATTTTCTGCCCGTCTAAACCGGGCATTTTTGATGCTTTGGTTAAAATAGAATCTGGCTCAGGGAGGATAATTTTACTAATTCCTTCAAGATAACCGAGCAAGCGTTCACGATCAGCAACAGAGATATTTTGTTGTGATGCTAAAAAAGCTTTTCCTTTTAGTATCGCTTCTTTATCACCTTGCTCTTGATAGGCGCGGTGATAGCTTCGGTATTTTTTGCCATTTTTCTTCCCTAATTTTCGAATTGCTTGTTCTGCTTGTTCCTCAAAATCTGGTTCTTTACCATAAGTAAAATTAAAGCGACGTGCGACTTCTCGGGTTAATTCAATATGGGAGACTTGATCTTCACCTACAGGCACTAAATCTGCTTTATAAATCAGAATATCAGCCGCTTGCAATAAGGGATAACCTAAAAATCCCATGGTTGATAGATCGTGTGCTTTCAATTTCTCTTGCTGATCTTTATAAGTGGGGACACGCTCTAACCAACTAACGGGTGTTAACATCGATAATAAAAGATAAAGCTCTGCATGTTCTGGTACTTGGGATTGCAAAAAGATAGTAGCAGAGCTAGGGTCAATCCCTGCGGCTAACCAATCTACCACCATTTCAATTACATGCTGAGGAACTTGAGAGGGGTCTTTGTAATGTGTGGTGAGTGCGTGCCAATCAGCAGCAAAAAAGAAGCATTCATGCTGGTGTTGCATTTCAACCCAGTTTTTTAATACGCCATGATAATGGCCTAAATGCAATGCGCCTGTTGAGCGCATACCTGAAACAACACGTTGGTTTTTTTTTGAATTAGAAATCATGAGAAAAGTATGTAAAATAAACGCTGATCAATATCAACGAGATTGGAAAATATACCGATTGAAAAATTAATTATTGGTTCAAATGCGCCTAAAAGAACGAGACCAATAACGATAAAAAAACCAAAAGGCTCTATTTTATCGAGCATATCTGAAACGTTAGGGGGAACGAAAGCGGCAAGGATACGACCGCCATCTAATGGAGGAATAGGAATTAAATTAAAGGTGAATAAAACCAGATTAATTAAAATGCCTGCCAATGCCATTCGCACTATGCCTTCTAAAATAGCTTCATTAGCAATCAATAACGGGCTTATAGAAAAGATTGCAACCCAAAAAAGGGCCATTATAATATTTGCTAGAGGGCCAGCTAGTGCAACAATGGCCATACCACGGCGTGGGTTTTTGAAGTTTCTCATATCCACAGGAACAGGTTTTGCTGCACCAAAAATAATTGGGCTATTCATGAGTATAAGCAGAACAGGTAATAAAACAGTGCCAAATGGGTCAATATGCTTTATTGGATTTAAGGATAAGCGTCCCAACATTCGCGCCGTACCATCCCCCAATTTATTTGCCATCCAGCCATGTGCGACTTCATGTAGAGTAATCGCAAATAAAACCGGAATTGCCCATACGGCAATATTGTAAATAATTCTCTCGAAATCCATATCCATATTTTAGTGTACTCCTAACCAGTCAATATCACCTTGCCCTTGACGTAATATTTTAGGGGGATCTTCCATTAAATCAATCACTGTGGTGGGATTATGTCCGCTATAACCACCATCAATAATTAAATCTACCTGTTGCTCTAGTACTAAACGGATTTTATAAGGATCTGTCATCGGTAAATCATCATCGGGTAATATTAAAGTGCTTGACATAATTGGTTGCCCTAGTTCATCTAATAAGGCTTGCGTGACAAAATTATCAGGAACACGAATACCAATGGTTTTACGTTTTGGGTTTTGAATCCGTTTTGGTACTTCTCGGCTTGCCTTTAATACAAAGGTATAAGCACCTGGGGTAACTGATTTAATTAAACGATAATTAATATTATCAACGATTGCGTATTGTGAAATTTCAGAAAGATCACTGCAAACAAGAGTGAAGTTATGATTTTTATCCACCTTTCTGATACGCCTAATACGTTCGGCGGCTTTTTTTTCATCTAAACGACAGCCAATAGCGTAACTAGAGTCAGTAGGGTAGATAATAACACCACCTTGGTTAATGATAGTAACAGCTTGTTTGATGAGTCTAAACTGTGGATTTTTTGGGTGAATTTGAAAATACTGGCTCATTGGATGGTCAACGGTGTAAAATGCGCGATTCTACCACGAAGAGCGCTAACTGCTCCCTTAAAATATTAATATTTTATTTCACTATGAAAGCATTTTTTGATTTTTTTCCTGTTTTATTTTTCTTTTTAACGTATAAATTTTATGAAAGCCTGCCTGAGAGCGTGATTCAAATCGCAAATCAGCTACCCTTTGTAGAATTAAGCGTTGACAATAGCAAAGATGCTATTTTCATGGCGACGTTAGTTATTATTATTGCAACGGTCTTACAGAATATTTTTCACTGGCTTTTTTATCACCGACTGGAAAAAATGCATCTGATTTCACTTGTGATTCTACTTATCTTTGGCACGCTGACATTAATGCTAAAGAATCCCGATTATATTGCATGGAAAGTGACTATTTTTAACTGGATCTTTGCGAGTGTCATTTTAGGTAGCTTTTTTATTGGCGAAAAAACATTGATTGAACGCATGATGTCTCATGCTATCAGTGTTCCCAAGCAAGTATGGAAAAAGGTTAATTTGTCATGGGGAATATTTTTTATTATTGTCGGCGCATTAAACTTAATTGTTTATGAAATCTACGCTAAACAAATGAATAATCTTGATGCTTGGGTTAATTTCAAAATGTTTGGTATTTTAGGACTGACTTTGGTTTTTATGATTGGTCAAGGTATTTATATCAGCCGACATGCTGAAGAAATAGAGGTAAAAAAATAAGATGTTATATGCCATTATGGCTGAAGATATTGAAGAGAGTCTAGAAAAGCGACTTGCCGCACGTCCTGCTCATATTGAACGCCTACAACAGTTAAAAGCACAAGGGCGCTTGATTCTTGCAGGACCGCACCCATCTATTGATAGCGAAGATCCTGGAACTAATGGCTTTTCTGGTAGCCTTATTGTGGCTGAATTTAGTTCGTTATCAGAAGCAAAAATCTGGGCAGATGCCGATCCTTATATTGAAGCAGGTGTTTATGCACAGGTGACAATTAAACCTTTTAAGAAAGTACTACCTTAATAATATTAGAGAAAAAACAATGCAATTTACAACTAAAATGAATAAATCAATAAAAAAACCATTACTTGCGACAGCGCTATTGAGCTTAGGATTTGCAATTAATGTTGCTCAAGCAGAAGAGAAAAAGGTAGAAGCTGCTAAAAAAGTAGATACTGTGGTGGCAACAGTTAATGGTGATAAAATTATGCGAAGTGCTTTAGATGGTTATCTACAAGTCATCCAAAGATCATCGAGTGGGGCAAAGGTTAAAATCGAAGAAGCATTAGACGATTTAGTGGCAACCGAGTTGGCACTTCAAACTGCTAGGAAAACTGATATTTTATCTCGTGATGAAATAAAGAAAAAAATTGCTGATTTTACTCGTAATGTTCTTTTAACCACATGGACAAAAGAGAAAGTTAAGTCTTTTAAAATTTCTGAGGATGAAATCAAAGCAGAATACAATGATACTATTAAAAAATTAGCCTCTACAGAATTCAATGCGCGCCATATTTTATTAAAGACGGAAGAGGCAGCTAAAGCGGTTATCAAAGAAATTACAGACGGGGCTGATTTTGCCAAGGTGGCTAAAGAAAAATCAATAGGACCTTCTGCTTCAAACGGTGGAAGTCTAGGTTGGTTTAAAGCAGAAACGATGGTTCCAGCCTTTGCAACCGCAGTAAAAGCAATGAAAAAGGGTGAGATTACTAAGGAGCCAGTAAAAACTCAATTTGGCTGGCATGTTATTAAGCTAGAAGACTCTCGTGATGCAAAACTACCTGACTTAAAGGCACTAAAATCAAAGCTAGAGCGTAAATTATCACAAAAGAAAATGTTGGCTTATATGGATAGTATTAAAGCAGCTGCTGATATAAAAATTACCCTTCCAGAAAAAAAGAAATCAGAAGAGAAAATAGAAAAGAAAGCAGAAGAAAAGACAGAAAAGAAAGTAGAAGAAAAGAAAGCAGAAGAAAAGACAGAAGTAGCAAAATAATAATCTCACTTGTTATTTATTAAGTATTAACTTTCCTACAGGAATCCAAACTTTAGCTTAATGTCATTAAGGAAGTTCTAAGCCATGAATTTACCAATCTTGGTTGCTCTTTTGTCCCTGTTTGAATCATCTCAATTGTTGTGTAGAACAACTATGCGCCTCTTGAGATACTCTAATCAGGAACAAAAAATCAGCGCAATATGGGTGAATTCATTACTTGAAACTTCCTAATGACACTAAAGTTTGAACTCCTTAAATTTAGCAATTAAAATAAAAAAAACAGGAAAAATACCATGAAAGCAAATTGGAAAAAATTTCTTATTGATAATGGCGCAGAATTTGAAGGGGATGAACTCGTTTCTTTTGGCAATCCTAGTCGTGAACGCCGTATTCCCCCACAAGGATCTGTTTTATCGGATTTATCAGGTCGTGGTATTATTAAAATTCACGGTAAGGATGCGGAAGATTTTCTCCAAAATCAATTGACTAATGATATTTCTCGTGTCACAGAAAACACCCATCAACTTAGCGCATGGTGTACTCATAAAGGTCGGGTTATTGCTAATTTTCGTATTTTCAAACGTGATAATAACTATTATCTAACCCTTTCTGCTGATCTAGTTGAATTGATTATCAAAAAACTACGTATGTATGTGATGAGATCAGAGGTCAGTATTGAAGATGTTTCTGATAGTCGAATCCATTTTGGTTATGCAGGTGAGCGAGCAGAGCAAGATTTACAAATACTACTAGGTAAAGAAAATGTCCCTGCTAAGGCAAATCAGACCCTACAACAAGACAGTTTAAGTATCTTACGTCTCCCAGGTACAGTACCACGCTTTGAAATTTTTGGTGATCTTGAGGACGCTAAAAACTTTTGGGAGAATTGCAATGTACGTGCCGCAGCTGTTAGTCATAGTGGTTGGGATTATCTTAATATTGTGGCAGGTCTTCCTGTTGTTTGCCAAGCAAGTTCGACAGCATGGATACCACAAATGTTGAATTTACAAGTCATAGACGGTATTGATTTTCAAAAAGGTTGTTATCCAGGACAAGAAGTAGTTGCACGTTTAAAATACTTAGGTAAAAACAAACGTCGTATGTACCGTATTGAAATTAATAGTAGTGAACTTCCCGAGGTTGGGCAAAAAATTTATGCTGAAGGAGAGAGTGTTTACGCAGGGAAAATATTAACAACTGTTATAAATCCTGTTGGCAAAGTAGAGGCTTTAGCAGTGTTGAAAATCGCCCTAGTAGATAGAAAGCTTAGTTTAAATCAAGATACGGCTAATGAAGAGGCGCTTATTACTATTCTTGATCTTCCTTATTCTGTTGATGAATAAGGAAGATCAAGCAAAAGAAAAAATCTATACAATTCAATCTATTCTAAAAATACCCGTTGAAAATGTTATCATTTTCAACGGGTATTTTTTGGTTTACACTTTACGTTGTTATCTTTACTTCAAAATATCATATCATTGCGAGGAGCTTGATTAGTGTAGCGAATCAAATCAAATCAAATCAAATCAAATCAAATATTTAATTTTTATAAACTTTATATTGATAATAAAACAAAAATATGGTGTTTATTTGTATTTTTTATGATAGGGTAAAATTATAACTATAATTTGCTATTCAAAATAAAAATCAAATAGATATGTTACATTTTTTTCTTAAATTATTCCAACAGGTAGTCATACCGTTGGTTATTCTTTCTTCCATGGCTATTATGGTCATTTCGGGAGCTTATCTCTATTACACTCCACAATTACCCGCTATTGAAGAATTGCAAAAAATTCAATTAAAATTACCTATTAGAATCTATAGTCGAGAAGATAAATTAATTGCTGAATTTGGGCAATATCGTCGTCGGCTAGTTAAAATTAATGCAATACCGCCGACTGTGATTAATGCTTTTATTGCAATTGAAGATGCGCGTTTTTATCAACATAAAGGGGTTGACCTGCGTAGCATTGCCCGTGCTGTTTCGGTTGCAGTGAAAGATAAACAACTAAGTCAAGGGGCAAGTACGATTACAATGCAACTTGCGCGTAATTATTTCTTAACTTCGGAACGTACTTTAACTCGAAAAATCAAAGAAATGTTTTTGGCGATTAAAATTGAAAATAATTTTAGTAAGGCTGAAATTTTAGAACTGTATCTTAATAAGATATTTTTGGGCAAACATGCTTATGGTATTGGGGCAGCCGCTGAGGTTTATTATGGCAAAAGACTGAATCAACTCACATTAGCACAAAGCGCTATGATTGCAGGTTTGCCTAAAGCTCCGACGAAATATAATCCCATTAATAATCCTAGACGTGCGAAACAGCGACGTGATTATATTTTGCAAAAAATGTTGGAGCAACGCTATATTAATGAAAATCAATATACTCAAGCAATCAATGAGGAGATTTCTGCTAAAATTCATGGCACTGAAACGGAAACCTATGCTCCCTATCTAGCAGAAATGGTCAGAGCAGAGGCAATGAAACGCTATGGTGATGAAGCGTATAAGCTCGGTCTTAATATTTATACCACATTAGACAGCAAAGAGCAGTCATTAGCATTAGTCTCATTACGCAATAATTTACTTAAATACTCGCGCCGACACGGCTATCGGGGGGCAGAGGATCGGGTGGATTTAGCTATGCTCACTACTGATGAATCCATTATAGATAAGCTGTCAGAATATAAAATCTATGCTGATATTTACCCTGCACTGGTATTAAAAGTCAATAAAAAGCGTGCGATTATCCGAATTAAGCAACAGCTCGAATCAATTACGCTTAGCTTATCGCAAGTCAATTGGGCGCGTCGCTATATTAATGAAAATAGACGTGGGAAAAAAATACGCGAGGTTAGTGATGTATTAAAAAAAGGGGAGATTATTAGAGTACAAAAAAATAGTAAAGGGAAATGGCAACTAACTCAAATTCCACGAGTAACAGGTGCTTTGGTGTCTCTTGATCCTCAAGACGGTGCAATTCGTGCGATTGTAGGTGGTTTTGATTTTTCTTACAGTAAATTTAATCGTGCGGTACAGGCAAAGCGTCAACCGGGTTCTAGTTTTAAACCCTTTATTTATAGTGCTGCACTTGCAAAAGGCTCTTCTCCAGCGAGCATTGTTAATGATGCACCGTTTAAATTAAAAGGAAGCTCTTGGAATCCACAAAATTTTGGACATAAATTTGGTGGTTTAACTCGATTGCGTGTTGCATTAGCTAAATCAAAGAATCTGGTCTCTATTCATCTATTGCAAAAAATTGGCGTGAGTTATGCGATTGACTATGCGAGTAAATTTGGATTTAAAAAAGAAAATTTACCCCATAACTTAACCATTGCTCTTGGTACAGGGTCTGTCACACCTTTAGAAATGGCAACGGCTTATGCAACTTTTTCTAATGGTGGTTATAAAATTGATAATTATTTTATTCGTAAAATTGAAGATAAAGATCATCAATTACTGTTTAAAGCGAAGCCTAAAATTGCCTGTCCCTCTTGTCAAAACCTTGCATTGACTGAAAAAGAAAAAGAGAGGCAAAAATTAGCAGAAGCGCGTTTAAATAATCAAAAAATAGCTTCAGAACAACCGATCTATGCAAAGCGGATTATGAAACCGCATGTTAATTATCAAATCACTAGCATGTTACAGAGCGTTGCTAAAGTGGGTACAGCCGCCCGTGCAGGACGAATATTAAAACGTAGCGATATTGCAGGAAAAACAGGAACAACCAATGATCAAAAAGACGCTTGGTTTTGTGGCTTTACTCCTAAAAAAGTGACGACTGTTTGGGTTGGCTTTGATCAGGTTTCTCCTTTAGGAAAACGTGAAACTTCAACCCGTGCCGCCTTACCTGTGTGGATTGATTTTATGAAAGTTGCATTAAAAGATATCAAAGTGGCTCAATTTCCACGTCCAGAAGGATTGATTGATATAAAATTAGATGCAAGAACAGGATCAAGACCTACTTTTGCAACCTCAAAGACAATTATAGAGAGTTTAGTCGCAGAACAAATTCCCAGCTATACAAAACATTATAATTATATGAGAGTGGTTAATAGGGAAAAAGGTCAGAATCAAAACCAGAATGAAGTAATAAAACTTGCTCTACAAAAAGATTTTGCGATTAAGCCAAAATCACAACAAAAAAGACATTCACATTCTCAAACTATTAGAAAAGCAAGTCTGAAGCAAACGAAAAAATGGCAACAACGCTTGCAAAAAAGAAAAATAGCACAAAGACAACGTTTAAAGCTTAAGAAAAAACAGCATAAAAACAAAAAAAACACTTCGAAAAAAAGAGCATGGCTAAGACCAAGACAGACTCGAAGAGTTATCAGAAGACAACCCGCACAACGAGAACGGTTAAGGTCAAGGCAGACTCAGCGATCTAGTAAAAGACAAGCAACGCAAAGAGAGCGACCAAGACAAATTCAAAGACCTGTCAGAAGGCAACCAGTGCAAAGACCACGAGCTAGACAAAGAGAGCAGGTGGAAATACCCGAACAGTTATTTTGATATTAGAAGCCTAAAAAAATCAATAAAAATAGTGAAAATATCACAGTTTAGGTTAAGGTCTAAGAGGTAAAATATCTTGTTGCTAAGTATGTATGATGGTTAAAGACTCCTCTCATTATTAATAGCAATAGATTTGGATGAAAATTCTCAATTTTTCATGTAAAGTCCCTAGTTTTCCAGATGACTTAGGGTCGCTAAATATGGCTAGACAAACAGATTTTATTTCTCCCTCAATTCTTTCCGCTGACTTCGCACGTTTAGGTGAGGAGGTGGATAATGTATTAAAATCAGGCGCTGATGTGGTACATTTTGATGTAATGGATAATCATTATGTTCCGAACTTAACCATTGGACCATTAGTGTGTGAGGCGCTTCGAAAGCACGGTGTGACAGCTGAGATTGACGTGCATCTTATGGTTGAGCCTGTTGATCGTATTATTCCCGATTTTGCTGATGCGGGAGCAAGTTATATTACTTTCCATCCTGATGCAACAATACATATTGATCGTTCTTTACAACTAGTACGTGAGTGTGGTTGTAAGTCTGGTTTAGTTTTTAATCCAGCAACACCACTTGATTCTTTAGAATATGTGATGGATAAGGTTGACTTAATTATGTTGATGTCGGTGAATCCTGGTTTTGGAGGCCAAAGCTTTATCCCTTCAACACTGGATAAACTCAGGCAAGTGCGTAAACTAATTGATGATTCTGGCTATGATATACGTCTTGAAGTAGATGGTGGTGTAAAGGCTAATAATATCCGCGAAATTAAAGAAGCAGGTGCAGATATGTTTGTTGCAGGTTCTGCTATCTTTGGAGCAAGAAATACAGAGGATGCGAATGATTATGAGACTATTATTGCTCAATTCCGTCAAGAACTAGCAGCGGCGAAAGTTTAATGAGTCAAATATTTACTCCTAAACTGGTTATGATTGATGTCGATGGCACCTTAGTTGATTCCGTTCCCGATCTTGCATGGTGTGTAGATGAAACCATGAAAGAAATTGGTCTGCCTGTTCGTGGCGAACCTGCTGTACGTCAATGGGTTGGTAACGGCGTGGTGCGTTTAATGGAACGTGCGATTGCAAATGATCTCAATGCTGAACATGATACGGCTTTATTTGAAAAAGGTATGCCTATTTTCAATGCATTGTATGCAGATAATAATGCCAAGCGTAGTGGGCTTTATGAGGGTGTTAAAGAAGGTCTAGCCTATCTCAAATCATTGGATCTTAAAGTGGGGTGTATTACTAATAAAGACGAGCGTTTTACCTTACCTATTTTAAGAGATTTAGGTATTATTGATGAATTCGAAATTATTATTAGTGGCGATACCTTGGAGAAGAAAAAGCCTGATCCTTTACCACTTTTACACGGTGCAAAGGAATTAGGCGTTAAAGCTGAAGATTCTTTGATGCTAGGGGATTCTCGCTCTGATGTGAAAGCCGCACGTGCTGCAGGTTTTGATATTATCTGTATGTCTTATGGCTACAATCATGGTGAGGATATTCGTAACTATCATCCTGATGCTGTGATAGACTCAATGATAGAATTGCAAGGCATATTAAAATAAGCTACCTTAGGAAGTTCCAAGCAATGATTATACCAATCTTACTTACCCTTTTGTCCCTGTTTGAATCATCTCAATCGTTGCGTAGAACAACTATGCGTCTCTTGAGATACTCCAATCAGAAACAAAAAATCAGCGCAATATGGGGATAATCATTACTTGAAACTTCCTCAACAATCAATCGGATGTAATAGAGAAAATTTTAATGAAAAAATACCTGTATAAAAATAATAAACAAAGTTGGCGATGGTGTAGCTAAACAATCCCTTCTTTTACTTACTTTTTGTCTAGATAATTTTAGACTCCACATTTTTATACAGGTTTGTTCTTATGAATAAAGAAGCATTTGAAGATTATTTAAATCGAGGTTTTGATCGCGTCCCTTTAATGCGAGAAGTATTAGCCGACCTTGATACCCCTCTTAGTACTTATCTGAAATTAGCCAATGGCCCTTATAGTTATTTATTTGAATCCATTCAAGGCGGTGAAAAATGGGGGCGTTATTCGATTATTGGTTTACCTGCTCAAACTATTATTCGTGTCAGTGGTCAACAGGTTGAGGTAATTAACAACTATCAGGTGATCAGTTCTGAAACCGTTGCTGATCCTTTGGCATGGATAGAAGATTATCAGCAGAAAATTAGTGTACCTGAAATAGAAGGAATGCCACTTTTCACAGGTGGATTAGTCGGTTATTTTGGCTATGAGATTATTCGTTATATTGAGCCAAAGCTTGCCCAAAGACCAATTAAAAAAGACCCAATTAATACCGCTGATATTTTACTGATGCTATCGGAGGAAGTGGTTGTCTTTGATAATCTTAAAGGCAAACTGTTTTTGATCGTTCATGCAAAAGCGAATGGATATGAACAGGCTAAAAAACGTTTGGATTATTTAGAGCGTACTTTGCGCGAACCGATTCGTGGGTATCAAGCGGCAAAAATATCACAAACCATTCATGAAACAGATTTTATTTCAGGTTTCAGTGAACAAGGTTATAAAGAGGCGGTTAAAAAGGCGAAAGATTATATTGTCGCAGGGGATATTATGCAGGTGGTGTTGTCGCAACGTCTTAGTATACCGTTTAAAGCCCCCCCTATTGATTTATACCGTGCTTTGCGTTCTCTTAATCCTTCCCCCTATATGTATTTTCTTAATTTGGATGAGTATCAAATCGTTGGTTCTTCTCCAGAAATATTAGCACGTTTAGAAGGGGATGAAGTTACCGTGCGTCCTATTGCAGGTACGCGACAACGCGGTCGTGATGAAGCACATGATAAGGCAATGGAGGAAGAGTTATTAAATGATCCAAAAGAATTAGCAGAGCATTTAATGCTCATTGATCTTGGGCGCAATGATGTAGGGCGTGTGAGTAAAATGGGTACGGTTAGACTGACGGAGAAAATGTTTGTTGAACGTTATTCGCATGTTATGCATATTGTTTCTAATGTTGTTGGTGAAATTTTGCCTTATATGACAGCGATTGATGTTTTACGAGCAACTTTCCCCGCAGGGACGGTCAGTGGTGCTGCTAAAATACGCGCAATGGAAATTATTGATGAATTAGAACCTGTTAAACGAGGAATCTATTCAGGTGCAGTGGGTTATTTAGGTTGGAATGGTAATATGGATACAGCTATTGCCATCCGTACTGCTGTTATTAAAGATAATATTCTTAATATTCAAGCAGGTGCAGGTATTGTTTATGACTCTGTTCCTGAACTGGAATGGAAGGAAACCATGAATAAAGCCCGTGCAGTTTTTAAAGCTGTTGAACAAGCTATTGCAGGTCTTGATGGTGTGCATAAATAATCGTTTATAGGAGAATAAG
>Ga0256832_1002093_pt1 | contig 13612 bp, 12 predicted proteins | sample 134614metaG_FD_190534 | JGI IMG/M metagenome (GOLD analysis project Ga0256832, IMG submission 190534) | Hydrothermal vent microbial communities from Lau Basin, Pacific Ocean - 134-614 | ecosystem: Environmental > Aquatic > Marine > Hydrothermal vents | place: Pacific Ocean: Lau Basin | collected... | reverse complement strand
GCAATGGGGGGACATGGTGGGGCTTGACCAGGTGCGCGGCAGGGCACGGCGCAGATCGGCCATGGATTTTTCCGGGTGGCGATCGAGAAGCTTGCAGATTTCGACCGCCACCCGAAGCCCGCAATCGTATCCCCGCCCGATCGGCTCGGCGAGGAAGTAGTGGCCCGATTTCTCGAAGCCTGCGAGCGCTCCGATCTCCTTGACCCGCCGCTTCATGTGGCTGTGGCCGGTTTTCCAGTAATCGGCCTTCGCGCCATGGGCCTGGAGCTCGGGATCGGAGGCGAAGAGGCCGGTCGATTTCACATCGGCAACGAAGGTGGCGCCGGGATGCAGGCGGGCCCAGTCGCGCGCCAGGATGACGCCCATCTTGTCGGCGAAGATCTCTTCGCCCTCGTTGTCCACGACCCCGCAGCGATCGCCGTCACCATCAAAACCCATCGCCAGATCGGCGCCGCTTTCGCGCACGGCGCGGGCCATGTCATGGAGCATCTCCATGGCTTCCGGGTTCGGGTTGTAATGGGGGAAGGTGTAATCAAGCTCGGTGTGGAGCGGCACAACCTCGACCCCGATGCGCTCGAAAAGCTCCGGCGCGAAGGCGCTTGCGGTGCCGTTCCCGGTGGCACAGACGACCTTGAGCGGCCGGCTCATGCGGAAATCGCCCACCAGATCATCGAGATAGGCTTCCCTGACCCCATCGACGAACTCATAGGCACCGCCGGGCCGGGCCTGACCTTCGCCACCAAGCACGATATCGCGCAGTTCGGCCATTTCGCCGGGGCCGTGTGTGAGGGGGCGTTCGAAGCCCATCTTCACCCCTGTCCAGCCGTTGGGATTGTGGCTCGCCGTCACCATCGCAACCGCCGGTGCATCAAGGTGGAACTGGGCGAAATAGGCCATCGGGCTGAGCGCGGGACCGATATCCTTCACATGGATGCCGGCCTGCATCAGTCCGAGCACGAGCGCGTTCTTGATGGCCAGCGAGTAATCCCGGTAATCGTTGCCGACCGCGATCACCGGCTCGATCCCGCGCCGGTGCATCTGGGTGCCAAGCCCGAGCCCGAGGGCCGTGACGCCGGGGAGGTTTATCTCTTCAGGGTATTTCCAGCGCGCATCATATTCGCGAAAGCCGGTGGGGGCGATCATCGGATCGCGCAGGAAGGCCCAGGTGTTGGGCGTGCAGCTTTGCTCGGGCGTATTCATGCAGGCGTTTCCCTTTCAGGCATCGCGGCCGGTGATGACAACATCCCCTGCTGTTGCCACAGGCTCGGGCAGCGGTCCAGTGATATTGCCTGATGGTTGCTCAGGAGGAAACCTGTTCGCGCAGGATCGATACCGTAAGCGAAACCATCAGATAGAGCCCGGCAAATACGAGGAAGGCCACCGCCGTGTTTTCGAAAACCCTGGGATAGGTGGGCTCGTCGGGCGGGATGGGGGGCACGGAAACGGCCAGATAGCGGACCTGGCGATTGGCTTCGATGCGGGCGCTTTCGAGCTGCTGAAGCGCGGCCTGAAGCAGCAGGTTGCGCGATTCAAGCTCCGCCTGCGCCAGGGCGAGATCGCTTGTCTTGCGGGCGATAGACTGTTCCTGAGCGCTGCCTTCGGTGAGCTGTTTCCTGTAGCCTTCGATCTTTTCGCGCAAGAGCGCGATCTTGCGCTCCAGCGGGGCCACCCGGGCCTGATTGGGGCGGGGATTGGATTTCAACTCTTCAAGGGCCAGCTCGCTTTTGGTGAGTTCCATTTCAAGCGCGGAAATGCGGTTCGTCAGGAGCCCCACTTCCACATCGCCGCTGATCAGCTTGCCCTTTTCCTGCGCCTCGATCAACTTCTGCTGGGCTTCGCGCACCCCCGCCACGGCCTCTTCGTAACTCTTGCGCGCATCGCGCATCTGCTCTTCGCGAAGGCGTTTGGTGAGGTTGTCCACCTGTTGTTCGGCATAGGAGATCAGCGCGCGTGAGAATTCCGCGCTTGCCTCCGGGCTCGGCGCGCTCACTTCCATCCTGAGCGTGCCCTCGGTGGGATCGAAACCCACCCTCACATGCTTTCTGTAAAGCTTGTAGGCGGCCTCGTTCGAGGCGTCATCGGGCAGCGCCTGAAGGGGATCGACGAGATCCTCGCTGAATGCGGCCCTGAAGCCGTGATCGCGATCGAGCCTCAGCATGGCATCGCGCGATTGCAGATAGCCCTGAACGGTGATCGAATCCTGCGAGGTGGCAAATTGCGTGCCGGCAAGCAGCCCGCCCACACCCGAGGCCGGCCCTTCGGATTTCTGGATCACGAATTCCGAGTTCGTGGCATACATCGGTGTGGCGATATTGGCGAAATAGTAACCGGCGGCCACGGTGGGCAGTATGACAAAGATCAGCAGCCGCAGCAGCAGCGAAAGCTGGCGGCGGCGGCGGCGGCGCGCGATGTCGCGCTGGATCTCGAGCACCTGGCGGGCGCGCATCTCGGCATTGCCAAGCTCCGTCGAAGGGAGGTTTGTGTCAGGCGGCGGGGTTGTCTGGGGCAGCTGCACGCTGCCCTCTTCGGGCGTGGCGGGCGTGAGGGCGCCCCCGGCATCTTCCCCGCTCCCGGGCACGACCAGATCAAGGAGGTTGGCGCGCTCGAAGGGATCAATGCCGCGCTGGCGCAGCAGGCGCACCGCATCGTAATCCGAAGCCGGCTTCAGCCCGTGCTTCATCGCGATGCGCCGGGCCGTGCGCAATTGCCGCCCCGTCAGCCCCTCGCGCCGGATATCGGCGATCTCGCGCTCCGCCGCACCACCCGCCTTGCCCGCCCCGTCGGCATCGGGGCGGGGCCTGGCGGGCGGACGGATGCGGAATTTTCTCGCCCTCGGTTTCATGATCTATTCCTGCACTGCATAATCATAGAGCCTTTTCGCCTCTTCGAGGGTATCAAACATGTGCAGCTTGCCATCCTGCAGCACGGCCGCTGAGCGGCAGAATTTTTCCAGCACTTTCGGCTTGTGCGAAACGATGATAACGGTGGTTTTCTCCAGCCGTTCCTTCAGGATCTCACCGGCCTTGCGATTGAATTCCACGTCCGTTGTCGAGGGCATGCCTTCGTCAATCAGATAAAGATCGAAATCCATCGCCAGCATGAGCGACATGGAAAAGCGCGATTTCATGCCCCGGCTGTAGGTGGCAACCGGCATGTCGAAATATTCGCCGATATCGCACATCCAGCGCGAAAACGCCTCGACGTAATCGGGATCGAGCCCGTAGAGGCGGGCGATGAAGCGGGCGTTTTCCATGCCCGTATGGCGCGGGTTGACGCCGCCCATGAAGCCAAGCGGGAAGGAGACCCGGCAGGTCTTTATGATTTCGCCCTCGTCTGGCTTCTCCAGGCCGGCCATCATGTTGATCAGGGTTGTCTTTCCGGTGCCGTTGCGGGCGAGAATGCCGAGCGAATTGCCAAGTTCCACGCGAAACGAGGCGCGATCAAGGATCACCTTGCGCTGCACCCCCGTCCAGAACGATTTGCTCACATTCGAGAACTCGAGCATCCTTCCTGCTCCGCCGCATCGGTGCGGCTCTTTATGGCGCCTCAGGGTTAACAACCCCTTCTTCATGGGAGTTTGCGGTCATATTATGGATATTCCGGCCTGAAATACAGTGTTTTCATGTGTGAAATGCCTCAGGCGCGGGCTGGCCGGCATTCTGCGCTTCCCGCCCTGCGCCCTCGCAATATTTGCGGGCCAGCGATGCGGGCCGACCCTAGATGGTGCGTTTCTCGATGCGCAGGATGCGGCCTATGACGATCGAGACCACGGCGGCGCCGAAGCTCATCAGGGCGCCCATCTTGGCCGCATCCTGAACATCGCCCGGCGGGAAGGCCACGGAGGCCACGAACAGCGCCACGGTGAAGCCGATCGCCGCCACGCAGCCCACGGCGACAAGATCCCTCTGCCGCATCCCCGCCGGCAGGCCGAGGCGCAGCACATTCGCCCCGAACCAGCCGAAAAGGGAGATGCCGAGCGGCTTTCCGATCAGCAGCCCTCCCAGCACGAGCCAGGTGGGTTCGCCTACGGCCGAAAACTCGACACCGGCGTTCAGCAGGCCGAAGAAGAAGAGCACGATTTCGACGAAATGCTTGATCTTGTGTTCGATGTAGTTGAGGAGATCGGTAAGATACTGCTCCGCTTCCGAAAACAGGCCGAAGGCGCGGTCGGCATGGGGAATGGTCGGCACGATCGGCAGCAGCCCGAGCGCCGGATGCAGGCCGCTCTCCTGAAAGCCATACCAGCTGACGGCCCCGGCAATCGCATAGGGCCAGAAAGTGAAATGCTTGCGCACCCAGGTGGAGGCGGGCCGCAGTTCGCTGCCGCGATCGAGGAGTCGGGGCAACAGATTGAAGAGAAGATAGACGGTGATTGCCGCCCCGATCGAGAGCAGCAGCCATACGGGCTGGAGCTCATGGGTCGGATAGAAGATGGCGAGGATCAGGAGGCCGCCGGCGTCATCGGCGATGGCCAGCAGCAGGAGGAAGCGCACGGCCGGATGGCCGGCACCGAAGACGATCCGCCCGACGAGATAGGAGAAGGCGATATCGGTGGCGGTGGGAATGGCCCAGCCATGGGCCACGGCGCTGTATGTCGCAGGCCAGAGCGTTGCGGCCATGCCGAGATAGACGGCAACCGGCCCGATCATGCCGCCCAGCGTGGCGATCAGGGGGGTGGCGGCCTTCTTGCCGCGCAGCGCGCCGTTCTTCAGGATGATCGCTTCCCAGACTTCCTTCGCCGCGATGGCGAAGAAGAAGGCCATCAGCACGTCATTGACGAGATAATGGACTGTGAGCACGCGATATTCGCCGTCGCCCTCGCCGTATTCGAGCTTGCCGATCCAGCTGTTTTCCAGCAGCGGATAATCGACGAAGGCATGATAGCTGTGGGGATCGAGATTGGCCCAGATCAGGGCGATGATCGCGCCGAAGATCAGCAGCAGGGAGTAGTTCGCGATGAAGCCCCATACCCGATACATCTCTGCCCGCCCCTCCGAATGCTCTTTCCGCTCCCAATACTCCAAGTGGCCGGCGGCGGCAAGCTGAAGAAAGGCCTCAGGCGATGGCCTGCCAAAGGAGCCCGGCAAGAACGGCGCCGATGGTGGCGACGCTTACGTATATGAGGAAGACCCGAGGCTTCACCATGCCCCAGATCGCAACCGCCGTGGGCACGCAGCTCACGCCCCCAGCGATCACGAAGGCCATGGCCGCGCCGTTGCTCATGCCCTGCTCGATCAGGGATTTGACCAGCGGAATGGCGGCGTAGCCGTTGATATAGGCCGGACCGCCGACGATGGTGGCGAGAAGGATCGGCCCCAGGCCTTCGCCGCCCAGTGTCGAGGCGATCCAGGCTTCGGGCACGTAGCGGGTCACCAGCTGTTCGAGAAGGAAGGCCAGCAGCAGCCATTTGCCGAGGAAAAGGGCGTTTTCAATGAGTTGCGCGCGGAAAACGCGCCGGCGCGAGGCTTCCCGCCAGAAGGCCGGAAGCGGCTTTTCAGTGGTGCCGGGGAGCGCGGGAGCCGAGCAGCCGCAGCCATGGCTTTCCTCTTCCGAGGCAGCAGGAGCAGGGGCTGATGCAGCGCAGGTGGGGGCGGCGCAGGCGGGGGCGGCGGAAGAAGCAGGCTTCAGCCGCAGGGGATCCTTGAGGAGCGCAGTTTTCGAAAGGGCGCGGAACAGAAAGCCCCCGCCGATGCCGATCGCGATTGCGGCCGCAAGCTTCATTGCGGCAAAGCCCGTGCCCAGCGTGCCGGCGGTGATGAAGAACATCGCCGGATCCATGAGCGGGGCCGAGAGGAGAAAGGCGATCACGGCCGCCACGGGCGCGCCGAGCGCCAGGAGGGCGGCCACGAAGGGGATGACCTCGCACGAGCAGAAGGGCACCACAGCCCCCATGGCGGCCGCGAGCAGGATCATCCGCCCCTCGCGCCCCTCGAAGGCGCGCGCCATCAGCGAATCGACGCCCGAGGCTTTCATCCAGGCAACCGAGAGCACGGCAAAGGCCAGGAAGGGCAGGGTGCGGATGAAGCTCTCGAGCGCGCCTTCAATCACCGGCAGGGCCGAGGGCGGATCCAGAAGCGCGATCAGAAGTGCAATCGCCGGGATCAGGAGCCAGATGCGGTCCATCCGTGAAAGCAGGGAGGGGGAGGTGACCGGCTTTTCGGTGGAACAACAACTGCTCATCGCTTTATGCCTTTCTTTCGGCTTGTGTGCCTTTCGCCGACTGTCCGGCCTGTTCGTCGGGTGCGTCCATCTCGCGCGGCGCGCATTGGCAGATCAGGAAATGGGCGAGGCTTTCGATTTCGCTCAGCGAAGGGGCGGCGCAGATCACCGAGCGCCCCTTGCGGCTGCGCCGGATGAGGCCGGCCTGTTCGAGGATCTTCACGTGGTGGGTGAGGGTGGCGCCGCGTATTCCGGTCTTGTCGCCCAGTTCGCCGATGGTGAGCCCTTCCGGCCCGGCGCGCACGATGCTGCGCAGCACGCTGAGGCGCGGCTCCGAGCCGAGCGCGGCAAAGCGGTAGGCAGCGGTTTCAAGGGTGATGTCGTGCAGGGTTTCCGGTTTCATGATTCTATATTTCTAAAATCATAAAAATATGCAAGGGAAAATTGCGCGGGCAGCCTTGCCTCCGGCCCGCGGCGGGCTATGAAAGGGCATGTCCTGCCGCTCAGCCGATGATAACGCCGCCGCAATCGCCGCCCGCATCCGCGCCTGCGGGCTTTGTGCGGAGCGGTTCCGCGCCACCGCCACGGCCCATGCGCCGCGCCCGATTGTCTGGTTTCGCCCCTCGGCGCGGATCCTGATTGCGGGGCAGGCGCCGGGAAAGAGGGTGCATGAATCGGGGCGGCCCTTCGATGACCCCTCCGGGCGGCGTCTGCGCGAATGGCTGGGCGTGGATGAGGATACGTTCTGGGATCGCGCGCGCTTCGCAATCGTGCCGATGGCCTTCTGCTTTCCGGGCTATGACGCGCGCGGCGCGGATCTCCCCCCGCCGCCGCTTTGCGCCCGCACATGGCATGAGGGCGTGATGGCCGCATTGCCCGCAATCCGCCTCACGGTGCTTGTCGGGGGGCATGCGCAGAAATGGCACATGGGCGCGGCGGCGAAAGGGGGCGTTACCCGCACCGTCGCGGCCTGGCGAAGGCATGCTCCGGCCATATTCCCCTTGCCTCATCCATCCTGGCGCAATACGGGCTGGCTCAGGAAAAACCCGTGGTTCGAGGCCGATCTTGTGCCGGCGCTGCGGGCGCGTGTGGCGGAGGTGCTGGCGGATGGATGATGGGAAGGAAGCCGCGGCGGCGGGGATCTCCGGGGGCGGGGGCGCGGCGCAGACGTCCCTTGATCGCGCGCACGCCGCCATGATCGCGGATTTGGACGATCCCGCCCGGCGCGCGGCCTTTCTCGAGGAACTGGCGGCCTCGGGGCTCTTCATCCTGCTGAAGGAGGAGGCGCGGGGGGGTGCGATCGATCCGCAGCTGACCGAGGCCGACGGCCGGCGCCTCGTGCTGGCCTTCGACAGGGAGGAGCGCCTCGCCGCTTTCATCCGCGAGCCTGCGCCCAATGCCGCCCTGCCGGGGCGGATGCTGGTGGAGATGCTGGCGGGCAGGGGCATCGGCATCCTGCTCAATCCGGGCGTCGCACCTTCGCAATGGATCATCGAACCCGAAGCGGTGGACTGGCTGGCGGGCGTGCTCTCCTCCGCTCTGCCCAGCGCCGGGGAGGGGCGCATCCTGCGCTTCCTTCCGCCCCCGCCCCTTGCGCCGGAGCTTCTGGCGCGGCTTGACGCGCGCCTTGCGCGTGCCGGCGGGCTTGCCCGCGCGGCCTGGCTGGTGGGGGTGGCGCATGAGGGCGGCGGCGAAGGCGCGCTGCTCGTTTTCGTCGATCCCCTCGCGGGCAGCGAAGCGGCGCTCGCGCGGGCGATCGCCGAGAGCCTTGCCTTCTCTGATGTTTCCGATCCTGCCCTTGACGTGGCCTTTCTGGAAAGCGGCGATCCGCGCCTTGAGGAGATCGCGCGCCACGGCTTGCGCATCGAACTGCCGGCGGTGAAGCATGGCGCGGCGGAGCGGCTCACCCCGCCCGCGGTGCCCCCCGGCAGCGATCCCGAAAAGCCGCCCCGCCTGCGCTGAGGGCGGGAGCCGCGCCCGGAGAAGGGCTCAATAGCCTGCGCTTCTGTCCACCTGATGGAGAAAAGGCTCCCCGGCCTCGCCGCGCCGGACGTTTTCGGCGATCACGCGCGCGGCTTGAGCGGGGCGGGTATCGGAGGCTATATGCGGGGTCACGGTGATTTTCGGATGGTGCCAGAAGGGATGCGACTCGGGCAGGGGCTCGGTGCGGAATACATCGAGCGTCGCATGGGCGAGATGCTCGCGATCGAGGGCGGCGAGAAGGGCATCATCGTCGATCAGTGGGCCGCGGCCGGGATTTATGATCGCCGCCCCTTCAGGCAGGAGTGCGAGGCGCGCGGCATCGAGGATGTTTTCCGTCTCATCCGTCAGCGGCAGGAGGAGGACGAGGATTTCCGCCCGCCCGAGCGCCTCTTCCAGCCCGCTTGCGCCCGAAAGGCACCTGATCCCCTCGATTGACTTCGGCGAGCGGCTCCAGCCCGCCACATCGAAGCCAAGCCCGGCAAGCGCCTGCGCGGATGCCTGCCCGAGGGCGCCGAGCCCGAGCACACTCACCCTGCGCTCAGAGGCGAGCGGCGGGATTTCCGGCTGCCACTCGGGCTTTTCGCGCCGGATATGGGTATCCATCCCGAGATGATGGCGCAGCACATGGCCGGTGACATATTCGACCATCCCCGCCGTCATCCCAGGATTGACCATGCGCAGGAGCGGCTGGGTGAGGGTCGGATTGTGAACAAACCGCTCGACACCGGCCCAGAGGCTCAGCACGGCTCTTGCGCGCGTGAAGGGGCTGAAATCCGTGACCGGGCCATTGGGGGCGCAGATGATGTAATCCACGCGCGCGGGATCGCCGCACTCCGTTTCGATGCGGTGCGCGAGCCCGAGCGAATCCAGAGCTTCCCGGATGGGTGGAATGTATTTCCCGCCGTAGCTTTCGGGGGCCGAAAACAGGATCTCGATCATGTTGCGAATACCCTCCCATATATCCCCATGGCATCCCCTTCGCCGGCAGGCTAGGCACGCTTTCTGTCCCCTGCAAGGGGCATTCCGCTCTGTTTGGCCCCCGCCTGAGAGGGAATGTGGTCACGGCCGGGGGGTCGGAAAACATCGTCTGTGCCGGACAGCCTCCACGCCGGGCATATGGGTTTCATCCAGCAGCCCTGCCCGGAATGATCGTCTCATATGGACTACTGGCCCATATTGCGCTAGATCTCAGGCCGGAGCATCTGAATGTGGCCGAAAAATGGCGGGGGGTTACACTCCATTTCGATATTGGGCGCAGGTTTCCTTACCGAGACCGATAAGCCCGATAAAGAACGTACTGCTGCTCGAATGTACTGTTGTTGCAAGGTAAGGAAGGAACGGGAATGTCAATCAAGACAGTTATCGCCGCAGGGGTATTTGCGGTTGCCGCCACATCGGCGGGCGCTACGAGTATCACGGTTGATTTCGAGGGGCCGGGATTTTTCGGCACCAATAACTGGTACAAGACCGTGAGCGCCAATGGGCGGCGGGTATATGCTGGAAATATCCGGGTCAAGGATGTGTCAACCGGAGTCGGATTCGGAGTGTTCTGCATCGAATTGGCACAATATATCACCAACGGCAGCACCTATGAGATTGCCGGCAAGTCCATGTATGGGGCGGCGGTCGATTCGAACATCTCGAAGCTGTTTTCTTCGGCTTACGATATGGTGGTTGACGCGACCAGCGCCGCCGCCTTTCAGGTGGCCTTGTGGGAAATCACCCATGAGGAAGCGGGGAACCCCCTTGATGCGCAATCCGGCAATTTCGTGGTGACCGGTCCGGGAGCTGTGATCCGGACGGCGGATGCGTTCCTTGCCGGCCTTGCCGGGGCGAGCGATGATTTCGCCGTCACCTATCTGCGCAGTGATACCAAGCAGGATCAGGTCTTGCCCACGGACCCCGATCACACCCCGCCGCCGGCGCCCGTGCCGCTGCCGGCCGCTGGGTGGATGCTCTTGGCCGCGCTGGGCGGTCTGGGGCTTGCACGCAGGAAAAGCTGAGACATGCTGCGGTGGCTGATGATGCCACCGCAGCACCATTCCGCTTCTGTGCGGCACCGGGATAGTGGCAGTATGGCGTTGGCCATATTTCCCAGCATGTCCTTGTTTTGAGCATTTGTCATAACGCCCGAACCTTTTGATGTTGCGGACGTTTCGAAATCAATCTTCGTCTCGTGAAAATCTCCGAACACTTCACCGTGGCCGGTGCACGTTGGCGCTCTGCACCAGCCCGAAGGCCGCCAGCAGCACCATCATCGCCGAGCCACCGTAGGAAACCAGCGGCAGCGGCACGCCCACCACCGGCGCAAGCCCCATCACCATCGCCATGTTGACGGCGAAATACAGGAAAAACGTTCCGGCGATGCCGAGGGTGACGAGCGAGGCGAAGCGATCCTTCGTCTTGAGGGCGGTGTAGAAGCAGAAGGCGAGGATCAGGAGGTAGAGGCCAAGGAGGGTCATCCCGCCGATGAAGCCGAAATCCTCGGCAAGCGTCGTGAAGATGAAATCGGTGTGTTTCTCGGGCAGGAAATTCAGCCGCGTCTGGGTGCCCTGCATGAAGCCGCGCCCCGACCATCCCCCGGCGCCGAGCGCGATTTTCGACTGGGTGATGTGATAGCCCTGCCCGAGGGGATCGAGGCTTGGGTCAAGGAAGGTATCGATGCGCTTGTACTGGTAATCCTTGAGCAATTGCCAGCTTGTGCCACGCGATTTCAGCACAGCAGCCACAAGCCCCACGCCACTGGCGATGATGGCGGCGAAATACCAGAGGCTCACGCCGGCGAGAAACATCACCATCCCGCCGCCCGCCACCAAGAGGATCGCGGTGCCGAGATCGGGCTGGCGCAGCACGAGGAAGGTGGGCAACAGGATGATTACCAGCGGGATCAGCACCCAGAGAGGGCGGGAAACCTTGCGGATGTCGAGCCAGTCATAATAGGCGGCGAGCAGCATCACCACGGTGATCTTGGCAAGCTCCGAAGGCTGGAGGCGGATGAAACCGAGATCGATCCATCGCTTCGCGCCCATGCCGACATCGCCGATCAGTTCGACCAGCACCAGCAGCAGGAGCGAGCCGAGATAGAAGACCCCGGCCATGTTGCGCCAGAACCAGATCGGAACCATCGCCACGAAAAACATCACCATCATGCCGAGCGCGAACCGCTTCACCTGCGGCTCGACCCAGGGGCTGAGCGAGCCCCCGGCCACTGCATAGAGCATGAGGAAGCCGATCGAGCTCACCGTGATCAGAAGCACGATCAAAGCCCAATTGAGATGCAGGAGCTTTCGCAGGCCCTTCGGTGTATGCTTGACGTTATATTCCAGATAGCTCATGCGCGGTCCTTCACGGGGCTTGCCTTTCGCGGATCGCGCAGGCGCAGTTTCTGCTGTTCTTCGCTGATGCGCGGGCGATCCTGCCGGGGATAGGCTTCGAGCGGGGGCAGCCCGCCGGTGAGGGCGCTCAGCACGATATCGCGCGCGATCGGTGCCGCCGCCTTCGAGCCCCCCCCGCCATGCTCGACAACCACCGAAACCGCGATCCGCGGCGCCTTGTAGGGGGCAAAGCATACGAACAGCGCATGATCGCGCCGCTTCCAGGGCAGATCCTTGTTGCGGAAAACCCCGCGGGCGCGTTCGGCCTTGGTGATGTTGCGCACCTGGCTCGTGCCCGTCTTGCCGGCAAGCTTCAGATCGTCGGGAAGGATGCGGGAGCGATAGGCCGTGCCGCGCTGGCTGTTGGACACGGCGAACATTGCCGCGCGGATCTGTTCGAGATGGCTTTCGGAGAGCCCCACCGGCGGGCTGGCACCGTTCGCATTTTCAATGCCGTCAATGGATTTCACCAGCCGGGGAACGATCAGCCGGCCGCTCGCGATGCGCGCCGTCATCACTGCAAGCTGGAGCGGCGAAGCAAGCACGAAGCCTTGGCCGATGGCCGAATTCAGCGTATCGCCAATCACCCAGGGCTCGCCGCGTTTGGCAAGCTTCCATTCCTTGGTGGGGGTAAGCCCCTTCGCCACGGCCGACATCGGGATCGGATATTCCTGCCCCAACCCCAGCCGGCGCGCCATGGCGGAGATCTTCTCGATCCCGACGCGCTGGGCCAGTTCGTAATAATAGACATCGCAGGAGCGGCGCAGCGAATTGTGAAGGTTCACATGCCCGTGCCCGCCCCTTTTCCAGCAGTGAAAGCGCCGCTTGCCAAGGGTGATGTAGCCGGGGCAGTAGATGGTTTCCTCTGGATCGACGAGCCCTTCCTCGAGCGCCGCGAGCGCGGTGACCATCTTGAAGGTGGAGCCCGGCGGATAGGTGCCCTGCACGGCCTTATTGGCCAGCGGGCGGTATTCGTTTTCAAGCAGGGCCTTGTATTCGGCGACCGATATGCCGTTGACGAACTTGTTGGGATCGAAGGAAGGCGTGGAGCCGATCGCCAGCAGATCGCCATTGTGCGTATCGATCACCACGGCGGCGGCGCTTTCCCCCTCGAGGCGGGCCTGCACGTAGTTCTGCAGGCGGCTGTCGACGGTGAGCTGCACATCGGAACCGGGGATGCTCTCGCGCCTGTCGATCTCGCGCATCACCCGCCCGCGCGCGTTCACCTCGATGCGCTTGATCCCCGCCTTGCCGCGCAGCTTCTTTTCGAGCTTCGCCTCCACCCCGGATTTGCCGATCTGGAAGCGGGGGATCTGCAGCAGGGGATCGGGATCGTTGATGCGCTTCAGGTCATAATCCGAAACCGGCCCCACATAGCCCACCACATGAGCGAAATCGGTGTCGAGCGGATAGTGGCGGGTGAGGCCGACTTCCGGCGTGACACCCGGAAGGATGGGCGCGTTCACGGCCACTTCCGAAAGCTGCTCCCAGCTCAGATTCTCGGCAAGCGTAACAGGCACGAAGGCGCTGCGGTGCTTCATCTCCTTCAGGGATTTCTCAAGCGCTTCGGGATCGAAGGGGATCAGCTTCTTCAGCCGCTCGATCACCATATCCACATCGCCTGCATCTTCCCGCACCACCGTGATCCGGTAATTCTGCCGGTTGACGGCGAGCGACACGCCGTTCCTGTCGAAGATCAGGCCGCGGGCCGGCGGGATGAGGCGGATGTTGATGCGGTTTTCATCTGCCAGCAGGCGGAACTGATCGGCATTCTCCACCTGAAGATAGCGCATCCGCGCCGCCAGAATGCCGGCAAAGCCGAGCTGCAGCGCGCCGAGCATCATTGACCGCCGCGAAATGCGGCGGTGGCTTTCTGCGTTGTCTCTCGGCGAGCGCTTCATGTTCCGATCCTCACGGCGTCCCTCTCTGCGGGCGTGGCCATTCTGACTCCGAAGATATGGCGTGTGATCACGACAACAAGGGGATAGACGGCAATCGTGACGGCCAGCTGTATCAGCGTTGGCCCGAGAGCCGGGCGAGGCACGAGGAAGAGCACCAGTATCAGCCGCTGGGCGAGGGTGAGGGCAATCAGCAGA